>OHTZ01000318.1_pt1 | contig 33788 bp, 26 predicted proteins | sample 1579011 | NCBI WGS metagenome assembly OHTZ01 (sample SAMEA3879603, study PRJEB24766) | human gut metagenome | biome: human-associated habitat; feature: feces | place: USA | collected 1985/1987
AAAATGTGACTTCTTTTTGAATTTGATGAAAAAGTCCTTGACTTTTCGTCTCTGGAAAGACAGCAAAATCAATTCTGATTAGCTGTGGTGCGAGGTTGGCACCATTTGATATTAAGGAGCTGCGTGACCTGACTTCTTATGATGAACTGGAGCTTGATACGTTGGGAGAGAAAAAGACAGCATTGTTTGTCATTATCTCGGATACCGATGCAACATTCAATTTCATTGTAAGTATCATGTATTCGCAGTTATTCAATCTGCTTTGTGACAAGGCAGATGATGTATATAATGGGAGACTGCCGATTCACGTCCGGTGTTTACTGGACGAGTTTGCGAACATTGGGCAGATTCCGCAGTTTGAGAAGCTGATTGCTACCATTCGTAGCCGGGAAATATCAGCTTCTATTATTTTGCAGTCAAAGTCACAGCTAAAGGCTCTGTACCGGGACAACGCTTCCACGATTGAAGGAAACTGCGACACTACCCTGTTTCTGGGAGGAAAAGAGAAAGATACTCTGAAAGATCTGGCAGAAATCCTTGGAAAAGAAACGATTGACCTTTACAATATCTCGGATACAAGAGGTACGAGCCAGTCCTACGGTCTGAATTATCAAAAGACTGGAAAGGAGTTAATGAGTCAGGACGAGATTGCAGTCATGGATGGCAGCAAATGTATCATGCAGCTTAGAGGTGTGAGACCATTTTTCTCAGATAAGTTTGATATAACGAAGCATAAGCAATACCCGATGTTATCCGATTATGACAAAAAGAATGAATTTGACATTGAAAAATACGTTAAAAACCTTAACAAGCTGCGGTTCAAGCAGAATGATGTGGTGGACGAGGTATGCGATGTCGGAGAGATCACGGCTTAACTTCTGGTCACAATGTCCAGAAGTGACTTTACAACTAAATATTGGAACTATTGTTATGGGAGTTTTTCTGAAAAATCACAAATCAGAACAGCTCCCTTTTTTATTTCATTTTTCAAGAAAAAGGAGACAAACAAATGGGCTTTTTTACAACATCAGTAACAGGACTTAAAACAGTAGTAACCGCAATCGGAGCAGGTGTCGGCGTGTGGGGAGTTATCAATCTTCTCGAAGGATATGGAAACGATAATCCCGGTGCAAAATCACAGGGCATCAAGCAGCTTATGAGTGGCGGTGGCATCATCATTGTGGCACAGACGGTAATTCCACAGCTTACCACTCTGTTTTCATAATTCATGGGTGGGATCATTGATAAGATTACTGAATTCATAAAGGAACTGTTGCAGGGGTGGGTTCTGACCAACTTTGAAACCATGTTTACCGATGTTAATGACAAGGTAGGCACGATTGCAGGGGAGGTCAGCAAAACTCCCAGCACTTGGAACTCCGGTATTTTTGACATGATAAAAACCCTGTCCGATAACGTGATGATTCCCATAGCGGGCATGATCATCAGTTTTGTACTCGTCTACGAGCTTATTTCCATGGTTATTGACAAGAATAATCTGCATGACTTCAATACGGCAATTTTTATCCGCTTTTTTATGAAAGCGTGTATTGCAGTCATGCTGTTAAGCAAGACTTTTGACATTGTCATGGCTGTCTTTGATGTGGGAAGCCACATAGTCAATTCAGCAGCGGCAACAATCAGCGGGGAAACCAGTATTGATGTTTCAAGCACGTTGCAGACGATGTTCAATGAGCAGTTCTCGGAGATGAGCATAGGCGAGCTGTTAGGACTGGGGATGGAGACCATGATCGTCAGTTTATGTATGAAAATCATGTCAGTCCTTATCACCGTCATTCTTTATGGGCGAATGATTGAAATATACCTTTATGTATCAGTAGCACCTGTTCCCTGTGCAACCGTAACCAACCGGGAATGGGGAACGATAGGAACGAATTATTTTAAGGGGCTTTGTGCCCTTGCATTTCAGGGATTTTTTATGATGGTATGCGTTGCAATCTATGCGGTGCTTGTGGCTGGTGTGGCAGTGTCCGACAACCTGCATACGGCACTCTGGTCGGTGGCAGCATATACCGTTATTTTATGCTTTTCACTCTTTAAGACTGGTTCATTATCGAAATCTATCTGGAATGCGCACTAAGGGAGGAACGATATGGCAATATCCGTGCAGGTGCCAAAGGATTTGTCCGGTATCAAGACAAAAGTGGCACTGAACTTGACAAAGAGACAGATCATTTGTTTCAGCGGTGCGGCAGTAGCCGGTATACCCTTGTATTTTTTAACCAAGGGACTGATCGGAACATCAGCCGCATCACTTCTTATGATGGGAGCAATGCTTCCGTTCTTCTTTTTTGCGATGTATGAGAAAAACGGGTTTCCGGCGGAGAAGATTTTGTATTTTATGCTCCGGCAGAAGATACTCACACCGGGCATAAGACCATACCGGTCAGAGAACTTATACAAGCAGTTGGAAGAAAAAGAAAAATTACGAAGGGAGGTTCGTTATCTTGAAGAAAAAGCAAAAGGCAGAACCGGAAAGCCGCAGAAAAAGCAGTTATAAAGGCAATAGCAGGAACAACAGTAAAAGTGGCGGTCTTACCTTTTCAGAAAAAAAGCGTCTTATACAGTTAAAGCATATTTTATCGGGAAAGAGCATTGAGAAAGAAAAGCCGACTACCGCACAAAGGACGATCACTTTTGAAAAGATGTTCCGTGACGGTATCTGTCAGGTCAGCCACCGTTATTATACAAAGATGGTGGAATTTTTTGATATAAACTATGAGCTTCTGGAAGTGGATGACCAGGCGGACATACTGGCACAGTACAGCAAGCTTATCAATTATTTTGATCCGTCTGTGAAGTTTGAACTGGTGCTTTTCAACAGGCAGGTCAACGAGCAGATGCTTACAGAACAGTTTGACATTCCGTGGCAGGAGGATGATTTTAACGACATCCGTGAGGAATACACGGAGATGTTAAAGAAGCAGGCGGCAAAGGGCAACAACGGTATCATCAAATCAAAATATCTGATTTTTGGTGTAGAAAGCAACGGCTACAAGGAAGCCAAGAGCCGCCTTAACAACATTGAAAAAGATGTCATACGGAACTTAAACAACATAGGAACCCTTGCGAGGGGACTGGACGGAAAGGAAAGACTGCGTATCCTGCATGAATATTTTAATCAGGATACGATGGAGCCTTTCCGTTTTTCATTTAAGGATTTGGCAGAATCCGGTAAGTCGGTCAAGGACTATATTGCACCGCCGGGATTTGATTTCCGCTATCCGAACCGCTTTAAGTCGGGGAATATGTATGGCTGTGTGTCCTATCTGGATATTATCGCACCGAAGTTTACGGACGAGCTGATCAAGCATCTTCTGGATATTGATGCTAATCTTACGATTTCCATGCACATGCAGACGGAAGATCCGGTAAAGGCAATCAAGAAGTTAAAAGCGGTTATTTCCAATATCCAGAAAATGAAGATTGAAGAGCAGAAAAAGGCAGTCCGAAGCGGCTATGATATGGATATTCTTCCAACAGACATCGTGACTTATGAAAAGGACACGCTGGAATTTCTCGATGATTTGAATACGAGCAACCAGAAGATGATCAACATGACATTCCTTATTACCTGTTATGGCAGAACCAAGTGGGAACTGGAGAGCTTAATGCAGAGGGTGTCCGGTATCATTCAGCAGGCAAACTGTGACCTCAGATGTTTACAGTATTTGCAGGAACAGGGACTTATGGCATCCGCACCGATTGGATGCAATGAGACAGGCATTGAGCGTACTCTTTCCACAAAAAGCACCGCAATCTTAGTACCATTCTGCACACAGGAGTTATTTATGCCTGCACCGGCAATCTATTACGGATTAAATGCACTTAGCAACAACATGATTATGGCAGACAGAAAAAGGCTCCGTACACCAAACGGAGTTATCTTAGGTACTCCCGGAAGTGGTAAGAGTTTTAGTGCAAAGCGTGAGATTTTAAGCTGTTTTCTTATCACAAAGGACGATATTATCATCTGCGATCCGGAGGGAGAGTATTTTGCTCTTGTGGCAGCACTACATGGACAGGTGGTAAAACTTGCCACCAATTCCAAAGACTATCTGAACCCTATGGATATTCAATTGAGCCATAAGGGGGATAAGGAAGCATTAAAACTGAAATCTGATTTTATCATAACATTATGTGACCTAATCGCAGGTGGCAAGGACGGTCTGGAGAACGATGAGAAAGGTATCATCGACGAATGTATCCGTCATATTTATGACAAGTATTTTGAAAATCCGGTGCCGGAAAATATGCCGCTGCTGGAAGATTTATATGATGCCCTGTTAGCACACAAAAATCCAAAGGCGGAGCGTATCGCAAACAGCCTTGTGCTGTATGTGCATGGTTCCCAGAATTACTTCAACCACCATACCAACGTAGACAGCGGCAATCGTATCATGTGCTTTGACATCAGAGATTTGGGAAACCAGTTGAAAGAGCTGGGTATGTTAATCGTGCAGGATGCGGTTTGGAACAGGGTATCGCAGAACAGGGAGCGAAAGATTGCTACCCGTTATTACTGTGATGAGTTCCACCTTCTTCTGAAGGAGAAGCAGACAGCTATTTATTCCGTGGAAATCTGGAAGCGTTTCAGAAAATGGGGCGGTATTCCGACAGGTTTGACGCAGAACGTGGGCGATTTTCTTCGTTCTGAGGAGATTGAAGGTATTTTGGGTAACAGCGATTTTGTGTATCTGTTAAATCAGAATGCCAAAGATCAGGCAATTCTCGCTGATAAGCTGGGACTTTCTGATAAGCAGCTTTCCTATGTCACCAACTCCGAGCCGGGAAGTGGTCTGATACTGTTTGACAATGTGGTAATTCCATTTGTAGACAAATATCCGACAGACACCAAGACTTACAGAATTATGAATACCAAGCCGGAGGAATCGGTGCAGAAGGAGGACGCAGTGTAAATGGCAGAAAAAAGACAGAAGAAGCAGGCGGCAAAGGCATTTGAAAAAGAGACATTTTCCAAAGATAAGGAAGTGACTGGAGTAAAACATATAGAACACAGGCAGGACAACACCTTTTCTGTGGAAAACCAGTTTAGTGCCAGCGAGAAGCCTGTGAGCAATCTGCCAAGGGATGCGAACCATGGCAGTCGTACAGGAAAAGCAACTTCTGGTCACAGCGTCCAGAAGTCAGAGTTTAATACTGGGACAGAATACAGGAAAAATAATAAGAAAAAATATTACCGACAGCAACAACAGGACACTTCTGGTCACAATGTCCAGAAGTCGGAAGCCGAAGCGGAAAAGACATTCTTAAAGGAAAACAGCTTTATCAATGAGGAAAACGGTAATGCTACAAATTTCCATACAGAGGACGCAGACAGTTTTCAGGACAATTACCACGTTAGAAATACCTACCAACGGTCTGAGGAAAAAGGAAAATATCACAAAAGGCGTGTGCAGAGAGAACACGCACACAGAGAGCGTGCAAAGTCAGAAAATGCAAAGCAGTCCGATTATGGAGATCTTCAGACAAAGGACGCCACATTTTCGCAGGGGCAGGCGGACGAATTTACAGACCAAAAAGTACAGAAGGCTTTTGATAAGTCGGAAAAGAACCGCCGAAAGTTGCAGAAAGCAAAGGACAAGATGCCGACAAAGCGGCAGTATGAGATGAAGCGTGTCTTTGATGAACAGACCGGAAAAGCAAAGTATGTGGTGGTTCCGGTGGAAGTGGAGAAGCCATTCAAGCCGGACGGACTGGGAAAAACTGCGGTTCACAAGCTCCAGACCGAAAATATGTATTTTGTGCATCGCAAGATTGCAGAGACAGAAAAGGATAATTCTGCTGTGGAGGGCGCACACAAGACGGAACAGCGAGCCGAGGATATTTACCACTATATGAAGTATCACCGCAAGAGCAAGGCACAGAGAAAGCGTGACCGCTTAGAGCGATTGCACAAAAAACAGGTTACAGCGGATATGAAGCTGGAGTATGAGAAATTCATCAGTGAAAATCCACATCTAAAGGGCAACAGTCCAAAGAAGCAGTTGCAAAGGCAGCTACAGAAACAGCGCATCAAGCGTGAGTATGCCAAGGCAAGGCGGGTAGGAGCAGAAGCCAAGACTGCAAAGGAAACATTTACAAAGACAGCCAATGCTGCAACCGGGATTGCAAAGAAGTTACAGGAAATTGCCACGAAAAATAAAACACTGATTATCACAGTGGGTATTTTTGCACTTCTGCTCATTATGATCATGTCGGCACTATCAAGCTGCGGTTCCATGTTTACCGGAACTGTGACAACAACGATGGCAAGCACATATCTTAGCCTTCCGGCAGAGATTGATGCAGCAGATTTATCTTTTACAGAAAAGGAAATGGAACTGCAAAATAAGATTGACCGGATTGAAACTGATTATCCGGGATATGATGAATACGATTATAACCTTGGTGCAATCGGGCATGATCCGTACACACTGATCAGTTATCTTTCCGCAGTCCATACGGAATTTACTGCCGCAGGAATAGAGAGTGAGATTCAGGAATTATTTGATGCCATGTATTCACTCACTACCGAGGAAGTAGAGGAAACACGGACAAGGACAGTCACAAAGACCGGAACCAGAATAGTAACAAATCCGGACGGGACTACCCGTACCGAGGAATACGAGTATGAGGAGGAAGAAGAATATACCGTAACAATTCTTCGTGTCACACTTACGGTCACACCGCTTGAGAGCATTGTAGCCGGACGCATGGACAGCGAACAGACGGAAATTTTTGGAGCCTATACGGAGACAAAAGGCGGCTTACAGGTCTTTGCTTCTCCGGTTGATTATTACTGGTATTACTATATCAGCAGTTATTATGGCTACCGGAAAAATCCAAACACCGGAGCCGAGGAGCTTCACAGGGGTGTGGATATAGCGGTGCCGACAGGAACGTTTGTATATGCGGCACATGATGGAACGGTAACAGAAGCAACTTACGATTCCTATTATGGAAATTATGTGGTGATTACGGACAGTAAGGGATATACCACAAAATATGCCCACATGGACAGCTTAAATGTGTCCGCAGGGCAGAGTGTAAAAAAAGGTGACAATATAGGCAAAAGCGGAAATACAGGAAGCAGTACCGGAAGCCACCTTCATATCGAATGTCTGTATAACGGGGAATATTATAACCCGTTATTTTATTTTGAAGCAGGAGAACAGACCATTTATGGAGAAACAACGGGCGGCACCGGAGGAGGAACCAGCAATGTGATACCGCCGGAATCCTATGATGATGCAACCGTACAGACGCTTATGCGTGAAGCAAACAGGTATCTGGGAATGCCATATACTTTTGGCGGCACAGCTCCGGCTAGTTTTGACTGTTCCGGTTTTGTATGCTGGGTATTTTCAAACAGTGGCGTACATAACCTGCCAAGAACCACAGCACAGGGCATTTATGACCAGTGTACTCCGGTATCAGCGGCAGATGCAAAGGCAGGGGACATTATATTTTTTACAGGAACCTATAATGCAGGACGTCCGGTTACACACGTTGGTATCTACTGTGGAAACGGTACGATGGTGCATTGCGGTGATCCAATTCAGTACACATCAATCAATACTTCTTACTGGCAGAGCCATTTCTATGGTTTTGGAAGATTGAATTAGCGAAGGGAGGAATTATTTTTGTCAGTAGAACGAATCAATTCACAGCTTAAAAAGGTCAGAGAGCAGATAGCACAGCTACAGGCAAAGGAAAAAGACCTTGCAGAACAGAAACAGATGGCGGAGGATGCCGAAGCCATGAAGATCATACGAAAATATAAAATCTCATCGGAGCGTTTGCAGATGTTAAACAAGCTCAGTGAGGATGAAGTCAGAAATTTATTACAGAAACGGGAACAGGAAAAGGAGGTTTCAATCAATGAAAAACAGGAAATTATCGGCTAGGGCGGTAGTGTCCCTTATGCTGTCGGCAATACTTTTTTGTATGCCGATGGGGGCATTTTTTGCCAACAGGACAAATACGATAGAGGTTCATGCGGAGGATACTGCCGAGCAGAAAACGGAAAGTGCAAGTGACGCAGAAAATACAGTTACACCCGGCAATGGCAGGGAAGAAAATTCAGGAACAGATACCGGAGAGGGAAAGACGGAAAATTCCACAGAAGGCACAACAGAAGATTCGCCTGAAGAAACACAGCCTGCCGCAAAATGCACCTGCAAAGAAAAGTGCAGCCAGTATGCGGTGGATGAAGATTGTGAGGTGTGTGCAAAGAACTATAAGGAATGTACCTATATCAATCCGAGCGTAAAAATCACAATCAATACACCTTCTGGGTGGCATAACGATACCACTAAGGTGATAGTCAAAGTAGAAGATACGATAGTTTCCGGTAATTTTACCGTTCAGACAGTAAAGGCGAAAGTCGGGCAGAATGGAAGCTGGACAGATATTACCGAGGATATGTACATAGAGATTTCCGAAAACAGCACTATTTATGTGCAGGTCACAGACCAGAAGGGCAAGACCTATGAGAAAAATCGCTATATCAAGTGCTTTGATTTTACGAAGCCTACCTTAAATGCGGCAGTCAGCGATGGTCTATTGAGTATTCAGGCACATGATACGGATTCCGGTATCAAGGCAATCTATGTCAATGGCTATGAGTTTACCGACCATACGAATGGTGCTTTGAATATCCGTCTGCAACAGTTTGATGCAGGATATCAGTATTTCACGATTTCAGCCATGGATAATGCAGGAAATACCTCAGAAATCTATAAAACAGCCAATCCGTATTACACCGATCCGGAAAACAAGGACAGCAATGAAAAAGATCCGGCACAGCAGCTCCCGGTGGATGCGTCGGCAACCAAACCTAGCTCTGCAACCGCACAGGTCACAGAACATACAAAAACGGATGTGAATGGAAATACAGTTTCCCAGACAGGCAGTGGAACAAATTCAAGCAGTTCCGCAACAGCAAAGCAATCTCCAAGTATGGGAGATACTTCTAAGGATACCGACCAGAGCAGTGACAGCCAGACTTCTGAAAAAGGCAAGGAATTTTATACAATCCAGACTGCATCAGAAAAGGTATTTTATCTGGTGATTGATCGTGACGGGGAAGATGAAAAGGTATATTTCCTTACCGAAGTCAGTGAAAATGACCTGTTAAATACCACAACGGATAACAGCGAGACACTTCCGAAAAATTCAGCAGCATTGGAATCTGCAATTCCTACCAAAGACAGTGCATTGTCAAATAATAATGCAGATACCACAGGAGAGAAAAAACAGGGAACGGAAAGTGTTGAGGGCAGTACCGAAGAAAGCACGGAGGATACAAGTAAGCCGAAAGAGGATACCGCAAAAGCAGATGGTTCCGGCTTTACATATATTTTAATAGGCATTGCTGCGGTAGCTGTGATCGGAGTGGTATATGTTGTGAAGTCTAAGAAGAAAAAGGAAAACTTCATTGATGAGGATGAAGATGAGGACGAGCTTGACGAGGACTATGATTATGAGGACGAGGACGAAGCCGAGCAGGATTCAGACGAAGCATTCTTAAATGGTGGCGATGATACAGAATCAGAGGACACAGGCGAGAATGACAGTGAAGATAACAGTGACAACGATAATGATGAAGAAAACGGGGAGGAATAGAGATGGAGCTTGTAATTGCAGAGAAGCCGAGCGTGGCACAGAGCATTGCGGCAGTTCTTGGTGCCACACAGCGTAAGGACGGTTATTTGGAAGGCAATGACTATCTGGTATCATGGTGTGTGGGACATCTGGTAGAACTGGTACAGCCGGAAAGCTATGAGGAAGCATGGAAGAAATGGAGTTATGACAATCTTCCGATCATCCCACAGGAATGGCAGCATGAAGTGAAAAGTGATACGAAAGCACAGTATCAGATTTTGAAAAAACTTATGCATGATGACAGGGTGGATGCAGTCGTGTGTGCTACCGATGCCGGAAGGGAGGGAGAGTTGATCTTCCGCCTGACCTACAACATGGCAGGGTGCAGAAAACCGATGAAACGATTATGGATTTCTTCCATGGAGGAGAGTGCTATCCGTGACGGCTTCCATAATCTTCGTCCAGGCAGTGATTATGACAATCTGTACAAGTCAGCACTATGCAGGCAGGAAGCAGACTGGCTTGTGGGTATCAATGGCACTAGGCTTTTTACGGTATTGTATGGTGGCAAGGCATTAAAGGTCGGCAGAGTGCAGACACCGACACTTGCCATGCTGGTAGACCGTGAAAGTAAAATCATGAATTTCAAGAAAGAAGCCTATTATATGGCTCATATCATGGAAAATGGTCTGGATGCTGTATCGGAGCATATCAGTGATAAAACGGAAGCAGAGAGGATTGCAGGAGCCTGTGAAAACGGACAGGCTCTTGTCACTTCTGTGATAAAGGAAGAAAAGTGGGTGGCACCACCGAAACTCTATGACCTTACCACACTCCAGAGGGATGCAAACCGTCTGTTTGGCTTTACTGCCAAGCAGACATTGGAATATACGCAGAGCCTTTATGAGAAAAAGTTAGTAACATATCCGAGAACAGACAGCCAGTACCTTTCCGATGACATGGAGGGAACAGCGAAAAATGTGATTGAAGCAATTTTCAATTCGCTGTTATTTGAGCAGAATATCATGTTCAATCCAGATATTAAAAGAATTTTGAATAGCAAGAAAGTGACAGACCACCATGCAATCATTCCGACCATGGAGATCATCAAACAGGACTTAAAGGTGATTCCTGAGAGTGAAATGAAGATCCTTTCATTATGTGCGAACCGTCTGCTGTGTGCAACCGGGGAGAAGCACATTTATAATTCCACAAAGGCAGAGCTTACCTGCAACGAGATTGTGTTTAAGGTATCCGGTAAGGAAGTATGGAAAAATGGATGGAAGGAATTTGATGATTTCTTCAAAAATTCCTATAAGACCACAGAGGATAAATCGGATGCCGAGGAAGAAAAGAAGCTGCCGGAGCTTCGTGAGGGCATGATGATTGCAGTGGAGCAGACAAAGGTTTCCGAGCATTTCACACAGCCACCGAAACATTATACTGAAGATTCCCTTTTGTCGGCAATGGAGCGAGCCGGAGCAGAGGATATGGGTGATGAGGTGGAGAGAAAAGGACTTGGCACACCTGCCACCAGAGCCGATATCATAGAAAAGTTGGTAAAAGACGGATTTGTGAAACGTGAGAAAAAGCAGATGATCCCGACAGAGGACGGAATGAAGCTGATCACGATACTTCCGGATGTAGTAAAATCTCCGAAACTGACCGCTGACTGGGAGAATGAGCTTACTCTTGTATCCAAAGGAGAAGTTGCTGCAGAACAGTTTATGTCAGGTATTGAAGCAATGGTAACTGATCTTGTAAAGACCTATCACAGCGTTAGTGATGAACATAAAGCCATGTTTGGCACAGGTAAGGGTGGACAGGAAGTGCTAGGCAAATGCCCGAAGTGTGGTGCTGATGTAGTCAAGGGAAAATTCGGAGCGTACTGTACCGGGAAGTGCGGTATGAATGTCGGCAAGGCACTTGGGGTAACACTTTCCGATACACAGGTCAAGAGCCTGCTTTAAGGGAAAAAGATACTTGTAAAAGGATTAAAAGGCAAGAAGGGTAGCTATGATGCGTACCTGATTCCAGAGAGTGTACAGGAATTTTCCTATACGAAAGATGGTAAAGAAATCAAGGGATTCCAGTATAAGTTTAAGATGGAATTTTCTCAAAAGGCAGGAAAGCGAGGGTAGAAATGTAGCTGTGATTGTGGTATAGTTGGGAAAATATCGGAATTTGTAAAGTTAAGGAGAAATACTTAATGTGGTTAGACAGAAATGAACTTGTATCACTTGATTTGAAGTTGACATCGGACTATGGTGATATCATACCAAAAATACAAATAGGTTATGATCTATTTAACCTTATTGAACATAATACCAGTATAGATACAGAAACTAAAATCAATTTAAAAGAGAAAGCAGTAATATGTCATCAGAAAATCAAAATGATGTTGTTTGCAGAAAAATGTGCTATTGAAAATTTAAATGAATTTGAAGTCTCACAGAACATGGAAATGCCTTGCCTTTTTGGAGATGATGAAACAACATTGCTTTATCATACTGAAAGTACAATCCTTTTTGCAAGAAATGCATTAGATGTAGTAGCTACTATTTTTCATTGTATGGCTTTTCATGAAAGAAATGATAGTTTCAATAAATTCACAAAGAAAATATTGAAGGATGAAAATGATAAATTTATTTATTTAAAATCATATCTTTGTGAAATAGATAAACTTGATACACATGCTTTTCGTTTACTCTGTGGTAGCGAGAGAGGAAGATCATTAAGAGATCAAATCGTACATCAAACTAATATTAAACTTGAGTATGATGAGTATAAAGAAGGTAGCAATAAAGAGAAGTTATTCATAGTGTTATATAAGGGTGAAATTGTGATTTGTTATAGAGAATTTATGAGGAACTTTGTTATGGAAGTTGTAGAAATGATTTCATCTATTTCACAAAAATTCATTCTCGACGAATTAGAAAATCAACTATAATGGGAAATGTAATAGACAATTCTCTATTTGTGGATGTCGAGAAATTTAATTTAGCGGTACGACATTATACCACATACAATTTAATAACAACACAGCGTTAGAGCGTAAGGGAAAACCTGTACGCTCTAATTTTTTATCAAAAACGGAGGAAAACACATGGAAGAAACAAATGTAACAATGACTACAGAGGAAATGCAGGGTGAGCCTGCGGCAAAGGAAAATGAGACAAAGGCGGAGAAGTTTATCCGTATTGGCGAGTACCGCATGAATAAGGCGGTTGATGCTATTGGCAGACTGGAGAATCTTGCAAATCGAGGTTCCTACGAATATACACAGGAACAGGTAGATGCTATGTTTCAGGCATTAGAGGGGAGGGTTGCGGAAGTTAAGGCGAGATTTACGCCTAAGAAAGCGGTTGAGAGTAAGACTTTCAGCTTTGGTACAACAGAATAGGAATGTAACGGGAAGTAAGGGAAAGGCAGTCATGTAGTGTATGTGGCTGCCTTTTTGTCGTATCTATGACAGGAAGGAGAACTGCGTGAGAAAATATGATTTTATATCGGCTCTGGCAAAAGAGACAGCAGCCGAGGTTGTCAAAAATCGTGAGGAATGGATGAAATACCTTACCACAGCGGCAAGGCTGTATAAGTATCCGTTCCGGGAACAGCTTTTGATCTATGCACAAAGACCGGACGCAACAGCGTGTGCTTCCATAGAACTGTGGAATGAGCGGATGCATTGCTGGGTAAACAAAGGGGCAAAGGGTATTGCACTTCTGGACGAGGACGAAGCACATGGCAAGCGTCTGAAATATGTTTTTGATGTGTCAGATGTCCATGCGGCAAGGAGAATCGGACGCTATCCGGAACTTTGGGAATTACATGAGGAACATAAGGAAGATGTAATTAAGCGTCTGGAGCAGACTTATGGTGCCACAGATGATAAGAAGCTGTTTGAAGAAAGACTTATGGAGATAGCTGAGAGGATTGCGGCAGATTATTATGAGGAATTGCTGCCGGATCTGCAGTACATGATCGAGGACAGTTTCTTAGAGGGACTGGATGAACAGAATGTCGGTATCCGGTTAAGGGACACTTTATCTGAGAGTATTTCCTTTACACTTTTATCTTCCTGTGGTGTAGATATGCAGGAGTATGGTTCGGAATTTGCTTTTGATTTTATCCATGAATTTAATTCCATGGACACCCTTGCAGTACTTGGAGATGCAGCCAATGAGCTTGCAAAACCGGTACTTTTAGAAATTGGAAGAACCATAAGGGCATATAACAGGAGCCACGAACAGGAACAAACAGAAAATTTAACACAGAAAGGACTTGCAAATACTCCTGAAATAGACTACAATGCGTTAAAGCGTGAAAGCGAGAGCGGACATGAGGAATATATTGACAACAATCAAAATAGCGTAGAAAGGGGCAATAGCAATGAATCTGACATACGAGAAGAACGGGGATTATCTGATCCCGACATTACAGGCGGACATTCAGCCGGAGGGAACGGTAACGAAGTACGGAATGATGAGGGAGAGTTATCTGAAGGAGAACCACAGGGGCGTGTACTCAGCGTTTCTTCTGAAAGGGACACTGAAAGAACACCTGCTGACGATCCAGAAGCAGGCAGAGGAGAGAATGGAGAAGCTGACAAGCCAGATGGCGGTAGCCGAGGGAGTGACCGAACAGCTCAAGGAAGCCGATCAGATGCTCTGGGTAGCAAAGATGAACAACATTCAGAGCAGAGCCGAGGAAGTGGTATTGAGCGAGCTGGTATACAGCCTGTAACAGATACACCGCTCCGGGGAGACACACCGGAACCCACATTTACACAACTCAGCCTGTTTCCTTCTTTTGAGGAGCAGGTCGGAACAGTCGCAGCAGCGGAAGCAAGTATGAAATATACCATGCCCGCTGCTTTTTCTTTGTCGCAGAATGAGCTTGAAACCATTCTTCGCAGTGGCGGAGGAAAACAGCACAGCAGAAAGCGAATTTTTGCAAAGTATACCGAGGGCAGAAATGCCGAGCAGATGGTAGATTTTCTGAAAAATGAGTACGGACAGACCGGAAAAGGCTTTGAAATCAATGGAAATCCGGTGTCGGTGTGGTTTGATGAACATGGCATGAGTGTCGGCTATGGAACACAGGCAAAGGAAACACCAATCGTTACCATGAACTGGGAAGATGTGGAGAGCTATATCCGCTCTATGATTGAAAATGGCACTTATATGAGTGCCAGCGAAGCATTTCTTGTAGATACGCAGGAGAGAAATCGTGTTGCTAATCAGATATTTTTCTTTCTTCGGGATGGCATGGATGAAATGCCGGAGGAGCTTGGCTTAAAAGCCGGAAATTATCCGGAGAGTGAAGCAAAGCTCATGGAACTTCTTTCTACCCATGAGGGCAAGGAACAGATTAAAAATATCTTGGAAGATGCTGCAGAGCGTCTTGCGTCTGGTGAAGCCACGCTAAAATGGCGGCATGTAAAATTACCGGAATATCTGTTATCAGAGATCGCAGACCTTGGCAGAGAGAGACTGGAGTTCCCATTGCCGGATGAGATGGAGGTTAAGCAGGAAGATTTTATTACACAGGATGAAATCGACTATGCACTTGGCAGAGGAAGCGGCTATGAGCATGGAGCTTTCCGTATCTATGAGTATTTCATGGAAGGGCATGACCAGAAGGAAGCGGTAGCCTTTCTGAAAAAAGAATATGGCATCGGTGGCGGTTCCGGTGGACTTCCAGGCAACGATGATTCCCATAATGAACATGATGGAAAAGGTATCCGTCTGGAGAAGGGCAGCTATGGAAATCCGTATGCAAAAGTGCTTCTGAACTGGAATGTAGTCGAGAAAAGGCTACGTGAGCTGATCCATGAGGATAAATATTTATCTCCACAGGGGAAAGAAAACTACAAGGCATACAAGGAAGAACAGGCAGAGAAAGCAAGACAGCGAGAGCTTTCCCGTCTGGAGCATGGACAGCGACTTGAATGTAAGAAGGACATCGAAGCCTTGATTGCCGAGAAATTCAATGGTTTTGTGCTTCCGAGGAATACCGCAGATGAAATCATAGATAAATATGGCATTGACTGTGCGGAATTTGTTCTTGCAAATACGGTTACGCATTTTGATTATGACGGTCGGTTTTCGCAGAACAATAAGGAATGGGCAAAAGGCATTGTTGCGGAAAATGAGTGGCAGAACAATGATCTGATTTTAAGTTCACATCCGGCAGTATTGGACGGATTTACCAATCAGGCAAGAAGATATATCAATGTATTGCGGGAAAAAGAAAAGGAAGTACAGCAAACAGTCACGATTGATGGATATGAATGTAATCTGATTGATGAGTGGGGCAATGAAAAAGAGAAATATCTGCTTGGAAATGACATAGAGGATAACAGCTTTTATTATGCACAGGTCAATGGGAAAACCTTTGAATACGACCATAAGCCGGAGCGTAGCGAGGTAGAAGATGATTACATCAATGCTTTAGCAGAGGAAGATATTGACCGACACGAAGCAGAAGTGTTTTCACGCTTTGAGGGGACGGATGGTATCGCAGAGCCGGATGAAACTCAGCCACAACAAGAATTTTTACAAGAGAAATTGCAGAAATTATCCTGGCATGTGGTACATGATGCAGATGATGAATATGGAAATCCGACACAGTGGAGTGCCACCTTATCAGAAGGAGTATTCCTTTGGATCGATAAGGAAGTGGACGGATATGCTATTTATGATACGGCAGACACCACCCGTCCGGCATTGGAGGCATTTTCGACTTTGCAGGAAGCAATGGACTGGGGGAATGAGCTTGCAGAAAGTGGCAGGGAAGCAGAAGCGGAGTTTTCTGATGAAAAGGAACAGAATGTTGTTACAGAACAGACTGAAGATAAACTGGACAGTATAGATACACAGTCTGCCCGTGAGCGTCTGGAGAATGGAGAAGCAGAGCAAGAGACTGAAGATATGCTGTCGCAGGTGCTTACCGGAGATTGGGAGCCGCTTACACCTTCGGCAGAGGAGAATAAGACTGTACAGGAAAGATCTGTGGCTGCACCGGATAAAAGCAACGCTGTCAATTTCCATATCAGCGATGACCGCTTGGGTGAAGGCTCTCCAAAAGAAAAATTCCAGAGAAATGTTGCGGCAATTAAGTTGTTGGAGCAGATCGAAGGTGAAAACAGATATGCTACACCGGAAGAACAGCAGATTTTATCCCAGTATGTCGGCTGGGGTGGTCTTGCCGATGCGTTTGACGAGAGCAAATCAAACTGGTCAGCAGAATATCACCAGTTAAAGGAACTGTTATCGCTGGAGGAGTACCGCATGGCAAGGGAGAGTACCTTGAATGCCCATTACACAAGTCCGGTCATTATCCGCCAGATGTACGAAACATTGGAGAAAATGGGATTTTCCAAAGGGAATATACTGGAGCCTTCCATGGGCATCGGCAACTTTTTTGGTATGATGCCGGATTCCATGAAAGAGAGCAGGCTTTACGGAGTAGAGCTTGACAGTATCACAGGACGCATTGCAAAGCAGCTTTATCCGCAGGCAGATGTGCAGATCAAAGGATTTGAAAAGACCGATTATCCGAACGATTTCTTTGATGTGGCAATCGGAAATGTACCTTTTGGTCAGTATAAGGTGGCAGATAAGCAGTATGATAAAAATAATTTCCTGATCCATGATTATTTCTTTGCAAAGACATTGGATAAGGTGCGTCCCGGAGGTGTGGTTGCTTTTATCACAAGCAAGGGAACCATGGACAAGGCAAGTCCGGAAGTCAGAAGATACCTTGCACAAAGAGCAGACCTGCTTGGTGCAGTGAGACTTCCGAATACCGCATTTAAGGCAAATGCAGGAACCGAGGTCACTTCGGATATTTTATTTTTCCAGAAGCGTGACCGCATGGTGGAGCGTGAGCCGGACTGGGTACATCTGGGAGAGGACGCAAATGGCATTACAATGAACGCTTACTTTGCAGAGCACCCGGAGCAGATCGTAGGAAAGATGGAAATGGTATCCGGTCCTTATGGCATGGAAAGCACCTGTAAGGCAGATGACAGCAGCCCATTTGAGGAGCAGTTAGCGAAAGCACTTCAAAATATTACAGGACAGATTGATACGATTGATCTGGATGAGGAGCTTGCGGATGACATGAGCAGGCAGAGTATTCCTGCTGATCCGTCCGTTAAAAATTTCAGCTATACCGTAGTTGAGAATGAAGTGTATTACCGTGAAAATTCTGTCATGAAGCCTGTGGAAGTATCAGACACCGCAAAAGAACGTATCAAGGGAATGGTGGCAATCCGTAACTGTACGCAGGAGCTGATTGATATGCAGCTTGAGGAATATTCCGATGCGGCAATCAAGGGAAAACAGGCGGAATTAAACACATTATACGATTCCTTCTCGAAAAAATATGGTCTGATCAATTCGCAGACGAATAAGAGAGCCTTTAATCAGGACAGCAGTTATTGCCTGTTGTGTTCTTTGGAAAAACTTGATGATGAGGGCAATTTCAAGGGAAAAGCGGATATGTTCACGAAGCGTACCATTAAAAGGGCAGAGGTGGTCACAAGTGTGGATACTGCAAGTGAAGCATTAGCAGTATCTTTAGCAGAGAAAGCTAAAATCGACCTTGATTATATGGCAGAGCTGACTGAAAAGGACAAGGATACGCTGATTGAGGAGCTTCGTGGTGTTATTTTCCAGAACCCGCTTACCGATGTCTGGGAGACAGCAGACCAGTATCTCAGCGGAAATGTGCGTGAGAAACTTGCCATTGCAGCAACCTATGCAGAAAATCATCCGGAATATGCTCCAAATGTGCAGGCTCTTACGCAGGTACAGCCGAGGGAGCTGGACGCATCGGAGATTGAGGTGCGTATTGGTGCCACATGGATTGATCCAAAATATATCAATGATTTCATGCGTGATACGTTCCAGACACCGGAGCATTTATTCCGCAGAGATACGATTGGGGTGCAGTTTTCGGGTGTGACCGGAGAGTGGAACATTAAAGGGAAAAACGCTGATTTTGGAAATACGCTTGTCAACATGACCTATGGTACAAGCCGGGTAAATGCCTATAAGATACTGGAAGATTCCTTAAATCTGAAAGACACAAGAGTTTATGATACCATTGAGGAAGATGGAAAGGAAAAAAGAGTTCTTAATAAAAAGGAAACCATGATTGCAAGCCAGAAGCAGGAAGCGATAAGGGAAGCATTTAAGGACTGGGTATTCCGTGATCCGGAGCGCAGGCAGACACTTGTGGCAAAATATAATGAGCTTTTCAATTCCACCAGACCAAGAGAATATGACGGTTCACATCTGAAATTTCCGGGTATGACACCGGATATTGAATTAAAGTCGCATCAGAAAAATGCGGTTGCCCATGTGCTGTATGGGGATAATACCCTGCTTGCACACTGCGTTGGTGCCGGAAAGACCTTTGAAATGACAGCGGCGGCAATGGAAAGCAAGCGTCTGGGACTATGCCAAAAGTCATTATTCGTGGTGCCGAACCACCTGACTGAACAATGGGCAAGTGATTTCTTACGGTTATATCCAGGAGCAAATATCCTTGCGGCAACGAAAAAGGATTTTGAACCCGCCAACCGTAAGAAATTTTGTTCCCGTATTGCAACAGGTGATTATGATGCCGTTATTATCGGGCATAGTCAGTTTGAAAAAATCCCGTTATCACAGGAAAGACAGGCAGCCACAATCGAAAAACAGATTGATGAGATTGAGCTTGCTATTGATCAGGCAAAAAGAGACAACGGGGAGCGTTATACCATTAAGCAGATGGAAAAATCGAGGAAAGCATTGCAGGTGCGGCTTGACAAGTTAAATGACCAGAGCCGTAAGGATAATGTCGTGACTTTTGAGCAGTTGGGTGTAGACAGGCTGTTTGTGGATGAGAGCCACAATTACAAGAACCTGTTCCTTTATACGAAAATGAGGAATGTGGCAGGCATCGCACAGACAGAAGCACAGAAGTCCTCCGATATGTTTGCCAAGTGCCAGTATCTTGATGAAATCACAGGCGGCAAGGGTGTAACTTTTGCGACCGGAACGCCAATTTCCAACAGCATGACGGAGCTTTATACGAATATGCGTTATCTCCAGTATGGTACGCTTCAGAAGCTGGAACTGGGACATTTCGATGCGTGGGCGGCTTCTTTTGGGGAAACACAGACCGCCATAGAACTTGCACCGGAGGGAACCGGATACCGGGCAAAGACAAGATTTGCGAAGTTTTTTAATCTTCCGGAGCTGATTGCACTTTTCAAGGAGAGTGCGGACATTCAGACACCGGATATGTTAAAACTTCCTGTGCCGGAAGCAGAGTATGAAAATGTGGTATTAAAGCCGAGTGAATTTCAGAAAGAAATGGTGGCTTCTCTTGCGGAACGTGCTGAAGCAGTCCGGGACAGACAGGTGCAGCCTTACGAGGACAATATGCTAAAGATTACAAATGACGGAAGAAAGCTGGCACTTGACCAGAGGCTGCTCAACGATATGCTTCCGGATGAGGAAAATTCCAAAGCGGCAACCTGTGTGGAGAAAGCCTATGAGATATGGGAGAACACCAAAGAGCAGAAGTCGGCACAGTTAATCTTCTGCGACCTCTCCACACCGAAGGGCGATGGCACTTTCAATGTGTATGAGGATATAAAAAATAAGCTCATGGAAAAGGGAGTGCCGGAGCAGGAGATCGCATTTATCCATGATGCCAATACAGAGCTTAGAAAAGCGGAGCTGTTTGCAAAGGTAAGAAGCGGACAGGTTCGTTTTTTATTAGGTTCCACAGCCAAAATGGGAGCCGGTACGAATGTGCAGGACAGACTGATTGCATTGCATCATCTGGATGTGCCTTGGAGACCTTCTGACATTGAACAGCAGGAGGGAAGAATCTTACGACAGGGCAACCAGAATGATAAAGTAAAGATATTTCGTTATGTTACGGAAGGTACGTTTGACAGTTATTCATGGCAGCTCATTGAGAATAAGCAGAAATTCATCGGACAGATTATGACCAGTAAATCCCCGGTGCGAAGCTGTGAGGATGTGGACGAAGCGGCACTTTCCTATGCAGAAGTCAAGGCACTTGCCACAGGTAATCCCTACATAAAGGAAAAAATGGATCTTGATATTCAGGTATCGAAGTTAAAGCTGATGAAGGCAAACCATACCAGTCAGAAGTACAGGCTGGAGGATAACATCACACAGCATTATCCGCACCAGATTGCTGTTTACAAAGAACGTATCGAAGGTTTTACTGCTGATATGGAAAAATATGCGAAAAATAAGCCGGAGGATAAGGAGCAGTTCTTTATGCAGGTGGGTGGAAAGCCATACACCGACAAGAAGGAAGCGGGAACTGCAATCATAGCCATGTGTAAGGAAATCAAAGGTATCAATGCCAGTGCGGATGTAGGTGAATATCTTGGATTTAAGCTGAATGTAACCTTTGATTCTTTCAACAATAAGTTTGTGATGAATGTTAAAGGTGCTATGAGCCACCCGATGGAAGTCGGCTCTGATCCGCTTGGAAATATCACAAGAATCAACAATGTACTGGAAGCCATGCCTTCACAGCTTGAGGAAGCACAGACGAAGTTATCCAATGTGGAACATCAGCTTGAAACAGCAAAAGCGGAGGTAGATAAGCCATTTCCACAGGAAGCGGAGCTATCTGAAAAGCTGGAACGTCTTGCAGAGCTTAATGCCCTGCTTAACATGGACGAAAAAGGAGATGATGCGATTGGCATGGATGACGATGCTGCAGAACCGGAAAAACCACAGGAAGATGTGAAATCGGTGGATAAAAAAGGTGATGAGGTTGCGGATATGCCGGCAAAGCAGAGTAATCTTGGAAAAACAGTTACGGATAGTAAGCTGTCAGACCGACCGGCAGAACGGACTTCATTGCAAGAGAAGCTCGCAGCAATGAAGGCAAGGGTGTCCGGGACACCTGCAGGAAGGGATGCAGCAGATAAGGCAAAGAAAAAAGAAAAAATTTTATAGGAAAATCTATTTTATTCCCAAGTTTATTCCCAACCTGTCAGCGCTATTTGGGTTGGGAATATTGAAAAGTGTTATAGCAGTTTATGTAAGGGCAGTCCGTAGTGGCTGCCCTTTATCGTGCAAAGATGGAGATCATTTATGGCAGACAATTGTTATTGGTAGGAGCATGTGGCAATGAGGATTGGCAGATGTTACCGTTTTGCTTGGATGCGCAATCAGGAATTGTATCAGATTGTGAAAATGCAAAGGAGTATCGAAAACTTATAGGGTTACAGATATAGTAAGAGGCACGCCCAAATTTCAGGTTTCGTTCCATTCTGTAAAGAAAAATGAATAAATGTCGATAAATATTATGAGCTAAGGATGGCGTCTGTTTTCAAGGGATTGAATGTGAAAATAGACGCTGTTTCTGTTTGGATTGGAGGTTATATTATGAGAATACAAGCGGCAAATACATTTTATACAGGTACTTACTCTGTTTTGAATACGAAGTCATCATTTCCATATGCTGTGAAAGTTGAAGGTTACGGAAATACAAGAAACCAAAGGAGTTTATTTCAGTTTGCACATGTGACAATAACAGAACATATGGTAAATGCAAAATATGGTACAAAGATTACAAACGGTTCGAGAGTGCAGATGCAGACCGCAGGTAGTAAGAAAAAAGAAGATTGGACTGAGGTTTCCAAAGAACAGTTGGCAGAAGTAAAACTACCGGCATCATTTGATAAATTGAAAGAACAAAATTCTTATTTTTATCATGGAGAAAACATATCGGATTATGAACTAGTGCAAACTGCAGTAGCATTGGGGAAAATGGAATTACCAACAGATGAGAAAAAGTGTATCCCAGACAGAGTTGCAATGGATGCATTTGAAGTGCTTGTCAGAGACCAGGCGGCTCCAAAAAACTCATGGTCAAATACATTGTATTCGGAGGATGGAAAATATACCTTTACAAAGACTGAAAGCGGAAGATGGCAGATGCATTTGATTGATGATGCTGCCATAGGTGCATCTTTGGAAGATATAGCAAATTGGATGATGAGCGGCACGCCCAATAGAAATATTGAGACACGCTACCTAAATTATCTTCATACTGTTGATCCGGATTTATATAATGTGGCGATGCGAATAGGTTCCGAGGTTCGTTCTTATGGTTTTATGGAGGATTTACATCAGCAGGGAGTATTAAGTGATAGTCAAAATCAGTATGATATGAGTCTGTTGGGTATGTTATTCGGTAAAGATGCGGATAGTATGCGTATGATATTGAATGGGTGTAAGGAGTCTGGTAATTTTTTGGAATTATTGGATTTGTATAGCCCGGATGGAGCAAAATCGTTGGATAAGCTTCGGGAACAGCAATATAAGCACGGTGGAATTGTTTAACATAGCGAGTTTTATGACAGGATATGAAAAAGCAATTAATTCTCGAAGTAGAAGAGTGTGAAACACTAATGTAGCAACGGAGGTAAAGACAAACAGCAAGGACAAAGTGCAGGAATACTATGAGAAACTGTGTAAAAAGTTCCCGGAGATTACTTTTAATACGGGTAGCAGTCTTATGAGTGGAAATGAAAATAAAGTGGTAATAAATCTTTCTAGCGAATGTCTAAAGAAAATGGCAAATGATCCGGAATTTGCCAAGAAAGTAGAGTTTAATTTAACTGGTGCAGTACCGGGACAGAATAGAATGTTTGCACAAGCCAAAGCTGATAATGCAGTGATACATGGTGTTACAACTGTAATAGATGCCGATGGGAATGCTTCTGTTACTTGCGGAGGTATGACAAGAACCAGTGGTTCAAAACAAAATTCAACTACATTGAATGCGGAAAAGAAACAAAAAGAAAGATTATAGAAAAAGCGTGAGGAAAGAAAAATCTCAGAAGAAAAGGCAGCTAAGAGACGGGCAGAGAAAAAGGCGCAGTTGGAGAAGCTGACAGAAGATGAAACGTTTACAATATCAGCTACTGGCACTGATGTAAAAAGTGTTACGCAGAACCTCTTAGCTGCGGTTTCTGGTACATCTGCGCCGACAGGGGCAAGTTTTGATATAAAGGCATAAGGAGAAATTGTTCATATTCCGCAAGGCGCATAAACCTTTGCTTTTGCGGACTGCCCGGACTTATTGCAAGGGGGCAGGGGCGGCAATATAAAAAATTGATGACAATGGAGGATTAGGAAATGGCTATTAATGGAGTCGGACATAATTATGATTATTTGGGAACGACTACAAATTATATACGGGGAAAAGCAACTGTTAGGGAAGCAATCTCAAAGATGGTGAAGCAGTAGGCAAATCTTTCTATTTCTGATGCAGGAAGAAATATGCGGCGGGAAATGGCAAGCAAATTTGAACCCGATTCGGATTATACCAATGTCAGGGAACTGACAATACAAAATACAAATGAGGTTGCTTGGGAACACTATACCGCAATGCGGGATATTAGCAGCCTAACATTAAAAGACGGGAATTATAATGTTGAAGATGTGATGAAATCTATAATGGATACATATGAAACCCGTTATAATGAAATCGTAAAAGAACATGAAAATGGAGATCGTGAAGTTTCCTACGAACTTACGGGGAAAAGGTCATTGACACTTGACGAAGATTTAGCCGGATTGGACGAAGCCTTTAAAATGCGTCTGGCAAATTTAGAAGGATATATTACCTGTCAACAAACCAATAAAGCATTTGAAAACGCAGGCAGTTCATGGTATTTCCGTAGAAATAGCCCTCAAAATGAAGTAAAAACACAAGATAAGGCTCAAATGTTTGATACAAAATATCAGAAAACCGCAGTATCAATAATGGAGCAGGCTAAAGAGAAGTTTTTGGTAGCCTTTAAAAGTATAAATTACAAACAAGGAACAGCAACAAGCATACTATCGGATATTATGAAAAAGTGCTGATAAAGGAGGATTAAAAATGGCTATTAGTGGAGTAGGACAGAGTTATTATCAGAACAATGTTGCAACAACGAAAAGTACAAAGAGCGTAAACAGCACGGGAGAAACGGGCAATACAAAGGAATTATCAGAAGCGGAAGAAATGGCGATTTTCAAAAAGGAATTTTATGCTGAAATTGATAAGATACCCAGAAATAGAACTATAACCAATGTGGCTATCAACATATCAGAGGAAGCATTTAAGAATATGAAAGATGATCCGGAGTACAGGGAAAAGATATTATCAGCACTTAAACGTGACTTAACTTCGTCCTTTGCACCGTTGGAAGCTTCTATGGTGCTCACTGTAGGAGCTACTGCTAAAGATTATAGGGGCGATTCATGGTCTGGTGTTAATAATCAATCGGAATTTTATGCTCGTTCACAAAACAGTTTTTATAAAAAGACAAGCAACAAGAAAGATAGACAAAAAGAGCTTTTGGAAGAATATCTGGAAAAACGGGCGCAGGTTAAAAAACAGCAGCAGGAAATGTTGAATGAAAAGATTGCAAAGCAGGAACAGGAAAGAAGCCGATTATTACGGTCGTGGAACAATGAAAGGCTGTTGTCAAAAGCGTCTAATGCTTATGAAGCAAATGCTATGACGGAAGCGGTTACGGATAGTGCTTTTAAGTAAGGAGAAAGAGATATGTCAATTACATTTTTAAGTCATCCTATTCATCTGCCGGATTTTTTCAAGTTTGATAGGGAATATTTGGGAAAACAGGAAAGCCAAAATGAAGACCAGAAAGTGTTTCATAAGGATATTTTAGAGGTTTCTCAATTATCGAAAAACAGGGAAAATTTAATGGATAAAATTAAGCATACAGTTGTGCATTCGGTTACATCGTTCAGCGATATGAGAGCCGGAATATTAAAGGAAATCAGGGAAGAAAAAGGGCAGTATGGCTATTCGGATGTTGTGAATGCTTGTGGGCTGAGTTATGCAAGGCTGTATTCTGAAATTGAACAGCGCTATGAAAATGAACAGTATTATAAGGTAGATGGGACGCCGCTGACAAAAGAAGATGAGATAGAGTGGCTGGATATGCAATTTGAGCAGGAAGTGGCATGGCAGAAATCCTGTGCCAGAATAACAGCCCAGGGGCAGGTCATTCAGGGGAAAATTTTTGAAATGCCAACAAAAGAGATGGAAGAATTGGAAGACAGCTTTTATCAAGCGAAGGATGCTTATATGAAGCTGTACCGGGAAAGCAGGCAGGTGGGGAAGCCGCTTGTTTTGCAAAATTATATATTTGGCAATGGCCGGATGTATGAAGTGCTGAACAGATTAGGTAATTTACAGGAGAGGGTGGAATAATGCGGGTTAATTTATCCAACAGTTCATTGCAGAACAGATATTTTTCAGGAACAGGAAGAAGTCATTCAGATGTCAGGTATGAACGAGCATCTGTTGAATTTCAAAGGTCTTATGATAGATGAGGTTCAACGGGTAATCATTCGGGAAAATCAGGAGATAGAGCTTACATATACCGAGTTTGAAATCTTGAAGCTTTTTGCAAAGCATCCGGGAATAGTGTTCAGTAAGGAATAGATTTATGACATTGTGTGGAAAGAATCCTATTCCGGCGATTACAACATCGTCATGAGCCATATCCGGAATATTCGGGAGAAGATAGAGGATAATCCAAGTAAGCCAATCTACATACAGACGGTATGGGGTGTCGGTTATAAATTTAATGAAAAGCTAAAATGTGCAGGTATAGCAGAGAGCTTGTAATATCTGTTTTTAGTAGTGTTGCTAATGTGGAATGCATTGATAAGAATAGAACTTTATGCGGATTTTAAATCTCCATTACGTAAAAAAGTTCACTTTACGGTAATTTTACGGATAAGGGTATAATATTAAAATAGAAAGCTGTAAAATTCAACGTGGATTTTTACAGCTTTTTCCGATATCACGTTGCTTATTTACGCCTCATTTTATCTGAGTCAGAATCCTGTGTGACCGGGGCATAAATGACAAAAAAGAACAGCAACAGAGCTACGCTGCGGTATTACTCTCTGTTGCTGATAGGATAATCATTTTTGCCTTTTACAGGATAATGGGGTGTGCCCTGTGATAGCGTCCCTATTCGAACTCTATAATGAGTACTGTATTTAGTAAGACAGATTTTCTTTTGGTACTATATGTTGTATAGTTATTCCGATTATTCCATAGATTATTTGGTTTTTTGAGGATTTTTGCAACCATGATGCAACCGAAACGTGATTGAAAACAATATTATTATCTTCACCATACTTTGATTTTTTGTGGCATTAAAAACCCTATAGATTTGGGCTAATTTCTTCCTTTTCTATATCTACACATTCGTCTTGCTCAACTGTTTCCTCTCTTTCATGCGTTTGTAAATACTTCATATCATTAAGTTGCAAAATCACTGGTTGTTTTAGCCCGATACCCTTTCCAATAGCAATTGCGTGTCTCTCTTCTAATGTCGGCAAAGTATCCGAATAATCTTTACCAATATAGTTTTCCAAGAAAGATTTTCCTGTATCATCAAATACTCTTAATGCAAAAATTGTATTGCATTGGTTCAATATACTCTTTGTTACATTTGCCGTACGCTGAGTAACAATAATGCAACCAAGTCCATACTTTCTACCTTGCAAAATAACTTTTGCAGTGCCATTCGCATGCGAATTATCATCTTTCACCACAACCGAATTAAACTCTGGAGTCAATGAATGTGCTTCTTCATAAACGACACAACACCGTGCCTTACCTATTTGTCCCAAATCCATACATTTTTTGAGGACTGTTTCAGAAATAATTTGAACCTTTTCAACCAAAGAAACATCCTTCAGCTCTGCAATTTTATAATCAGTTGCCGCTTGTCTAACAATGTACTTTTCAGGATTAAGTACCATCACAGATTTATTGTTAGAATCCATAAATCCAGACACCGCTGATTCCATCAACTTTTTAAAATCTTCCACATTTCCCCACGAAGATTTTGAATCACTTGTTCCTGTACGCCTTGATTGTGTCTCAAGTTCATCTATTTTACATTGCAACAAATCACTGACTATTTTTGTCTCAGGAATATACCTATACAAGCCATTATTACTTGCATACTGGTTTGTAATATCTAAACATATAACTTTTATTCCCGCAGCAACAACTTTTTTAATCAACTCAAAAGTTAAGCAAGATTTTCCAACACCCAATATTCCTAATACCGCAGTATTATGAGTAACAAGAGCATTAATATTCTTTATGGGTATACTCATATCAGAACCCGGTAACCGGCCGATAGACGTTGTTGCTATTTCTTGCAAATCAACATTTCGTTTTACTTTGCAAAGATATACAGGCTCATAAACTTTCGATGTCCAATTTACATGTTTTATCTCATGATGTTCGACATCATAGTGTCCCAATTTTCTTGCCACCGCACACATATATCCATACTCGCTATCTGCACTGTTACTAGCTATCTTTGTAATGCCATTGATTACTTGGTAAAGAACTTCGTTTCCTGCAATACGTGTCTTAACTATTGTCCCTTCCGTTATTCGCATTTCGTCTGTTTTGCAAGTGCTGAACCTGATAGCACTAACATTCGATTCAGGAAGAACAAATCCTATAAAATCATCACGTTCCATAAAGGTGGTTGATGATTTCAACTGTTCAAGAATTGATTGTTCTATTTTTCCCTCATTCAAAACATGCGCTGTCCCTAATGCCTCCGTATAATTAATATTAATTCCTATATCTTTTAACTTACTTAGCGCAATTCCCATCCCTGCATAATCCAATAACATTATGCTAATCCATGTTGAATCAATTAAGTTCTTTCTTTGTGTCTCTATCCCTAAACAATATGAATCAGAGTCTACCTTTACAGCATACACAGAGTTTCTACTTGAAGATATAAGTTTTTCCTTTTCATCTGTTTTAGAAACTGAAATTGTATACAAGTTTGACTCTGAATTTTTTACAGCTATCCCAATACACGAATCAGTATCCTTTTCTTTTATTATACCCATCAGCTGACTAAGTATGGCAATAATTTTTTCTATAAGTCCAATAGGTACCATGCATATCCATAACGCAATCGCTGCGAATAACATAGGCATATTATCCCTAAAAAACGAAAATCCAGAGACAAGATATACCACAGAGAACATAGTTTTAGAACTTCCTAAATGCTTTAAGCACCAAAAACTAATCCTTTTTGCCTTTTCGTTATGATTTTTGATAATCATATGAAAAATACTCAACATAAACATGCAGACCGCATAAACAAGTAATCCAACATACCCCTTCAGTTCCTGCCTATTAGTTAGGGATGTCAAAACCAATATCAATGAAATACTATTAGATAATGTATCTGTGGGTGATGAAAAATATGGTTCAGTTACATACATTCCCATTATTATTAACAGAATTCCCGAGAAGAACCAAACCGATGTAGGTTCCGACTGATTCAATAAATCCGCGATTCCTCCATTCAGCAATCCATATATCATAACAATTATAACAATATATATTCCCGCCACAAGTAATCTCTGTAATTGCGACAATTGTCTCTTCATTTCTCATCCCCCTCGTAAAAGCGCATATCTATCATTTTATCCAAACATTCCTCTCATATTAGACTCATATGATTACAAACACACGAAACGCACGCGTGCGTTTATTGTGTGTTTATTTAACCAATTCATAATATGCTGATCGCCCATTTCCAACAAGCTTAATCCGGCCTTTATCAGACATTTTTTTCAATAAACGATAAGCTTGCGGTGGAGTAACATTTAATAACTCTACAACATTATCTCTGGTAATTTTTCCGCCTTGTTTCTGTATTAATTCCATAATCCATGCTTCATATTTCACCGCATCAATTCCCGTCTGTCGAACATATCCCACGATATTATCCTGCTCTTTATACACCTTGGAACTAAGTATATAAAAGCGTGCTTTATTATTACCACTAGCATCAACCAAACCGGCTTCAACCAACTTTTCGACAACTGCTTTAGCACGTATTTCCCCAATATTTGTTACCTCTGCAATTTCAGCTATTGTTAACCTACGCTGGCTTTGCAAGGCTGAGAGAATCAATAAAGAGTTAATCGGCAAGGACCTTCCCAATCGATTCTCTTCATTGGAAATCATTTTTGTAAACGCCAAATCAGGTTCTGCCCTCTGAATAAACAACTTTACATAAGTTGATGTTGTTTCTGAATAGTCTGGTAACGGTCTACCAAATACAATAGAACCCTCAAAAATTCTATCTATTCCTCTGCCTGTTTTTTCAGCAAGACCTATTCTCTTTAATGCATCCGCTAATACCGGATTACGCCCATGAGGCTCTACTGTTAGCAAATTTTTCAAATTTACTCCCTCAATAAATCCTCCCGGGCTACTAATTGTTAATCCCTCATCTTCTATAGCAACTCTCACAGCTTGAATTACAGTATAATCTCTATGACAGAAAGCATTAACTAAACCTTCACGATATGCAGCTTCTGAGAACTCAGGAATTGGCACTCTAAATAAGCCATATTCCATTTCTCTTTCCGGATTCCACGCTTTCATATATTCTTCAAACATTTCAAAAGTAGCAAGCAAAGGCTTTGATGTTTGCTCGTTTTTTCTAACTTTTGTACCTTCAAGAACCTGAAATACAGCTTTCGCTGTAGGTAATAATTCGGCGATTCTATCCTCTTTTCCCAGCAACAACATTCCCGTAACTGTTGGATATAAAACTCCCGCTTCTTCCTTTACAAGTTGCAATGCCTTATCAAGTTCTTCATCCGTAAGCTCTAATAGCGTCTTATCACCTTTGCGATATTTGATGATATTACGAAGCCTATCTCTCTCATTTCCATCCAAATCATCCATAGTCGCGCCTAAAAGAATTTGTGCTGAATAATCAAGCTGGCTGAGACTTGATAATCTTCCCGGAATTTCATAAGGGTACATCGGAACATTTTCCGGACTTCCATCCGGTTTCAAACGTCTTCTTTGTATTTTCCCATCCGATGTCGCAATAATCGTCTTGCTCATAGGAATTTGGATTTGCAGGACCTCAATTCCTTCTTCTTCGATAATTTCAGCTCGCACGGATAGCGAAGGCACTGTTTTATTAGCAATCAAAGCCATAGCTCCATTCGGATCTCTGTGCTTTTTGTGTACACCTGTTATATCACCGTTGTCCTCGACTCCAAGATACAATACTCCTCCTTCAGTATTTGTCATACCAACAATTTCTGAAACAAGTTCTTTCTCATCAAGACAATCAATATCACTTTTAAATTCAATTGTAAGCGTTTCTTTTTTTGGTATCATTCTCATCGTCCATACCTCCAATAACAATCCTATCATTTTCCGTGCGTTTTTGCAATAAAATAAACGCACGCGTGTGTTTTGCGTGCGTTTTGAAGTCATACATTGTAGCCTTCAACCAAATAAATCCCCTCTTTTGCACAATAAAGCTTTACCAGAAAATATCGTCTTCTTCCGCCACTTGTTCCACCAATTGTTCTTGTTCCTGTTCTGGCTCTATTCTCATGCTTTTAAAAAAATCATGAAAGTGATTGCTATCATAAAAGCTACTATAATTCTTCCCATCTTTAACATAAATCAACATCAACGGAAGACACCATTTAGAAAACATAATGCTCCGCATCCAATACGAATTCTCTCCTTCTCTATTTTCTACAGCCATATAAACACGCTTAATATAATCAAAAAGCTTCTTATTATTTCCAAATCCTTCTTTAATAAAACCAGCTATGATTATCGGATTAACCTCGTCCGAAGCAAACGCATCGATCACACTCTCTATATTTATATTGGAGTCATATTTACTTAATACATAATAATGCCATACTTGCAAAATAGAATCTTGATATGTCGCATTTATATGAATATTTTTCGCATTTATTTCTTTGATAATCTCATCATAGGTTTCCTTTCCTTCACATAAATTTAACAATGATATTATTACTCTATAACAACGAGATGCAAAAACCGGTTCAGCACATGCAAGTTGTAGCATATATGCAGCTATGTATTGTTCAAGATGAATCATCGAATCCTCAGTCATTACTAACTTTCCTCTATCAATGGCCTTTTTAAATAATGTTAAAATAGCTTTTATTTCGGATTTTTCTTCCGAATCATACTTTTTTGCAATATATCCTTTCAAATTATAGAAAATATCTTTATCCAATGTTATAGTTTCTGTCACTTCAAAATCAAAAAAAAAACGATTTTTTAATTCATACATATCGACACAAGACATATTGTAAATACTGTTCTTACTTTCTGTCTTATTACTATTAATTCGCAGCCTATATTTATTCAAAACTCTCTGAATTAATGGTAGCTTTTCATATATAGTTTCCATTGAATCGGAAAAAAATGTCATATCATCAACATAACGTATATATTCGATATAGCGTATTCAACAACTTCATCATCCTTTGATGCACATAATATTAGTCCTACACTTGGATTTTCATTCTCTTTTTTTACCTGCCTATCCAAGGCCTCTAAATAAAAATCCAATTTAGAAACATATTCAGGTTTAAACTTACCAATTTTCAATTCAATTGCTACTAAACACTGCAATCCTCGATGAAAGAATAAGAGATCTATTCTAAAATCATCCCCTCCAACCTGGACTTTGTATTCCTCATCAATAAATGTGAAATCTTTACCTAACTCCAAAATAAAATCTTTCATATTCCTAATTAGAGCTTTTCTCAAATCATTTTCATGATATTCATTTGGTAAATCCAAAAATTCCATTACATATGAATCTAGAAATGGATTTTCTCCCAGTTTTTTTACACTTTCCGGCAATAACACATCTTTTGATAACATATACCTTTCGTAATACCCACTATCTAATTGACGCTGTAATTGTCTTTTTGAATATTTCTCTTTGATACATAACCGAATATAAAACTCTCTTTCTTCATCACTTTTGCAACTAGACATAATCATCAGATGATTTGTCCAACTAATTTGTGTCACCAGTGGTGTCACAACATCATTCTCTGCATAAGTTTCATAAAATTGTTTCATTCTATACAAGCCTCGTCGATTGAACCCCTTTATTCCCGGAAATTCCTCCTGTATCTCCTTTGCAATAGAATCAATGTATGAATCACCAAACGTTGACCTTTGAGATTCTTCGTGTAAATACTCTCCAACCTGCCAATACATACTTATTAACTCTTCATTAACCTTCTTCAAGGCATTTTCTCTAGCTGTATTAATTATATTTATCAAATTGCCTGCTAAATTAATTTCATTTTTTCCCATATAACAGCCTTTCCTATTTGTGACACCACTGGTGACACAAATATAAATATATAATCTGAAAATAAAAATCCATCATAACCACTATCTATACTTAAACCATTTCAAAAATCTATTACTAATAATGTTTGTCAAAATAAACAAATTGAATATGCGCTTACTCTCTTATGTCAATTTATGCGTTTTTTTATAAAATCATATGATTTTTCATCATAAATAAGTTCATAAGCAAGAATGTTTTTCTTGTTGCATATATCTAGTATATCCATTCTAATATGTTTATCAACCGCATTCCCTATGATTACCCCTTTAGGTATGATTATATCATTTCTTTCATTGCACTTATTATTGTATTGAATTGCTAAAACTCTCCATTCATTTTCATATGACCATCTACTTTGCTTAGTGAAACATATTCTATGTAGAAATTTTATTATTTCATTAAAATCCATATCATATTGTGTACTCGGTATGCTATCTGAATATTCAACCGGTGCAAGATTATATCCATATTTAGATAAAATGTCCATTGCATCATACTCAACACATATTCCATTCTGTTCATCTGCGTAAGAAGCCCACATTGGTGCATTGTTATATGTAGTTGTTAATGAATGAACTAATGTAAACTGCTTAACATTATTATAAAAATTAGGTTTCTGGACATTTACAAATTCACTAATCTCTTCATCTGTAGGCTTATCAATAAAACGACACATACTTATTAATTCAGCGCGTTCTCTTCTTTCTTTTTCAACATCAATATTATATGCAAATTCTCTAGGATCATTTAAGGCTTCAACCAAACTAAAATGAAATATATCATCTCTAAAATTTTTCAAAGTATACTGACTACGTAAAGACTTAAATTTATAAAAAGATTC
>OHTZ01000327.1_pt1 | contig 33466 bp, 34 predicted proteins | sample 1579011 | NCBI WGS metagenome assembly OHTZ01 (sample SAMEA3879603, study PRJEB24766) | human gut metagenome | biome: human-associated habitat; feature: feces | place: USA | collected 1985/1987
GGTGTACAAAATCCGTAAACCAGAATAAGCCTATATACATCTATGGTCCTGTTCCTACATCCTTTTTGGTTAGGTCTAAGTATTTTGACATTCTAAGGACAAGGGGTGTCAAGCTGATACATATGCACCCCAAAAAAATAATAGATTCATTGGGTAGCCTACAGCCTCTTACTGAGAACGAAATCAAATTTGAGATGGAACAAATTCATCTACCTGTACCACAAAACTACGAAGACAGTCATAGCGTTGCAAATGAATGGGCTATATATAGATGGGCAGTTGCTACCAACTCAGAAGATTCTGCAATCGATAAAATAGCCAATACTATCAAGTCAAATTTATACTTCAAACATCTAACATCAATATATCCCCCGAGTGAGATAGACGGTATGAAAGAAAACAGACTGAAGTTTAAGGATCAACTCTCAGGCATTAATTCCTCACTATTTGGACAAAATGACATTAACATTTTGTATGTTGACGATGAAGCAGATAAGGGATGGTATGAGATCATGGCAAACATCATCCATGATGTAAATAAAATAGATAGTTTTTACTATTTAGGTGAAGACTTAAAAGCGTTAGGTCAACAAGAAATCATTGATCAAGTAGTCAATCGTGTGAAAGAAGACTCTGTCAACATTGTGTTACTGGATTTCCGACTACATAAAAATGACAACGACTTCCAGAATATTAAAGACATTACTAGTGTTCAAATACTAAAAAAAATCAAAGAGTTTAATCCAGGAATACAGATAATTATATTCTCTGCAACTAATAAAGTGTGGAATTTATTGGCTTTGCAAGAATATGGAGCTGATGGTTTCATAATTAAAGAAAGACCAGAGAACAGTAAGGACCCGTCCTTTACAATCCATACTATTGAGAATTTCATAAACGCCATGTCTTTATGTATCTCTAATAGATACAAGAAAAGCTTGTGCCAAATAGTTTCTGATTTGAACAGCAATTTAGAGAAAGGTGCAAAGGCACATAGAATAGATAAGGATTATCAAAAATCTGTAAAGTTGTTCTATCGAATGGCATATTCCTCACTTCCTCAAAATATAGATAATCAATGTTTTGACCATTCATTTATGAATTTCTTCAGAATCATAGAAGCGACAGCAAACGAGCTAATTGATGTTGACAATCCTGAAGCAAAAGAAGAGAATGGAATGATGAGGTATTCTTTCAAATTCAGGGGAACTGATGAATATTTGAAAGATTATAATGAGGAGAAGTTCTATGAAACAGTCAAGATACTATCTATGACTAATAAGCGTTTGAATTTCAAACAAAAATTTTATAACCTATTTGCGAGATTAGGCATATATAGTACTGCAACATTTAACATGGTAGAAAAGAGAAATGCTCTTACACACCCCAATTCAAAAGTAAATTATAAAGTAGAACCGATAACCTTGGAGGATGTTCTTTTGGCAGCCAACATTTCTTTCCAATGCATAAGAAAAATGATTGAAAATAAAGATGGTAAAGAGTAAATGACGATAGCGCTGAATCGGTACCATGCGTAGCACTGTAATCGGTACCATCGTATCGCTCGAATCGGTACCGTCATGACGCTGCAAACGGTACCATATTCAGTCCTGTAAAAGTTATTGCAAATGTATATTATTTTTTCTTTCTCTGCCTCATGGATTCTCCTTTTAACTCAATTTTGTTTGAGTTAGCCACGAGACGGTCCATAATTGCATCTGCCAGAGTCGGATCTCCGATATAATCATACCATTTGGAGATGGGCAGTTGCGATGCTATAATCATGGATTTTCGCTCGTATCTTTCTTCCAGGATTTGTAGCAAGGCCAGTCTGGTATTGGTATCCATCGGTTGCAGGCCGAAGTCGTCCAATATGATCAGGTCATTCTTCTCTAATGAAGTAATCATTTTAAGGAATGTACCATCAAGCCTGGACAGAGTAATTTTCTCTACCAGCCTGTTCATGTTCAGATAGACCGTCCGGAAGCCCATGGTGCAGGCTTGTCTGCCGAGGGCGCAGGCCAGGAAGGTCTTTCCGCATCCGCACTTGCCTTGTATCAACAGATTCTCATGTCGGCGTATAAAGGAACAGTCAGCAAGTACGGCCAGTTGTTCAGCCGTGAAGTTTCGTTCTACCCCACAGGCTACATCTTCAATCATTGCATGATAGCGGAGTTTGCTGGTTCTGAGGAACATTTCTGTCTTACGTTCTTTTCTTTCCAGGATTTCCGCCTCTACCATCTTGGCTATGGCAAAATCAAATGACGGACGGTTTTGTACCGGAAGATTCATCAGGGATTCAAGTGTGTCAGCCATACCCTTCAGTTTCAATTCCTTGAGTTGTACGATGGTTTCTTGTGTATTCATAATCAACAGGATTTTAAATGTTTGCAAAAGCCTTTGCGCCACGTACATATTCATTCTCGGGCGTGAAGGTTACGGCAGATTGGATTTCAGTTTTGTCAAGATTGCTCTGAAGGATATTCCTGAGCATATTATAAGTAACAGTTCCGCTTTCAGACACATGCCTGCAGGCGTTCTCCAGCCTGTCCTTGCCATATTTACGGTGTAGGGCCAATATGCCCTCACATGAACGGTAGGCATGGCTTACATATTTGGGAGATGCCAGGACTTTCTCCACAGCTTTCCGGGTATAGACTCCGATGGATTCAGCCTCTTCCAGGTAAAAAGCGGCATTCCGTCCCTTACTGTGAAGATATTCCAGGTGATTCTCTGGCATGTGTGCTTTTTCCGTGGTACGTCCTCCGCTCAAGCATCTGCGGTGTAAGGCTATTCTTGTGTTGTTCTGATAGATTTCAACCGTTTCCGTATCCCAAAGGACGGTTACCTTTTGACCGACATAGGTGTAAGGCACGCTGTAAAGATGGCGTTCTTCCAGTCGGCCGACAGTTACATGATAATCGCCCGTGAGCTTGACCTCCTTACGGTAGCGAAAGCGGAAGGGTACATCAGGAAGTTGCCGCAGACTGTCCCGCTCCTGATCTTCAAAAACCATCCTGCGGCTTTTTCCGGTAGTACGTGAAGGCCGGTCATTAAACTGGTCAGTAAGTTCGAAAATACGGTTGTTGAGTTCATCCAGCGTATGGAACTCTTCATCCCGGATAGCCGCATAAATATACTGATAGAACTTGTTCACAATGCCTTCTACAACTCCCTTGTCACGTGGCTTTCGTACGCGGCAGGCTTCCAGCGAAGTCTCATAATAACTGGACCATTCAATGGCTGCATCATTGAAAGTAGGCTCGTAGCGGTCCGACTTTTTCACCCACTGGACCATATTGTCACTCTTGCAGACTTCCGGACTCCCTCCAAAATAGGTAACGGCATCCGACAGACCGCTGAAGAAGAATTCCATGCTTGCATGATACATGGCCTTGGCATAAGCCAGTCCGCTAAAGGGAAGAACACAGCACAAGACCACTACGGAAGCATGTGTATGCGTCCTACGGTCGGTGATATAAAGCTTATCACCGGCAAAGTCTATCTGCATTTCTCCTCCAGGCATATAGGTATTGTGATAAGAAAGGTTGTGCGCATACTGGTAATCACGGATGTGTTTCTTGAATTGGGTATACCCATAGCCGTCGGGATGTGTCTTGAGGTACTCCTCATGTAACAGCTGGACAGTCAGATGACGGTGTCTGGCAAGATCCTCGACATAATCCGGCAACAATTCATCCAGTTCAGTTTTCTGATCTGACGGTTGAGAGACGGGAGGAGATTGAAGCAGGTTGTGGATCTGCTCCTCACTCATTCCGCCTACCGTACTGTAATCAACTTTGGCTTCATCGGCCAGTTTCTTGTAGCGGTTCAGAACTCCCCGACCTATATGTAGTTGGGCGCATATCTCACGTTGGGGAGTGGAAACCGACAGCATTTGAAATGCTCTTTTTAATTTCACCATATTCAGTGTTCTGTTTGCCATATCTTGAGGACGTTTGATTTCTTATGCCTCTAAGATATGAAGTTTGTATTAGGCTACAGAACTGAATTGTTTATGATTTTCTTGGTACCGATTCAAGCGCTACAATGGTACCGATTCCTCCGCTATAGCGGTACCGGTTCCTCCGCTATGATGGTACCGATTCGTGCGCTACGATGGTACCGTTTGACCGATACTATCATCTAGCTGTGCAATATTCTTTAGCTCATCATTAATCGCTTCAATCAAATCTCTTTTCCTGAGTAAAATCTTATCAGTAATACTCATTAGTGAATCCTTCATATTATTATTAACTTTAATGACAAGCTGCATACCATTAAGAAAAAAGTTCCCAAGCAGAGTCCCGCCCCAATATTCTTTATCTGCACGTCGTTTCCCGCTAATATTCTCCAGAAACCTCCCCAGCTCCAGTCCTCCACATTTCCAGACATAAACTTGAAATTGAGAATCTCCACCTTGTCATGGATTATCAGACGCAACTTAAATCCGAAGAACTATCCCATGAACATTTTCCACGTTCTGCAAGACCTTCAAATATCTTATGATTCAGAATCCTTTAGTTACGACATACACGCTAAGAAATGGAGTCGATGAAACTAATGCCGATATAAATTCCCTAAAGAACCTTCTTGACGAAAAAATCAGGAGAAGCAATAACTCCTTTTACAATTCTACAAAACGGTTATAGGAGACCTAACAAGGAAATAAGTGTTACAGAAATCTGAACACATACTCCTTATAATAATGCTTGAAGTAACGGAAACTATCATAGTGGAACAAAATGAGAATAACCATAATCTTAGTATCACTCATATAATTAAGCTTGCTACTATGCCTAAGATGTTTGCCTTCAATCATATTTTTTCCTATTACAGCGCAAATTCTGTATAAAAATCATCTCCATATAATAAATCTCTATAACTTTAATATATGAAAACGCAGTGATAATCATTTAAATTTTATTATTCAGTTCTATAAATTTAATGTTGCTTCGCTATAATCCTATTAACCAATAATTATATTTATTCTTATTCCGAACTCATGTTATATTATAAATCGTACAACCTATTTTTATGCCCACGTTTCAATTCATATTCATACCTACGTTCCCATGATTCTTTTATATTTGTAAGATACAAAACATGATTAATATATTCGATTCCTTTTATTTTAATATTCTCTATTAAGGTATCTATAAAATCAATATTAGATTTAACAGCTGAATCAAAACTATCACGACCTACCATTGAATGAGAACTCAAATCTAATAACTTAAAATCTTCAATGTTTGAGTTATAAGTAATAAACGTAATAAAATGCCTTACCCGTTTAGCTCCCATACAGTTTATAACAATATCAAAAAGAATATTTGAGATGTTACGGTTTCTACAATACTTTTCAATCATCATATCTATAAAATCAGAAGGTTTGTTTCCTGTTATATTATAAAAAAATGAACGTATGTTCTCTCTTTCATTATACGGAATATAACTCTTAGTTCCATAATATAATATAGCATCCTCTATAATCTTAACGTATTTTTCCATTTCCCAGATAAACTCATATGGTCTAATATGGTAAGATTCCACAAATAACGGGAGTTCTGAACAACATTCAACCCAAAAGTGAGTATTATTGTGTAAAATCTCCTTAAGTAATTCATGATTATAATCATAATTACTATTATTCTGCTGTTTTATACTATTTATATAGACATAACCAACGAGTTTTATTTTAGATGGATAATGCAAACAGAACTCATAAAGAAACTTCTCTGTATCAGAAATCACACGTCCTTCACGTATTCTATACAAAATAGCTGCAAATACAGAGCGTTCTCCCATAGAAAGTTTGTCTGTTTGATAAAACTTTTTGGTCAGAAAATTTATCTCACAGCACTTTGAAGTATGAAAACGAACTGCTTCACAAAATTCCAAGTCAGTAAAGAATAAGTCTGGAGTATCAACAATGGAAACAAATTCCAACAATAAATTAGATTTTATCGCACGATTCTGTTTATTTATAAAGGACACTAAATCAGTAATATTATACTTCAACTTGATATAAGTTGTGATAATTCTAGTTGAAACTAAACCATATCCCTTGTTTATACAATATTCCCAAAGTTTAAACGCCTTTTGGGGATAAAGCTCTATTATATATGAAATTACGCACGAAATTCTAAAAGAGCCAGATATATTTTTGTAATCAGCTATCTGTTCAATATCATTCACTAAATATACAAGTTCCTCAAAAGATTTAGATTTAGATATTTGGGCAATATTCTTTTGTTCTATTTCAAATACATCAGAGCCCATTCTATCACTACCTTCTCTAATTTGGCAATCCAATGTATAAAGTGGGTTTAGTTGATCACTATTAATTATTAAACAATCCTTTCCTATTATATTCTTTAAGCGTTTGCTAAACTCCACTATGCTTACACTTAAATTAAAATCATCTTTGATGTTTAGTTGACCAATATAATCATTAACAACCCCCAATTCGTCAGAAACAAGTTCTTTAGCAATAGATTTTACTTCATAAAAGTCTCTATATAGTTTTTTAATAAACACCAAATGATCTATTTTAGAGATATTCGAGATAATCCATTTCCATACTTTCTTACGATTATTTTTTAGTTCATCCGAAATTATAACAGGATATTTACCATACATAAATTGTCTTCCTTTAGCTCGTGTAAGAGAATATGTAAATTTAAGATAAGATGGCAGAATTAGGCTAGAAAAGTGAAATCCAATTTCACTATTTCCAGACAAATTTATTATCGCATCAATAATAGTAGTTTCACGTTTATACAGATTTACATAATCAATATCATCATATATCCAATATTCAGAAATTATTTTTGCTACATTCTCAATTTCTTTGGGTTTTACACTGATATATTCCACCATCAAAGTCAATGCTATAACAATATCCGATTCATCTGAATGGGAAAAATGAGATAATATTGAAATAATATCATCAGATTCAAATGGTGATGAATTATTAGGATTAAGTCTTTTTTCATCAATAAAATGCTTTATATATGCAAATGTTATAGATGGTACCATTGTACCAAAAGCTTTTAAAAATTCACATTTTTCATGTTCATTTTCAAAAAGCAACAATAAGTTTTTCCATGCGTTAGATATAGAGATTCGTGAATAATTGATAACTTCTTCTTTATGAAAGCAATTCCAAACAGAAAATATGCAATCTCTTAATCGTTCTTTCCTATAATATAGCTTTTCTATAAGATTTGATAAACACAATTCTTTAAAAACGTAGAAACATTGATAGAACATATAATTCCCAAAGTTCTGATCTGAAATTGTCACAATATTATAATCAGTTATGGTAATAAACTCTAAATGATCTAGCTCATGACAGGTCGAATTAAAATCAAATTTATTAATACCAAATATCTTGTCAATCTGTTCTAATAACAAATCTTCCTCTAAATCGACAACTTTATAAAAAGAAATAACAGCAATCACTTTTAGTAATAAACGATTGCTATAATTAAATAAACCTCTTAAGCTTTGATTATAATATGCATCATAAATGCTTTCTACATTAATCAAATCATCATACTGATTCCCATTTTTAGCGATTTGTGCACACATCACAGCCAAACGTATATTTTTCCCTGTTATCTCATTAATACGTTTATGCCAAAGGTAATTTGTTATCCCAAAGGAAGTTAAGATTTGCGATATTAAAATCTCAGGAAATTCCGAAAGTCGTATTTGATAATTTTTTTTTAATTTAGAGCATCTAGACATTACAGTATCTACGGCATAATTTCGCACTGTAGCAATAAATTTTACATTACAATTAGATGTATTTTCGTAAAACTCAATTGCCTCATCCCAAATTGCAGTTCTATTAGCGTCATCAATAATAAATAAATATGAAACGTCCTTACAAATATTATCAAGTATTCCTCTAACATTACGATTACGTTCTTCAAGAATAAAAGTTTGTGCTCCTGTTTTATTGGAAAATGCTTTGGCAACTTCAATTGCATATCGTGTTTTCCCCATTCCTGCATCACCAGATATAATTATAATATCATTAGTATTTAATATTTCAAGTCCTTTTGAAACAGGTTGATTGTCCAACTCAAAATATGTATTATCAAGAGGTGTCTGGTATGAAAATTTAGAGCTTGAAAATCTATTTACAAAAGAATCAATTTCAACCAATCCAGGATATGTAGAAATAGCCAAGTATTCTTGTAGTAAGTGAGGATAATCTCTCAATTTAGTTGCTATATCATCAATTGTATAAATAACTAATGTTATTCGTGGACATTTTTCTGAAAGTTCTTTTTTAAGTTTATCTTGAATATTAATAGCAATACGCTGATTGGAGAATAATATAATTTCTTTTACTTCATCTAATGGAATTTTTGTTTTTCTAAAATCCAAACAAGATGAGATATCATTCTCTAATTTTTTGATGAACTGATTTTGTGGTTTGTTAGATTGTGTTGTATACTCAATCAAAATTTTGCCATCAGAAACTACAAAGATAGTATCAGGAGAACCCTTAACAGTTTTAACTTGACCTATTTGAGAGCCTCTTGAATCTATATTTATTGGTCTATATATAGTTTTTAACATCTCATCTCCAAGTTGCTGGAAAAGAGCTGGATCCATTTTCTGTAATGCACCATTAATATCGGAAAGTATAGCCATCTGTATAACAAAAATATTTTAATTAATCTCAGTTTAACTGGTTATGTATATTGTTATAGAAATAGTATGAGTTTAAAGTACTTATATACTTATTTTAATACCTTTCTATTTAAAATTATGTTGATATTCCCCTTTTTACTTATCATGAACATTTGTTATTATCACCATTATTGACAAAAACTCACATTTAAAAGTTTTTACGATTCTCACAAACATTTCAAATATATTTTTTGTTGGAATATTAACGAGATGCAGTGACTTCATTTTTACGAACTTATTTAGCCACCATTTCCCAATTCTACCATTTTCAACTAAACTCTTTTTAAATCTATTGATTTTTAAAATTACAATAGCTTAACTTATAATGCAAATTTAGTAATAATATTCGATTTCTGTTTTTTAACGAATTGAAGTCCCAAACCAAGTTTGTTTATTTTTAGGATGGAATTATTTCATTTCTTACAGCAAATATAGCCCTTTGCCACTGACTGTGCAAGGCGGCCCTGTCGGGCTGGTTGGCTGGAAAAAAAATCATCCTCGCTACGCTCCGGTATTTTTTTCCGCCAAGCCTTGCACCGGTCATTGGCAAAGAACAGCCGGGCCAGTAAGAAATTGAAATACTGGCTCCACGGAGCCGGTCATGTCTAATTTAAATAAAAGAATATGACTGAAGAAGTTGGAAAGAAGGTATGTGAAGGTACAGTAGCAGACCTCATGAAGGACAAGACCGGAAAACAGACGGTTATCACGTTGACAAGAAAGAATGCTTACCGAGTGAAGAAAATCAGAGAACAAGGGACGGATGACGAAGCCGTCCTTTTTCATTTCCGTAAGCGCTGTACAGGAATGGGCTCCTATGTACACACCATCGAAACGGCAGACGGGGAAACAGAATTGCACCCGTCTGAATTTGAAAAATGGGAAGTCGTGGAATTCCTGTATCCCGGCTATCTGGAAGACCTGCTTGATGCTGCATACAACGCATACAGATGGAGTTCCTTCGAACCTGAAGCAAGGGCGGAAACAGACATCATGCAATATGAAAAACAACTTGTAGAGGATCTGAAACAGATTCCGGAAGAAAAGCAGAACGAGTATGTCAGTGCATACCATAGCAAGTTCTCCGCCCTGTTGGGCAGTCTCTCACGATGTGCCAGTCCGATGGTGACAGGACCTGCCAAATTCAACTGCCAGCGCAACAACAAGGCCTTGGACGCATACCAGAACAGATTTGATGAATTTCATGACTGGCGTAACCGCTTCAAGGCTGCCATGGAAAGGATGAAAGAGGCTGCCAAACCGGAAGAACAGAAGCTGGAAGAGGCATGGAATCGCCTGAAGCGTGACATTGCAAGCAGCGCACAGACCATTCATGACATTGATACCGGTAAAGCAAGAGGATACAGCCGTGCCTTGTTTGTCAGCAGTATCCTTAATAAAGTAAGTACCTATGCGGGAAAAGGAGAAGTGGAAATCGTACAGAAAGCAGTGGACTTCATTACAGACTTCAATGCACAATGCAAAAAACCGGTTATCACTCCACGGAACCGTTTCTTCCAACTGCCGGAAATGGCACGCCAGGCCAGACTGAAACTTCAGGAAATCAGAGAACGGGAAAACCGTGAACTGAAATTTGAAGGCGGAACGCTGGTATGGAACTATGAGGCAGACCGTCTGCAAATCCAGTTTGACAATATTCCGGATGACCAGAGGCGCAAGGAACTGAAATCATACGGTTTCAAATGGTCGCCGAGATACCAGGCATGGCAACGGCAACTTACACAGAATGCCGTATATGCAGTCAAAAGAGTGTTGAACCTTCAAAACCTATAAGACATGAAAGACCGATTGAAATATGTAATCGATTCCCGCTACTTCGACGGAACATGCCTGACAAGTATGAGTGACGGATTCCACAATGACTATGGTGGGGAAACAATCGAAGAACTGCGCATACGGGAAAACAATCCCTATCTGAAAGCAGTAACACCTTCTGATATAGACAAGAAGCTGCGGCTATACAATCAGTCCCTGTCCGAACCGTTCAAGGAAATCACCGAAGAAGACTACTATGATCTGCTGGATGTACTGCCACCCTTGCGCATGAGACAAAACTCGTTCTTTGTGGGAGAACCGTATTACGGAAATATGTACTCTTTCTGCTTTACCCGTCAAGGAAGATATTTCAAGGGCCTGCGCTCCGTACTTACTCCGCAATCCGAACTGGACAGTCAGATAGACCGTCACATGGAAATCATCAACCGGAAAGCCGTGATCTCAAAAGAGGAAACAAGCAAAACAATCAGCGGAACCAGACTCATTCCCTATTATTTTTCACTGGACGGAAAACAGTCCGTATTCATCTGCAACCTTATCATCCAATCAGATTATAGACAAGCAAGGACGGACATGGCGAATACCCTGAAAAGTCTTCGCCGGAACCATTATCAGTTCTATAAAGGAAAAGGACATTACGAAACTCCGGACGAACTGATAGACCATGTATCAGGAAAGAAGCTCACCCTTGTTTCCGACGGACATTTCTTTCAATATCCTCCCGGCAGGGAATCCGCAACTTTCATCGGACACATCAAGGAGACATCAGAGGAATTTCTTTTCCGGATCTATGACCGTGAATATTTCCTGTATCTCCTTAAAAGACTGAGGACCGTGAAAAAGGAATCGGCACAGGAACAAATAAATATCAAATCATAACATTCGGGGGAATGCGGTAGAATGACTGCCGTATTCCCTCATAAAAACAATACAAGTATGAACAAATCAAACACTCTATACTGGAAAACAGCCACAGATCCGGCTGAGCGCATTGAGGTCAGACTCGTCCTTAACAGTTATATCGACAATGACAATCTGTATGTAGGACTTGAATCCCGGTCTAAGGAGAATCCGGAATGCTGGGAATCCTACACGGACATCACCGTCAACCTCAATTCCCTTCCCCCGTTCCATGCTTATGTGGACAGCCGGGACTGCAACAGACACGTACATGATTTCCTGACCAGTAACAGAATAGCGGAGCCTGCCGGATTTGAATATCAGGGATTCAGAATGTTTCGCTTCAATCCTGACAGGTTGAAGGAACTCGCACCCGAACAGTTCAAGACAATCAGCGCCAAACTGCCACCACAGGATGACATGATAAAGGACATCATCTATCAGGAAAGACGTTTCCCTTTGAGAACTGTTCAAGACATTCACGGAATATATCTTGTTTCAAGCAAGGAACTGGAAGAATCTCTGATCGAAGGAGTACGGAACCTGGATGCTGCGGCATATGAACTGCTGGATGGCATCTGCCTGTTCTGCTCCACACAGGAACTGCGCTATCTTACGGATGCAGAACTGATAGAAACAATCTACGCACAATAAAAAGGAGGAACAAATATGAAAACCGGAGACATTGTATTTCTGAGACGTCCCTATAAGGGATACCGTGCCGTCGAACTGATGGAAAGACTGGAATGCCGCTGGCTGGTCAGGATTGTCGAGAGCGGTCTTGAACTGGAGGTATATGAAGATGAACTTATATCAGAATTTTAATACGAATAAAGTGTTATGGAAAAATATCAGTTTGCATTCCATTCGGAAATAATCGGCTATACCTCTCCTCATATCGGCGAGGTCAGAAAAGCCATACACAGAAAAGTGGAAAAGGAAAAGTCTGCCGCCATAAAGAATGATATTGAGCTGCACATGTACAAGGTGCATGACGGCATACCGGTTCTACTTAACACCTGCTACCTGTATGATGAAAAAGGATGTATGGTACACGGAAGTATCAAGGGAACCAAGGATTATCTGCTTGAGACATGGAGATACCATACAAACAGACATTCCAAAGGTTTCAGTTCCACAAGAATCAGGCCCTGCACGACAAGCAGGGCTTTTTCGTTTGTATAACTCTTAAAATCAGGAATCATGAACCAGACATTGCAACTTACAGACTATATTCCACAGTATGTAAGCCTCTACTACGTGGACTACCGGGATGACCTTGATGAGCATGAAGACATCCAGGAGGAATGCATCCGTTCCAACAATATGGAAAAACTCTATGAAAAGGCATACGAATGGTATGAGGAACAGGAAAGCTCAAACATGCACGACTATCTGGAGGAGACAAGAAAGAACATGGAAGCGGACAATTTAGCCGGAGAGTTTGAAGAGCATGAAGATGAAATCAGGGAACTTATCTACGACCGGAACGATTCCGACTCGGTAAAGGACCTGATACGCAACTCGTCCGTCACTAATTTCTTCTATTCGCTCGGAGTGGAAATCAGCGGATATCTGACCGGTTGTTCACTGCGGGGAGAATCGGTCGCCATGGCCTGCCATAAGGTACGCCGCGCACTGTATCTGAAAAAGGGGCAGTTTGACGAGAAGATTGAAGAACTGGTAGAGAATGCCACATACGGCGGAGAACTGCGCATCTACTTCAACGCCATGTTTGACAGGCTCATCAGCAAAGACCCTGAGAACGATTTCAAAAGCATCCGTTTCCACGGGAATGTAGTGGTGGCCATTGCCGACAGCCGGAACGGTTCCGGACATCATGTACGGATTCCGCTGGACATCACTTTTCCTTTCCGAAGGGAGAACCTGTTTGTCGATTCACAGGTACCCTATTCCTATGCCAATGAAGTCTGCGGCATGACCAATGACTGGTGTGATTCCACAAAATGGGAAACGGGCATGATACCTTTTACCGGACCTGTCCGAAAAAGCCGGATGGCTGAATACAAGAAACAGGAAGCCGCTTACGAGCAGACATTCCGAAGCGGGAAATGCACCTTCGGTGACATGAACTACAAACGCCACCGTGACGTGCGGTATTCGAATGAGTATCCTGCCGGATGCAGATGCCCTCATTGCGGTACTTTCTGGATTGACTGAAAAAACATTTACCAACCAATAAATTCAAACGATATGAAAATCTGCTGTTCACAAGAGCATTACGACAAGGTCGTACAGTATGCAAAATCAATCAATGACAAGACACTGGAAAACTGTCTTGAACGTCTCAGACAATGGGAAAAGAACGAGAACCGTCCATGCGAAATCGAACTTTATTACGACCATGCGCCGTATTCGTTCGGATTCTGCGAACGTTATCCGGACGGAAATACAGGCATTGTCGGAGGACTGCTGTATCATGGAAATCCGGACGAGTCCTTTGCCGTCATCATGGAACGTTTCCACGGATGGAGCATACATACCTGACATATATGCGACAGTCTGTATTGGGGAGCCTCATGCAATATGGGGTTCCCTTTTTTTATGCCGGAGACATGATGACAGCATCCTCATTTCTTGCTGCAAAAATAGCTGTTTGCCGCGCAACTCCCGCAAGGCGGCCCTGCCGGGCTGGTTGTCTGGAAAAAAATCATCCTCGCTTCGCTCCGGTATTTTTTCCCGCCAAGCCTTGCAGGGATGCGGGCAAACAGACAACAGGGACAACAAGAAATAAGAATGCCTGTACCTTACAGGCAGACAATGTATAACAATAAATATCAGAAGTCATGATTACAGACCAGAAGACACAGAACAGGCTTCACGCAGATACCGGAACGGAGCTGTTCTCCATCAGACAAAGGAAGGAAGCCGTCACAAGGATGCTGGACATTCTGAAAGAGACTCCGGAATACCTGCAGGTTATGAACCGCATTCCGGCTTATGCCATGGATGACGATACGTCAGAATGGTGGAATTCCGAAGAATCGGAAAATTTCATGAACTCACTCCTGGAAGTGATGGAAAGCTATACTCCGGACGGATACAGGTTCGGACCGAAATCCGGCACGGCCGACCTTTACGGCTACTGGGAAAGCAAGACCGGACGGACAACCCTCTTCCATCTGCTTTTCAGTCTGGAAACCGGATATGAATGGGGAAAAGGTCTTTCCCATGAGAAAACGGACGCATTCTACAAGGAAATAAAAGAGAAATTTCATGGAGAGGGATTCGACACGGACAGAACCGGCTGTACATCAGAGGCCATGTATCTTGTAAAAGGAAAGACATGCCTGTACGTGCATCCGATGGAAATAAGCGGCTACTGTGAAACACTGCATATTCCACAGGTTACAGCCATACTGAAAAAAGGAGGCCGTACATTCCGTCTTGTAAAGGATACGATAGCGGAAGAGGTGTATTCCTTCACCGATGAAGAAGAACTGGAATATTACCGTGCCAGATACGGAACCTGCATCCACCGGAATATACTGGATGCCTTCAGCAACCGCCGGGCAGGGAAAGAGGACATACTTTCCATGATGGCATCACGGATAAATGTGACGACTACATCACATCTGCACGGTATCGGATATGATTCACCGGCACACAGGTTCGTACATGAGGCATACGACAGACTGGTAAACGACGGACAGCTGAAGGAGAATATCAGGAAGACAGGTTGCTGCAACATCATAATGGCCACTTCAAATACCAACGCAATATGAGACTGAATTACAATGACATGCTGCTTCTGGCAATATGGGAATACAACAGGAGACAGGACGAGGATCTGACCCTGGAACTGTTTCAGGAAACATTCGGACAGGTTCCCGGCGCACATTTCCATGACAAATGGGTGCATTATTACAACAGGAACCTGCTGATAATGGCCGCCTATTTCAGGAGTGAGGAAGAAAACGGCCAGAAATTCTGTGATATGATCACCCGACAGGTTGAACGCTATATACAAAACAGGAGGAGAACAGGATGAATACAAAGATACGATATGACCTTGACAGTCTTGAACTGGCAAACGGTGACTTCGGGTATCCCATTACAGAAAAGGAAGTACGGAAAGTGAACCGTATGCTGGAACTGATGGAGAATGTCCGAAGCAGGCAGATGTTCCCGACAGAAGGAGACTGCGTTGAATTTGTCTCACGTTCAGGTGACTATTTCGGAAAAGCTCATATAGAACGGATAACAGGCAAATATGCGGATATATGCCTGATACCGGAAACGGTATTCTGTTTCGATGACATGGGAAAAGCCGCCTATGATACCACCGGAAGTCCCTGGACGCAGGTCAATGTCCGGAACATGAAACCCGCAGGTACTGAAATCCGCATATTCAGGACATGGGGATTCGGGAAGCGCAGCAGTACGGGCAGTCTAAGGTTCGATGCTCCGGTCAGGAAATGGGAATACAGAGAACCGAATCCGTTGTATGACGGTTACACTACCCGTAACTGGTGCCGCTATCATATTATGAAACACCGGGACAGGGAAAGGACAGGCGAATACACCTTCCGCAGCGATTCATTCACGCTGTACAGCCGGAGCGAGCTGGACGAGCTGGCTGCAATCCTGAAAGGCAGACTCTACAAGGGAATCCTGCCTGACTCTCTTGTACTTTGGGGATACCGCATGGATATTAAGGAAATATCACGTGAGCAGTGGAACGGTATGGGACAGCACGGACAAATCCGCATGAAATTTATGGGATACGGTCCGGTCAGAATCCACACGGACAATGAAAACCATACCGTAACAGTATACAGAATCAACGACAGTCTATAACCAATTATAAAATAAAGGAATATGGCACGATATGAAATCTCCAACGAAGTCAGGCCGCTCGACAGGCTCATTACAGGCTTTGCCTCCTCATGCGGCTATGAAATACAGACCGTATTCAACGACCTGCTGCGTTTCATCATCCACGGCTTCTCTCCTGGAGCACCGCCAATAAGCAACTGGAAATACAAGCGTCAGCAAAACGCCTCGTTCATGGAAATGACAGCCGAATGGACACGTATCATGCAGAAACAAATCGGCAGGTCGGGCTGGTTTGACGCTTTCGGTGAACTCCACATGGCCTACTGCTCAAAACCGGGACAGCAGGCAAACGGACAGTTCTTCACGCCATCACATATCTGTGAACTCATGGTCATGTGCGCGGCAGGTAAAAAAGAGAGCGAACAGAGGATGGGAGACCCTACATGCGGCAGCGGAAGACTCCTGCTGGCATACCATGCGCACAATCCGGGAAACTATCTGGTCGGAGAAGACATCAGCCGGACCTGCTGCATGATGACCGTATGCAACATGCTCGTCCACGGATGTGTCGGGGAAGTGATCTGTCATGACAGTCTCCAGCCGAAGACATTCACCGACGGATGGAAAGTCAACCAGGCTCTGCCTTTAACGGGAATACCTTCTATAAGACGCATGAAGGAAGAGGAATACAGGAATCCTCTTCCGGAAAATATCGGACGTTTCAAAGAGGCAGTCCGTATCATCAACCTATTGGACAAATAATTATCAACCTTTTAAAAAATATAATTATGGAAGCTTTAGCAACATTGAACAATCAGAGACAATTTGATTTCCAGAACAACGGAATCGAAGTAAAGGACCTTAAAACACTCCTGCGTACCACAAAGAATACGAATAAGAAACAAAAATACTATCAACAATAGCCGATTCAAGTTTAATCATTAAAATAATTTTAACGATATGTTACATTCTGATTTTTACAGTCAAATTCTGATTATCAAGACAAAAGAGCAGGAAGAATTACGTACCGCACTCAGGCTACACGGAGATTCCTTCGTTTGGGAAGAAAAGGAAAGACCAATCATTGCAATCAATACCAATATCGGTCCTATAGATGTAGCAATCTGTGCAGCTAAAATCAATAAGAAACACAACATATTGCAACTACAAGGAATAAACCATGAACACTGTTTTATTGAAAATCTCGATATTGGGGACGTTTTTGCAGGACATTTAGCGTATGTTATTGATAAAATACCAGCAGTTGGGATAATCAATGATGTCTCATTAAATAAGAGATGATGTATTCATTATATAAATAACAAAAATAAAGTATAAACCTTTTAAAAACATAAAAATTATGACACATGTAGCAATTACTCAACAACAGTTTGACTTCCAGAGCAACGGAATCGAAGTAATGAACCTTGAAACACTCCAGCGTACCTACAAGGAAAACGACATCTACGGTAATCCGGTAAGGGGCATTTACCACTACCAAGTCATCCAGCGCATGACGGACATCTGTCGCCGTCACAACCTGAACTATGAGGTGGAGGAAATCTTCGCCGCCCAGAACAAGAACCGGACACAGCCCGGAGTGGTCATCCTGCCGCAGGTGGAACAAACCTATGGAGAGAAGGCGGTAGAGGCACATGTACTGCGCAGAATCTTCACCACCATCCGTATTCTGAACGGGGATACCGATGAACTGACAACTACATTAGTGGTAGCCTACCATCAGGACGGTATTCAGGCGGCAATAGGTCCCTGCGTACGTATCTGCCACAACCAGTGTATCCTTTCACCCGAACGAAGCGTTGCCAACTACGGCAAGGACAAGGTGACTACCGAGGAACTGTTCGGGAAGGTGGATGACTGGATGCGCAATTTTGAGCGTGACATGGATGCGGACAGAAGCCGAATCCAAAGGCTCAAGGAAAAGGTGTTGACACCCGGTGAATTGTACATGATCATCGGTATGCTGACGGCTCTACGTGTATCGCATGACAGTGCAGACAAAAGACTGGCATCACAGGTGGATACCTATCCACTTAACCAGGGACAGATTTCCGTGTTTACGGAAGAACTGCTCAAACTCTCACTTGAACAGCCACGCATTACAGCGTGGGATGTCTACAATGTAGCGACAGAAATCTACAAGCCTGGAAAGACTGATTTTCCTGCCATGATTCCACAGAACGGAGCAATGGCCGATTTCCTGCTTTCATATAACCAGAATTAGAACCTGAAACCGAATACGACAGGCCCGGTTCCGTCACCAGCAGAATCGGGCTTTGTCGTTTATCAACCATAATAATAAGATAAGATATGGCAGCAAGTAACAGAATAAAGGCTGAAATGTATATCCTTTTCAGCTGCAACGCATGGCACGAATACAGTTCATTCGAGCCAAAGGCGGTCTTCTCTTCCATAGAAAAGGCAGCAGATTTTCTGCAGAAGAACAGAAGAAAACTGAAACTGGAGGAAGATGACATCGAATGTTTCAGACAGCACAGTCAGACTCAGGGCAGAAATACCAATTACCTGGTACAGTCCTGTCCCTACAACCCAGTCAGTGCAAGAGACTTGGAATGACAAAGAATCGCATTCATAAACAATCATATAAAAATATACGACTATGACAAATGATGAAAACACTTACATCGGAATGTCCCTGCCGGAAGGAATACGGTACATCACCGTTTTTGAAAAAGGGGATTTTGAAAACTGCGGAAGAATACTCAGGACATTCTACCGTACGGAAGACAGGGTGAGAAAACTGCTTGCTTTGGGAAACCTGCTCCATTTGGGAAGCAGCCTCTCATCAAATGAAAACAAGACAAGCTGTTGGCCTTTGAATAATGGGAATCCCATTCACGAAGCAAAGGAAATATCAGGCAAGGAAAAGTTCTTCCTGCTCGGTGACTGGACTTACCTGTATGAAAATGGCAGATGGTTTCTGGGCTATGAAGGAAAAATCTATGAAATCAGCAATCCTGAATTTTCTGTCTTTGTTCCCGACAAGGACCATACGCCTTCCCCTCTGGACAAAGGACTTTCCTTTGCCGTAATCGGCGAAACGGGAAAACTGGAATTCACTCCGGAAATTGTCAACGGATGGGATACCTGGAAAAGCCTTCCCAAAAGAGTCAGTGAAAAAGGGAAAACGGTATATGTATTCCGCAAAACACAACTTATAAAAGTCATCAAACTTAAAAAACTGGAATCATGAAAGAAATCAATATGACAAAGGCTATATCATGTATGCCGGACAAATTCATTACAATGGAAATGGTTGAACTGGCCGCGACCGAACACCGTCCGGAACTGGTCAACTATCTGCCGGAGAAATATATTACTTCTGAAATACTTGACAGTATATTCAAAACAGATGATTACGGATGGCGTTCCTGGCAGCTTTCGAAGATACCTGAAGAAAAACGTAACCACCAGATTTGTCTAAGGGCAATTAAGGCCGAAAAGAGTAATTTTCCTGACATACCGGAAAAATACAGGAATAGTGACATACTTGAATCGCTGTTCGCACACAGGAATTTCATGCACTACCTGCATCTGATACCTTCATCCTCATGGAACAACGGAACTGTCCGTGATGCAATATACTCCCTTTACCGTGACGTACAGCAAAACGGAGGTTACCGGTACTGTTCAGAGAGGTATGAACAGCAGTTCTTATATGAAACAAGCGTCATGCTTTCTTTCGTTCCGCGACAAGCCAAGGATTTCAGACTTTGGAAAGAACTGATCCATGACGGACGTATCGCAACCATGACTATCGACAAAATGATGCCTAAATGTTTCAAACAGGCAGCATACTACAAGGAATGGGCCATACGCTGTATCAAGGAAGTGGATACACGCTGGCTTGACTATGACACCGTATGGAAGGCCATCTGTCACAAGACAGGAAACCTGCATGGCATTTTCGATTCATACGGACATTACGAGTGGTTCTCCAAACATGCGGATGATGCCATAGCTGACAAAGCAATGGAGCTGGAACCTAACCTGTTTAACAAACTTCCCAGACGATTCCGGACACCGGAAAGACTTATTCATACACTTGAAGTAAAAAGAGAAATCAACAGTTACAACTTCATTCTTGAACCGAACCTGATGACGAAAGAGGTCTGTATGGCACTGGCCAGAAGGGATTCGTTCTATCCGGATATTCCATCGGAACGCTGGAACAGGGAACTTGTGGAATATTTCACCGAATACGGAAACAGCATGTATTGGTTCCCTCAACTGCCGAAAAAACTACAGACCAGAAAACTTGCCGAGAAGGTTCTCAAGGAGAAGCCGCAATACTTCCATTATCTGCGGATGGAATTCATCACACCTGAAATGTCCAGGCTGTTATGTCAAAAAGACCAGGATAATATCCGTCATTTCAAGGAGCGTGTCATGGAGTTCCAGAAATATACAGGACTTCCAGCCGAATTCTATGGATGTGAAACGGATTTCGAGCATATCAGAGATCGTAATGACAACCGCCGATACTGCCGTATAGGACTCGCTTACATTGCCCTGCAAAAATGTAAACGCGGATGGCATGAAAGTGAATACTATCTCATCATGACACGCCATCCCAACCGATATATGCCTGCCGAAACAGTATTCAGAAAACAGATTACCACATTCCACCGGACATGGCTGGAAAAGACAATATGTGATAACGACCCGCAATTCAGAATTCCGAAGATTCAAAAGGATTTGAAGGATGTACAGGCCATGCGGTATTATGAGGTGGAACATATCCGTACCATCCTCGGATGCGAAATATACCGCAACTCTTTCATGGGACAGACAGTGGAATACTGTATCCGCAAGGACGGACTGACCTACCATGACAGGAATATGGAAAGGCTCGCCTCCGGCCTGCAATACAAGATCCGTCAATTGAAGGAGCAGGCTGTACTCCCCAAAGGTACTGATGACTCTATAGAAATCAACGCAGAAACGGTACACCGCAATATGGGATATTGTCTGACCGGAATAGAAGCCTTTGCGGAAGATTACGGACTGGAGGTAACCCGGACCTATACCTTGAAAGAGCTGAAGGACGTTATCCATGAACAGGGATACAAGCCTTCACTGGAGAAATACAAAAAAGAAATCCAACATCTAGACCTTATTTAAATATAAATATTGTTTCCAAAAGAATTAAATATCTGTATAAAGGATAACACAAAAGAATTACACTAACTTAATTCATATACCATTCAGACAATATTTCTCAAACTTTATGAAATACACCTACAAATGATACACTTAGTAGCTAAACGAAATAACTATCACTTACTGCATAAAAAATAGAAATATTTTTTTTGAAGCTCTTACAAACGGATTGAACAATCATACCTTTGAAATGTGATAAAAAAACACAGTATTAACTTTTAAATTTTCTAAGTTATGAAAAAAGCAGAAAAAGAAGGCAAAGCCCTTGAAGAAGAAATGAAAAAATCTACAGAAAAAGTAGCAGCAGAAAAGAGTGAAGAAATCATTAACTCTGAAGACGCTGAAAAGCTAGAAGGTGGTGCTCAGGAAAACGAAGAGATTTCCAAACCTTCTCAAGGTTGCTTAGGTGGCGGTATCTGCTGCAACGGTTAACCTTCAATTAAAGTAAAATGTGGAAAACAAAATTTGTTTTCCACATTTTTAATTAAGATTCATCAATGAACTAATATATATACATATGAATAATATCGATTTAAACACTAAATATACAATTGCCAATAATTGGATACTAAGAGAAGATCCCCATAATACTTCTCAAAAATATTCAATATATGATATAACATCACGACTTACATTAGGTTTACCACTCTCCTATTACACAATACTAAAAATATTCTACTACAAATCATTGACATTTTCTGATTTTTACAATGCGCTAGAACAAAAGCATATCAAAATAGATTGGAATGCTTTTTGGGAGTTTTGTGATAAAATTAAACCACAAAATTTTTTTGTTCCTTCTGAAAAACCATTTCATTTAAAAGATGAGTTTCCTAATGGAGATAATGTTCGTGGTTACGACATTCCAGTTGCATCATCCCCTTATACTGTAGAATTACATTTTACACATAATTGTAATTTAAAATGCAAACATTGCTTTCAAAACTCTTCTCCTCATAGTAATAAATATAAAGAACTTACACCTAACGAATGGATAAATATATTTGAGCAATTTGAGGCTCTAAGAGTACGTAACGTAACTTTAACGGGTGGAGAAATAATGTTCTATCCTTACTTTGAAAGAGTTTTTAAAGAAATAGTAAACAAGAGAATTAATTATAGGGTATTAACAAATGGTACTTTAATAAACGAAAATAATATAGACGATTTATCTAGAGAAAATGTATCTTTAAGTATATCTTTAGATGGACATTCTTCACAAGTCCACGATTTCTTAAGAGGAAAGGGAACATTCCAAAAAACTATTAAGAATATAGATGACCTAGTAAAAAATGGAGCTAAAGTATCAATCGTATATACAATAAATACCAAAAACTATTTACACATAGAAGAAGCAATTCAATTAGCTATTCATTTAGGGGTCAAAGGATTTTTAATGGAATTTACAGATAGAATAGGCAGAGCTAATGAAAATTTAAACTTAATTCTATCAAATTCACAACGTGAAATAGTTCGACAAAACTTCGTTCAATTGAAAGATAAATACGAAAATAACTTTGATGAATTGGCTCTTGTTGAGCTAGCCACATTAAAACGGAAAATGGAGTTTCCCAATAATAAACTTTACTGTACAGCAGGTACATCACATATAGCTGTAAGTTCTGATGGTAAACTCTATCCATGTATTTATGCATTTGGACACCAAGAATTTCTAATAGGAGACTTAACAAAAGAAAAACTAAAAGATCTTTGGGAAAATAGAAGTAAATGGGAAATATTTCGTAATGGATTTAATCTAAAAGATATAGAGACATGCTCCAATTGTAATTTAGCCCCAAAATGTTCATTAAAAGTATGTAGATTAAGGAATTATGAACAAAATAATAGCCTTTACAATAAACCAATAGAATGTGCACTTGACTATTCCCTCTCTCTGTGATTTTCTATAAAAGAACAAACAAAGAAAGGTATATTCGATATTAACATACTCTAGTAAAAGTGCCCTTTTATGGTTCTACAAGCGTTATAAAAGTCTGTGTCAAGTTTCATAAGATACACTTTTATGTTTAAATGGTGAGAATATATTCATCTGCATTTGTTACATCAAAGAAATCTCTAATATTAGACACAGAATGCGCTTTTGGAAGTACATAATGAATCAGATAAAAAAGTAGGTTAAACTTATAAATAAATATCGAATGAAAACAACAGAAACATTATTTCCCACTCAAAAGCATACGATAGACATCCCAATAGTCAATCCTCAAATATTATCACTCATTACAACAGATAAATGTACCGCAACTTGTAATAATTGTTGTTTTCAATGTTCCCCCCATAAAAATCAAACAATGTCATTACAAGATATGATAAATATAATAAAGGAGTCTACACAAAGTTTCCCAAGCATTATTTCATGCGTTTTTACAGGTGGAGAATGTACCTTGCTAGGAAAAGATTTACATGAAGCTATTAAATATGCAACATCCAAGAACTTAAAATGTAGAATCGTAACAAACGGACATTGGGCTATTTCCAAACAACGTGCATTGTCTTTTTTGTCTCAACTCAAAAACGCAGGATTAAGAGAACTTAATTTGAGCACTGGAGATGAGCATCAACAATGGGTTCCTTATAGCCGAATTGTAAATGCATGCCAAGCTGCTGTCGAACTGAACTTATTTGTCGCTGTTAATATTGAATCTACTCCCCAAAGTACTTTTACTTCTAAAACAATGATAAATGACTGTAAATTATCTAGATATATTACAAACGGGAAAATATTTGTTAAAGACAGCCTTTGGATTGAATTTGACAAAAGTACTAATTCGTGCTATCAAAACAAAACATTAAATGATGGGCCATGTACAAATTTATTTAATACAATTTCTATATCTCCTAATAAGCATTTACAAGCATGCTGTGGTTTAACTTGTAAGAATAATAAATATTTAGACTTAGGGGATATTTCTCAGTATTCAATACAAAAACTGTATAAAGAACAATTTGATGATTTATTAAAAATATGGCTTTACACACATGGTCCCAAAGAAATTTATTCTTTTCTATGTAAAAAGAAAAATATCATAGATGATTCTTATAATTATCCGCATATATGTTCTTTGTGCCATCACATATTAGAAAATAAAGAAAATATGGATATTATAAAAAACGACATATCCTCAATTATTCCTTCTATAATGCTAAAATATCATTTTATCAATCAATAAATTACTAATAATTATGGGAACGAAAACAAACTCAATTGTAGCTAAAACTTTGGCTACCTCTGTATTATTTGCCTCTTGTACACCTAATGCAGATTTAGAACAATTAACTAATGAAGAAACTGATAATAATCTCACAAATGACATATTATCCAGTAAAGGTGTTTCCATATCATTGTCACTGGATGAAAAGACTAGGCAATCTCTACATAATTTAGCTCCACTTGTACAAGAAATTATCGAAAATCCACAAACAGCTAAAGAATTCTCAATTGATCCTGTAAATTTCTGCCAACAGAGAGGGTATACTCTTTATTTAAATCCAAATGATGCTATATTTAAAATAATTGCAGCATTAGGTGATTATGATATTAACGAAGCATTGAAAAATAATGACTTTGAGAGATTTATTCAAGCATGCACCAAATTGAATTTATTGGATAAAGAACAAAAAGTAAACTTAAACACTATATTTAAAAGCAGTGAAGAACAAGAAATCTTTAATGCAATAGCTTACGAATTAAATGGAGAAACTATTGAATCAAGGAGTGTGGCTATGTGGGTAGTAGTTTCTGTTGTAGTTGTTGTTGCTATTATTGTGACATATACTGTCGGTATGAGTTCTGATAGTGTATCACAAATGCAAGCTCAAAATGTACCAAGTGATAATATAGTTTATAATTATTATAATAAACAGCAATCAAGGCTATTGCGTTCTCCAAATCCTAACTTTGCAGTATTAGATATTTGGGCTTTAAAGAATAAATCTATAAAAGATTATCAACTTATAGATAGATATAAAAACATATTCATTGAGCAATTAGTTGCATATTTACATCAAGAAAAGCCACACGTTTTTGAGAAATTCTCAGATTTACAAATCACCGAGTTTTTAAAAAGAAACATTATTGTATAATTATTACCTATTTTAGTATGAAACATTTTAAATCACATTTTTCAAAAGCCATGTTGATTTCAACGATTCTAGTATGTTTATTATTAGTGTATGCGCTTTATACTATGATTATTCAAATGATGCAATTCCAGTACACATCACTCTCCTTTTGGGGAATCTGTTTGGTGTTTTGCTTTGTTATTTTCACATTGATTTTTGCTTTTACACAACAAATAAAAGATATATCAATAACAGAGACTGACCTCATAATAAAAAAAATGTGTGGAAATATTGTTATTCCAATTCAAGATATTCAAGAAGTTTTTCCGAAACGAAGTATTGTTTATGATATACGAATATGGGGAATTAGTGGATTATTCGGACATATCGGATGGTTTTGGAACAAACAAACCGGACGTTTTTTTGCTTTGGTCAAAAATGGAAATTCAATGCTCTTCATAAAAACTAGGGCTAACAAATGCTATGTTATAAGTTGTCAAAACCATCTTCAAGCTATGAAATTATTAATACATAAATAATACAGCATTTGCAATAAAAAGGGCTTCTAAAGTTTATGAGGTGCAAAAAGAAAAATCTTATAGATTGACACTCAGAAATAAAAATCTCCAACTTTAGTCTTTGTTTATTTTAATTATAAGGCTAAAAGCTGGAGATTTTTGTTGTAACCTACAACTTATAAATAAGCTTATTCTGTTTTTTATTAGCAACTCTTTATTGTAAGTATTCAGACAGATACCCCTTTCACACCTTGAGGTTTGATAGTAGCTTTATGGCAGCGAACACAATCAGGCCTCAATTATTATGAATATACTAGAATTTAAAGAATTGTGATTGCAGGTACAACAAAGCAGCCTACCAGTAAAGTCATACCTACAACAGATAGGTATAAGTTATTCAATCTATCACTACTGGCGTAAAAAGTTCCGTTAACAGGAACAGTGTCAAACAAGAGCTGGTTCCCATCAGTTTTAAACAGTCAGTCACGGACTCCTCCCATGAAAAACAAGTACCGCATGACGTGGACGTTCTATTTCCCAATGGCCCTCGTGTACACTTTGGCAACATTTCAGAAGAGACATTGATGAAACTGTTTAGCCAAAGTCGTCAATGTGGCCATATTTAATCTGAACAACACGATGCGCTTCTGGGCAAGACAGATATACGTGGGAATATTAGTTCGCTTTGCAGAGTAGTACATGAGAAGATGAACAGCGAAGTGAAGAATGGTGATACTTTTATCTTCATCGAGTCAAGTCGTAGGTTCATGAGACTCTTCATGCAGACAGAGAAACAGTAATCTGTATTCTTCTTTCCTTCTTCTTTCTATTGATAGAATCTTCTTTCCCTTATAGTGACAATATCGTATAAAATCCTCATAAATGTTCCGGTTACCAGCTTCCAGTTTCTTTATCAACGTGCTTTTGGGCATCCTGCCATAACCGAGCAACTTATATGGTCCCACCTGATAAGCAAGACAGGCTATCAGCAGCGAATCCTTTCCTAGATGTCGGAACAATGCACACATTTCCTTCAGGTCTTTTCTCAGAATGCTGTCTCCCTCACTTTCTGTAAGCCTGGTGGGAAACTTTTCCCCTTTTCTGATACGGTGACCGTATGCAACATACGGATGATGTTCCGGACCATGCCATCCTTCATATTTCTTGATACACCTGACAGCCGTTTCCCAACGTGAGTCTTCCACATTCTCCTGCGCACGCAGGGAAGTTATCGTCATGGCCAGTACCACCAATGGCAGTATTGACCTTAAAAGCCTTACGGTTATTATAGGGCACCTCCTTCCTGAACTGACAATGATTCTTCCACGGCATCCGTCTCTCCATCACCTGCATCGTTGAAGTCAAATTCCATTTCCATCATGTTTCCCCAGTTGTCCTCGACAACGACGATGAAGTTCTGTGCCTCGTCACATAGTGAAGTATAATACAACCTGAACTTCCTGTTCTCCAGCAGATAACGGTCATTCGGCTTGAATTCAAGACCGTTGTCCAGTTTCAGGGAACCTTCCCCGTCATACTGGAAATAACGGATTGTATAGACCGTACCGTCAAAATCGCCCTCACTTTTGAGTTCACACCGTATTTCCGCCGTCTCATTCCCGTTCAGTTCCTTTGGAACCGGCATTGTTTCCACGGTAAACGGATAACTCTGCTGGATTTCCAGCTCGGATTCGCACGAGGTCAGCATAAAACTGACCAGACCTATGCAGAACATGGCAATCTTGCCTGCCAATCCAAATCCTTTTCTTATATTCTTTTCTGTCTTCATTTGTTTTCCTTTGTTTTTGTCAGATATTCATTCAAGTCCTTAAATCCATCATACAGACCGGAACAGTCCGTAACCTTATTCCCGAAATGTATGTTCAAAGTCTCCAGTGCGGTAATCCCGGCCCGGTCACGGTCAAGAAAGCACCTGATTTTGCCGTAACCCTCCAGAATGGCATACGACCGTTCCAGATTGGATACAGAGTTCAGCACCAGGCAGTCCTCGTCCTTCACAGTCCGCAATACCAATGCCGAAAGGAAATCCACAAATCCTTCAAACACACAGCACGTATCCTGTTTCTTTCCGGACAGGGACACACAGGAAATGTCCTTGGGAGAGATGCATCCCTTGAACATCGGGTTACGGAGTTCATAACCGCCGCTCCGGTTCATGAAGCCTATGGCAAAATACCGTTTGCCCCGTATTCCATATGCCACTTCCTTGCAGAACCTCCCGGCTATGGCCGGATCAATGCCTCTCTCTTTCAGGTAGCTTTTCAATGCCTCATGACTCAGTTCCGTCACTTTCACGTCCTCGAATCCGGAAACGCGGGGTATCTTCTTACGTTCCTGTAAAGGCCGGAGGGGAAGGATGCCGGATTTCCCTGAAAGGAACTCCAGCTGTTCCATGAAACCGGTGCTTCCGGTCAGTTCTCCGGCAAGATGGAAGATGTCACCTCCCTTTCCGAGGCCAAAATCAAACCAGACATTCCGCTGCGTATCCACCTTGAAGGATGCGGTTCTCTCATTTCTGAAAGGGGATCTGAACCAGACAGCATTTCCTTTACGGGATACAGGCATATGCCCCAGATCTTCAAGAAAACCGACAAGAGAAATCCGTCTAATCTGTTCCAGTTCCATAACCCGCTAATTTATCATAAAACGAATGCCGATTCCATATTGGGTATGGCAATGTCCGAGACTTCCGCCCCACAGGAAACGCTCACGCAAGGAAGCCGTCAATGCCACACGGTCGGCAAGGTACAGTTCCATCTCCAGCGTCAGGGCACAGCCGTACACAAAGGCATCGCCGTTTTTCAGAGTGGCCCCGTCATAGAGTTTTTTATCGGACCAGTTTACCGTCTCATATCCGGCCAGTGCCGATCCTCCAAGATTGAGGAAGAACACTTTTCCCGCATCGGAAAGGAAATTCAGGTAATATCCGCCTTCTGCCGTAAACTGCGCCGAAGGGATGGTCACATGACGGTAACCGTGTTTCATATGCAGGTATTCCGCTCCATATACCCATTTGTTCCCGCCTTTGGCATAACTTGAAAGTGTCATTCCCATATAGTATCCGTTATCGGAAGCCATACCTCCACGCATTTCTACACCCTGCATCCTTGGCAGAATCCGCTGGGCTTCTGCCTGTCCCACGAAAAGGACAAGCAGCAATGCCAGCATATACAATACTTTCGTTCTCATCGTACCTTCAGTTCGTTGATGGTTTCCGCACGCACCAGGTCTTCGTTGACCACCTCAAAACTCTGGTGACGGCCGCCCTGTTTCTCATACATCTCCACAACCAGTTTCTTGTCGTCCGGTATCGTAAACTTGGGAAGGGCAAATACCGTACATTCCGAATCCCTGCCGTTTACACGTGTCACATAATTATAGGCACGCAGCGGATAAATCACCTGCTCCTGCATGGCCGTACGCTTCATCACCTTTTTGTCCACCACCTTGAACGTAATAAAATCCACGTCAAAGGGCACATTCGAGGAGTTCTTTACCTGGGTATGGAAATAAAGCAGGTCATTATGGGTGTACAGCCCTTTAAGCAGATACTGGATACCGAAACGCTTGCAGCCGATATGACGGATACGGCGTTTGTCATTCTCATACACGGATTTCATGATAAGACGTACCAGACGGGGTGACTCGTTATCCAGCTCGGTCAGATAGATTTCCATGGCATTGTTGGGACGGTTCACCGATTCTCCGTCATGGATGAAATCACACATCTCCACATTCAGCAGCAGCGGCTCATCGGCATACTTCACGTTGAAGGTATAGAAGTTCCCGTCTTCGGTTATTACAGACATATTGGTCTCCTCCCTGAAATTGCGTGTCGTGGCCTTTACTCGGATTACATTCTCGGCACCGTCGGCCTTGCCGGCTATCAGGTTTGTAGAACCGAGATCCACATACTTGACCGGAGCCGGGAAAATGACATGGACGGTCTTGTCATACGTTATTTCCAGTCCGTGCGGCGGAATCATCTGGCTGAAACCGATCTTGCGGGTCAGCCCCTCATAATAATCACCGCTACTCTGCTGCGCCCAGGCAGCCGATACGCCCAGTAAAAGGGCAAACATCATCAGAATCTTCTTCATGTGCTTTTGTTTAATGGTTGTCTTTTCTTTCATAGTTTCCTGTATTTCATTTCTCCGGTGAATGGAGCAGTACCCGGTGTCCGGCCTTCAAAGTAATCTTTACCGTACGCATCCGTTTGGATATGTACTGGGAAACGCCCTGTATCACACCTTTTCCCAGATCGGAGGCAATCTGTGCCCCGGCATCGGTGGAAATGTTGATACTGCTGTTCATCGAGGTTCCCATGTTGGCGGCAATCTCTCTGGCAGCGTCATATTCCAGTGAACCCGGCACCAGGATTCCCTGCTGTCCGTCAAGATCATAGACTTCCAGCTCCACCGGCAGGATAGTTCCCTTGTATTCCACTGCATTGACCATGATTTCCAGCCGTTCACCCTGTATGCGTGTGCCACCTACCAGTACGGTCCCTTTCGGTATGAAACGTCCGGCAACGGACATAGGCTCGGTAAGCCGCAGTCGCAAAGCCTGTCCGTCGGATACGGTCTGCGTACCGTGTACACAGGCAGCAATGGTATTGCCTTCCGTTACGGTCTTCCGGCCGACAGCCGTATTGAAACCGGCATTGCGTTCTCCCGAAAAGGCGGATATGAACTCTTCGTCGCTCATGGGTCTGGAAAGCGAGGATACCACCTCATTGTGAACCTGTTTCACCGGCATGGCTTTTTTGTCCTCCGCTTTTCTGACAGGAGAAGGAGTCTCCACTGCCTGACGGTTATTGTATTTGGCGGCCAGTTCGTAGGATTTTTCCATCAGGGCCATTTTTTCCTCCATGCCTGACAGTGGCTCCTGCTTCTGCTGCTGTTGCTGCATACGCTCCAGTTCCTCAATCCTTTCCTGAAGCCTTTCCTTTTCCGGATCGGTCCGCGGTTCATAGATGCTTCCCAGCGTACGGTTTATCTCACGGTAGGCTCCGGCCGAGGAACTGACCGGTCCGGCATTGCCTTTTTCTGTTTCCGTTTCCGTGTTTGTTTGCCTCTCCGGTGCAATGTTATCGGGAAGACGGACACTGTCTTTCCGTTCCTCTTTGGCAAACATGGACTCCGCAGCTTCAAAGAATGTCTTCCTTTTCCTGCTTTCCTGTTCCATCAGAGCCTTTTCATAGGCATCCTTCTTGTTCCCTTCCAGGCGGCTGTCCTCGGGAGAAGGGATTTCCGTATTGAATCCCTGTCCTTTATCCTGCCGCTCCCGTTCCTGCCCGGAAGGTGAGAATATCAGATAGAAACTTCCCAGACACAGCAGGAACATCAGAGGATACACAACAAATCCGGCGCGTTTGCGTTTCTGTTCCTCACTCAGCGGCTTCCTGTCCTTTGAGGACCGGAGCCTGAACGGTTTCATCAGCCGTTCCATTACTTTCTTGACTTTTTCTTTCTCCATTTCTTACAATAGATTGAATGAACTCCATACGGAGTGAATCCTTTTCCATAAATTCCATTCCGGACTCCCGGTTCTTACTGCCTATAAACGGTCTGCATGCCGTATAGACACATGCGGCGGTAAACGGGACAAACAGTATCCAGAGAACGGCCTTGCGCTGTTTAACGGTAAGTCTGTGGCAGAACCTCCTGAGTTGAAGGTCCGCCTGTCTGGTCAGGTTCCTTTTCATCGCTCTACACTCCTTATGTCCTTGTTTTCCAGTATGGTCAGATGTTCGATGATAAAGCCGTTGGGGTTGTCATCGGAACGGGACGTGTTCTGAAGCTGGCAGTCAGTCACCAGCGAACGTTCCGTCACGTTACTCTCACGGATAATCATCTGGCGGGCATACGTCCTGGCCCTGTAGGGGTAGCCGGAAAAGTCGCAGACCACGCTGTCCACCCGTACCACCTGGTTGATGTTGCCGGAAATGAGACGGTTGTAATATCCTTTCTCGGCAAAATCCACATAGTAATGATAGGCGCTTTTGTCCGCCAGCTGCAAGGCACGGTTGATATTGTGCTCAATGGCATCCTTCTGTGGCGACAGCCCGAAAAAGAGCTCATGGAACCTTCTTACATGCTCCCTGGCTTCAGCCGGACGGTTCTGTGAAAGATCCTGCGAAAGGGCAAGCATCAGTGACTTGCCGCCATCGAGTACATAAATTTTCTCACGCTGTTTCTCCGCAAAGCGGTATGAGTTCCACAGGGCAAAGACGGTCACGAGCGTGCAGCATCCGACAAAAACCGCAAGCATCAGGCGTATCCGTCTGAAACTGCTTTCAATATTGGTCAGTGATTTGAATTCCATCTGTTTTCATGATTTTAATGTTCCTGTTCTGTTTATTTTCCACGCAGACGCCCTCCGATATTTCCCAGTCCGGAACCTGCGGCACCGGCTGCAAATCCTCCGGCCTTGGTCGCGGTACGGTTGATGTTTCGGTTGTAGTTTCCGCCACCGCCTGCCTGCACAATCCATCCGGCCACGGTCGGCACGGTAAAATATCCGATGATACCTATCAGCATGAAGATCACATATACCGAATTGGAGTTGTCCAGCGAATAGTTCGGATTGTTCTGGAGCTCCAGGATGTCGTTCTGCAGCATAAGTACCTGAATCTTGGCCAGCATACAGCTGAAAAGGTCACTCACGGGAAGCCACAGATAGACGGAAATGTAACGTGTGAACCACTGGCTGAGCGTGGACTGGAAACCGTCCCACACGCTGAAGGCAAAGGCAATGGGACCGAGGATGGACAATACCACCAGAAAAAAGGTCCTTACCGTATCTATCAGCAGGGATGCCGCGGCAAAAAGCAGTTCCAGCAGACTGCGGAAGGCGTCACGGATATTCTTTTCCAGATTGTACATGCCCACTTCCATATACATGCCCATACGGGTTGCCATGGCATCGGGCGACCATCCGAGCTCGTCCAGCTGACGGTCAAACTCCTCATCGCTGACCAGATAGGCCGTTTCCGGATTACGGAGCATGGCTTCACGTTCCAGCCTGTCCTTCTGCTCACGGTACTGCTGCATGTCCATCGTCTGCCCCTCAAGCATCTTGTGGGTTCCCTGCACAATCGGACTCAGCACCGTATTCATCGTTCCGAGTACCAGAGTCGGGAAAAGCATGATGCAGATGCCTATCGCAAACGGGCGCAGAAGCGGATACACGTCTATCGGTTCGGCACGGGCAAGCGACTGCCATACACGGACGGCCACATAAAACAGGGCACCGAGTCCGGCAAGTCCCTTGGCCACATCCAGCATATCCCCGCAAAGGGGCATCATTTCATTGTAAAGGCTCTCCAGAATGGTATGGAGATTCGAGAAATCCACGGATAACAATACCATAGGCTACCAGTATTTGGAGGTGTCATTGCCATAAAGCTTCAGGACACGGTCAAGGTC
>OHTZ01000342.1_pt1 | contig 32547 bp, 25 predicted proteins | sample 1579011 | NCBI WGS metagenome assembly OHTZ01 (sample SAMEA3879603, study PRJEB24766) | human gut metagenome | biome: human-associated habitat; feature: feces | place: USA | collected 1985/1987
ACTTCATATGCATCTGTTCCCCCGAGGCCACCTATGACCTTCAGAGCGATTCCCTCTGGCAGGACGTATCCAAGTACTCCTGCGCGGAGCAGATATATTCTGGCGAGATCGGCCGCCTGTTCGGCGTGGTATTCGTGGAATCCACCGAGGCGAAGGTATTTACCCAGATGCCCGCCGATCTTTCGTCCAAACTCGGAACACCGGATCTGATGGTGGTTTTCACGAACACATGTTCGCATAAGATGGTGAATCTGGTAAACCAGAAGTCCGAGAAACACGGAATACCAGTCGCAAGGATCCACAACGCCAGCGTGAATGCGCTCAAGACCGTGCTCGAGCAGTACGCCAGATGATTCAGATTACGGGATAATGATATGGCCGAGGCTTTTTGTAGGAATTGAACAAAACTAACTCTCTGGTTTGCCTCTGCTAACTGCGTTAGTCACAAAAAACCGGAAAAACACGTTTCACGCGTTGAAATCCCTTGACAAATCCGAAACAATGTAGTATTATATAACTCGGTTAGAGAAATCTAACATTTCTTTTGGAACTGTGATTAGTTCCACATAATTGTGTAGGATAGCAGGACAACAGAACAAAAGAACAAAGGAGGTAAACATATGATGCCGCTCACACTAGCCTCTGTAGGTGAAGAAAACATGATAAAGAAGGTCGGCGGAAGCCCCGAAACGAGGAAGTTCCTGGAGAGCCTGGGATTTGTCGCAGGCGGTTCTGTGACCGTCGTCAGCGAGATCGCCGGCAACGTTATCGTGAATGTCAAGGAATCCCGCGTAGCCGTATCCAAGGAAATGGCTGCAAAGATAATGGTCTGACGCCCTGACCCCAGGGTCGGGTTACTTTATAAAATAAGGAGGAAGGTTTGCATGGCTACATTAAGAGATGCAAAGGTAGGCGAGACCGTCACCGTGAAGAAACTCACCGGTGAGGGCGCGGTAAAGCGCAGAATAATGGATATGGGTATCACAAAGGGTACTGAGATCTATATCCGCAAGGTAGCTCCGCTCGGAGACCCGGTAGAGGTCACCGTAAGAGGCTACGAGCTTTCGCTGCGCAAGGCGGACGCTGAGATGATCGAAGTAGTCTGATAAGACCAAAGGGAGGAAAGGTATCCGCAATGAGCATTAAAATTGCACTGGCCGGCAACCCGAACTGCGGCAAAACGACCCTGTTCAACAACCTGACCGGCTCCAACCAGTATGTGGGCAACTGGCCCGGCGTGACCGTGGAAAAAAAGGAAGGCAAACTCAAGGGCGACAAGGACGTTGTCATTCAGGATCTGCCCGGCATCTACTCGCTGTCCCCCTACACGCTGGAAGAGGTGGTCTCCCGTACTTACCTTGTGAAGGAGAAGCCCGACGCCATCCTGAACATCATCGACGGCACCAACATCGAGCGCAACCTGTACCTGACCACCCAGCTGATCGAGCTGGGCATCCCGGTGGTGATGGCTGTGAACATGATCGATCTGGTGCGCAAGAACGGCGACACCATCGACCTGAAAAAGCTGAGCGCAGAGCTGGGCTGTCAGGCAGTGGAGATCAGCGCGCTGAAGGGCGAGGGCACCGAGGCTGCCGCCAAGGCTGCGGTCGCCGCCGCCAAGGCCGCCAAGACCGGCGAGCTGCCCCATGTGTTCACCGGCAGTGTGGAGCACGCCATTGCCCACATCGAGGAGAGCATTCAGGGCAAGGTGGATGACCGTTTCCTGCGCTGGTACGCCGTCAAGCTGTTCGAGCGGGATGAGAAGGTGCTGGCAGAGCTGGGGCTCGACAAGACCCTGATGGATCACATCGACGAGCACATTCAGGACTGCGAAAAAGAGATGGACGATGACGCCGAGAGCATCATCACCAACCAGCGCTATGCATACATCAACACCGTGGTGGGCAAGGCTGTCAAGAAGAAGGCCCGCGTGGAGCACCTGACCGTTTCCGATAAGATCGACCGGATCGTCACCAACCGTGTGCTGGCACTGCCCATCTTTGCAGTGGTGATGTACCTGATGTACTCCCTGTCCATGGGCACCTCCATCGCGGACGGCGGCTGGGCCATCGGTACCTTTGCCACCGACTGGACCAACGATGTGCTGTTTGGCGAGATCGTGCCGAACGCGCTGGGCGGCTTTTTGGAGAGCATCGGCGTGGCGGGCTGGCTGTACGGCCTGATCATGGACGGCATCGTGGCCGGTGTGGGCGCGGTGCTGGGCTTTGTGCCCCAGATGCTGGTGCTGTTCTTCCTGCTGTCCATTCTGGAGGACGTGGGCTATATGTCCCGCGTGGCCTTTATCATGGACCGTATCTTCCGCAAGTTCGGCCTTTCCGGCAAGAGCTTTATCCCGGTGCTGGTGGGCACCGGCTGCGGCGTGCCGGGCGTTATGGCAAGCCGTACCATCGAGAACGAGCGTGACCGCCGCATGACCATCATGACCACCTGCTTCATCCCCTGCGGCGCAAAGATGCCCATCATCGGCCTGATCGCAGGTGCAATGTTCGGTGGTTCCTCTCTGGTTGCTGTTTCCGCTTACTTCATCGGCATGGCTGCCATTATTTGCTCCGGTGTTATTCTGAAGAAGACCAAGCTCTTCGCAGGTGATCCCGCTCCCTTCGTCATGGAGCTGCCCGCCTACCATGTGCCCGCATGGGGCAACGTGCTGCGGGCAACTTGGGAGCGCGGCTGGTCCTTCATCAAGCGCGCAGGCTCTGTGATTTTGCTCGCTACCGTTGTGCTGTGGTTCCTGCAGGGCTTCGGTTTCGAGAATGGTGCCTTCGGCATGGTCGAGGATCAGGACAACTCCGTGCTGGCTGCTATCGCTACCAAGGTCGCATGGATCTTTGCACCTCTGGGCTTCGGCAACTGGAAGGCCACTGTGGCAAGCGTTACCGGCCTGATCGCCAAGGAGAATGTGGTTGGCACCCTCGGTGTTCTGTACCACTTCGGCGGCGAGCTTTCCGAGAACGGCGACGAGATCTGGGCAGCGGTCGCGCAGGACTACACCGCCCTGTCCGCTTACGCCTTCATGATCTTCAACCTGCTGTGCGCCCCCTGCTTTGCCGCAATGGGTGCCATCAAGCGCGAGATGAACAACGGCAAGTGGACGGCCTTTGCCATCGGCTATATGTGCGCACTGGCCTACTGCGCAGCACTGGTGGTGTATCAGCTGGGCGGCCTTATCACCGGCGAGGTGCACTTTGGCCTGTTCACCGTGGTGGCTGTTGTGGTGCTGGCAGCGTTTATTTACCTGCTGGTGCGCCCCAACAAGTACGCCGACAACAACGAAGTAAAGCTGGATACTTCCCGTATCTGATAGAAACGAAAGGGTGTATGCTGTATGATGGAATTTATTGCAACAAACTTTAATCTGCCCACCATCATCGTGGCAGCGCTGGTGTTCGGCGCGCTGGGCTGGGTCGTATGGCACACCCACAAGCACGGCGGCGGCTGCAGCTGCGGCGGCGATTGCAGCCACTGCAAGGGCTGCCACTAAACACTGAACCGCAAGGAGCGCGGGCTGAAACTCTCGGCTCGCGCTCCTTTTTTAAGTGAAATAAAGTTAGCTTGTGATAACACCGGGCAGACCCCGGCGCGTAAAAAGGAGAGTGACCGGTATGCAGCTGACCGCAGCGCATCTGCGCTATCTGCTGGCCATCTACGAGGTAAGCCGCACCCATCTGGACATCAGCTCCCGCAGCATTGCGGAAAAGCTGGGGGTGACAAAACCCTCGGTGGTGCGCATTTTGAACCTGCTCATGGAGCAGGGCATGATCGTAAAGGAGTACTACGGTAAAATTTACCTGACCGACCGCGGCATCTGGGTGGCAAAGCGGGTGCAGCAGGAGCTGGACGCCATTCTGGCGCACTTTCCGCCGGTGAGCGGGGAGCTGAGTGATGAGGAGCAGTGGAACGCCGCCCTTGCCATGACGAGCGCTTTGCCCCAGCGCCTTTTTACCGCCGACTATGAGCGGATGGTGGAAGAGGAGGAGACTCCCTCCGTCAAAGCCTGACGGCTTTGCCAGCTCCCGGGGATACCCCCTCAGTCTTTGCTGCGCAAAGCCAGCTCCCCCAAGGGGACGCCTTTTGGTGCTGCCGCAAAGTTTCCCGCCATCGCTGAAGCCTTCACCCGCCGGGGGAAGGTGGCGCGTAGCGCCGGATGAGGGGCAGCACCTATTAGCCTTGCTGCCCCCTCCCCGTGAAAATGCAAATGCCGGACAGCCCGCAGGCTGCCCGGCATGGTGCGTTGTGGTTATTTTTTGATCGCCCGCAGGATGCGGTTGGCGATGTACTTATGCCCGCTCACGGTGGGGTGGGCGTCGGTGGCGGTCATGGCAAAGGGGATGGGCACATAGGTCACATTCTCGTTCTGGGCGGCAAGGCTCTTGCTGAGGGCATTCAGCCGCCGGAACAGCTGTGTCCACTCCGGCAGCAGGGGCACGGGGTTCGTGTAGCCCAAAAGGATGATCTGCGCGTCCGGGTTCAGCGCCCGCAGCTCCGCTACGACCTGCGGCATATGCACGGCGGCTTCCTGATACGCCTGTTCGCAGATGGCATCCGTACCGCCGCCCAGCAGCAGCTGGGTGGTGGCTTTGCGCTCCTCGCGGGTCAGCCGCAGGCGGGAAAGGTCGCTGTTCAGCCGCTGCAGGTTCTCAAAGCTGGGCTCGCGCAGCACGCCGCTGACCATGGTGGCTACCAGCTGCTCGCTCTTCCAGTTGGTGGCGTTGCCCAGCGCCACAAGGGCGGGCACCAGCGCATCGTTGGAGCCGATCTGCACGCTGATGACGTCCGCGCGCTTGAGGTAGTCCAGCATCTGGGGGTAGACGTAGTAGGTGCCCGCCTGCTGGTTCATCTGGGGCATTGCGCCGGTGTGCAGCATATCCGCAAGGTCGCCGGTGGTCAGCCCGGGCAGGCCAAGGTTGATGGCGTGCTGGCGGTCCAGCCCAAGGCCTTTGCCCACCAGCGAAACATAACACTGCTCCGGGTAGCCCTCGAAGTTTGGGGCCGCGTCTATGCCGATGGCGGCTTCGGTGTACTTGAAATCCGGCAGACCCACGCCGGAAACGATGCTGTCGCCCAGCGCCACATAGGTGCGCTGAGGATCGGCGGCAGGGGCTTCCTCAGCGGGCTGGGCAGCTTCCTCAGTGGGGGCTTCCGCGTCCGGGGCAGCTGCCTCGGCGGTCTGCTCCTGCGCGGCGGGGGCGGTCTGTTCCGGCGGCAGGGCGTCGGGCTGCTGGGCAAAGGCAGGCACAGCCAGCAGCACCAGCGCAGCGGCGCTGCACAGCCATGCAGTAAAACGGGGATGGTTCATGGATGATTCCTTCTTTCTTAAAGGCAGACGGGTTTACCCCACCTCTTCTTCCAGCTTACGGTAGTCGGCCTTACCGGCGGGGGTCAGGGGCATTTCGGGAATGACCTTATAGGCCGAGGCGGCAGGCTGCACATACTCCGGCAGCTCCTCGCGGCACAGCTGGCGCAGCTCCCGCAGGATCTGGCGCTTTTTGCCGGTGGCGGCAGGGTCCAGCACCACAAAAACGAAGGGCAGCCGTCCCTGGGTGTGGTCGGTATCGGCGCGGCCCACCACGCAGCACTGGTGCACGGCGGGGTGGCGGCTGATGACGTTTTCGATCATGGAGGGGAACACCTTGAAGCCGTCGTGCCGGATGATGATGCGCTTGATGCGGGCGTCCAGATACACAAAGCCGTCCTCGTCCATGGAACCGATATCGCCGGTATGCGCCCACAGCTGGCCGTCGGCGTGGCGGCGCAGCAGATAGGCGGTTTCCTCGGGCTTGTTGTAGTAGCCCTTCATGGCGGTGGGGGTGCAGATGCAGATCTCGCCGCGCTGACCGATGGGCAGCTCGGTCTCGGTGCCCGGCTCGAAAATGGAGACCACCGTGTTGACCATGGGGATGCCCACGCTGCCGGGCTTTGTCACGTTGCCGGCGGCAATGGTGGCTGCCGAGGATACCTCGGTCATGCCGTAGCCCTTTGCCAGCGGGAACTCCACCCCGTGGGCTTTGAGGAACTGGTTCACCGTCTGTTCCGCGCCCAGCGAGAGGGAATCGCCTCCGGCGGCGTAGTTGCGGATGAAGGAGAGGTCTTTGTTTTTCAGCAGCGGGTCGGCGGCAAGCTGCTGGTAGTGGGTGGGCACGCCGAACATGTGTTCGGGCTTGTACTTCCACACCAGTGCGCCCAGCTTTTCCGGGTCCAGATTGGGGATGATGATGATATGCAGCCCCATGACCAGCGGCATGTGGATGCCGCAGCTGTAACCGTAGGCGATGAAGGGCGGCATGACGTTCAGCAGCTTCTGCCCGCGGTGGAACAGACGGCTCTGGGCGGCAAACTCCTGTGCAAGGGCGTTGAAGCAGTAGTCGGTCAGCATAACGCCCTTGGGCGAGCCGGTGGTGCCGCCGGTGTGCACCACCACGCAGGTGTGCTGGGGGTCGTAGGGCACGGCGGCGGGGCTGTGCCCTTTGCCTGCGGCGATAAAAGCCTTCCAGCGCAGCACGTTGGAGGCGTAGCGGTTTTTATCCGGCTCTGTCAGCTTGTAGCCCACGGCTTTGGCCAGCGGCAGGCTGTCGGCGGGGCTGAGCACCACCACCCGCTCCACGCTGGTGCGCTTTGCGGCCTGATGGCAGCGGGGGTACACCACGTTCAGGCAGATCAGCAGGCGGGACTCCACCTCCTCGATGTACTCCCGGATGCCCTCGGCGCTGTACCGGGGGTCTACCAGATTCAGGGTAGCGCCCAGCAGGTCGGCGGCGTAGAAGGTGTAGACCACCTCCGGGGTCATCACGCTGACCACCGTGATGATATCGCCCTTTTTCACCCCCAGCGCCTGCAGGGCGGCGGCGGTCTTTTTTATCTGCACGATCAGGTCGGCGTAGCTGAACTTGCGGCCGTAGTATTCCAGCGCGGTATCGCCCAAGTGCCGCTCGTTGTTGCGGCAGACCAGCGCAAAGGCCGAGCACTCCGGCACGGATTGGTGGATGTACTTTTCGTCATAATATTTCAGCCATGGCTTTGCCTTGGAGGCGTAGACCGGCTCCTTGCCATCTTCCATCATAGGATCAGACCTTTCTTTATCATCATTCGGAGACCGGCTCTCCGAGAGCAGGTGCAGTTACATTGGCAGGGGCAGCGCTCTGCCCGGCGGGGATGGTCTCCGGCAGGGCGGCAGCGGTCTCTGCGGTCTGGGCTGCGGCAGTCTCCACGGTCGGGGTGGCTTCCGCAGCGGTTCCGGCAGCGTTTTCCGCTGCCTTGGCGGCCTCCTCGGCGGCCTTGGCGGCGCGCTCGGCCTTCAGCTGCTCGGCGCGCTGACGCGCCTCCTCCTGCCGTTTCAGGGTGCGCGCCTTGATGCGGCACACCGAGCACAGACCCTCGGCGCTGTCCGGGGCAATGGGCTTGCCGCACTGCTTGCACAGGGTCTTGGTGCACTTGTACAGCACCACGGGGCCAAGGGTGGTCAGCTGGTACAGCTTCATGCCGTCAAAGCCCTTGTTGGAGCACACGTTCATGCACACGCCGCACTCGCTGCACTTCCACGGGGTAAGCACCATGCGGGTCTGGCCGTTGGGCATCTCCTCAAACTTCAAAGCATTGGCGCGGCAGGCTTTCTCGCACCGGCCGCAGCCAAAGCAGTTGTCGGTGAACTTGGGCATATAGTAGCCGTACTGCAGAGGCGTTTCCATGGCGGCTTTCAGCTGCTTTGTGCGCTGGTGCAGCAGCAGGCGGAAGTCCACCCCGCTGTCCTCTTCGCTGCGCAGGCCGGGCAGCATCTGCAGCAGCTTTTTGGTGCCGCTCTTGGAGCCGTGGCTCACCTGTTCCAGCATCTCGCGGCGGGTCAGCTCCTGCACATGGTAGGGGTACTCCTTTTCCTCATACGCCAGCGAGAACCGCGCTTCGAACATCGGCTGACCGAAAAAGTCCACAAGGCGGGTCAGTTCCTTGCGCAGCTGCTCGGCGCACAGGTCGTTCTCGCACTGCCCGCAGGGGGTCAAATCCAGCACGATCTTCTTGTTCAGCGCCAGATACGCCAGCGCCTCCCACGAGAGGGCACAGATGCAGCTGCGCACCACGGTGTTCTTGCGGCTGGACTTCTCACAGCCGATCCAGATGGTATCGTTGTCGGTGTCCGCCGCGGCGGTATCCCGCTGCACCTGCTCCGGCGAGGGGGCAATGCAGCCGCTGCGGCAGGCGGAAACGCACAGTCCGCAGTCGGTGCAGGGATCCCAGTCCTTGACGAGGTTCGGGCGGGTAAAGATCTCCTCGCCATAGGGGCAGATGTCCTTGCAGGTCGTGCAGGGCTTGCGGTGGGGGTGCAAATTCCAGCACTGGCGGCGGTTGATCTCGGGATGGCTGGTCTTCATCAGGGCATCCATTGCAGTTCTGGTAAAAAAGCCCATGGTCTTACTCCTTTTCCACAACAGAGGTAAGGGCGGCGTGGTCGAGCAGGAAACGCTGCACCTTCTGGTTGGTCACGGCGGCGGCGATGGCGTCCCGGCTGAGCACCTTGCGGATCTCTTCTTCCGGGGTGTCGTGCAGCTTGGAAAGGCGGGCGATCTCGGCGTCCACCTCCTGCTGGGTCACGGTGATCTTTTCGGCTTCGGCGATGGCGCGCACCGCCAGCATTGCCCGCAGCTGGCGCTCGGCTTCCTTGCGGTAGCCCTCCCGCACCTGCTCCGGGGTCAGCCCGGCGCTCTTGCAGTAGAGCTCCATGGTCATTTTGCTCTTGCGCAGCTTTTCCCGCAGCTGGGTCATCTGGTATTCGGCGTTCTGCGCCAGCAGCTCTGCGGGCAGCTCCACGGTCAGGTTCGCCCCCGCCATATCCAGCAGCGCCGCCCCGGCAATGCGGTCGGCGTTGGCTTCGTGGGAAAGGCGCTTTTTCTCCCGCAGGCTCTCCCGCAGGGCTTCCAGATCGTCAAAGCCCAGCGTCTTGGCAAAGGCATCGTCCACCGGGGGCACCTGCTTGCGCTCCACTGTGTGCAGGCAAATTTCAAACTGCGCGGTCTTGCCGGAAAGCTCCGGCACGCGGAAATCGGCGGGGTAGGTGAAGTCGAAGCGGAAGGTCTCGCCCGCGCAGTGACCGTACACGGCCTGCTCGGCGGCGGGCATCAGCTGCCCGGTGCCCAGCACTACGGTCACGGCTTCCATCCGGCTGTCCGGGATGGGCGCACCCGCGAGAAAGCCCTCGAAATCCAGCGTGATGCGCATCCCGCGGGCGGCGGGCGCGTCAGTGGGCACAAAGGGCGCGTGGACCCGCGCCAGGTTGCCGATATCCGCCTCTACGGCCTTATCCGATACCGGGCGCACCCGGCGGGTGAAGGCAAGCCCCTTGTACTGCCCTAAAGCGGCAGCGGGCATGGTGTTTGCAGTTTGTTCCATAGTCGAACACTCCTTTTTACAAAAGCGGCGTTACAGCCCGCGGGCGGCCAGCCAGCTTTCTGCGATCTGGGAGAACATCTCCGGGTACTGGGCATCTTCTTCCTTAAAGGCGCTCAGGTAGTACTCCACCTCGGCGCGGGTGGGGGCCACGGTGCGCCGCCAGATGGTAAAGGTGGTGCCGTTGCCCATATCAAAGGTGGCCTCCAGCGCAAAGTACTCGTCCCGCACCGCAAGGAACCTCTCGTTCAGCTTGTGGGACATCTCGCCGTTGCCCACAAAGGTCTGGGGGAAGGGGTCGGCGGTGAGGACATATTTGGCCTCGAAGAACTGCATGGGGAAGTTGTGGGTGCCCGGCACCGAGAAGCCGAAGGCCAGCTTATCGTTGATGGGGGTTGCGGGCAGCTGGCAGTTCTTGAAGTGATCCGGGCAGTACAGCATATCGTGGGGGATCATGTAGCTGATCTCGCCCTCGGCGCAGTGGGTGTCGATCCAGTTGGCAATGGCCTTGATCTGCGGCAGATCCCTGCGGTCATAGATCAGCTTGTCCAGCCGGACGAACTCCTCTGTGACTGCCAGCGGGAAGTGATCCACCAGAAAGCCCGGCAAGGCAACGGTGGTCAGGGGAGAGCAGCGCACCGAGGTGGCAAACACAAGGGTGAACACCCAGAACACGACCTTTGCCGCCCGGAAGCGGCTGATGCCCTCGGCCAGCGCCGCTGCGCCCAGCAAAAACAGGAGAAACCACCCCGGGAGGAACAGCAGCATCTGGTGGGAGCCGGTGTTCTGGATGCGGGTGAACAGCAGCATGCTCAGCAGGATCTCCAGCCCGGCAAGGCAGGGCAGCGCGGGCATTTTGCGCTTTTTCAGGCTGAACCACAGCCCCATGCCCACAAGCACAAGGTTCATCAGACCCATGCGCCAGAACTGCAGGCTGATCTCGGCTGCAAAGCCGCCGCCGTTATAGTAGGAATAGCGCTCGGCGTAGCTGTAAGCGAGGATGCGGCTGACCATCGGCCACAGCAGGATCAGCATGGCCACCATGCTCATCAGGCCGAACAGCACGAGGTTGCGCACCTGCAAAAGCGCCTGCTTTTTCTGCCCGGCGCGGGCAGTGCGCGCGCTGCTTACCAGCACCAGCACCGCGTAGGCAAAGTAGTAGCCCACCACAAAATATAAGTACCACCGGCGGGAAAGAATGACGGCTGCCGTGGCAAGGAACAACAGGCAGAAGCGCACCGGCTCCAGCTTTTCAAACCGGAAGTCCAGCGTGAGCAGCAGAATGCTGAAGCCGAAGATGAGGCCGAACCAGTCCGGCTGGCTGAGCATGGCGCTCATGCGCAGCCACGGGTAGGTGACCATCCAGGTCATGCCGATGAGGAAGTACCAGAAGCGGTTTTTCACCCGCAGCATCTGCCCCACCTTGATGGTAAGCCCTGCCAGCAGCACCAGCAGCATGGGCAGGATGCTGAACACCTGACAGAAGGCAAAGCTGTCGCCGGTGCGGTCGCTCAGGCAGAAGGGAAACTCCAGAAACAGGGTGATGAAGTTGGTGTAGTCCTCGGCAAAGGAGCCGAAGATGAACTGGAAGCCCGCCGCCGGGCCTTGCAGAAAGGCAGCTTCGGCCCAGTACTGTTTGTTGATATAGTTGACGTAATCCCAGATATACACAAAGCTGCGGCGGCCAAGTGCCCAGAAAAAGTAGACCAGCGCCGCCGCCCACAGGCCGACGAGCACCGCCTTGTGGAAGAGGTCAAATTTGATTCCCGCCACCCGCAGCACCAGCAGCACACAGGCAAACAGGGCAAGGTTGCACCACAGGCTCACCAGCGGAAAAAAGAATTTGCTGCCGGGCGCAGCCAGCGCAAAAACGGCCAGCAGCACCGCTGCTGCCGCCAGCACCAGCACGATTTTCGCCGCAGCGGAAACGCGGGGCTTCGTAATGGGTTCGGACATGGAATAGGACCCTCCTTGCAAAATTTCACACCTTACAGTATAACAACTCCCCCGGGCACTGTCCAGCACCCCGGCGGCGAAAAATGCAGAATGTCCCGCCGCTTTCAAAGCAGACGGGACATTTTTGCATAAATATTACTTATCGGAAACTTCTGCGGCGGCCTTAGCAGCCTTTGCCGCCTTGCGCTTTTGCGCCAGCGCCCTGTTGGCGCTCAGGCGGGCGGCGTCCGGGTTCGGGGCTTCCGGGGACAGCCGCAGCAGATAGCTGCCCATGGCGGGCAGGTCCAGCGTCAGGGTGTAGTCCCGGCCGAACACACCGCCATCGGTGGTGTGGAAGTTCTGCTTGCGATGCGCCTTGTGCACGCCGCCCCAAGTGCCGGCCTCGGTGTCCAGCACCAGCTCTGCGCTGCAGGGGAACTTGAGGTACAGGGGGAACTTTTTGTGGGCGTGGTCCTGCGTGTTCATCACGCAGAGCAGGTTCTGCCCGCGCCCTTTGCGCAGCCATGCGTACACGCCCTCGGCGCAGCTTTCGTTTGCCACCCACTCAAAGCAGTCCGGGTTGTACTCGCCGTCATACAAAGCAGGCTCGGAGGCATAGATGCGGCTCAGAGCGGCAAAGTACTTCTGGAAGGCATCGTGGAAGGGGTATTCCAGCAGGTTCCAGTCCAGCTCCCGCTTTTCGTCCCACTCCCGGAAATGTGCCAGCTCGTTGCCCATAAAGTTCAGCTTTTTGCCGGGATGGGTATACATATAAAAATACAGGGTGCGCAGCTGGGCGCATTTTTCCGCGTAGCTGCCCCACAGCTTGTCAATGATGGTCTTTTTGCCGTGCACCACCTCATCGTGGCTCAGCGCCAGCAGATACAGCTCGTTGTAGAAGTAGTGCATACTGAACAGCAGTTTGCCGTAGCAGCCCGGGCGCTCGCCGAAGGGGGTGGCAAAGTAGTCCAGTGTGTCGTGCATCCAGCCCATATCCCACTTGTAGTCAAAGCCCACGCCCTCGTAGCGGGTGGGGGCAGTCACCTTGAGGAAGTTGGTGGAGTCCTCCGCCATGTAGATGCCGGTGGGCCAGCGCTCGTTCAGCCCGTGGTTCAGGCTGCGCAAAAAGTTCACCGCGCCCTGATTCACGCCGCGGTTGGGGTCGCCCTGCCAGTACAGCGCCCGGGAGATGGCGTCCATGCGGATGCCGTCGCAGTGGTACACGTCCATCCACAGCCCGGCGGCGCTGCTCAGAAAGCTGCACACCTCCCGGCGGTAGTAGTTGAAGTTGCAGGTGCCCCACTCGCTCTGTCCCACGTCGCTGTCGTACTCGTACAGGTAGGTGCCGTCAAACTTTGCCAGTGCGTCGGCGTTGGCGGCAAAGTGCACCGGCACAAAGTCCATGATGACGCCGATGCCCATGCGGTGGCAGGCGTTGACAAAGCCCGCAAACTGGGCGGGGGTGCCGTAGCGGCTGGTCACCGAAAAGTAGCCGGTGGTCTGGTAGCCCCAGCTGCCGTCAAAGGGGTGCTCGGCCAGCGGCAGCAGCTCCACATGGGTAAAGTGGTGCTCCAGCAGCCACGGGATCAGCTCCCGCGCCAGCTCCTCGTAGTTGTACCACCCGTCCGAACCGTCCGGCCGGGTGGCGCCGGGCTTGTGCTTCCAGCTGCCGGCGTGCAGCTCGTAGATGTTCAGCGGGCGGTTGCGGCATTTGTCCCGCCGCTCCATCCACGCGGTGTCGTCAAAGGTGAAATCCAGCTTTGTCAGCTTGCTGGCAGTGCCGGGGCGCAGCTCGGTGGCAAAGGCGTAGGGGTCGCTGCGCATCACGGCGCTGCCGTCCGCGCCATGCACGCGGTATTTGTACAGATCTCCTTCCGCAAGGCCGGGGATAAAAGCGCTCCACACGCCGGTATCGGCTTTTTCCATGGGCACGCCGCGCTCCCAGCCGTCAAAGCCGCCGCACACCTCCACGGCGGTGGCACCGGGTGCCCACACGGCAAAACGCCAGCCCTCGGCGCCGTTTGGGTCGGTGCAGGGGTGCGCACCCAGAATGCGGTAGGCATCGAAGCAGTCGCCACTGAAAAACGTGCGGGGGATCACAGGGTAATTCATGCAAAGATCTCCTTACTTCTCTATGTTGACCGGCGGTGTGCGCCGGTTGATACAAGGCTGTTTGGGCAAACTATCCAAGAAAAACGCTTTTTTACCGGCACAGTGGCCGATAATCTTAGCGAATCTTGACAAAAATCGGCAAAAATACACATATTTGCCAGAGGGTGTGGTATACTGTTGCTACCGCCTTGCGGGCGGTGCAACTTTTTAGAGCAATAGAATGGGAGCGAATGATCATGGCTTGGTATGACGAAGCAGTATTTTATCACATCTATCCGCTGGGGCTGTGCGGCTGTGCGCACGAAAACGACGGCCAGCCCACCCCGGGCGCTTTTGCAAAGCTGGAAGCATGGGCAGCCCACGCGGCAAAGCTGGGCTGTACGGCCATCTACATCGGCCCGCTGTTCGAGAGCGGCTCCCACGGCTATGATACCATCGATTATCGCCGGGTGGACCGCCGCCTGGGCACCAACGAGGAGTTCAGGGAGTTCGTGGCCAACTGCCACGCCCGGGGCCAGAAGGTCATTGTGGACGGTGTGTTCAACCATGTGGGCCGCGATTTCTTCGCGTTCCAGGACCTGAAAGCAAACCGCGAGAACGCCCGCTATAAGGACTGGTTCTGCGATGTGAACTTCTGGGGCAACAACGAGTACAACGACGGCTTTTCCTACGGCAACTGGGGCGGCTTCAACCTGCTGGTCAAGCTGAACCAGCGCAACCCGGAGGTGCAGCAGTACCATTATGATACCGTCCGCTTCTGGGTGGAGCAGTTCGACATCGACGGCATCCGTCTGGACGCAGCCGACGTGCTGGATTTCGACTTCATGCGCGGGCTGCGCCGTCTGGCAAACGAGGTAAAGCCGGAGTTCTGGCTGATGGGCGAGGTCATCCACGGCGATTACAGCCGCTGGGCAAACCCGGAAATGCTGCACTCCGTGACCAACTACGAGCTGCACAAGGGCCTGTGGAGCGGCCACAACGATCACAACTATTTTGAAATTGCCCACACCATGCGCCGGCTGCAGGGGCTGTGCCACGACACCCGGCTGTATCTCTTCTCGGATAACCACGATGTGGAGCGCCTGCCCAACAAGCTGCGCAACCGGGAGCACATCCGGCACATCGCCATTCTGGTGTACAGCCTGTGGGGCATCCCGTCCATCTACTACGGCTCAGAGTTCGGCATCGAGGGCAAAAAGGAGTGGGGCAGCGACTGGCCGCTGCGCCCCTGCTTGGAGCTCAGTGACTACGCTGATGCAGAACGTACAAATCCTGTTACCAGTGTATACAAAGCGCTGGGGAAATGCAAGGCTGAATTGCCGGAAATGACCTACGGCGAGGTAAAGGAATTGCAGCTCACCACCCAGTGCTACGCCTTTGCCCGGGTGCTGGACGGCAAGGCCGTGGTGGCGGTGCTGAATAACGGCGATACCCCCGCACAGCTGGAGTTCCAGCTGCCGGTGGAAACCGCCAAGGTCACCGACCTGCTAGCGGACACCGTGGGCGCACAGGAGGTGCTGGTCTCCACCGAGTGGAACCGCATGAAGGTGCAGCTGCCCTCCAATTACGCCACCCTGCTGAGATTGGAATAAACCCACGCCTGCGGCGTGACCGGCGCAAAAGCCTTTACCCTTTGGAGATAGGTTTCCCCCTTCCGGGGGAAGCCTTTTTTCGGAAGCCTGCGGTTGGAATAACCTTGCACATTGCGCCGCGTTTTGCTACAATAAGGAGAGAAAAGTCGTTTTACGGAAAGGAAGCCTGACCCCCTATGAATGCAGCACAGCGCAGAGAACGCATCCTGACCCGGCTGAACAGCGCCGGTGCCCCCTTAAGCGCCAGCACGCTGGCGGCAGAGCTGGGGGTGTCGCGGCAGATCGTGGTAGGGGATGTGGCGCTGCTGCGCGCCGGCGGGGCGCAGATCGATGCCACCCCCCGGGGCTACCAGCTGCACCCGGCAGAAAAGGGCTATACCGGCATTCTGGCCTGTGTGCACCGCACGCAGGAGGAGATGCGCCAGGAGCTGTACACCGTGGTGGATCAGGGCGGCACGGTGGTGGATGTGGCGGTGGAAAACAGCCTGTACGGCGAGATCCGTGCCACATTGAACCTGTGCAACCGGTACGATGTGGATAACTTTATCCGTCAGGCAGCCGATGCACCCGAGAGCCTTTTGAGCCGCATGACCGGCGGTGTGCACCTGCACACCCTGCGCTGCCCGGACAAGGACACCTTTGCCCGCATCCGCACGGCTTTGGAGCAGCAGGGGCTTTTGTACCGCAAGGAGTAACGCCGCTCCGCTTATACCCAGTATAAAAAGGGCTGCGGGGCTTGTCTATCCGCAAAACCGGAAAAATGTTGGAAAATCAACAAAAATGCAAAAGAGGTGGGTTTTCTGGATATCCGCATTGAAAAGACCGAGCGCGCCATCAAGCAGGCCTTTATGGAGCTGCGCCGCGAAAAGCCGGTGGAAAAGATCCGTGTCAAGGAGCTGTGCGACCGTGCCTGCATCAATAAATCCACATTCTACGCCCATTATCAGGATATCTATGCGCTGGCCAACGCCATGGAGGACGAAATGGTGGAGGTGGTGGTGGAAAGCCTGCCGCAGCTGACCGCCCGTGATGTAAGCGAGCGCACCGAGTGGCTGACCCGGGAAATGTTCCGGGCGTTTACCCGGAATCAAACCGAGATCGGCACTCTGTTTGCGGATTCCCGGCAGGGGCTGTTCATCAACCGGGTGGAGCAGGCCATGTGCCAGTGCATCGCCCAGACCGACCCCACCTTTGAGACGGACGTAGTGCGCAAGGTGGTGCTTTCCTTCTGCGTGCAGGGGTGCTACTACACCTTTACCACCTACTGCGGCCAGATGGACGAAAAGCGCCTTGTGACGCTGCTGGCCTCCATCGCCCGCGCCGCGCAGCGGATACGCATGTAACGCGGGACGATCAAAAATGGCCGCCGCTTGTGCTTTGGCCATCTTTAGAGGAATAATTATTTTTACTTCGGGATAGCGGAGCGTCTGCGGACGCTCCGCTATCCCATTTTTATAGGGGATGTGTGCTTTTGGCATAACCACCAAAAAATAAGACGAAAATTCGTCATCTGCACTTTTTTACCATATTTCTTAAGAAAGAGTTTACACTATGCCGGAAGTGGTGGTATTATATAAAAGTATATGATGGCGTAGGATGCGCTTGCGCTCGGGAGGGTGCTCGGGAGGGCATGGAGCAGGATGAAGGACAAGATCTCGCGCCGCAGCTTTCTGGCGGCGGCTGCGGTCTCGGCGGCGGCACCGAGGACGAGATCAACGGCGCAGTCACCTTTTTAAAGTGGTTCACCGAACCGCAGAATAACATCGCTTTCGCGGTGGAGTCGGGCTATCTGCCGGTGACCACCGGGACACGGTGCTGGAACGCATCGCCGCAGGCCAGAGCGCGGAGGCAGCCACGGCAGAGTTTCTGACCGATGACTATTTTGAGGCGTGGTATCAGGCCACCCTTGCGCAGTTACAGCAGTACGAGGGCTGACCGCCCGGAAAAAGACGGAAAGGAGGCAGGGCGATGTTTGACGCATGGAAACAGCGCCAGCGGCAGCGCTTGGAAAACAGACCGGAAAGAACCGTGTTCTACAATATTTTTGCCACCATGATGCTGGTGCTGGCGGTGGAGCTGCTGATGGCGGTCGCCAGCATCCTTGCCATCAACGTGACCGAGCAGCTGGACGAAAACGCCAAGGATCTGCTTACCATGCGGGTGCGCAACCGCGCCAGCTATGTGCAGGAGATCCTGCGGAACGCGGAGGATCTGGAGCAGCTGAGCGACCAGATCACCGCCACCACCCAGCAGTTGCTGAAAAGCGGCGATATCTCGCTGGACACGCTGGATAACAGCAGCGAACAGAGCGATGCTTTGCTAGTAGCCCTTGCCCCGCAGCTTCTGGACACCCTGCGCACAAAGCAGGTGACCGGCATCTTTCTCATCCTGAACACCCACGATCTGGACACCTGCGAGGTGGGCAAAAAAATGCCCGGCATCTACCTGCGGGATATGGACCCGGACGCCCGCCCTTCGGAGCGCAACAGCGACCTTTTGCTGGAACGCGCCAGCGCCACAGTGGTAAAAGAGCTGGCCATCGGCACGGATAAGGGCTGGCAGCCCGCTTTCCCCTATCAGGGAGATACCAAGGGTGGTATCCTGCGCACGGTATTTCAGACCGCGTATAAGAGCGATGCCGGCCTTTCGGCGGAAAGCTATGGCCGCTGGACCACCAACTCCTACTGTCTGGCCGGGGACGACCGGCACGCCATTGCCTACTCGATGCCGCTGATCCTGCCGGACGGCACGGTATACGGCGTGGTGGGCGTGGAACTGCTCACGGACTATCTGCAGACAAAGCTGCCCTTCACCGAGCTGGACGAGGACAAGGCAGGCACCTATTTTATCGTGACCACTACCGATGATGCGCTGACGGACGGCGTGCTCTCCCTGCGCAAGACCGTGACCTCCGGCGAGGATCTGGTAACGGCAGATGCACCGCTGGGCGTTTTGAACTGCCGCAGCAACGGCAACGGCGGCAACTGGGTGGAGCTGAACGATAAGCGCTATTATATGGTGCTGGAGCCGCTGCAGGTGTATAACCGCAACGCGCCCTTTGCCGCCGAAAAGTGGTTTCTGGCCGGTACCATGGAGCAGTCGGTGCTGCTGGCTTTTTCCAGCCGGGTGCGCGAGGTGCTGCTGACCACCATAGCGATCACGCTGGTGCTGAGCGTTTTGGGCAGCCTGCTAGTCTCGGCACGGCTGGCCAGACCCATCAACCGTTTGTACCGCGAGGTGATAGACGCGCAGGAGAAAAAGACCTTCCCCCGCCTGTCCCGCACCGCCATCCGGGAGGTGGACCGCTTTGCCGAGACCATTACCCAGCTGAACAAGGAGCTGGTGACCAACTCCACCAAGTTTTTGCGCATCATGGATATGGCCAGTGTGGAGATCGGCGGCTACGAGCTGCGCACCGACACCGGCAGCGTGTTCGTGACCGATAATTTCTTCTCCCTGCTGGGCAAGCCCGAGATGCAGGGCGAGCCGCTGAGCGTGCGCCGGTTCGAGGAGGTGCTCAAGGGCATCCGGGAAAAGAATCCCTGTGACCACACCGCCGAGGGGGACGAGCTGCTGACCATCCAGCAGCCGGACGGGGTGCGGTACATCATGCTGCGCAGCACCATCGAGGGGCACGCCAAGATCGGCCTTGCTGAGGACGTGACCGCCGCTGTGCTGGAACGGAAGCTCATCGAGCACGAGCGCGATCACGATATCCTGACCGGGCTGTACAACCGGCAGGCCTTCAACCGGGTGTGCACCGAGCTGTTTGCCGCGCCGGAGCGCATGGGCGTGGCGGCGCTGATGATGATGGATCTGGATAACCTCAAGCACATCAACGATACCTACGGCCACGACTGGGGCGACCAGTACATCCGCCGCACCGGTCAGTGCCTGCGGGACAATACCCCCGCCGGTACGGTGTGCGCCCGCCTTTCCGGCGATGAGTTCCTTGTGCTGTTCCATGGCTACCGCAGCCGGGACGCAGTGCGGGAAAAGATCGACTGCCTGACGAAGGCCATGCAGCAGAGCGTGGCGCTGCTGCCCAGCGGCAACGCTTTGCACATCAGCCTTTCCGGCGGCATCGCGTGGTACCCGGACGATGGGCAGGACTGGGAGACCTTGAAAAAATACGCCGACTTTGCCATGTATCAGGTCAAGCATTCGGAGAAGGGCCGGGTGGAGGAGTTCGACATCGGGGTGTACAACCGCGAAGCCTACGCCGAGCGCACCCGCCGGGAGTTCCGGCAGCTGCTCAGCAATGCGCAGGTGTTCTACTGCTTCCAGCCCATCTTCTCGGCGCGCAGCGGCAGGGTGGTCGCCTACGAGGCGCTGATGCGCTCCGACCTGCCCACCCTGCGCTCCCCGGCCACCATCATGAAGCTGGCGCGGGAGCAGGGGGCACTGTACGAGATCGAGCGCCTCACCTTTACCAAGGCGCTGGAGACCTTCGACAGCCTGTGCCGGGCGGGCAGTGTGTCCGGGGATGCCATGCTCTTTGTCAACTCCATCGCCAGCACCTGCCTGACGCAGGCGGATGTTGATTATATAGACAGCCGCTGGCATGAGTTGCGCCGCCGCATGGTCATTGAGATCACCGAAGAGGAAGCCATCGACTACGAAGCACTGGAGAGAAAGCGCAATGCACCGGGCTTTTCCGGGATGTTTGCACTGGACGATTACGGCAGCGGCTATTCCAACGAGAATACGCTATTGCAGCTTGCACCCCGGTTCGTCAAGGTGGATATTACCATCATCCGTGGCATCGACACCTCGCCGGACAAGCAGCAGATCCTGCGCAATATGGTGGCTTACGCCCACCCCCGCAGCATGAAGATCGTTGCCGAGGGCGTGGAGACCGCCGCCGAGCTGCGCACGGTCATCGAGCTGGGCGCAGACCTTTTGCAGGGCTATTTTCTGGCACGCCCGGCCATTGTGCCGGGAGCGATCGCGCCGGAGGCAGTGGCGATCATCCGGGAGTTACAGCGCCGGGCAAAAGATTAAAAAAACAAGCCCTCCCGGGCGCTGCGGCGCTGGGAGGGTTTTTGCAACGGAGGTAAAAAGATATGGTTCAGGTGGATCTCATCACCGGCTTTTTGGGCGCAGGCAAGACCACCTTTCTGCGCCGCTATGTGCGGTATCTGGTACAGCAGGGGCATAAGGTGTGCATTCTGGAAAACGACTTTGGCGCGGTGAACGTGGACGCCATGCTGGTGCAGGAGGTGCTGGGCCCCGGCTGCGATGTGGAGACCATCAGCGGCGGCTGCGACTGCGACACCCATCAGCGCCGGATGCGCACCAAACTCATCGCCATGGCCATGCGCGGCTTTGACCGGGTGGTGGTGGAGCCCAGCGGCATCTTTGATGTGGACGAGTTTTTCGATATCCTGCGGGACGACCCGCTGGACCGGTGGTATCAGCTGGGCAGCGTCATTGCCATTGTGGACGCCCTTCTGCCGGAAACGCTTTCGCCGCAGGCAGAGTATCTGCTGGCGTCCGAGACCATGAACGCGGGCTGCGTGCTGCTGAGCCGTGCCCAGCTGGCAGCGCCCGCCCAGTGCGCCGCCGCCGCTGCCCACTTGGAGCGTGCACTGGAAACCGCAAAATCTTCCCGCCGCTTTGCGCCGGGGGAGATCCTTGCCAAGGACTGGGACGCCCTGACCGATGCCGACCTTGCTGCCCTTGCCGCCTGCGGCTACCGGCAGGCCAGCTGCGAAAAGCTGCATTTTGACCAGCACGCGGCCTTTACCTCCCTTTGCTTTCTGGAACTGCACCTCACCCCGCAGCAGCTGCAAGCTGCCGCACAGCGGCTGTTCGCAGCGCCCGAGTGCGGGCAGGTGCTGCGGGTAAAGGGCTTTGCGCCCGCCCCGGCAGGTGGCTGGCTGGAGCTGAACGCCACCGCCGCCGGCTGCACCCTTGCGCCCATCCCGCAGGGGCAGGAGGTAGTCATCGTCATCGGCGAGGCACTGGATAAAGCCGCCATTGAAGCAAACCTGAAGGGGTGAAAGGCAGTTTTCCCCCATAACAAAACGCATTGTGGAAAAACAGGAGGGAGCATCATGCAGGAAGTACGCGCAGCCGTTATTGGCACCGGGGTCATGGGGCGCAAGTATGCCCAGATGATCGCAGAAGGAAAGGCGGGCGCATTGCGCCTGACCGCCGTGGTCTGCCGCAGCGCCGGGGCGCAGCAGTGGGCAAAGGATACCCTGCCGGATACGGTGCGGGTGTGCCCCAGCGCCGACCAGCTGTACGATTATGCAGAAGAGTTTGACGCCGTGCTGGTGGTCACCCCGCACAAGACCCACCCGGCGCTGGTGATGCAGGCTTTTGCCCACGGCAAGCACGTTCTGTGCGACAAGCCCAGCGCAAACGCGCTGGCACCGGCACTGGAAATGAACCGCGCCGCCGAAAAAAGCGGCCTTGTTTTCGCCATGATGTTCCATCAGCGCCGCTACAAAAAGTATATGCGGCTAAAAAAATTACTGGATGATGGGGCATTGGGCGAGATCAAGCGGGTGCAGCTGGAAAACAGCCGCTACTTCCGCACATGGATGTACCACCGCTCCGGCAGCTGGCGTTCCAGCTGGGCAGGGGAGGGCGGCGGTGCGCTGCTCAATCAGGGCCAGCACATTCTGGATATCTGGCAGTGGCTGTTCGGGATGCCGACCAGTATTTATGCTGTGATCCCCTACGGAAAGTATAACGATTTTATGGTGGACGATGAAGCCACCCTGCTCATGGAGTACCCGCAGCAGCGCACGGCAACCTTTATTCTTTCCACCGGCGAGGGCAGCTACACCGAGCGGTTGGAGATCGTGGGCACCAAGGGCACCGCCCTGCTGGAAGAGGATACCCTCACCCTGCACACCTACACGCCAGACACCGAGACCTACCGCCGTACCGCAGACTGCACCGAGCGCCAGCAGCTTACCGAGACCACCGTTACCGAGCAGTTCGCCCCGCAGGCAGAGCCTTACCCGGAGATGCTGGCAAACTTTGCGGACGCCATCCTGCACGGCACGCCCCTGACCGCTCCCGGCGTGGAGGGCGTGCGGGCGCTGGAATTGACCGATGCGGCTTACCTGTCCGCATGGCTGGGGGAGAAGCTCACCCTGCCGCTGGACGCAGACCGGTTTGAACAGGAACTGCAAAAGCATATTCGGGAGGAACAGGCAAATGGCTAAGCTGCGGTTTATCGTAGTAGGCTCCGGCTGGCGGTCGCTGTTTTACTGGCGTATCGCGCAGGCACTGCCGGAACGGTTCGCGCTGTGCGCCATGCTTTGCCGCACCGAGGAAAAGGCCGAAAAAATGCACCGGGAGTACGGCGTGCCGGTAAGCACCTCGGCGGAGCAGTGCATTGCCCTGCACCCGGATTTCGTGGTGGTGGCAGTGAATAAAGCGTCCATCGCCGCCGTCAGCACCGAATGGCTTGGCCGGGGCTTTGCCGTGCTGTGCGAGACCCCGGCGGCGCTGGAGGAGGACGCATTGCGCGCCCTCTGGCAGCTGCACCGGCAGGGCGCAAAGCTGCAGGTTGCAGAACAGTACTGGCTGTACCCCACGCTGGCAAAACGGCTGGCGGCAGTGCGCAGCGGCGCACTGGGCACGCCGCAGTTTGCCCGGCTGTCGGTGGCGCACGGCTACCACGCGGTCAGCTTGGCGCGGCAGTTCCTGAACGCCGGGCAGCAGCCGGTGCGGGTGACCGGACGCAGCTGGACGGAAAAGATCATCGAAACGGATTCCCGCTGGGGTGCGGTGCATAACGGCGCACTGGTGGAAAAGACGTTGCAGCAGCACACGCTGGAATTTGCGGGCGGCGGCACAGCGTTTCTGGATTTTAACGGTGTGCAGTACCACTCTTACCTGCGCAGCACCCACACCAGTGTGCAGGGAGAGCGGGGCGAAGTGTTCGACGACACCCTGCGCTGTCTGGATGCCGCCGGGGAGCCGGTGTGCCGTCTGTTGACCCCGCTGCCCGACCCGCTGGCAGCTGCCGCCGCGCAGGCGGGGCTGAACGAGGACGAGACCGCCATCGCCTGTTTTCTGGACAGGATGCAGGGCTATCTTGCCGGCGGGGCAGAGGTGTACCCGCTGGCAGACGCCTTGCAGGACGCCTACCTTGCCCTGCTGATGGAGCGTTCCCTTGCCGCCGGACAGCCGCTGGAAAGCACCCCGCAGCCGTGGAATACAGAAGAACGATAAAAAGGCTCAGAAGCACCTGTCGGCGCCTCTGAGCCTCTTTTCACGATTGGAGCTGTGACGGCAAACAGCCAGTTCTCCGCAGCAGCCCTTTCCGTGAAAACAGGACAGCGGAGCGTCCGCAGACGCTCCGCTGTCCTAAAATTATAAATGTTTTTCCGCTAAAAATGCCCAGAGCAACGCGGAGGGCATTCAAATCGTTATACCCCGAAAGGGGCGCAGGATCACATCAGGTCGATCAGTGCTTCCACCTCGTCCATGCGGGTAGCCCAGCTGGTGGCGATGCGCACCACGGTGTGGGTGTCGTCGAACTTTTCCCAGAAGCCGAACTTTGCCTTGCCTTCCAGCGCAGCCAGCTGGGTGTTTTCCAGCACAAGGAAGATCTGGTTGGTGGGGGAGTCCATAAAGAAGCGATAGCCCTTTGCCGCAAAACCGGCCTTCAGGCGGTTGGCGGTGGCAATGGCGTTTTTGCTGATGGAGAAATACAGGCCATCGGTGAACAGCACGTCAAACTGGATGCCCAGCAGCCGCCCCTTTGCCAGCAGTGCGCCCTGCTGCTTGACCATGGTCATAAAATGCGCCGGTGCGCCGTGGGGGAACACCACAGCCTCGCCGCACAGCGCACCCACCTTGGTGCCGCCGATGTAGAACACATCGGTCAGCCGGGCAAGGTCGGCCAGCGTCACGTCCGTGCCCTCGGCAGCCAGACCATAGCCCAGCCGTGCACCATCGAGGAACAGCGGCATCTTGTACTCCTGACACACAGCGTGCAGGGCTTCCAGCTCCGCCTTGGTGTACAGGGTGCCGTACTCGGTGGGGTGGGAGATGTACACCATGCCGGGAAACACCATGTGGTCGTGGTTGTCGTCGGCGTAGAAGGTGGCCACCAGTGCCCGCAGCTCGGCGGCGTCTAGCTTGCCGTTGTGCTGCGGCAGGGTGATGACCTTGTGGCCGGTATACTCGATGGCACCTGCCTCGTGCCCGGCCACATGACCGGTGGCAGCAGCCACTACGCCCTGCCACCGCTGCAGCATGGACGCGATGACGATGGCGTTGCTCTGGGTGCCGCCGGAGATGAACTGCACATCGGCCTCCGGGCAGGCGCAGGCGGCGCGGATCTTCTCGCGGGCGCTGGCGCAGTAGGGGTCGGTGCCGTAGCCGGAGACCTTTTCAAAGTTGGTCTCGGTCAGCTTTTGCAGAATGGCGGGATGTGCACCCTCGCAGTAGTCGTTTTCAAAATACAGCATGGCAAAACGCTCCTCTATATAATTGTAAGAAAACAGTACCTCTATTCTACATCGCCGCGAAAACCCTGTCAAACCCAAAACGGTGCACAGCGCACGCAAGGCACCGCAAAAACGCTTACAGGATACCCGGTGCGACAATATGTTGACCGGAACTACAGCCTACGACAGCTTTTTTTACGAAAGTATGATCCTTTCCAAAAAGATGAAAAGTTTTTCAAAAAAGTGCTTGACAATTCTGCTGCATCTGGTATAATAACTATCGTTCCCGGCGCAACGGCGCAGGAACACAACAGAATATGCGGATATGGCGGAATTGGCAGACGCGTTAGATTCAGGTTCTAATCGGGGCAACTCGGTGGAGGTTCAAGTCCTCTTATCCGCACCAAACAATGAAAATCCGAACCTTTTCTCGATAGGAGAAGGGTTCGGATTTTTTGTATTCTTTGGAAAACAGAACGAATCCCTTGCTTCCATCGAAAAACGTCCTAGACCTTATCATAAGAAAGCACGACAGACCACTGTAAGAGTGCCGTAAGGCGGATATGAAAATTGCATGAGTTGAGTTTGGGCGATGTGCTTTATAGCGAAGCACATCGCCTTTAGTTTTTCTTTCGGGTGGCGATGTCCTGAAAGCAGAAATAGTCCGGCTGATGCCGGGACTGGGTGTACTCGAACAGCATCCCGTCCGAGTTGAAGGTCTGGTTTACCACCACCGCCACGCAATCATAGCCGTCCATATCCAGCAGCTTTTCATCACGGGCAGTTGCGTGTTCCACCGTGATGCGCCGTTTGCTGGTGATGATCTGCATTCCAAGCACGTTTTCAATAAAATCATAGATGGAATGGGATGCGATTTCCTCTGTCAGTCCGGGTACAAATTCCTTTAAAAAGTAGTTGATGTCCAGAATCAGTGCTTTTCCGTCCAGATAACGCACACGCTGTACCGCCCACAATTCATCGCCCTCAGAAAATCCGCTTTCCGCGGCAAACTGTTCCGTTGCGATGATGGTCTCAAACCGAATGACGCGGGTAACGGCTTGCAGACGATTGCGGCGGGCGGTTTCTTGAAACGTCTCGATGCCGCCGATGGTAAACGTCGTTTTGCCCACCGGCTGGTAGATGACCCGCACGCCGCGCCCCTGCATGGACTGCACATAGCCGTCGGCGATCAGTTCCGCAATTGCACGGCGCACCGTGTTGCGGGAGCAGTCGTATTCTGCAATCAGCGTATTTTCACTGGGAAGCAGGGACTGGTAAGGATAGTCCTGCGCTTCGATGCGTTTTTTGATACTGCGGTAAATTCCTTCATATTTTGCTTTTGGCATGGCTGTTTACCTCAACTTGTTCAAACATTGATTTCAGTATACCGTGATTGCGCCTGAATTTCAAGGCATTCTCTTGTCCGATATGCTGAAAATTTTCAAACATAACATGATTTTTTGTAAATCCGCTTGACTTGTCTGAACAAGTGAACTATACTGAAACCACAAACAAAACTTGTATGAACAAGTTTGAAGATACCCGTATGAACAAGTTCGAAGATGCCCGCTCTACCGGGCAAAAGGAGGTAAACATTATGGGTAAATACGAACAGGACGCGCGGCTGCTGCTTGAGTACGTTGGCGGCAAGGAGAACATCGCGGCAGTATCCCACTGCGTATCGCGTATGCGATTTGTCCTCAACGATCCCGCCAAGGCAGACGTTGCCAAGATCGAGGCACTGAAATCCGCCAAGGGCACTTTCACCCAGGCGGGCCAGTTCCAGGTCATCATCGGCAATACGGTCGGCGATTTCTACAACGACTTTATTGCGGTATCCGGCATTGACGGTGTCTCGAAGGACGCTGTCAAGAGCGCAGCCAAGCAGAACCAGAACGCATTGCAGAAGGTCATGAGCGTGCTTGCGGAGGTTTTTGCCCCGTTGATTCCCGCCATCATCACCGGCGGTTTGATTCTCGGCTTCCGCAACTGCATTGACAGCATCTACTTCTTTGAAAACGGCACCAAAACCCTGTGCAACATCAGCCAGTTCTGGTCCGGCGTTGACAGCTTCCTGTGGCTGATTGGCGAAGCCATCTTCCATATGCTGCCGGTCTGCATCTGCTGGTCTGTCACAAAGAAAATGGGCACGACCCAAAGCCTGGGCATCGTCCTCGGCCTGACGCTCGTCTCCGGCCAGCTGCTCAACGCCTACTCCGTCGCGTCCACGGCAGCGGCGGACATCCCGAAATGGGATTTTGGCTTCTTCACCATCAACATGATCGGCTATCAGGCGCAGGTCATTCCCGCCATGCTGGCCGCGTTCACGCTGGTCTATCTGGAAAAATTCTTCCGCAAGATCTGCCCGGCGGTCATTTCCATGATCGTTGTGCCCTTCTGCTCGCTGGTGCTGTCCGTCATCATCGCCCACACTGTCCTTGGCCCCATCGGCTGGAAGATCGGCACCTTCATTTCTGACATCGTCTACGCCGGCATTTCCGGCTCCTTCCGCGTGGTCTTTGGCGCAATCTTCGGTTTTGTTTATGCTCCGCTGGTCATCACCGGCCTGCATCACATGTCCAACGCCATCGATATGCAGCTGATCGCCGACTTCGGCGGTACCATGCTGTGGCCCATGATCGCCCTTTCCAACATTGCGCAGGGCTCCGCCGTCCTCGGTATGATCTACCTGCAGCGCAAGAACGCGGACGCTCAGGAGGTCAACGTACCCGCCTGCATCTCCTGCTACCTCGGCGTTACCGAGCCCGCTATGTTCGGCGTCAACCTGAAATTCCACTTCCCGTTTATCTGCGGCATGATTGGATCTGCCGTCGCAGCAGTTGTCTGTGTGGCTACTTCCACCACGGCCAACGCCATCGGCGTCGGCGGCATCCCCGGCATTCTGTCCATCCAGCCCGCCTATATGCTCAGCTTTGCGCTGTGCATGCTCATTGCCATCGTTGTGCCCTTTGTGCTGACCGTCAGCGTCGGCAAAAAGAAAGGCATTGCCTGATTTTGTGAGGTGTATACCATGAATGATTTTAAAGATAAAGTTGTCTACCAAATTTACCCGAAATCCTTCATGGACTCGAACGGTGACGGCTTCGGCGATTTGAAGGGCGTCACCGCGAAACTGGACTACCTCGCCGACCTGGGCGTTGACTATCTCTGGCTGACGCCGTTCTTCCCCTCGCCCCAGCGCGACAACGGCTATGATGTGGCCGACTACCGTGCCATCGACCCGCGCTACGGCACGATGGAGGATCTGGAGGAGCTTATCCGCGAGGCGGACAGGCGCGGCATCGGCCTGATGCTGGACATGGTGTTCAACCACACCTCCACTGAGCATGAGTGGTTCAAAAAAGCACTGGCGGGCGACAAAAAGTACCAGGACTATTACATCTTCAAGGACGGCACGCCCGACCGTTACCCGACGAACTGGGTTTCAAAATTCGGCGGCCCCGCGTGGGAATACGTGCCGTGCCTTGGCAAATGGTATCTGCATCTTTACGACGTCATGCAAGCCGACCTGAACTGGGAGAACCCCGCCGTGCGGGAGGAAATGGCCGACATCCTGCGATTCTGGAAGGCGAAAGGCATCAAGGGTTTCCGTTTCGATGTGATCAACGTCATCTCCAAGCCGGAGGTCTATGAGGACGATTTTGAGGGCGATGGACGGCGGTTCTATACCGATGGCCGCAACGTCCACAAGTACCTGAAGGAGCTGGTCGCCGCGGGCGGCATCGACGGTATGATAACCGTTGGCGAAATGTCCTCCACCACGCTGGAAAACTGCATCGGCTACACCGCTGAGGGCAACCACGAGCTGACGATGTGCTTTAATTTCCATCACCTGAAGGTGGATTACAAGAATGGTCAGAAGTGGGAACTGATGCAGCCTGACCACATGGCGCTGAAGAAGCTGTTCCAGACCTGGCAGGAAGGAATGCAGGCCCACGGCGGCTGGAATGCGCTGTTCTGGTGCAACCACGACCAGCCCCGTGCGGTCAGCCGCTTTGGCAGCGACACGACCTACTGGAAGGAAAGCGCCGAGATGCTGGCGGCAGCCATCCACTTTATGCGCGGCACACCCTACATTTATCAGGGTGAGGAGCTGGGCATGACGAACCCGCACTTCACGAAAATCGAGCAGTACCGCGACGTCGAGAGCCTCAACTACTACAGGATCCTGCGAGAGCAGGACAAGACCGAGGCCGAGACGCTGGACATTATCGCCCAGCGCAGCCGCGACGACAGCCGCACCCCGATGCAGTGGAATAGCAGCGAAAATGCGGGCTTCACCACTGGCACTCCGTGGATTGGTTTGGCGGACAACTACAAGGCCATCAACGCCGCTGCTGAGGTGGATGACCCAGATTCTGTGCGCAGCTTTTACAAGATGCTGGTGCATCTGCGCAAGACCCACAAGGTCATCAGCGAGGGCAAGATCAAGTTTCTTTACCCGGACAATGCCGATTTGTTGGCTTACCGCCGCTATGGTGCGGAAGATGGGGAAGAACTGCTGGTGCTGTGCAACCTGACTGAGCATGACGCACCTTACACCCTGCCAGAGGGCTGGGCAGATGCAGATAAGCTGCTGGGAAACTATCCTGACAGAAACGATGCCCTGCGTCCGTATGAGTGCCTGATCCTAACAAAGGCCTAAGATTTATTTCTCAAGTTTTTTCTCAAAACAAAAACAGGGTGCGCCCTGAATGGACGCACCCTGAAAATCCACAGACAATAGCGATATGTACAACAGGGCTTTCCCCGTCGGGAAGGCCCTGTTTCTCTTTGCTGGTGGTGTGATGAGACTGTTCCGCCTGCCATAGGCAAGCTCGCGTTTGCGCAGCAACAAAAGCCTCAGTGAAATATCATTCAAAGGTTTCCAGTGCTTCCACCAGTGCAAGGATGGTCAGCGACTGGCCGTATGCCATGGGAGCAATCAGAATGTTTTTGTAGTGGTCGCGGTCGTAGCCCATACTCGTACCGCCGGATACTTTCAGCACCGTACCATCGGTGTCGATGTTCTTGAGGATTGCACGGATAGCTTTCTTGGCACAGGGCAGGTAGGAATCATCCAGAATCCCCATGCGGATGCCTTTCAGGATGCCAGCGGTGATAGCAGCAGAGCCGGAAGTTTCTTCGTAGCTGGTGGAGTCATCCAGAACCGTATGCCAAAGGCCGTCCTCACCCTGAAGGTCACGCAGTGCGCGCACCTGTGCTTTGTAGGTATCCAGAATGAACGTCTTGACGCCCTGATTCAGCGTACCCTTAAACATATCCAGATAGTCCAGAATACCCAGCGTGAACCAGCTGTTGCCGCGGCACCAGAACACGCCGCCAAAGTTGTCCATCCGATTGAACGACCAGCCGTGGAAGAACAGACCGGTGTGGGTATCGTACAGATACTTGATGTGCATCAGCACCTGCTTAATGGATTCGTCGATCCACTCCTGCTTGCCGTACTTCTGGCCCATCCGATTGAGGAACAAGACGGTCATGAACAGGGTGTCGATCCACATCTCGCTCTCGTTTAGGCGAACGCCCTGACGGTCGCCGTTGGCACTGGTGACGTGCTGAAAGCCACCCTCACGGGTACGCGGGATGCACTCCATCAGCCACTTTGCCCAATCCAGACAAAGGGCTTCAAACTCAGGGTCGTGGTAAATCTCGTTCAATTCACACAGAGTCAGCAGCGGAGTAGTCGTGTTGATATTGCGGGAAGGCAGACCCTGCGCAATGTTCTCCTTGAACCAATCATGCAGGAAGGTGCGGTATTCCTCCGAATCCTGCATCTTGGCGATTTTGAGCAGTCCGTACAGGCCGATGCCCTGCGGCCAGTCCCACTCCTTGATGCCGAAGTCACGGCTAAAAAATCCGATGGCCTCGCCGCCTTCTTTCAAAGTGTCCTCGTTTTCGGGGGCACCAAGGTGCATCAGCTTCTGGATAACAAGATCCAGCTTTTTCTGAATCAGTTCTTTTTTGATTTCGTTTGCCATAAGAAACACCTCATGTATTTGTATTGTTTTTCTCAGCGGTTGAAGTAAGCGATTTTCGATATTGTGCAGGCGTAACGTGTTGATATTTCTTGAACACACGTCCCAGATAGGTGATGCTCTCAAACCCGGTACGGCTTGCGATTTCGGAAACGGAAAGTGTTGTTGTTTCTAACAGGCTCTGCGCTTTTTTTACTCGCAGGATGTTGATGTATTCGTTGATGCCGAAGCCAGTCACTTCATGGAAGGAACGGCTGAGATAATACTTGCTGATATAAAACTGCTCGGCAAGGCTGTCCAGCGAGAGCCTTTCCTGAAAGTGATCGGAAATGTAGTCTGAGATTTGGTAGACTGCATCGAACTTTCCGCCGCTGGCCTTACCCTCCTGCACATCGTTCAGGCAGGCGACCTGCTGATTGCTGCGCCGGAAGTAGATGAAGCCTAGAATCAACTCCGAAAGAATAGCGGTCTGGCTCATAGGCTCTGCCTTGTCCAGTTCCTCCATGATTTGCAGAAACAATCGGCGGGTATTCGCTGTCTGCTTCGGGGTCAGTTCGTAAATTCCGTAGTGCTTGTGGAAGAACGCACCGATCTTCAGTTCCGGGAACATCTTATCGACCTTTTCCACAATGTCCCGGTCTACATAGAGGATCACTCGCTCGTATTCGGTTTCCGGGTCTCCCACGATGGAATGGGACATATGAATCTGGCCGCTGTCCACGAGAATCAGGTTCCCGGCCTGTGCTTCATAGGCGCGGTTCTCAAAGAACATCTGCCGCCGCCCACGGAGCAGGAGATAAATTTCGTACTCCTGATGGAAGTGGTTGTACCGCATATCAAAGTTTGCCGGACGAACCATGTGTTCCACCATAATGCCGTTTCGTTTGCGGTAATATTGGGTCGCATCACCCTGAACCATGCTGTGCAGCCATGTTGTTTTCATGAAATGCTCCTTTTCTCCTGAACAGGCGGTGTTCTTGCCTTGATTATGTCATATCTGTTCAGGTTTGACAAGCATTTGCACCGTGGGGCTTACATCAGGCCCAGCGTAGTAGGCAGCCACTCGCTCAGAGCAGGGATGTATGTGACCAGCATCAGTGAGATGAAAATTGCCACAAAGAACGGAACCAGACTTTTCATCACATTCTCCAGACGTTGCTTTGCCAACGAGCATCCCACGAACAGGACGTTGCCAACGGGAGGAGTGATGGTGCCGCCGATCTCGGAATCGCCCGCCTGACCGTGCGCCAGCCGGAGCTGGATCTTGTCACTGCCAATGCTGCCGTTTACCTTGAAAAAGGTGGAAACTCCGATTCCCAGCAGCACGACGACAATGACGGTCAACAAGATTTTTGATGTCTTTTTCAGTGTCATTCCTCCTAAAGGATTTGCTCGTTCGGTGCGACTTCCTGATTATAATTATACAGCCTTTGGGGCCAGCTTTCTCGCAAAGAATTGCGAATGAAGCCAAAAATTCAAACGATATTGCGCTTGTGCTGTATACATTCTTGCGCTTTTCTCTATTGTTTTGCTGAAATGGACAATATTTCTTGCCATTCTTCTACATACAAATAATTTTTTAGATCAATTCGTCCGTTTTTTCTGCGCAATATTGTTTGAGCGCAAACAGAAAAGAGCCACCCGTAGTTTGTTACGGATGGCTCTTGACATGTTTCTTTTATAAAAGGTTGCCGCTCAGTTCAGCCGGAACACCTGCTCCAGCTTGGGCTGTGCGCCGGTCACGGGGTCCATTTCCAGTTCCAGAATGTCCTTCATGTACGCGTTCCAGCGGTCTACCACCGGGCTTTCTGCCTGCACCTTCTCGGCATAGGCAACGCCCTTTTCGCACTCGTAATAGCCGAACAGTTCATCGTTGCAGTAAAAGATGCTGTAATTGCAGATGCCGGCGTCTTTCAGAACTTTAACCATCTCCGGCCAGATCTCCGCGTGACGTTTCTGGTATTCAGCCTTGCAGCCGGGCTTGATGCGGCCTTTCCATGCCATGTGCTCCATGTTCTGCTCCTTAGTTGAGGAACTTTTCGTTCAGGGTCACGCCAAAGTCGCGGGCAATGGCGCGCAGGTCGTCGTCGGTGA
>OHTZ01000374.1_pt1 | contig 30785 bp, 25 predicted proteins | sample 1579011 | NCBI WGS metagenome assembly OHTZ01 (sample SAMEA3879603, study PRJEB24766) | human gut metagenome | biome: human-associated habitat; feature: feces | place: USA | collected 1985/1987
CAGGGGCACGCCCCTGGTCAGGGTCAAGGGGTGAAACCCATTGTGGGTACAGGGCAAAGCCCTGTCGGAGTTTGAGGCAGAGCCTCAATAGGCGCAAGCCTACTAAGCGGTGCAGAGAGAAAAAGACAAATTGCAGAGTTGCAATCTGATACAAAGCTAATATCGAAGCACAAAACTGCACCGCTTATACTATATCTTTATACAAAGTAAAATCCGCAAAGAGCGAAGCGATTTTGCGGCATAACAAACCTTGGCTAAAACAACGTAACTCCGATTAGCAAAGACTAAATTAAAAAAAAGTTCTCAATAATGATGTTGACAAGTTTAATTAAATGTTGTATGATTATAAGAATAATAAATTAAGAATTCAAAATGTTTGCGGGAGGTTAATTTATGCTGGATACTAATGTAAACAATAAGTTTGGTAAAGAGGGTCTTACCTTTGATGACGTTCTCCTTATCCCAGGCGAGTCGGATTGTACACCTGATATGGTGGATATCCATACACACCTCACTAAGGATATAGTCCTCAATACACCTATAATGACATCTGCTATGGATACAGTCACAGAGTCAAAAATGGCTATCGCTATCGCAAGAGAGGGCGGTATCGGTATTATCCATAAGAATATGACTATCGCTCAGCAGGCAGAAGAGGTGGATAAGGTAAAGCGTTCTGAAAACGGCGTTATCGTTAATCCTTTCTCTCTTACAGCCGATAAAACTGTTGCTGAAGCTGATAAGCTCATGGGCAAGTATAAGATCTCCGGCGTGCCTATAGTCGATAAGGATGGCAAGCTCGAGGGTATCCTCACTAACAGAGATCTTAGATTTATCACTGATTTTGAAAATATCAAGATCGGTGACGTTATGACTAAGGAAAACCTCGTTACTGCTCCTGTTGATACGGATCTTGAAGGCGCTCAGAAGATACTTATGAAGCATAAGATCGAGAAGCTTCCTCTTGTTGACGCAAACGGTATTCTCAAGGGTCTTATCACTATCAAGGATATTGAAAAGGCTGTTCAGTATCCAAATTCCGCAAGAGATAAAAAGGGCAGACTTCTTTGCGGTGCTACTATCGGCATGACTAACGATATTCTCGAAAGAGTTGCCACTCTCGTTGAAGCTCAGGTAGACGTCCTCGTTCTTGACTCTGCTCACGGCCATTCTATGAACGTTATAAATTGTCTTAAAAAAGTTAAGGCCGCTTTCCCTGATACACCGGTTATTGCAGGTAATATCGCTACTGCTGAAGCCGCCAGAGCGCTCTGCGAAGCAGGTGCTGACGCTATAAAGGTCGGTATCGGCCCTGGTTCTATCTGTACTACCCGTGTAGTCGCTGGTATAGGTGTTCCTCAGGTCACTGCAGTTTATGACGCTGCTTGCGCTGCTGCTGAGTATGGCATTCCTGTTATTGCTGACGGCGGTATCAAGTATTCAGGCGATATCGTTAAGGCTCTTGCTGCCGGTGCAAACGTTGTAATGCTTGGTTCACTCCTCGCAGGCTGTGACGAAGCTCCAGGCGAAACTGAGATCTATCAGGGCAGACAGTTCAAGGTATACAGAGGCATGGGTTCTCTTGCCGCTATGAATAAAGGCTCAAAGGACAGATATTTCCAGACAAACTCAAAGAAGCTCGTTCCAGAGGGCGTTGAGGGTCGTGTGGCTTATAAGGGTCCAGTTTCAGATACTATCTTCCAGCTTGTTGGCGGTATCCGTTCAGGTATGGGCTATTGCGGTTGTCATACTATTGCAGAGCTTGGCGAAAAGGCTAAGTTCATCAGGATAACAGGCGCAGGTCTTAAGGAGTCACACCCACACGATATTTATATCACAAAGGAAGCTCCAAACTATTCCGCAGGTATCTAATAGAATTTATATACAAAAAAAGAGCAGAGATCTCGTTTCTCTGCTCTTTTTTGCATTATTTTGTAGGGGAAAACAGCGTTCGCCCACAGTTTCAAAGTTTTTTTCTGAAAAAAACTACTCCATAAATTCTCCCAAAAGACCACTTGCGATTGCTACAGTTTCAGGACATGGACGCTTCTGATAGTATTCTTTTGTGCGCTTTGCAGGGTCAGGGTCACTAGGTCCGCTCAGACCGAGAAGCTCACGGCAGATGATAGTGTCAGAGCCAAGCTCTTCCTTGAAACGCTTTGCAAAAAGCTGAACACGCTCATAATCCTTGCCCTTTGCCGCCCTGTCACTGCCTATGGTGTTGCCAAATTTCAATCCAAGCACCATGACTGCACCTGTAAATGCTCCGCAAACCTCTCTCATTCTGCCTATTCCGCCGCCAAAGCCCGAAGCTATCTTGTATGCAGTTTCGCTGTCAAGGCCGATATCCTCAGCCCATGCGCCTACTACCGCCTGTGAACAGTTGTAGCCCTCCATGAAAAGAGCCTTTGCTGCCGCTGCTTTTTCCTTATTCATTTTAAAAACTCCTTTTTTGTCATATATTGATTTTTAGTATAGCACAGCTTTAAGTTTTTTTCAAGACGTATTATTGGTTAGTATAGTCTACGTCAAATTGCATAAAATTTTGCCATAAAATTTTGCAATATTTTTATATTGTTAGACAAAACTAACCTATTGACAAATGTACACTAATGTGGTATACTTTAATTACAGCAAGGGAAAAGCTGCAAAGAATAACGCAGATAAAGCGAAAACGCTGGTCTGTGGAAAAGTAAAAAATGATATTAAAATAAGGAGGACAAAAATTATGTCAAAGTTTGTATGTTCAGTATGCGGTTACGTTTATGAGGGCGAGGCTGCTCCAAAGGAGTGTCCTATCTGCCACGCACCAGCAGAAAAGTTCAATAAAGTAGAAGAAACAGCTATCACATGGGCTGACGAGCATAAGGTAGGCGTTGCAGAGGGTCTTGATGAGGAAGTTGTTGCAGGTCTTAGAGAGAACTTCAACGGCGAGTGCTCTGAGGTAGGTATGTATCTTGCAATGGCAAGAGTTGCTTACAGAGAAGGCTATCCTGAGGTAGGTATGTACTATGAGAAGGCTGCTTATGAAGAGGCTGAGCACGCTGCTAAGTTCGCAGAGCTTCTGGGCGAGGTAGTAACACCTTCTACAAAGAAAAATCTCGAGATGAGATATATGGCTGAGAATGGTGCTTGTGAGGGCAAGCTGAAGCTTGCTAAGAGAGCAAAGGAGCTTGGCTATGACGCTATCCATGACACTGTTCATGAAATGGCTAAGGACGAAGCAAGACATGGATGCGGCTTCAAGGGTCTGCTTGACAGATATTTCGCTAACAAGTAATTTATCTTAAAATAGTATAAATTAAAGATTACGACGAATTTTTCCCGAAAAAGGCGGAGGTATTTGAAAAAATACTTCTGTCTTTTTGTTTTATAAAGCCGTTATAAAGACTCAAATCTATTGCAAATGACGTAAAACTGTGGTATAATATCTTAGTATGATAAAATAATGCTTTAGGAGATGATAGTGTGATAGAAACACTGGCGGCGGAAACTGCGACCTTGCAGAACGTTTATGCCCCCTTGCCTTTCAAGGTGCATATGATATTCTGCGTTATCGCTACGCTTTTATATATAACTCAGTTCATAAGGAAAGGCTCTTATCATTATCTTACATTAATGATAGCTATCGACATTACTATAGTTACTCAGTTTACCACAAAAAGCTTTGTTATCGGTATGCTTTTCGGTGCAGAGGTAGCGCTTCTTGCGGCAACAGCTTTTATTTCCCATAGGTTTGCTAAAAAGCAGAAAGCTTTGGAGAATGCCGAGGAAAAGTCGGAAACTGCTCAAAAGGAAGATGAAGAATGAAAATAGTTATACTTGACTCTGAAACAGTTTCAAGAAACGATGTGTCGCTGGAGGGTATAACAGTCCTTGGTGAAAGCATTGTTTATGGTTTTACACCAAATGAACAGGTCGCAGAAAAGATAGGTGACGCTGACGCTGTTATATGTAATAAGTGCCTTATAACAGAGGAGGTATTCTCAAAGTGCAAAAACCTGAAATACGTCGGTCTTTTTGCAACGGGATATAATAATGTTGACCTCTCCGCCGCAGACAGGCATGACGCAGTGGTCTGCAATGTGCCTGCATATTCTACAAACGCAGTGGCACAGCATACTTTTGCACTTATCCTCAACTATTTCAGCAAGATAAGAGAATATGCCGAGAAAGTTGACGAGGGTGGCTGGGTGAATTATAAGCTGTTTTCATATTTTGGTATTCCTACCTATGAGCTTGCAGGAAAAACCATTGGTATAGTAGGCTATGGCGACATAGGAAAGAAAGTTGCTGAGATAGCAAGAGCGTTCGGCATGAAGATCATCACCTTTACACGCTCACCCCAAAAAATAACTGACGGCACGCCTGCGGTAAGCCTTGAAGAACTTCTAAAGACCTCTGATATAGTGACGCTCCATTGTCCTCTTACAAAGGATAATGAGAAAATGATAAATGCCGAAAGCCTTGGCATGATGAAAAAGTCAGCATTTTTCGTCAACACTGCAAGGGGCGGTCTTGTGGACGAAAAGGCTCTTGCACAGGCTCTTGAAAATGAAGTCATTGCAGGGGCAGGAATTGATGTTCTCACAAACGAGCCAATGAGTGAAGACTGCCCTCTCAGAAACGCAAAGAACTGCACTGTTACCCCTCACATAGCATGGGCGCCAAAGCAGACGAGAGAAAGGCTTCTTGAAACTGTTGCGCAGAACTTGAAAATGTGGATAGAGGGTACGCCGCAGAATGTTGTCAACGGAAAATAACAATAAGGACATGATAAAAATGATAGATATGACAAAAAAGAAAAGAGTTGTGGTAAAGGTAGGAACTTCTACTCTTACTCACAGCACGGGGCTTCTTAATATACGCCGTGTGGAACAGCTCGTTAAAACTCTTGCCGATCTGCAAAATGCAGGGCATGAGATAATCCTTGTATCAAGCGGTGCGGTGGGTCTTGGCAGAGCAAAGCTGGGCATAAAGGAAAGACCCAAGGACACTCCCACAAGACAGGCTTGTGCGGCGGTGGGTCAGTGTGAGCTTATGTATCTTTACGATAATCTTTTCTCTGAATACAGCCTTAATGTGGCTCAGCTTCTGCTTACAAAGTATATTCTTCTGGAGGACAGACGCATAAATGTGCAGAACGCTCTCAACCGCATCATAGAGCTTGGTTCTATCCCTATTGTGAACGAGAACGATACGGTGTCTATTGATGAGCTGGAGCTTGAAATGGGTGAGAACGATTCTCTTGCGGCAAATGTTGCGGTGCTTGCTAATGCAGATCTTCTTATAATAATGTCTGATATCGAGGGACTTTTTGACAAAGACCCTCATAAGTATGACGACGCTGAGCTTATCCCTGTTGTGCCTGAGATAACGGAGGAGATAAAGGCTATTGCAGGGGGTGCAGGTTCTTCACTTGGCACAGGCGGAATGGCGACAAAGATAAAAGCCGCTGAGATATGCAAAAATGGCGGAATAGATCTTATCATCATGAATGGCAGAGATCCAAGACATTTGTATAAGGTATTTGAAAATAAACCTATAGGAACACTTTTTACAGCTAACGGGGAGGTATAGTAAAAATGAGTTACATCGATATTTTGGGACAGAAAGCAAAAGCTTGCAAAAAGGATATCGCCTTCGCTTCAACAACACAGAAAAATGACGCACTTCTTGAGATCGCACATATCCTGAGAGTTTGCAAGGACGATATTATCGAAGCAAACAAGGTGGACCTTGAAAACGGCAGAATGAGAAAAATGTCTGAGGCTATGCTTGACAGACTTGCACTCAATGACAGCCGTATAGAGGGCATGGCAAAGGCTTGCGAGGAGCTTGCACAGCTTGACGACCCTGTGGGCGAGGTAGTTTCAGGCTCAACAAGACCTAACGGCATGAAGATTGAGAAAGTAAGAGTGCCAATGGGCGTTATAGGCATTATTTTTGAAGCCAGACCTAACGTTACTGTAGACGGCGCTATACTTTGCCTTAAAAGTGGAAACGCTGTTATACTCAGGGGCGGAAAGGAAGCAATAAATTCAAACAAAATGCTTGCTGACCTAATGAGAAAGGCTGTCGAAAGGGCAGGCTTCAGTCCTGATATCATTCAGCTTGTGGAGGATACTGACAGAGGCATCGCTCTTGATATGATGAAAGCTAATGATTATATTGATGTCCTTATCCCAAGGGGAGGCGCACAGCTTATAAAGGCTGTTGTACAGTCTGCCACTGTGCCTGTTATCGAGACCGGCACAGGAAACTGTCACGTTTATGTTGACGCAAGTGCGGATATAAAAATGGCTGTGAACATTGTTGATAACGGCAAGACCTCACGTCCGTCTGTATGCAATGCAGTTGAAAGCTGTCTTGTTCACAGGGATATCGCAGAGGATTTTCTCCCGAAGCTTAAAGAAAGACTTGACAAGCACCACGTTGAGATAAGAGGCTGTGAGCTTACAAGGCAGATACTTGGTCCTGAAAACGTTACTCCTGCTGATGATGACGATTATGCAACAGAGTTTCTTGACTATATAATCTCTATCAAGGTCGTTGACGACATGGCGGAAGCCCTTGAACATATCGACAGATTTTCTACAGGACATTCTGAGTGTATCGTAACAGAAAGCCTTTTTGCCGCACAGGAATTTCAAAAGCGTGTTGACTCAGCGGCAGTATATGTAAACTGCTCAACAAGATTTACAGACGGCGGAATGTTCGGTCTTGGTGCTGAGATAGGCATTTCCACTCAGAAGCTTCATGCAAGAGGTCCTATGGGTCTTAGAGAAATGACCACCACAAAGTATCTTATCTCAGGCAACGGACAGATAAGAGAATAGATATTAGTGAGGAATGAGGAGTGGGGAATGAAGGTATCGCCTGCGGCGATGATTTCTCTGTAGGGGCGACCTTTGGTCGCCTGTCTGCTCTGATACTTTGATATATTATAAAAAAAGAGGTAATTATAATGATAAAAGCTATGAATATTTCTTATGAGATAGGCGATAAGCTTTATCTCAACATCACAAACAAGTGCCCATGCAACTGCACATTCTGTATTCGTCACAACGGTGATGGTGCTTATGGCTCTGACCCACTGTGGCTGGAACATCAGCCTACTGCCGAAGAGGTAATAGACAACATCAAAAAGCGTGACCTTGACAGCTACAAGGAAATTATTTTCTGCGGTTATGGCGAGCCTACCTGTGAGCTTGAAATACTCAAAGAAACTGCAAAGTATATAAAGTCTGTTACAAAGACACCTATAAGGATCAACACAAATGGTCTTAGCGACCTTATCAACAAGCGTGAAACTCCTGCTGAGTTCAAGGGACTTGTTGATATAATCTCAATAAGTCTTAACGCTTCTGACGCAAAGGCTTATGATGAGATAACAAGACCCTCATTCAAGGGCGTGAACTGCTTTGAAGAAATGCTCTCTTTTGCAAAAAGAGTGAAAGAGTTCGTGCCGGAGGTAATGCTCACTGTTGTGGATATAATCGGCGAAGAGGAGATAAAAAAATCTCAGGCGGTTGCTGACAGCGTGGGTATACATCTCAGAGTCAGAGAATATGTTGATTAATATTTTGTAAACAATGTATTAAGTTTTATATTTGCTCAATATTCCGTTTTCAGCAAACATCTAAGTGATGTCGGAACAATAACCGAGTGCTGAAAACGGATATTTTTGTTCGATAATAAAAAGAAAGCTTGGTAGAAAAAATGGAAAAGGAAAAGATAAGACGTCTTGTTTTGCAGGCAGGACAGGGTGACAGAGCAGCTTTCGGCGAGCTTTACGAAGAAACGGGCAGGAGCGTATATTTCAACTGCCTGAAGCTTATTGGAAATGCTCAGCAGGCGGAGGATATAACTCAGGACACTTTCATGAAAGCTCTTGAAAAGCTTGACAGTCTTAAAGAGCCTGAGAATTTCTCAGCATGGGTAAACCGCATTGCCATAAACAACTGCAAAATGTATTTCAGGAAAAATCCCCGCACTGCGGAGGAGGAGTCGGAAAAGATAATCGACGATACGCCCGACAGCGAGCTTATCCCTGACGATTATGCCGACAGCGAAGAAAAACGCAGGATAATAATGAACATTATCGACACCGCTCTCACTGACGAACAGCGTCAGACAATAATACTTTTCTATTTTGATATGATGAGCGTGGCTGAGATAGCAGAGATAATGGAATGTTCTGTTGGCACTGTCACTTCCCGTCTTAGCGCTGCAAGAAAGAAGATAAGGGAGGCGGTGCTTATTTACGAAAAGAAAAACAATGACAGGCTTCATGCTGTTATGCCTATACCTGTTCTGTCAAAGATATTTATGCAGGAATGTCAGCATTTGAAGCTGCCTGAATTATCCGTTTTCAGCAAGGCGGCAGCCACGGAAGTTGTTCCCGATAAAAATACTACAATAAGTAAATCGGGAGGAAAAGGTATGTTTTCAACAGTAAAGTCAAAGGTAATAGCAGGAGTAGTCGCATTGGCAGTAGTTGGCGGAGGTATCACAGCGGTGGTGCTTGCAAACAGAGATAAGACAGCAGATGCTGATAAGCCAAACACAGCCGTTCAGACAGACGCACAGGGGGAAGTGAACGAGCAGGAGATAGAGGACAAGCTAAACGGACTTGATGAAAATGCTGATAATGAAGATAGTGTTACTGACGATGATGCAAGCGGTACAAATTCAAACAGCGAGCTTGAAATGGCTGTTTACACTGTTTCTGACGAGATAAAAAATGCTGATCTTTCGTCGGGTCTTGTTCAACTCAACGGTGACATCATGCAGGTGGGCGGATATATAAAGACGTCTGATTTCTATGCAAAATATGCTGACGAGTATAGCTTTGTATACTGCGACGGTGGTCACTATGAGGATAAAAAGGGCGAAATGCTCAATTATCGTGTAGGTGCTGACAACTATTTCGGTGGAGAATGGTGGGATAGCTATTACATGACCCTTATACCAAAGGTCGAGCCACAGGGAGATGAGATAACGGTCTATGTTGCAAATCTCACAAACCCTGACGGACAGGTATCTCTTGCAGACAGCTATGTGGTATGGGCAGAGGAAACGCCTATGTCAAACGATATTTACACCCCTGCTTGGATACCGACCGGTATGCCAACAAGGCTTTGCTATGATGTCACAAGCACAAAGAAGCTTGATGAGATATATGACAACATAGACGATTATTCAGCACGATCAGTGCAGGATATGCTTGCTTCTCAGGGCATCTCAAAGGGCGAGAACAGCATTTCAGGAAACTATCTTTCCTATGTTTACTCACAGGGCGATATGTCAATGGACGGAACATACTGTGTGAACAGCGACACTGACCCTGATGTTTTCGTTGCATATGTTGAAGGAGAGAAAAATGCCGCAGGGCTTACACCTCTCTACAGATATCATTTTGCCTTCGATACAAATTCAAAAAAGCTTTATGAAAGCAGAATGTATCTTGCAGGTATGTTCTAAAAAACCTATCCCTCACATTTGTGGGGGATATTTTTTTGCTCGTTGACAGGCATTTTGTTATGTGATATAATTATTTCGGCAATATTATAATAATAAATATTAATTATATGTAAACTATATATGAAGATTCTGAATTTGCTCAACAAATCGTCTGCGTTTTGCATCTAACTAATGTCGGGACTGATAAAACAGCGGACGAGAAAACGGCAATTCGGAAAGAAAGAGCAGGTCAAAAACATGGAAAAAGATGATATCAAAAAGCTTGTATTGCAGGCGGCACAGGGAAACAAGGCGGCGTTCGGTGCGCTTTATGAAGAAACGGGCAGAACAGTGTATTTTAGCTGCCTGAAGCTTCTTGGCGACCCACAGCTTGCAGAGGATATCACTCAGGAAACTTATCTTACAGCTCTTCAAAAGCTTGGCACTCTTGCACAGCCTGAGAATTTTCCAGCATGGGTAAACAGGATAGGGATAAATCTCTGCAAAATGCACTTTAGAAACAATTCCGCCCCTGAGGACAACTCAGAGGAGATAATAGAGGAGATCCCTGACGAGGGGCTTATCCCGGAGGAATATGTGAGCAATGACGCTAAAAGAAAGATAATAATGGATATTATCGACACTGTTCTCACAGAAGAGCAAAGGCGTTCGGTGATACTGTATTATTTTGATATGCTCACAGTGCCTGAGATAGCAGAGGTAATGAACTGCACCACAGGTACAGTAACTTCCCGCCTTAGTGCCGCAAGAAAAAAGATAAAGGAGGCGGTGCTTATATACGAGGAAAACAACAACGACAGACTTCATGCTGCCGTGCCTGTATTTATTCTTTCAAAGCTTCTTAATAAAGAGGCTTCAAACACCGTTCTTCCGAAACTTACCGTTTTCACAGGCTCAGCCTCAGCCGCTAATGCAGTTCCCGATAGCGTAACATCAACAAAAACTATATCGGGAGGAAAAGGAATGTTTTCAACAGTAAAAGCAAAGGTTATAGCAGGCGTTTGTGCCGTGGCAGTTGTGGGCGGAGGTATCACAGCGGCGGTAATGATTAGTTCAAATAATAGTGATGACGATGATAATAATGATATTGTTGTTGCTTCTTCACAAAATGACAGCACAGCTTCAAAGGGCGATGAAGACGTGTCTGATACCGCTAATGATAATAAAAACAGCAATCTATATTGGATAGACGGATTTAATGGCGGTACGCCGTCAGATACTTTGCCGCAGGATATTTTCGGCAGCAAAATATCATTGCCTGTTGACCTTAGTGCCATAGACGGCGACAATGCCAATATGAAAATGTACGGCGACGATATTGGCAGATCTAGTGATATTATGAGTGTTGATAAAATGATAGGTGAAAACAGTGACGTTGAGATAACCTTCGTTTCATCAGATGAGAGCCAAACAAACTACGACCTTACCAGTGCAAACCCATTTGACCGTGACGCAAGTGTGGCTGACATTCTCAAGGAAAACAGCTGGAGCATTACCATACCTTTAGAAGAGTCTGTGGATACCTCCGGCTGGGAGTATGAAAGCTACGGCAACTACAGCAATAAAGAAGATCTTGATAAAATAATCGACAAAATGGGCTGCCCTACAAGCATTTATATGAACAGCGAATATGACGGCATGGAAAATTATAAATGCTATACAATGTATTGGGAGAACGTTGACTATACAATTTCACTCGGCGTGGTGGAAACATATAGTAATTATGAAGAGTATGACGTAGTGCTTGATTACTTCTCGGTTTCCGATTTCACATACTACAGCAAAAACTATCCGCAGGAAGAAATACACGAAAAAGACGGAGAGGCTGTTTTCACATCTGAGTATACAGGCATAACAACACCGGGTGAGAGCACTGTAAACACTGATGAGAACAGAGTAAAGGTATATGATGACCTCAAGGCACTTGACCTTAGCTCAGACGCTGCTCTGCCTAAGGATATAAGCGTAAGCTACAAGGGCGTAGACCACGTTTTCACAGGCACAGAGCTTATTGATGATGTAAGAGCAGAAATGGTGGATACCCCTGACGATGAATACGATTCTGCTCTTTGCTACGGAAAAACAAGCTCGACTATGGATAATATCATCATCTTCGACTTCTGGCTCAACAGCGATCATACCCTCCATAAGATAAGAATGAGTTTCACCACCGAAAGCGACTGCTCAATATTCGGTATAACAAAAAATTCAACTCCTGAGGAGATGGCTGCGATTCTCGGCACACCTGAGGTCAGCGACAGAAACGGCAAAGATCAGTTTCTTGATTGGAAGAGCGATTCCATGAGCGTGAACGCATATTACTATGACGGCGTTTTGCAGTCTATACAGGCTTACTTTGAAAACTAGGCGGCTTTTATTTGACAACATAAGCGGTATGTGCTATAATATTTTATATTAATGCTTTACTATGATAAAATATAGAGAGGATAATGTAAAATGGGCGAAAAGCTTTGGAGAAAAAACCTTATAAATATAGAGCCATACGTTGCAGGGGAACAGCCTAAAAACGATAAGATAATAAAGCTCAATGCAAATGAAAACCCTTATCCGCCGTCATCAAAGGTAAAGGCGATATTGGAGGGCAAGACCATAGCAGAGCTTAGAAAATACCCAAGTGCTGACGCTTCTGTTCTTAGGACAGCACTTGCGGAGCGTGTGGGACTGAAAAGCGAGAATGTTTTCTGCGGAAACGGCTCAGACGATGTGCTTGCCACAGCTTTCAGAGCGTTTTTCAACTCTGATAAGCCTATACTTTATCCTGATATAACTTACTCTTTCTATCCTGTGTGGTGTGAGCTTCTGAAAATACCATACAAGACTAAGAGCGTTGACGATGATTTTGTAATAAATATCGAGGACTTCAAAGAGCCTAACGGCGGCGTTGTTATCCCTAACCCTAATGCTCCGACAAGCCTTGGTGTGGGTGAGAAATTTATAAGAGAACTTCTTGAAAACAATCAGGACAGCATTGTTATAATCGACGAGGCATATGTGGATTTCGGCAGGTATTCCTGCGTGGAGCTTGTGAAAGAGTACGATAATCTCGTTGTAACGCAGACGTTCTCAAAGTCACGTTCCCTTGCAGGCATGAGAGTGGGCATGGCTTTTGCCAGTGCCGAGCTTATCAGCTATATGCAGGCTGTGAAAGACTCATACAATTCCTATCCTCTCGACCAGATAGCCATAGAAACTGCCGTTGCAAGCCTTTCTGACGAGGATTATTTCAAGGCGACAGTTGAAAAGGTCAAGGCAACAAGGGATAGAACAGCGGAAAAAATGCGTGAAATGGGCTTCAACGTCCTTGACAGCGAAACGAATTTTCTCTTTGCACAGCATGAAAAGCTCTCTGCAAAGGAGATCTTCACATACCTCCGTGAAAATGGTATCTTCGTGAGATACTTCAACAAGCCGAGAATAGATAACTTTCTGAGAATTACTATCGGCACAGACGAGGAAATGGAGCTTATGCTTGAAAAGCTTTCGGAGATATGCAAATAATATAGTTATCACAAAAGCTTATGGATATATCTATTCAGTGTAGGGGCAAACAGTGTTTGCACCTTAGTTTCTGATTTTTTTGAAAGACTTTTGTTCGGGCGGCTCTGACCGCCCTTTTTTGTGCCTTATCCCTTAAAATCAGAGCATAAAGGTATTGAAAATCAGAAAGTGTTGTGATATAATTATCATAAGTAATTATTGCCTGAAGAAAGGATATGTATATATGTTGATAAATTCACTGGCGGCGCTTGCGCTTGGCTTTGCGCTGGATATGCTCCTTGGCGACCCTGAAGTAGTGGTCTATCCTCAGTATTTTATAAAAAAACTTGTGGCAAAGCTTGATAAGTCTTTCAGAAACAGCTATAAAAATACTCCTGAAGCACAGCGCATGGCAGGTCTTATGATGACAGTGATAGTGCTTCTTATAGTTGCCGCTGTGGCATTGCTTCTTCTATTTGTGGGCTATAAGCTAAATGCCGCACTTGGCATTTTCCTCGAGGGCATAATGTGCTGGTCAGCACTTTCTGTAAAGTCCCTTAAAACTGCGGCAGGGGGAGTGATGCGTGCTGCAAGGGCAGGCAATCTTTCTTCGGCACAGCGCAAGGTAAAAAAAGTGACCTTCCGTGACACCGACGATATGAACATTGACGCTGTTATAAAAAGTACGGTGGAGTCGGTTGCAGAGAACACCACAGATTGGGCGGTCGCACCTATTTTCTGGTCTGCGATATTCGGAGGTCTGGGCGGAATACTCTACAGAACAGTGAATATTATCGACAACACAGTGGGCTATAAAACAGACACATACATAAACTTCGGCAAATTCCCTGCAAAGCTAGACGACGTTCTCAGCTTTATACCTGCAAGAATAGCCGCCCTGCTTATGAAAATGAACGTTTCTTATCTTCACCTTGACAGCAAGAACGCTTCTCAGGTATACAAAAAAGACAGAAGAAAATCCCCTAGTCCTAATTCAGCGCAAACTCAGTCGGTGTGTGCAGGTGCATTGGGTATCCAGCTTGGCAGTGATGAGTATTACGGCGGACAGCTTGTAAGAAAGCCTGTTATAGGCAGAAATCTAAAGCCATGCGAGCCTAACGATATATTCTGGGCAAATCAGCTTTTGCTTGGCACATCGTTCTATGCTATGCTTTTTACAGCCGTTATAAGAACGGCACTGTTCTTTGTGATATGATATAAAATAACAATAGCCGAGAGGTAAATGCCCCTCGGCTTTGTTTTTATAGTGTAGAGGCGACCTTGGGTCGCCCGCTTATCGTTAGTTTCTGTGCAAAAAAAAGACCTCCCACCAAGAGAGGTCTTTTGTGTTATCAGTGGTTTCTGTACCAATCACGAATGAACTTGCCGCTTGCTGTGAGCTGTGAAGTGCCGCTCTTTATAGCTTTGAGGTTCGTACCGCTAATGAATGCGGAAGCCGTTTCGCTCTTTCCGCAGGCTGACCAGTTTATGTAGCCTACTTTTAGTGAGTCGAGAAGCTTGAGCCATTTTGTGCTTTCTGCTGAGTTATATCCGCCGTTTCCGCTTGCGTCGCAAGTTCCGAACTCAGATACAAGAACAGGAAGTCCCTTGTTGTAGCAGTTCTTAAGTCTGTTTCTCAGCCAATCAGTGTGAGTGTTTGCATAGAAGTGAAGAGCATAAACGCAGTTTTTGTCTGAAAGCTTGTTGCCAAGCACCTGATCTATGTCCTGACTCCATGTGCCTGTACCGCAAATTATGATAGCGTCACTGTCGTATTTTCTGATAGTGCTTACAACGCTCTGGCAGTAACTTTTTATGCCGCCTGTCCATGTTACACCGCCGTTAGGCTCGTTGCAGATCTCGTAAATAACGTTATTGTAGTCCTTGTAGGTCTTAGCCATTTCTGTGAAGAACTTGATAGCGTCATTTTTGTGGTTGTTAGGGTTTTGGTCACTGAGAACGTGCCAGTCGATTATAGCATACATTCCAAGAGACTTTGCGTTCTCAACGCCTGTCTTGACTTTCTGCTTTGCCTGTGCCTGATACTTGCCGTTCTCGGTGCAGTAGCCACCCCATTCTTCTGTGTACATTGCAATTCTTATAGTGTTGACCTTCCAGTCATCTCTCAGCACTTTAAGAGAGTCCTTTGTAAGGATATCGGAGAAATCTTCCCACATGATGCCGTGAGTTGACATACCCTTTATCTTGAATACCTTGCCGTTCTTGTCAACAATATTCGCACCCTTTACAGAAAGCTGACCATGCTGTGAAACTGGGGTCACAACAGCAGGAGCCTTAGATGTGGTAGCCGATACCTCTGCAGAATATTTTCCGTAGTGGTTGGCTTTCTTGTCGTCTGTCTTGCAGGCTCTTATCTTGAACTTGTATGTGGTCTTCTGGCTGAGATTTTTTACAGTGTAGCTTGTGCCTGTGGTTTTCGCGATCTCTTTCCACTGACCATTTTTAAGCTGAAATACTCTGTAATTTGTGCATCCTATCTTTGTCCATGAAAGCTTTACGCTGTTATAGGAAACGCTTGATACTTTAAGACCCTTTGCAGGCTGTGGGTTCGTGGCGGTGTTCCAGTTGTTTGAATATGCGCCGTATACCTTTTTTCCTTTCACGGTCTTGTAGGCTCTTACCTTGAAGTTTTCACGGGTAGCATTTGGCAGATTTTTCACAGTATATGTGAGGGTCGAGCCACTTTTTACGTCTGCGATCTGCGGATATTTACCGTTTTTTCTCATACAAACTGAGTATCCCGAAGCTCCGCTGACCTTTTTCCAGCTAAGCTTTATCTCGCTGTTGCTAAGTGTTTTTGAAGTAAGCCCTGTGACTTTTCCGACGCTTGCCGCCTCAACAGTTATCGCCGTCTGCGAAAGAAGCGGTGTTTCGTCCACAACAGGCAGTGCCGCCGCAGCCGACATGAGTGTTACCGAAGTCAGCAGCACAGCGGCGGCTTTCTTCAGACTGGTTAATTTTCCCATAATTTTTCCTCCAATAATGAATATTGTAACTTTTCATTCATATTTATTATAAGTTTAACATATTTTCATTCATTTGTAAACAGCAAAAGCCTATTTTAAAACTTAAATACTTCACAAATTTTAAATTCGTTCATTGGTGAAAATGTAATAAATCCTCCCTATTTACTATAGAAGTACGAAAAATGAATAAATTACAAATGATTAAAAAACGGTAACAAGAGCTTTTTTGGACAGTTGAAAACTACAGTTGAAAACTTTTGAAAATGTTGAAAACTATGTTGAAAATGTTTAAAACTCATGCTATAACAGCAATTTGGTGTTGAAAATTATAAAGTTTTCAACAATCGTCCGTTTTTTTACCCTTGTCTGTAACCAAAATGTAATCAAATCATTACATTGTGATATCCAAAAAAACGTACTTGAAAGAGTTGAAAATGTACAGAATATTATTTGATTTGTAATCATTGTGTAACGTGGTTTACTTTATCTCACAAAGTAAGTGAGTTTTACATTCTAACGCATAAATAATAAAAATCATGCCTGTTTTGGTGAAAACCGCTATTGACATCGTGCCATAGACAGTGTATACTGTTAGTAAATCATATTTACATAGCAGTGCATGACAAATGTCAATTGACAGTTGGAACGTGGTGTGCTATACTTGATTTATTCACAAAAAATACAATGATACAGACAAAGAAAGGAATGGGAAAACGATGGAAACCGTTTTACAGGTCAAAGGGCTTTCAAAGCAGTACAAAAAAGGCATTTACGCCTCCCATAACGTCACTTTTGACGTTGGAAAGGGCGAGATATTTGCGCTGATAGGTCCAAACGGTGCAGGAAAGACAACAACAATAAGAATGATATCAACACTTTTGCAGGCAACAGAGGGCGACGCTATCGTGGCAGGTCATAGTATTCTCACTGAACCTGATATGGTAAGAAAAAGCATTACATACCTCCCTGACGAGGCTGGTGCGTATAAGACCATGACAGGCAGAGAATATCTGGAGTTCATGGCTTCTATCTATGCCGACAACGGAGAAAAGGCTTACGAGTTTGTTAAGCGTGGTTGTGAGATATGCGAGCTTGGTGACAGGCTTAACGATAAAATATCAAATTATTCCCGTGGTATGGCAAGAAAGCTTCTCCTTGCAAGGGCGATAATGCCACTGCCTGCACTGGCTATCCTTGACGAGCCGACTTCGGGACTTGATATTATAAACGCCCTTGAAATAAGAAGAATGATAAGAAAGCTTGCTTCTGAGGGCATGAGCTTTCTGCTTTCTTCCCACAATATGCTTGAAATAGAGTATGTTTCAGACAGAGTTGGTATAATTGCAAAGGGTGAGTTGCTGGAAGTCGGCAAGCCTGCGGAGCTTATTGAAAAATACGGCGCTCAGAACCTTGAAGAAGTCTTTGAAAGGGTGGTGCTTGACCGTGAAGTTTTATAGTCTTTTCCGCAAGGAATTAAAGGAAATGCTCAGCCTGCAAACTATTATAACAATGATAGTCACAGTAGTGGTGCTTGTTATGGCAGGTCAGGCAATGTCAGGGGCAATAAGCGACAGTGCCGAAAAGGCTTCCGACCTTACTATCTGCGACCTTGACAAAACAGAGTTCACAGAAAACGTTTTAAACTCTCTGAAAGCTACCGCAAAGGCTGGTGACGGTAAGATAACAGTTGTAGATATAAAGTCTGACGACTATGCCGCAGAGCTTAAAAGGCTCGATCAGGACAGCGTTGTGATAATACCAAAAGGCTTTACAGAGCAGGTAAAACAGCATAAAAAGGCAGACGTTGGATATGTTCAGAGAATGACTTCTCTTGCAACCATGTCAAATATAAACACAGGCTCAGACACTGCCCTTGCAGTTATACAGCAGGCGGTAAAATCAACTATCTATCAGGATAAGCTTTCAAGCGGCGCAATGACAGAGGACGAAATGAATCAGCTTGAAGACCCTGTCGAGCTTTCTGAAACAACGGTTGTTGGCGACAAGGCAGATAAAGTGAGCAGTTCTGTAGTGATGTCCCTTTGCTCGGCACAGAGCATGGTAGTGCCTATAATAATGTTCGTTCTTATAATGTTCTCGGCTCAGATGATACTTAGCGCGATCTCTACCGAGAAGATAGACAAGACCCTTGAAACGCTTCTTTCCGCACCTGTTTCAAGACTTTCAGTCCTTGCGTCAAAAATGCTTGCCGCAGGTGTTGTTGCGGCTTTGCAGGCTGTGGTCTATATGTTCGGCATGAGCAAAATGACAGGCGGTCTTACTGAGGGCATGGGAGATACCTCAGCATATGAATCTGCAATGGAAAACCTTGGTCTTACCATGAGCGTCGGACAGTATGCTCTTGTGGGAATACAGATGTTTGTGTCTATCCTTATCTCATTGTCACTCTCAATGGTATTAGGAGCACTTGCAAAAGACGCAAAATCTGCCCAGACAATGCTTTTGCCTATAACCTTCTCCGCAATGATACCATATCTTCTTGCAATGGTAGTTGATATCAGAACGCTTTCACCTGTTATAAAGTATATCGTCTATGCTATACCGTTCACCCATACCTTTATGGCAAGCGAGAACGTAATGTTTGGCAACTACAGCCTTTATGCAGGGGGACTTATCTATCAGATAGTGCTTCTTGTAGTGTGCATGACTGTCGCACTGAAAATCTTCATGAGCGACAAGATATTCACAATGTCAATAGGCGGAAAGCAGAGAACAAGAAAGTCATTTGCTTTTAAGAAGAGATAATATCACATAAAAGCGTATAATTACGCCACTTATATGTAGAGGAGCGACTCAATTTCTGTTTAACAGAAATACGACGTCCCACCATATAGGTTTTATCGCAAAACAAAAAACCGCTGCGGATTTTTCTCCGTGGCGGTTTTGCTTTGTGCTATTTAATTTTCTGAAGTTTTAAGCCCCGTGTCCTCGTCAACAATGCCGTTATCCTGCGTGATATTGAAAATGCACCATTTTCCGCTGCATTTTCCAACGTAGATGTAAAGCTTTGCGTCCTCACTGCCCTTTGAGCCTTTGAAAGTCACGTTCGTTACTATCTCATAAGCCTCTGAAACATTCGGTGCAGAGCCGTAAAAGCTTTTGTATTCGCTCAGGTCATATTCAGATTCTTTAAGCTTTGTCTCTCTGCCGAAAGATACGTCGATAGTGTAATCAGAACCATAGCTTTCAATGAAATCACCGTAAAGGACTTCTTTCATAACCTGCTCTTTGCCATATCCGCCTTCGGTTCGCTGCTGTTCGTATTCGTTCTTCATCTCTTTCGGAAAGCACTCCACGAATGAGTCGAAATCGCTTGTCTGTATGGACTTGAAGTATTTTTCTATTACCTCTGTCTTTGTGGAGCTGAAAATAACTCCGCTTTTGTATAGCACAGCCACGATAACGCCTATAACAACTACCGCCACAATGACAAGGGTCTTTTTGCCTGCGTTGGGATCATAGTGACGCTTTATCTCAGTGTCCTCTTTTTTCTCCTTTTCCCACTCGGCGTAAAGCTCTTTTTCCTCCTCCGTCCTGAAACGTTCAGGCTTTGTGGGCTTTTTGTATTTGTCAGCGGCGTGGGTCTTTAAGTTTGGGTCGCCATAGCCGCACTTGTCGCAGTGATCTCCCTCATAATAGTTTCCACATGATTTGCAAAGTTTTGACATTTTTGTACCTCGTGTCTGTGTTTGTAGATGTATGGTATGAGCATAAAAGTATATTGGGCGAACACTGTCCGCTCTACAGTTTTACTTCTGCTTGTAGTCTTTGAGGAAATCTCTCATTTCATTCATAGAGTATTCAAGATCCTCAAGCTTAGGAAGATAAACTATCCTGAAATGGTCAGGCTGTTCCCAGTGGAAGCCGCCGCCATGAACAAGAAGTATCTTCTTCTCACGGAGAAAATCAAGCACGAACTGCTCGTCATTTGTGATGTTGAAACGCTTTGCGTCTATCTTAGGGAAGATATAGAATGCCGCCTTAGGCTTTACAGCCGACAGACCGTCAATGCTGTTAAGTGCGTTGTAGATATACTCTCTCTGATCGTAGATACGTCCCCCCGGCAGGAGCAGATCGTCAGTTTTTGTGTAATCACCAAGAGCATATTTGATTATATACTGGCTCGGTACATTTGAACAAAGCCTCATGCTTGAAAGCATATTAAGACCCTCTATGTAGCCTTTTACTCTGCTCTTATCACCGCTAAGGGTCATCCAGCCTACACGGAAGCCTGCGATACGATGTGACTTTGAAAGTCCGTTAAGAGTGATGCAGAAAACGTCAGGGCAAAGTGAAGCGATAGAAGTATGCTCAACGCCGTCCATAAGAAGTCTGTCATATATCTCGTCTGAGAATATGATAAGCTCATGACGTCTTGCCATGTCTGCTATCTTTTCAAGTATCTCTTTTGGATATACCGCACCTGTCGGGTTGTTAGGGTTGATGATAACGATAGCCTTTGTCTTGTCTGTTATCTTCTTTTCCATGTCCTCAAGGTCAGGATACCATTCGGAGCTTTCATCACAAATATAGTGAACGGCAGTACCACCTGCAAGAGTAACGGAAGCTGTCCACAGCGGATAGTCAGGGGCAGGAACAAGAACCTCGTCGCCGTTGTTGAGAAGACCCTGCATTACCATTGTGATAAGCTCGGAAACACCGTTTCCGGTGTATATATCGTTAAGACTTTCAACAGGTATGCCCTTGAAGTGTGCATAATCATAAATAGCCTGTCTTGCTTCTGTTATGCCCTTTGAGTCGGAATAACCCTGAGCGTTTCTCAGATTGTCTGTCATTGCCTGTATTATCTCGTCAGGGGCATTGAATGCAAACGGAGCAGGGTTTCCGATATTGAGCTTGAATATCTTTTCTCCCTTTGCTATCATTTCATTTGCTTCGTCCATAACAGGACCTCTTATATCATAACACACGTTATCAAGCTTGCTTGATTTTGAAAAAGTTCTCATTTTATAAAGCTTCCTTTCGCTTTTTGGTTTTCTTTTTATCTTTACTCTTTGTAAGCTCAAAGCTTCTGAGGGTAAGATCTTCTATCTCCTCTGTTGGCACGTCGCTGTCGAGATACAATGTTATCCAGTGGACCTTGTTCATGTGATAAGCTTCCGTCACGCCCTCGTAGATATCCCTGTAAAACAGCACTTCTTCGGGTTTTAGCTTTAAGTTTACTATCCACCTGTCATTGTGGAACATCAAAAGCCCGAACCACTTTTTCGTGTCCCAGTGGCGCAGTGCAGTGGACTGAAAGTCCTCGTTGAAAGGCTGGTCATATGTCGCACCTGCAATAGAGCCGCAAAAGTCAAGATATTCTTCTTTTGTCATAAAATCACCGACCTTTGCAAAATAAAGAAGTGTACTCGTTTAAGGCAATACCGTCAGGCGGGCTTTGCCTTAATAGTATACCTTATTATAATAACACTGCTTTGACCCTCTGTCAAGAAGAAAGTCAAGAAAAAAGCTGTCCCGATCTCTCGGAACAGCTCTTTCCCTGAAGTAAAAGAATATGAAAAATATGAAGAAAGCTTTGTTATTTAGAAACCATAGCCGTAATTATAGCCGCCAAGACCATTGCCATAGTTTCCATAGTAATCGTTGTAGTCGTCGTTGTTATTATTATTGTTATTGTTGTTCTGGTCGTTGTCATTTGACTCAGAAGTGTCCTCTGTGGACTCGCCGAGAACAACGTCAACATTTATCATTTTCTTGTTTCTGTATATAGTAAGCTGAACAGTGTCACCGACTTTGCACTTGTTCTTTATCTCATTCAGCTCGCTGATATTTGATATAACAGTTCCGTTTATGCCTATAACGATATCATTTTCCTGAATACCAGCCTTTTCAGAGCCGCTTCCCTTAGTAACGCTCTTTACAAGGAAGCCCTGTGGGATACCATAGTATGATGAATATGCGCTTGTGATGTCTGTGCCTGAAATTCCAAGGCTAGGTCTGCCTGTAACGTAACCGTTCTTCATAAGGTCCTCAACAATAGGGAGCGCCTCGTCGATAGGGATAGCAAACCCAAGTCCCTCGCCCACAGATGATGATACCTTTGCAGAGGTGATGCCTATTACCTGACCATATGCGTTGATGAGTGGTCCGCCTGAGTTACCGCTGTTGATAGAAGCGTCTGTCTGGATAAGATTCATTGTCCTGTCTTCAACAGTGAGCGTTCTGTCTGTTGCGGAGATTATACCTGCTGTTACAGAGTTTGCAAGTGAGAAGCCAAGTGGGTTGCCTATTACGATAGAAGCTTCACCTACCTGAAGATCTGCAGATGTGCCGAACTCAGCGGCTGTAAGTCCCTTTGCGTCTATCTTCAAAACTGCGATATCAGTCTGAGTGTCTTTGCCTACAAGGGTAGCTGTGTATGTGAGGTTGTCCTCATCGTCATCAGAACTGCTGTCAGAGCTTGATTTGCTGCTATCTGATTTGCTTGAAGTATCGTTGTAGCTGTCAGGAAGCACAACTGAAATAGACTGTGCACCGTCAACAACGTGTGCGTTGGTTACGATGTAGCCGTCCTCGCTCATTACGATACCTGAACCTGTTGCAGTGCCGTTTGAAAGGATACAGGAGATGCCTACAACAGAAGGTGAGACCTTCTTTACTATCTCAGGGATAGTCAGTGCGTCGGACGGAGTTGAGAGCTGCTGGATAGTTGGCAGATTTGAACGGTCAACAGTGCTTTTTGCACTGTTTGATGAGCTGTCGTCCTTTGAAACAACTGTGCCGTTGTTTGAAGAGCCTACAGCGTTCTTTCCTGTAACAAGATTGTAGCCTACAATGGAAGTAGTTCCGATAGCTGCAACGCAAAGCACTGCAATAATGCCTGAAAGCACCTTCTTGCCCTTTGACTTTTTCTTATTAGGATTGTATGTGAACTCATTCACGCTGCCTGCCTGAGCCTGATATTGATTATATCCGTTTTGCTGTGTATAGCTGTTCTCAAAATTGTTATTATTGTTATCATTGAAGTTGTTGTTTCCGTATTCATTCATGATGAAAACCTCCTGGTATGTCAGCGGCGTGAGCCGTGGTAGTCAATTTTAACCGCCCCTTGTGGGGCTTTCTTGTTTCGTTATCTAATATTATACTTGTTTATGTGAAAACTGTATGATAAATAGGACAATGTTTAATGTTTTTTACGGGAATATTACGTCATATTGCAGGCTTATTTCTTTCATATTTGGCTTTTTTTATAGGTTCAAATTGCACAAATGCCTTTTTGTATAGTTTTTTTTGCCTCCTTTTACATAATGTTAAGAACAGTTTTGCTTTTGCATATTTTAAATAAATATATCAAATGTTTTTTGTGCATATCGGTAGAAATTTTTCGGATTTTATTCTTCAAAATGTAAAATTATTATTAATTGAAAGCTAAAATCTTGACGGCTACAGAGTTTTCAACCTTTTTTGACAAGATTTATTGCGAAATGCACAAAAAATGATTTTGTAGTTTGTTTAAGGTGACTAAATCCTCCGCAAGCCTCGTTTTTATGTTATCTTAAACGTTTAACATCCTTGACAAAATACAGAGAAATTGATATAATTAAGATTAGCTGAATGAACCCATTTTGGCATTTTACATAAAATTGTGGACTGATTTGCATAATTTATTGCCCGAAATTTGAACATATTGTACAAGAAATACAATATGTTGTGGTCGTTGTGTGCTTCTGACACGATATGTGAATAATGCACAAATATTTTAACCTTTGTTTGAGTATATTACATAGGTCAAAATGACCAATACAGTGGATGAGATGAGGGCGAAGATCCTGTTTGATGTGATAAAGGAGCCATGCGGTATGGACACTATACTTTCAACTGAAAATCTGTGCCGTGATTTTAAGATCGGCGACGGAAGCGTTGTGAATGCGCTGAAAAATATCAACATCGAAATAGAAAAAGGCAAGCTGACGATCCTTAGAGGACGTTCAGGAAGCGGTAAGACTACTCTTATCAATATTCTTGGAGCGCTTGACAAGCCAACAAAGGGAAAGGTCATGTTTGGCGGACGGGATATTACAAGGCTTTCTGAAAGAGCCAGAGATGATATACGACGGTATAAAATGGCGTTCGTGTTCCAATCTGTGGCACTCATGTCGGGAATGACCGCTTATGAAAACGTTGACTTTGGTCTAAGACTTGCGAAATATCCATATGAAGAAAGGGATAAGCGCACAAGGGAATGTCTGCGAAGCGTGGGACTTGAAAAGCGAATGTTCCACCGGCCGGGGGAAATGTCCGGTGGTGAACAGCAGCGAGTGGCGCTTGCCAGAGCACTGGTGAACAGTCCGGACATTCTGCTGGCGGACGAGCCTACAGGTAACCTGGACCCGGAAACAAGCTGGGATATTATGGAAATCTTTAAGGAAATTAATGCTGAAGGAACTACGATTGTCATGGCAACTCACGATAAAGAAATAGTTGATGCCATGGGCAAGCGCGTTATAGCCATAGAGGACGGGCATATCGTACGTGATGAAGCAAGCGGGGTATATGGCTATGAGCTTTAGTACAAAAGAATATTTTGTTAAGGAAACCTATAAATCTATCAGACGTAACGGCTTTATGAGCTTTGCTTCTATTTCGACTGTAGCGGTTTCGCTGTTAGTGCTGGGAATGTTTCTGCTGATTTTTCTCAACACCAACAATTTGGCACAGTATCTGGAAAGTCAGGTACAGGTGTCGGTCTACATGCAGGATAATGCCTCTGCGGAGGAGCTGAAAGCAGTAGAGGCGAAGCTGAAGAAGATGCCCGGTGTAGTAAAAGTAACACCGGTAAGCAAGCAGCAGGCTTTGGCACGCTTCAAGGAGCGTCTTGGCGATCAGGAGCAGCTGCTCAACAGCTTGGGTAAGGACAATCCGTTCCCAAATTCCTTTGAGGTGCAGGTGGATAGTCCCGAGCGCATCAAGGTTATCACGCCTTCTATCGGACAGTTGCCTAAGGTAGAAACAGCTAAATTCGGTCAGGAGGTTGTGGAGCACCTGTTTTCTCTGACCAAAATATTGCGCTTCGGCGGCATTGTGCTGGTTATATTTTTAGCTATGGCAACGCTGTTTATTATTTCCAATACTATCCGTCTGACGGTTTTTGCCCGTCGTAAGGAAGTTGTCATTATGAAATATGTAGGTGCAACCGACTGGTTTATCCGCTGGCCGTTTTTGCTGGAAGGAATGACCTTAGGCTTTTTCGGCGCTGTGATTGCATCTGTCTGCATTAACAGCCTTTACGCCGGCCTGTTGGAAAGAATCCATGCTACTCTGGCCTTTCTGCCGCTATTACCGACATCTCCCTTATTGTTTTATGTAACAATATTTTTACTGGCGGCAGGTACCGGTATCGGCGCTTTGGGCAGTTATATCTCCTTGCGTAAGTTCTTGCGCGTTTAAGGGAGGCAGAAGTGATGGAGAAAAAGAAGCTGGGCGGTCTGCTGCTGGCATTATGGCTGGCGGTGCTGCCGCTTTACGGAGCCATGTGCTTTGCCGATACTGCTGATGACAAGCGTGCCGAGCTGAATGATGTACGTCAGCGTATGGAGCGGATGCAGACCCGCAAGGAGCAGGCGCGCAGGAAGGCTGAAAGCGCCAGCGCGGAGCTTAGCGAGGTTATGGGCAGCCTTAACGAACTGCAGGCACAGGCTAATAATCTGCAGAAAAAAAGCGATACTCTGCAGGGAAAAATAAATGATAACCAGGCTAAGCTGGAGAAAAAGCAACAGGAAATGCAGGAGCGGATGTTGATTTACCGCAAGCGTCTGCGTGATATTTATATTAACGGTCAGATAAATTATCTGGATGTGCTTTTGGGTGCCAAGGATTTCAGTGATTTTTCCTCGCGCATGTATTTGCTGCAAAAAATCATCAGCCGCGACCTGGAACTGTTGGAAAAGCTGAAGCAGGATGCTGCGGAAATCAACAGCCGCAAGGAGCAGCTGGCAGCTGAAATGAAGGAAATCAAGGCTACCCAGACAGAGCTGGAAGCAAAAAAGGCTAAAGTAAATAAGCTGCGTGAGCAGCGTGCCTATATGCTTTACAAGGCCCAGGAGGAAGAACAGTCCAGCCAGGAAGAATATGAGCGTCTGCTGGCTATTTCGGAAAATATCGCCTCTATGCTGCGTAATATGGAAAACTCAGGCGGCGGTGCTCCTGCAGGACAAGGCGGTACAGGTCAGTTTATGTGGCCTTGTAACGGTCCGATTACCTCCTACTATGGTTGGAGAACGCATCCGATTTTCGGTACAACCAAGTACCATAGCGGTATGGATATTGCTGTTGATTCAGGAACGCCGATTCACGCTGCTGACAGCGGCACGATTGTTTATAGCGGCTGGCTTGGAGGTTACGGCAACTGCGTAATGATTGACCATGGCGGCGGTCTGGTAACGCTTTATGCACATAATTCGGCGTTAAATGTTGGTGAGGGGCAATATGTAAGCAAGGGCGCGGTAGTTGCCGGTTATTCTACCGGACCGCACTGTCACTTTGAGGTGCGTCTGCATGGCGAGCTTACGGAGCCGTTAAATTATTTACCGTGACAGATATAAACGGAGGCAGGAAAAGTGTTTAGAAAAAGAAGATGGCAGCTTGCAGCCTGCTGCCTGCTTACAGCGTTACTGACTACCGCAGCGGTAGTGGGAACGGAAGCTGTGCTGTTAAACAGGTTGACGGGCAGTGCCTCTGAATCGGTGCGTTTTTTGCGCACTATGAACCTTTTAAAGCGTAACTATAATGGTGAGGTAGATAATCACCAGCTGTTTGACGGCGCAATAAAAGGTATGGTAGAAGCTGCAGGCGATCCCTATACAGTTTATCTTAACAGTAAGGATTTTCAGCAGCTGAGTGAAATGACAGGGGGCAGCTTTGGCGGTATCGGTATTGTTTTTGGCAAACGCGGTAATGACTATGTAGTTATTTCTGCTTTAGAGGATAATCCGGGCGCAAAAGCTGGTATTAAGAGCGGCGATGTTATTACTGCGATTGACGGAAAACCGACGCGTGATATGAATATGGAGCAGGTAGCCAACAAAATCCGCGGCAAGCATGGCACCGTCGTCAAGCTGGAGCTCAAGGGCAAGGATGGTAAACTGCGTACTGTGAGCGTTGAGCGTGGCGAAATCAAAAATCCGTCTGTTGGCGGTCAGCTTTTGCCGGATACAAAAATCGGTTATATCAGAATAGCCGTATTTAATGAAAATACCGGTGATGACTTTGCCAAAAAATATGCAGAGCTGGAGAAACAGGGCATGCAGGCTCTGGTTCTTGATCTGCGCAGCAATCCCGGCGGTGTTTTTGATGCAGGTGTTGCAGTTGCTGGTATGCTGGTGCCTAAGGGACCGATTGTTTCTGTTGTAGATAAAAACGGCAACAAGTATGAAGAAACCTCCAGCCTGGAGAAGGTGAAATATCCTTTGGCTGTGCTTGTTGATCATGGCAGTGCCAGCGCTGCGGAAATTGTTGCCGGTGCGATTAAGGATACCAAAAGCGGTAAGCTTTTCGGTACCAAAACCTTCGGTAAAGGCAGTGTGCAATCGGTATACCGCCTGGACAGCAATACGGCAGTGAAAATTACGGTAGCAAAATATTATACACCGTCCGGCGTTTCTATTCATAATGTAGGTATTGAACCTGATGTGAAGGTAGAGCTGCCGGAGGATGCTACTGTCGATGTTCAGCTGAAGGCAGCGGAGGACTATCTGCTGCAGCAGCTGCAGTAAGGAGGTACGAAAATGTTATTTATCTGTTACCCTAAATGCTCGACCTGCAAAAAGGCAGAGCAGTATCTGCAGGCTAAAGGCCTGAGCTTTACTGTGCGTGATATCAAGACTGATAATCCGACAGCTGACGAGCTGCGTACATGGTATGCAGCCAGCGGTTTGCCGCTGAAACGCTTCTTCAACACCAGCGGTAATCTGTATAAGCAGCTGGGACTGAAGGATAAGCTGCCGACAATGAGCGAGGACGAGCAGCTGGAGCTGCTTGCAAGCGATGGTATGCTTGTCAAACGTCCGCTGGTAATTTATGACGGCGGCGTGTTGGTTGGCTTTAAACAGGCTGAATATGACGAGAAGCTCTGATATATTAATTTAAAATAACTTTGGAAAAACAGGCAGAACTTATGCGACAGGTCTGTCTGTTTTTTCTCTTTCGGAAGTACAGCTTACTTTGCCGTCACGAAAACAGCAAATGTGCTAAAATATACTTAGAATTATTTTTGGGAGGGGTTTAATGAAAAAGTTGTTATGCATATTATGCAGTTTATTGATAGTGCTGTTTGCAGCAACAAGCTTTGCGGCAGCCGGGGAAAAAAGAGTCGTATTAGGTATTGAACGCATTGATGAGCCGTTTGCTAAGCAGCTGCTTGCAGGGAAAAGGCTGGGACTGTTTACTAATCAGTCCGGCGTGGACAGCAAGCTTCGCAGCAGCACAGAGCTGCTGCAGAAGAGCTATGATCTGACGGCACTGTTTGTGCCTGAGCATGGATTGTTCGGCGCTGTGGCGGCAGGAGAAACCTTTGAGAGTCACACCTATAAGGGTATATCTGTACACAGCCTGTATGGAGAAAATCGCAGGCCTACGGCAAAAATGCTGGATGAGATTGACACTATGGTGGTTGATATTCAGGATGTCGGCATTCGTCACTATACATATTTTTCTTCGCTTGCTTATATAATGGAAGAATGTGCCAAAGCGAAAAAGCAGGTTGTTGTTTTGGACCGCCCTAATCCTTTAGGCGGTGCTATGCAGGGACCGGTGCTCAAGCCTGAATTTAAAAGCTTTATAGGTCTTTATGAGCTACCGCTACGCCATGGCTTGACGATTGGTGAATTTGCCCGCTTTATCAATAGTACGCAGCATATTGAATGCGATTTGAAAGTTATACCTATGAAGGGCTGGCATCGCAGACAGCTGTGGCAGGATACAGGCCTGCCATGGGTACAGACATCTCCGCTGATTCCTACGGCGGCGACCTCTTTCCTGTATGGCGCTACCGGTGTAAGCGGTGACAGTAATCTTTCCGTGGGTGTCGGGACAGCTAAACCGTTTTATTTTCTGGGAGCACCCTTTGCTGATGCAGATGCCGTAAAGGCAGCCTTAGATGAAAAGCAGCTTGCAGGTGTGGCTTTTAGAGCAGCGCGCTTTACGCCGCGCTACGGTGCTTACAGCGGTGAACTGGTGCAGGGCGTAGAAATTTATCTTACGGATTTACGTAAGGTTAATCTGCCTGAGCTGGATTATATTTTGTTTACTACATTTAAAGAATTATATCCGGAGCAGGTAAAAACGCCGGAGCGCGGTTATGGCAGCAAAGGTTATAAGCTGGATATTGCGCTTGGAGAAAGCAGCTTGCGTGAAGGTGAAGCGCCAAAAACAGCTTTTGCGCGCTGGCATCAGGAGTGCGCGGCCTTTGAGCAGCAGGTAAAGCCTTATCTGCAAACGCATTCGTCAGATGGTTTTTAGAAAATAAGGCTGATGATATGAATATTCCGTATCTTAAAAGCAATTTGACAAACCAATTGATTAAATTAGCTCAAACAAACAATAGGGAGTTTAAAAAGCTTTTGAATGCAGAAGCTGATACTTCGCATTCTGTGGAGGATTGAAAAACGTTTTTCTTTTTTGTTATCCTTTGAGAAGTTTAACTTATTTGAAGGGATAGAAAAATGAATCATCAGTCAAAATATGTTCCAACTTATGCAGCTTACGGCGGAGAACCGCAATATGTGCAAACGGCTTATGGGTTGGTCAAAAATGATGCAGCTTATAAAAAATACTTGGCTCAAAAACAGGATATTCCTACAAATGTTGATTTGGGAATATCATCCATAGAACTGCAGCCGGACGATTCTCAAACGAATTATACGACGGAGAGTGCCTGGGGATACCCCAATAACAGCCTGTCCCCGCTTTATGCTAAAATGGGGCGGCCTTATAATTTGCAACCGGGTCAATATAAGTTAGGAACCTTAAGCGGATTATACGAATCCGGCAATGGTCAGAAACTATGGAATAACGGTAATTTGGATAAAACGGGAGGATGGAGCTATGGCACATACCAAATTGCTACACAAAACGGAACAATGAATGACTATTTAAAATATCTGCAACAACATCCTGATTATCAACATTTTTATCATAGTTTACAGCAAGCCGGCGGAAATAATATGGCATTAACCGGAGATGCTCAATTTAAAAACACCTGGGCTGATTTATCTAAAAACTCTGATTTTTTGCAATCGCAACAAGATTTTATTGTTGCTAAAAAACTAGATCCTGCGTTGCGCCGCATTAGTGATATTAAAGGATTGAATTTAGAGGACAGATCTCCTGTCATCAAAGATGTATTGTACTCAACGGCAACTCAACACGGTGAAGGGGGAGCAGCTCATGTAATGCATCGCAGATTTGGAAATAACGCCGATGTATCAACATTAAGCGATGAAGAAATAATTAACCAAATTTATGATGAGAGAAGCGATGTTAACCATCATTTTAAAAGCAGCCCTCAAAATATAAAAGACAGTACAAAAAAACGATTTCAAAATGAAAAAACTAAAGCTCTGGAATTATTAAAACAGTATCGTTAGTAATACTGAAGATTTTGCTCATACAGAATGATGTCCTCTAAAATTTGTTCGTAATAACGCCCCAGAACGGCATCATTCTGTTGGCGGCCGATATACCCATTATCCTCCGTATTATGTAAGATCCAATAAAACCCCAGAACACCTTTTTCCAATTCATTCAAAAATTGAAGCATCTTTTCGTTTTCTT
>OHTZ01000393.1_pt1 | contig 29888 bp, 18 predicted proteins | sample 1579011 | NCBI WGS metagenome assembly OHTZ01 (sample SAMEA3879603, study PRJEB24766) | human gut metagenome | biome: human-associated habitat; feature: feces | place: USA | collected 1985/1987
CCCATTAACATCATAGACCGGATTGAGATATACAAAGGAGTAGTCCCTGCCAGCTTGGGAACAGATGCACTGGGCGGCACCATCAATATCATTACAAAGCAGGAAAAAAAGGATTATCTGGATGTATCTTACGGCATCGGCTCCTTCCATACCCACAAGGCAGACTTGAATGCACAGTTCGTAGAAAAGAAAACCGGACTAATAGTCTGGCCCACCGTTGGCATCAACTACTCCAAAAACGATTATAGAATGAAGAATGTACAGATGCGCGACGAAAGCGGGGACAACTTCATATATGGCAATCCCAAGCGTTTTCATGACGGCTACTTCTCTCTACTGGCACAGGTGGAAGCCGGATTTGTCAACAAATCCTGGGCTGATGCTTTCTTTGTTTCCGCCTCCTATTCAAAAACAGACAAGGAACTGCAGACGGGGTCTGTTCAAAACAAAGTATACGGAATGGCAGAAAGGAATTCCGATTCCTGGAACATCTCTGCCCGCTATCAGAAGTACAACTTCATCCTGAAGAACATGCAACTGAATGCCTCCCTCTCCCACACCTGGGACCATTCCTTGACCGTGGACACTGCCTATCGGAAGTACTATTGGGACGGAGGATACATCGTGAGCCAGCGCAACGAGATTATGGGCAAAGAACCATCCATGCGCCACTACAAGCGTCCGCTCACCATCATGCGCACCAACCTGGACTATCAGCTGAATACCCATCACAGCTTTAATCTGAACTACCATTTGAGCCGTACCGGAAACGACCGCTTCGATGACCTTGATACCAGCTTCGAGCCGTCAAAAGATGTGGTTACCAAACATATCCTGGGACTCTCCTACAACCAGTCTCTGTTGGATGGCAAGATGGAAAACGTATTCTTCATAAAAGACTACATCAACCATCCCAATATCCGGCAGACCGACCAATCCAGCGTGACCGGCTCGAAGGATGTGCAAGGCTCCACCACCAAGAACTACCTGGGTTACGGTGCCGGACTCCGGTATATCATCGTGGAACCTTTATCCATCAAAGTATCCTACGAGCATAGCGTAAGACTGCCCATCGCCCGCGAGCTGTTGGGAAACGGTACCACCATCTATGCCAACGTGGCACTGAAACCGGAAAACAGCAACAACTTCAATGCCTCTCTGTTCGGCACATGGCACCCGGGCAATGGACATACATTCTATTATGAGATGAGCGGATTTTTCCGTAAGGTAGACAACTACATTCAGACCAGCATTGCCGAGAAAGAGGGTACAATGCAATATACCAACGTCCCGGCTGTCCATGTAAAAGGTGCGGAAGGGGAAATGCGCTACGACTGGCAAGGCAGACTGCAACTCGCCACAAACGTCAGCTACCAGGACACTCGCGACCAGCAGAAGTACAAGGGTGACGGAAAGCCCTCTGCCACCTATAACAACCGTGTGCCCAACCGCCCGTGGCTATTCGGTAGCGTAGAGGCTTATTATACCTTCCGCAACATTGCCCTGCCCGAAAGCAGATTGCGCCTGGGTTGTACCTATCAATGGGTACACTGGTACTTCCTGACCTGGGAAGCTTACGGCGCATATGATAACAAGGCACGCATTCCCGCCCAGCACATCTGTAATGCCGACATCACTTACTCATGGAGACGCGGACGCTATAATCTGGCTTTGGAGTGTACCAACTTCCTCGACAAGACAGCCTATGACAACTACAAGCTGCAGAAGCCCGGACGTGCTTTTTTTGCTAAATTCAGACTATTCATTAACTAATCATTTAATAATTCATTCAAAATGAGAAAATTCAAATTTACACTGATTGCCTTTATGGCTGCCATGATGGCACTGTCATTCACAGCGTGTTCCGATGATGACCCGGAACCTAATCCTAATCCCGACCCGGAAGTCAATGAGGATAACTATCACTTCGACCTATTTGTCACCGTAGACAAACACGGTGGGATGAGTAGCAAGAATACCACTATTGTCCATAGCGTCAACTCATTGGCCACAGAGCAGGGTGTCATCACTGTGAAAAGAGAAGGTTCGGAACTGGGAGATTATTCCATGGAGACTATCTCAAAAGGAAAATATTACTACCAAATACCCGCAACCAACGACCGTTTCGTAAAATATCAAATCAAGAACAATGCAGTTCAGGTTATTGCAGAACGTCCTTTCAAGGCCAACAGCTATAAGGTACGTTCCTACACACATGCCTGGATTGATGACAACACACTCGTCATCATGTCTACCAATGGTAAGAAGGACAAGATTCTTTATACGAAACTGAACGCAGAGGACTTGACTATCCTTGCTGAAGGTGAACTCAACATACCAGCCCCCACCAACTGGCTCAAACTGACAAGCTCCGGTATCCTCACCTACCGCAAATCAGACAACAGATTGTACTACTTCTACTATTGGAAAGAGACAGACGGTTTGACGAATATAGACCAGCAAGAGCCTAACTTCCATACAGCCATTATCAACCCCTCTACCATGGAAGTAGAAAAAGATGTACTCTCTCCCATCGAATGCGAAATGGCAGGAAGCGCTTACGGAGAACTGATGCAAAACTGCGTAATGTACGACGAAGCAGACAATCTCTACCTAGCTTGTTTCCACGAAGAAGATAACGCTTTTTTCAAAGGCATCCTGCTACGTATCAACAAAGGCGAAACAGAATTCGACGCTTCCTACAACGGCTATCCCAATGCCGACGGCAAATTGCTGACCATTCAATATCTGGAAGGGAACAAAGCCTTAGTGTATGCACGTAATGACAATGCCGATAGACCCGCTGCAGATAAGCAACCCGGCATCGACGCTTACTCTCACTACTACGCCATCCTCGATCTTACCACCGGAACCAAGACACGCTTAAGCTATGATGGCAAGGAAATCGGTTACAGCGGCGGTCGCTTCTCACAGCGTTCTGTCATCTTCAACAACAAAGCATACATTGGTGTAAACACTGAAGAAGATGCCAACGCCGTTATCTACATCTATGACATCAAGACCGGTAATGTAGAGAAAGGAGCCGAAGTGGACGGACGCTTCTACTTCGATATGATACGTGTCATAGAGAACGATTAAAACAAGCATCAGTATTTATGAAGAATTTGTTTGTCTTTTTATTCCTTTGTAATTTCCTCCTCCTCTGCCATGCGCACGGGGGAGGCAACTACGAGCACAGCGATATGCTTGCAAGTATGAAACCCGGCGACAAAGCCGCCCTGCTCATGGTGCACTTCGGCACTACGCATGACGATACCCGTGCCCTTACCATTGATGCCATCAACGCCAAGGCACAAGCCGCCTTCCCGGAGTTGAAGTTCCAAGAAGCCTATACGTCGCGCATCATCATCCGCCGCTTGAAAGAGCGCGGCATCACGAAGCTGACTCCACTGGATGCCATGCTGAAACTGCGCAGCGAAGGTTACACACACCTCATCGTACAGAGTACCAACATCATTGACGGAGTAGAAATGGAATCCCTCCGCCGGGATGTGGAAAGCGCACTACCCTTCTTCAAGGAAATACGTGTAGGTACTCCCCTGCTCTACTCTATCGAAGATGCAGAGAAAGTGGCAAGTATTCTGGGGAACCGCTACAACGCCCCGGCACAAAGCAAGAAAGCTACCAAAGAACACTTCGTCCTTGTGGGCCACGGCACCTATACCCCCAGTACCGCCATCTACAGTCAGATGGACTATATGCTGAAAGCAGGCGGACTGACCAATTTCCATGTGGGCACCATCGAAGGTTATCCAACCTTTGACACCATGCTGGCACAACTGAAAGCCGGGAAAGCCAAACGTGTGACCCTCATACCCTTCATGTTTGTTGCCGGAGACCATGCCAAAAACGACATTGCCGGAGAGTGGAAGGAGATGCTCGAGAAAGAAGGCTTCACCGTCAGTGCACAACTGGAAGGACTGGGACAAATTCCGGAAATTCAAGAAATATTCATTGACCATATCCGTTTCGGACTGAAGCACCGCATGCTGGACATCATGACGAAGAAGGCGGCCTATGCTGCCGGAAAAGACACAGAATAATATACCCATTAGTGGGTATTTAGTGTTCTTGAATCATCTTGTACTTTTGCAGGAAAAACGCGAACGACAATGAATGTTATCACCAAACTGATGTACTCTATTCATAGGATACTGGGCACTTTGCTCTGTATCCTATTTCTCATGTGGTTCCTCTCCGCCTTCGTGATGATGTACCACCGCTTTCCCCGTGTCAGCGCCAAAGAGAAAATGCAAAAGCTGGATATGCTCTCCCAAACCGGAGACTCACTTCCGGACATCTCCTCCGTCACAGCCCGCCTGCCCCGTGGCGTAAAGGTCAGGTCTACGATACTGAACCTCAATGCCGGACACCCCGAGTTCAGCTTTAGTACCACAAAAGGCACGCTTCATTTCCTTGCCGATTCCACCATCTCACGACCCTCTCTGGACAGTGAACACCTGCACCGGACAGCAGCTTTGTGGTGTTCTTCTCCCATTACCCGTATCGACACCCTCCACTCTCTGGACCAATGGATTCCCTTCGCTGAACTGAAAAAGGAAATGCCCATTTATAAAATATACTTTGCCGACGATGCCGGGACACAGCTCTATCTGAGTTCACAAAACGGTGAGGCCTTGCAGTTCTCCAACAGAAGCGAACGCTTCTGGGCATGGCTGGGTGCCATTCCCCACTGGGTATACTTCACCTGGCTGCGGCAGGACACCGTCCTTTGGACTAAGACCGTCATCTGGCTCACAGCTCTGGGTTGTCTCATGGTCATTGCCGGCATTTGGGTAACTGTGGATGTATGGCGTAAGACGCACCGAAGCCGCCATCCCAAGTTCTCCCCCTACCGAAAAAGATGGTATCACTGGCACTACGTCAGCGGAATCTTTTTCGGCATCTTCGTACTGACCTTCACCTTCAGCGGCATGATGTCTCTGGCAGACATTCCCGAATGGATTCATAAACCGGCACTGAAGAAAGGCAGCGCCACACGCACGCTCCATGCCCGTGCCCCACAACCGGAGGATTACCCCTTGGACTACCGCCGTGTCATAGCTGCCTATCCCCAAGCTTTGCAGATAGAGTGGCGCAACTTCCGCGAACATCCCTACTACATCGTAAAAGATAGAAAAAACGAGTATTACATCGATGCCGCCGACAGCCTGCCGCGTCCGTTACAACTCTCCGAAGAAGAAATCCTGAAAGGCGTGGAAAGCATTTATACCTCCCAGCGTGATTCTTCACAACATATCCCCGGCATACGTATCTCCCGGCTCGAACATTTCGAGACCTACTATCGCGACATGAGCAATATGTATCGCGGACGACCCCAGCTTCCCGTCTGGAAGATAACGGTGGACGACCCGGACCGGAGCGTCTATTACATTCACCCGGAAACGGGAATCATCCGCCATGTAGACACCTCCTCCCGCTGGAAATACTGGAGCTATACAGCCCTGCACCGCATGCGTCTGCCCGGTCTGAACTCCAATGCCACCCTGCGCAAGACTGTGCTTTGGGTATTGCTGCTTGGAGGTACAGCCGTTTGCATCACGGGTGTGGCGTTAAGTGTGAATTATATAAGAAGAAAATGTTGTAAAAGACAAAAACGCTATTAACGAGAATAAACTTGTATGAATAAGAAAAGACTTGGAATATTCCTCGGCAGCATAGCCCTATTGATTGTCTGCAGCTTTGCGGCCTATCAGTACTGGCTTGCTCCTACACATATACTTATTATCAACGCAACCCTGGCACAAGCTGCCGACATTGCCCTGAACAATGACTGCGCCCGGATAGAAGTCACCTGCATAAAAAAAGAAGAGGTGAAGGACCTTTCCGGCTATGATGCCATCGTGATGTACAGCAGAGGGCTATACCTTGACGACGGCCAGATTGCCGAAGTGGAACGGGTGGGTGCCAGCGGAGTACCAGTCTTTACGAATACGTTACGAAATTTCACCCTCTCCCTCAATCACAATGTTACCAATGAACAACAGCATACGCTACGGGAGTATCTCAAGAACGGCAACAAGCACAACTACCGGAATGCCTTACTCTACCTGCGCCACATCGCCACTCCCCACCGGTGGGGACACCAGGATTACGAGCCTCCCATCCCATTGCTGGAGAACATGTTCTACCACCGCGAATACGGCCGCTACTTCAGTACTCCGCAAGAGGTGACCGCCTATCTGAAAGAAAAAAATCTCTACCATGAGGACGGACGCAACCTTGCCCTGATTTCCGGACTCAACTTTCCGATGGAAGGAAACCGTGCCCACGTAGATTCCCTCATCACGTGCTTGACACAAGCAGGCTTCAATGTCTATCCTTTCACAGCCGGAGGTCAACCGCGTGCCGATATGATACGTACCCTCCATCCCGATGCAGTAGTCTACCTGCCTATGGGACGGCTGGGCAATGACTCACTCATCAACTGGCTGCACCAGGAAAACATTCCTTTATTCATGCCCTTCCCGCTGATTCAGCCCCACGAGGAATGGCTGGACCCGGATACCCCCGTCAGCGGTGGCACACTGACCGCCCGTGTAGTGGTGCCTGAGATAGATGGAGGCATGCTACCCCTCTGCATCGCTACCCAAAACGAAAACAAACAAGGATACTATCTGTACACCGCTGAAAATGAACGGATAGATGCCGTAGTGGACCATATTACCAAGTACATGTCCTTGAGAGACATGTCCAACAAAGAAAAGCGCGTTGCTATCTGTTACTTCAAGACTCCGGGAAAAGACGCCCTGCTGGCAAGCGGTATGGAAGTGATTCCTTCACTCTATAACTTCTTGAAACGCCTGCGTTCGGAAGGGTACGACGTCAGTGGACTGCCTGCTACTGTAGAGGAGTTCGGCAAGCGGATACATCGTGACGGTGCCGTCATGGGTTCGTATGCCAAAGGAGCACAAGAACAGTTTTTGAAAACGGCACACCCGATATGGCTTTCTACCGAGCAATACGAACAATGGGCACACGAAGTACTCCTTCCCGAGAAATATCAGGAAGTGACAGACAGATATGGAGATGCGCCCGGCAATCTGCTGGTAACAGAGGACAGTATTGCCATTACCTGCCTGCAATTCGGCAATATCCTACTCTTCCCCCAGCCCCGCCCGGCATTGGGAGATGATGAGTTCAAACTGGTGCATGGAATGCCGGTAGCGCCGCCCCACAGCTACCTGGCTCCTTATCTGTATATGCAAAAAGGATTCAAGGCAGATGCAGTGATTCACTTCGGCACCCACGGCAACTTGGAATACACGCCCGGAAAGAATGTGGCACAGTCGCAGGCCGACTGGTCGGATGTACTGATTGGTAACCTCCCCCACTTCTATTTCTATACCACCGGAAACGTAGGCGAGGGTATCATTGCCAAACGCCGAACACATGCCGTACTGGTCACCCATCTCACTCCGCCCTACGTGGAGAGCGGTATGCGCCAACGCTATTCGGCCTTGCTGGAAGATATTCACAAAGTGCTGGACGAAGGGACTGCCAAACACCGGGCTCTGGGAATGAACATCAAAAAAGAGGCCATGCGCCTGGGGCTGCACCGCGACCTCAATCTGGATTCCATATCCGGCGAACCCTATACAGCCGAGGAGTTGGAACGTCTGGATGCCTTCACCGAAGAGATAGCCAACGAAAAGATACTGGGTGCGTACTACACCATGAACGAGCCTTATTCTGACCGCGACCTGCTGACCACCACTCTCGCCGTCGCTGCCGACCCGCTGGCATACGAAACGGCCCGCAAGGACCGCGATAAAGGCAAAATCACCACAGAGCAGTTGCAAGACTTCACCTATATAGCCCACCACTACTTGCCTGCCGCCAGGAAAAGACTGACCGCCTTACTCCAGAATCCACCCAAGGATACTGCATCTGTAGCACCGGAGCTTCGCCCCGCCCTACTCTATCGCGAACAGTTGCTTGCCTCCTCCGTCAACGAACAGAATGCCATGGTGCGTGCACTCAGCGGAGGAACCGTATTCCCTGCGCCGGGAGGTGACCCCGTACTGAACCCGAACGTTCTGCCCACCGGACGCAACATGTACAGCATCAACGCCGAGAATACTCCCAACCCAAGGGCTTGGGAAGATGGAAAGCGATTGGCAGAAGCGACTTTAAAACAGTACATCAGCAAGCACGGCGAATATCCCCGGAAAGTAAGCTATACCTTCTGGGCAGGCGAATTCATCAATACGGAAGGAGCTACGCTGGCCCAGGTATTCTGGATGCTGGGAGTAGAACCCGTACGCGACGCCCAAGGCAGAGTGGTTGACCTGAAACTGGTGCCCAGTGAAGAACTGGGGCGTCCGCGCATCAATGTGCTGGTACAAGTGTCCGGACAGCTACGCGACATAGCCGGTTCCCGCTTGAAGTTACTGACCGATGCTATACGTCTGGCATCGGAAGCCGGAGATGAGACCTATCCCAACTATGTGGCATCGGGTACACTGTTGCAGGAAAAATTACTGGTGGAAAAGGGAACTTCCCCCAAACGTGCCCGTGAAATGTCTGTGATGCGTGTATTCGGACCGATCAACAGCGGATACAGTACCGGTATGATGGCCTATACCGAGCACAGCGGCTCGTGGGAAAGCGAAAAGGAGATAGCCGAAGGATACCTCAACAATATGGGTGCCTCTTATGGGGACGACGGAAATTGGGGAGACGTCCAGGAAGGTTTGTTTGCCTCGGCACTGTCCGAAACGGATGTTGTCATCCAGCCCCGTCAAAGTAACACATGGGGCCCCATCTCCCTGGATCATGTATACGAATTTACGGGTGGACTCTCGCTCACCGTCAAAACCGTGACCGGCAAGGAACCGGATGCCTATATGGCAGACTACCGCAACCGGACCAACCGCCGCATGCAGGATGCCAAAGAGGCCATTGCCGTAGAGACACGTTCCACCATCTTGAACCCTACCTTTATACAAGAGCGGATGAAAGGCGGGGAAGGTTCGGCGCAGATGTTCGGCGAAATCTTCCGCAACATCTTCGGCTGGCACGTCATGCGTCCGTCGGCCATGGACAAAGAACTGTTCAATGACTTGTATAGAATGTATATAAAGGATGAGAATAAGCTGGGCATTCACGAGTACTTCCTCCGCGTCAATCCCGCCGCATTCCAGGCTATGACAGCCGTCATGCTGGAAAGCGCCCGCAAAGGTTACTGGAAAGCATCTGATGAGCAACTGAAAACCACTGCTTCCCTGCATGCACAAATCACACGCGAAAAAGGTGCCGCTTGTACCGAATTCGTTTGCGACAATGACAAGCTACAGTCGTTCGTTGCCGACCAGTTGGATAATAGCGAGAAGCAGACCTATACCCAGAACATGAAGGAGGTACACGAAGCATCCGCAACCGATGGCAAGGATGTCGTACTGAAAGAACACAAACTGACTTCCGAACAAACGGTACGTAAGAACAGGGTGAACGGAGTGATTGCAGGCAGTCTTGTCGTCATCACCTTCATCGGACTGGTCGTACTGTTGAAGAAAAGAAAAAAAGAATAAATAGAAACAGAGTATTATGGAATACGCCATTCATCTGTTAGCCCTATTCATCGCCCTCAATTTTCTATTAAAGGTGGGGTTCTATCCACGCTGGGGAATGTGGACGGTTGCCGCAGGCTATGCCTTTTTTGCGTGGCTGGTGACTCCATGGATGACGGAACAGTCCAAGACCGTGGTGGCAGCTTTCTTTGCCTCCCGCCCGCAGATGTTGAACTTGTCGGTATGTGTCACTCTGGAAGCCGCCGTAATGATAACTTTCTGTTTCGACTGTTTCGCAGAAATGCGTACCCGCAACACGGCCTTCAAACAAGCGGTCACCCTCTTCCTGAAGTTATACCCCGGCATACTGATAGGCGGAGTAATATGCTATGTCCTGGCACTGCTGCTTTTCACTTTTCCCGGAATAGATTTCGGCAGTCTCTCATGGATAGCAGCCGGTGTTACTTTCTTTGCAGTTTGTGCTGGGAGCCTTCTGCTGCGGCATGCTATCGGTGATAAACCACTGCGCTTGGAAGTACTGTTCATTGTTAATATTTTCATTGTTATATTGAGCATCATTGCTACGGGCTATTGAAATAAATTAAAGAATTAAAAACTAAAAAGATATATGGAAACAATCTCAAACACACTGTTCTGGATTTCAAACGGGCTGCTGGTTCCCGTCGTAGTCCTGCTGCTGCTATTCTTTCTACGTGCCATTATCCTTGCGGGAGGTTTCTTCGGCGAGTTCTACCAGCGGATGAAATTACAGAAGCAATTCACTGAAACACTGGAGAACATCATCCCAGAGAATATAGACGGACTGCTGCAGCAACTCCCATCGGCAGGCAACTCCCCTCTCCTCCGCAGCTTGTCCAAATTGTCCGCACACCGGGACGACGCTGCCTACTGCGAACACCTGCTTGCCAACTATGAAGTGGAAGCCGAGAAGGAGTTGGAACGTTCGCGTACATTCATCAAACTGGGTCCCATGTTGGGACTGATGGGTACCCTCATCCCGATGGGTCCCGCACTGGTGGGGCTGGCACAAGGAGACATCTCCTCCATGGCCTACAATATGCAGGTGGCTTTTGCCACTACAGTGGTAGGGCTGGTCATTGCTGCTGTCGGCATCATTACCCTGCAAGTGAAACAACGCTGGTATGCCCGCGAAATGAACGACTTGGAATATCTGTACAAAGTGATAAGCCGCCAAACGGCCGAAAAGGAATAACGGACTAACGATACGAAAACTATGAAGAGTAAGAGAAACAGATTACTGCACAGCGATTCGGACTCCGACCCCATGGGTACGGTAGCCAATCTTTTTGACGTAGCAATGGTCTTTGCCGTAGCCTTGATGGTGGCTCTCGTCTCCCGCTTCAATATGACGGAGATGTTTTCTAAAGAAGACTTCACCATGGTGAAGAATCCCGGAAAGGAAAATATGGAAATCATTACCAAAGAAGGGCAGGAAATCAAGAAATACACTCCCAGCGAAGACCCAAAGACCTCCGGTAAAAGAGGAAAGAAAGTGGGAGTTGCCTATCAGCTTGAAAATGGAGAGATTATCTATGTGCCGGAATAAGGGAATACAGTACCTATTAATAGCTATTTGGCCATCGCAGTATAACAACTATTAAGTATTTCACCCTCCGATAATGGTATGTACATTTGCAGCGTTATATAAAATAAAACAATATATGATAAAGAAAAGACTTCTCACAGTTCTCCTTATGGGAGGAATCATCGCCACCGGTGCCTATGCACAAGCAGAAAAAGGTGACAGCGACGATATGACCAAGAAAACTCACGAGTTGAACCCGGTCGTAGTAACGGGTACGGGTACACATCAGCGACTGAAGAACACTCCGTCTCCGGTATCGGTTATCACTGCCAACGAGATAAAGCGTGCCGGTATCACCGACTTCCAGCAGGCCTTGACCATGATGGTACCCTCGCTCTCCTTCCGTCCGAACGCGATGGGGTCCTATCTGATGATGAACGGACTCTCCAACAAGCACGTGCTGATATTGGTAAACGGACGCAAGGTCACGGGAGACATCACCGGTAACATCGACCTCAACCAAATAGACATGACCCGCGTCAAGCGCATCGAGGTGCTGAACGGAGCAGCTTCTTCCCTTTATGGTTCGGATGCCATCGGCGGTGTAATCAATATCATTACCAACGAGCCTAAAGATGTGGTAGCCTTCAGCAGCAATAGCAGCTATACGAGAAAGAATCAATTCTCCCAAGGCTTGAATCTGGACATCGCCCAAGGAAAAATAGGGTCCTATACTTCCTATAAATACGACCACTCCGACGGTTGGCAAAACAGCCGTCTGACAGAAGACGGAGAAGACATCATCGAAACGATTGCCCCGCTCTCCCTGGGCTACAGCTCGAATAACTTTTCGCAGAAGTTTACCTATGATGCTACGGACCGGCTTTCCTTCTATGCCAACGGCGGATACTACAACCGCGGACTCGAACGTCCGGTAGAACGCGAAGACATCACCGGCGGAAGCAAGTACAACACTGCCTACGAAGGTTACAACTGGGGGGCAGGCGCCAAATACAAACTGAGTAAACGCAACGTTATCCAGTTCGACTATTCAGGAAACAATTACGCATCACGCTACAAATACCTGATAGAAAACAGCGGATACCTGCCCGGACAGTATGCGCTTACCAAGCTTCAGAAATTCCATGATGCCGAGTTGAAAGGTATCTTCGGTTTTACAACCAACAGCACTACGGTGTTCGGTGTAGACTATCGCCGTGAAGTACTCCGCCGTCCCGACTCCGATTTGGACAAAAGTGTCTATACGACATCAGCCTACGGCCAGCATGAAGTGAAGCTATGGAACCATCTGACCGGTGTTGTGGGTGTACGCTACGACCATCACGAACAGACGGGCGGACGCTTCACCCCCAAAGTGGCAGCCATGTACAACATAGGCAACTTCAATGTACGTGCCACCTATGCTGCCGGATTCCGCGCTCCGGGAATTGACGAGCTCTACTACCACATGTTCAAGAAGACAATGGGTACACGAGCCACCATCTCATTGGGTGACGAGAACCTCGACCCCGAACGCAGCAACTATTACTCCATCAACATGGAATACCGCACCAACCGTTTCAGTGCTTCCGTCACCGGCTATCTGAACTATGTAAAGAACATGGTAACTTCCAAATCCACTAAATTCGATGACCTACCGGAAGCAGAGCAGAACCAGTTGCGTGAAGAGTTCCCCGAAATCGGTGACCTTTCATCTACGAAAAACCTAAGTGTCAAGAACTACTTCAATTTCGAGAAAGCTACCGTCAAAGGCTTTGAAGTGAACTTGAACGGCAATCTGTTCCCGGGCTTCACCCTGGCCGGAAACTATACCTACGCCTATGGACGCGGTCTGAACGAAGGAGGCGAATGGCAAAACATCGAGCGCAGCATACGCCATACAGCCACCATCACCGGAAACTATACACACAGCTGGAGCGACTATACCTTGAACCTCAACCTGAACGGTCGTCTGCAAAGCAAAGTCTATTATCCGGGTGACGCGGACGGCAATGCTCCGGGCTACGGCATCTGGAACCTCAATACCCGCCATACCTTCGACGGCTTCCGCAACTTTGTCATCGAACCGGGCATCGGCATAGACAATATCTTCAACAAGAAGGACAACCGCCCGCTGAACAAGAACTTCGCCTTGTATTCTCCGGGACGTTCGGTAGTAATCAGCCTGGCACTCAGACTAAAATAATCTCTCCATAACGCATTTAGAAACAACAACAATTATGAAACATTTTTTCATCACTCTCTATTTACTCGGCATCAGCCTCTTCTCCTCCGCACAACAAGAGGAGAAGGCGGCTCTGCTCATCACCCATTATGGCAGTTCGGACCCTCAGACACGTGCCTTGACGCTCGACGTCGTGACCCGTGAGGCACAAGAAGCCTTTCCGCAGTTTACAGTGCGCGAAGCATACATCTCGCCGATTGTACGAAAAAGACTTGCCAAGGAGGGTGTGTACAAAGACAGCCCTACGGATGCACTGCTGAAACTTCGCGCCGAAGGCTACCGGACCATCTACGTCCAGAGCACCACCTTGATAGAAGGCAGTGAGATGACCTCCGTCCGCAGGGATGCAGACAAGCTCCGTCCCTTCTTCAAGGAGATAAAAGTGGGAAATCCCCTGCTCTACTCCGTCGAAGACTGCGAGAAGGTAATCGGTATACTGACCGCCGAACAGCCGGAAAAGAAAGAAGACATTGTCTATGTGGGGCACGGCAACCAGCTACCCAGCACGACTACTTACGCCATGCTCGACTTCATGATGAAAGCCCATGGACTGAAGAACTTCCACGTCAGCACCATTGAAGGATACCCCACCCTGGACGCAACCCTGCTGCAACTGAAAGAGACACGCCCCAAGAGCGTGACATTGGTTCCGTTGCTGTTGGTATGCGGCAACCATACCAAGGAAGACATTGCCGGCGTGTGGAAGACGGAACTTGAAAAGCAAGGCTATCAAGTGAATGTACGCATGCAGGGACTGGGCGAAAACAAAGCCATCCGCCAGCTCTATATGGAACACATCAAAGCCATGCTAAAAGATTGATAACCAGCAAGCGTAAAAGGGCTACACCTTTTACATACCAAGGCTACACCCTTTGCTCCGGATGGCTACACCATTTCGGACAAAGGGTGTAACTCTTTTCAATGTACACAGATTACGGACATTTGTAACCATATTACGGATTCCTCCTCCTGCGATATGGAACTTTCCGGATTATTCTCTACATTTGTACAAAACTAACAGGAACGTTTATGGAAGAAGTAATCAAGCTCAATGCAGTAGACCAATACAACAAGATGTTCGGTCTCGAAACCCTGCACCCGCTGGTCAGCGTAGTCGACTTGTCCGAAGCCACCGGATACCCCAGACATTTCACGTTGAACTATGGCGTATACGCCCTTTTCCTCAAAAACACCAAATGCGGAGATATACGCTATGGAAAACAGTTTTACGATTACCAGGAAGGCACGGTAACCAGCTTCGCCCCGGGCCAGGTGACTGAGGTCAACATGCCGGAAGGTATGCAGCCCAGCGCCTCCGGCCTGCTGTTCCACCCCGACCTGATAAAAGGCACCTCGCTGGGACAAGGAATAAAGCAGTATTCCTTCTTTTCCTATTCCTCTACCGAGGCACTGCATTTGTCCGAAGACGAGAAAAAAATCTTCCTCGACTGTCTGAAGAAGATTAAGATGGAAATCCAACGCCCCATCGACAAGCACAGCAAGGGTCTGATTGCACGCAACATCGAACTGCTGCTGGACTACTGCATGCGTTTCTACGAACGCCAGTTCATCACCCGCTCGGCAGCCAACAAAGATATCCTGATGAAATTCGAAGCACTGATAGACGACTATTTCCAGAGCGACAAACCGCAGACCGAAGGACTGCCTTCCGTGAAATACTTCGCAGACAAAGTGTTCCTCTCCTCCAACTATTTCGGAGATTTGGTGAAGAAGGAAACCGGAAAGACAGCGCAGGAATATATCCAGAACAAAATCATCGACCTGGCCAAAGAAATGATTATAGGAAGCGGGAAGACAGTCAGCCAGATTGCCTATGAACTGGGATACCAGTATTCGCAGCACTTCAACCGCGTGTTCAAGAAGAACGTAGGCTATACTCCGAGCGAATACCGGCACTTGCAGGTTTAGACAATAAAGTTTCACCACAGATTACGCGGATTAGCACAGAGTTTTTTCGGTTTCATCAAATATAAGTTCTATCTTTGTATGCCAATAGAACATATGGATATGAAACACCCCAAAATAATTGTTGCCGGCATCGGACCGGGCAATGAATCGGATATGACTCCCGCCGTAATTTCCGCTTTGCAAGAATCAGATGTAGTGGTGGGATATAAGTATTATTTCCAATTTGTAATCCCTTATCTCCACCCCTCAACAACATGCATAGATACCGGCATGAAGCGTGAGCGCGCCCGTGCCGAGCAGGCTTTCGAGCTGGCAGAGCAGGGAAAGACGGTCTGCGTCATCAGTTCCGGGGATGCGGGCATCTATGGTATGACGCCGCTTGTCTACGAGATGAAGCGGGAAAGGAACAGCAACGTGGAAATCGTTTCGCTGCCGGGCATCAGCGCTTTCCAAAAGGCAGCCTCACTGCTGGGAGCTCCCGTGGGACATGACTTCTGCGTCATCTCCCTTTCAGACCTGATGACTCCCTGGGAACGTATTGAAAGACGTATCACCGCAGCCGCTGCCGCCGACTTCGTGACGGCAGTCTACAACCCCAAAAGTGAAGGACGCTACTGGCAGCTTTACCGCTTGAAAGAACTCTTTCTGCAGGAAGGACGCTCACCGGAAACACCCGTGGGATATGTACGCCAAGCAGGACGCCCGGAACAAGCGGTACACATCACCACGCTGGGAGATTTCAATCCCGAAGAGGTGGATATGTTTACAGTCGTATTGATAGGCAACTCACAGTCCTACGAATGGAACGGAGCCTTCATCACTCCGCGCGGCTATTACCGGGACACGAATACCGAAGCCACGGGCATCGGGCAAGACATCATGATTCGCAGTTTCCGTACCATCGAAAAGGAACTGAAGAACAAGCATATTCCCCTCGACCATAAATGGGCTTTACTCCATGCCATACATACCACCGCCGATTTTGAAATGGAGCATCTGCTGCATACGGACGAAGGTGCCGTGGCTTCCTTGTATCAAGCCATCGAGAAAGGCGGAATCAAGACGATTGTCACAGACGTCACGATGGCAGCCAGCGGTATCCGCAAAGGAGCTTTGCAGCGGCTGGGCATAGAGGTGAAATGTTACCTCGGCGACCCGCGCACGGCGACGATGGCTGCAGAGAAAGGCCTCACCCGTACCCAGGCAGGCATCCGCCTGGCTGTGGAGGAGCATCCCGATGCTTTCTTTGTATTCGGCAATGCACCTACGGCACTTATGGAACTCTGCGACCTGATACGTAAGGGCAAGGCACATCCGGCGGGCATTGTTGCCGCACCGGTAGGCTTTGTGCATGTGCAGGAGTCCAAACACATGGTGAAACCCTTTACGGAAATACCCAAGATTATCGTAGAAGGACGTAAGGGAGGCAGCAACTTGGCTGCCACGCTGGTGAACTCCGTGTTGTGCTACAACGATGCGGAGCAGTTGCGCCCGGGCAGGGATGTGTAAGTGAAAAGAGACATTCCATAACATTACTTGTTACGACCGATAACATTACTTGTTATGCCCCTTTACATTACTTGATATTTTCATAAGATTACCCGTTGAATGAAACACAGATTTATAATCATAGGAATGGATGACAACCGTTCCCCCTTCTTTCCACCGGAAGCACTGGCGCAGATACGGAAGGGGAAGGTTTTCTCCGGTGGCATACGGCATAAGGAGATTGTCGGTCCTCTGCTGCCTGCCGGGGCCGAATGGATTTCCATCACCGTACCGCTGGACCGCGTCTTTTCCCGTTATGAAGAAATATTTGCCCGCTTCGAAGAGACGGCGACGGACGACTCCATCATTGTATTCGCTTCCGGCGACCCGTTGTTCTTCGGTTTTGCCAATACCATAAAGCGTAAGCTTCCCGAGGCAGACATTCTGCTCTATCCCGCTTTCAATTCCTTGCAGACATTGGCACACCGCCTCGTCATGCCGTATGACGACATGCGCACCGTCTCCCTGACAGGACGCCCGTGGCAGGAGTTCGACCGTGCCCTCATAGAGCGTGCACCCAAAATAGGCATCCTCACCGACCGCGAACATACCCCGGCCACCATTGCCGCCCGCATGCTGGAATACGGGTACTCCCACTACACACTATACATCGGCGAGCATCTCGGCAATCCCGAAAAGGAACGCATACGCCGGATGACACCCCAGGAAGCGGTTTCCGGTGACTTCGAACATCCCAACTGCCTGCTGCTGGACAGCCATCTCGGACAATGCCGCACAAACTCCCTGCACGGTAGCGAAGCCCCAGACTTTCCAGTCCGTCCCTTCGGCATCCCCGATGAAGAGTTTGCACATCTTGACGGACGCGCCCGCATGATAACCAAGGCTCCCATCCGCCTGCTCACCCTGCAGGCATTGAAACTGAACCGCCGCCGCGTCTTCTGGGACATCGGTTTCTGTACCGGTTCCGTCTCCATCGAAGCCCGCCTGCAATTTCCTCATCTCGCCGTCATCTCCTTCGAGATACGCCCCGAAGGAAAAGAGCTGATGGACACCAACTCCCGCCGCTTCGGCGCACCGGGCATTACGGCGGTAACCGGAGATTTCCTGCACACCGACCTCACTCCCTTTGCCCGCCCCGATGCCGTCTTCATCGGTGGACACGGCGGACATCTGGAGGAAATGATAGAGAAAGTGAAACAAGTGCTGCACCCCGAAGGCTGCATCGTCTTCAACTCCGTATCGGCAGAAAGCAAGGAGGCGTTCTGCCGAGGAATCGAGCGGAACGGAATGGTGCTCCACCCTTCCACCCATATCGCCTTGAACGAATATAACCCCATTGAAATTATGAAAGCCACGCTTTCTTAAACATACCCATTATGAAAACAGCTATTATTCTAATCTCCGAAGCCGGTTTGAGCATAGCCCAATCACTGCTCAACGAACTTCCCGACTCCGAAATCTTCACCCTCAGGCACGAAGAGGGATGCACACATATAGAATCCGCCGGCAAATTCACAGCGGAAAACTTCAACCGCTATGATGCCTTTGTCTTCATTGGCGCCATGGGAATCTGTGTCCGCACCATCGCTCCTTGCGTGAAGAACAAATATACCGACCCTGCCGTGGTTTGCGTGGACAGTACCGGTAAATTTGCCATCTCCGTACTTTCCGGACACATCGGAGGAGCCAACGAACTGACCCACCAGGTAGCGAATATCCTCGGGGCCGAACCGGTAGTCACCACGCAAAGCGACTGCACCGGTCTATGGGGACTCGATACCCTGCCCCAACGTTTCGGGTGGTTTCCGGTCATCAACGCCGAGCCCTCCACCCTCCTGTTGGCAGAACTTGCCAAGACGCCCGAAGAGAAAAAAAGAGTATGCATGAACGAGCATATCAGCCTCTTCGTTTCCGGCAAGCCCACCGCCCTGCTGCTCACGGTGCGCAATGAAGGTACGGACTGGATGGAGGCGCACCTGCCGCCTCATGTAGAAGTATTCTACCGGGTGCAGGACATTAAACCTTCACGCTTCAAACTGATTCTGTGCGTATCTCCCCAAGTCCCCAACTTCCCGGAAATGCCTATGATATGCTACGTGCCCTGTGTCGTACACCTCGGCATCGGCCTTGCCCGGCTGGCAGGTCCCGTGCGGAAAGTGGAGAAAGAGATTATGAACACGCTGAAGGAATACGGCATCATGCCCCAAAGCATCGCCTCCATCTCCACGATTAAAGCCAAAAGTGACGAACCGGTAGTGAAAGCGCTCCAAAAGAAGTTCCCAGTCTACTTCTATACAGCCGAGGAACTGGCAGAGATAGAGGTGCCCCATCCCAGCAAAACCGTCATGAAGCACATGGGCACCCCCAGCGTCAGCGAAGCCGCCGCCTTGCTGAGTGCAAACAACTCCCGGCTGCTAGTGCCCAAAAAGAAAGGAGAGAACTATACCGTGGCCGCCGCCCTCGACATAAGAACTGTGCGCCAGGGCCACATCGAAATAGTGGGTGCCGGCCCGGGCGACCCGGACCTGGTTTCCGTACGCGGACGCCAAATGCTGGAACGCGCCGACCTCATTCTGTATGCCGGCAGTCTCGTTCCCAGGGAGCTGACTCTCTGTGCCAAGGCCGGAGCTACCGTACTCAGCTCCGCTTCCATGGATTTGGAGGAACAATTTGAAGTGATGAAGAAGTTCTATGACAAGGGAAAATTCATCGTACGCCTGCATACGGGTGACCCATGTATCTATGGTGCCATTCAGGAACAGATGAACTACTTTGACCAGCACGGTATGAGCTACCACATCACCCCCGGCATATCCTCCTTCCAGGCGGCAGCAGCTGCCTTGAAGTCGCAGTTCACCATTCCGGAAAAAGTGCAAAGCATCATCCTAACACGCGGCGAAGGACGTACGCCCATGCCCGAACGCGAAAAGCTACATCTCATGGCACGCTCACAAAGTACCATGTGCATCTTCCTCAGTGCAAGCATTGCGAAGCAGGTGCAGGAAGAACTGTTGCAGGAATATCCGGAAACTACCCCCGTAGCTGTCTGCTACCACTTGACATGGAAAGACGAACAAATATTCAGGGGGGAACTCAAAGACCTTGCCAGAATAGTGAAGGAAAATAACCTCACCTTGACAACCATGATTGTCGTAGGCGAAGCCATCGGCAACCGTGAAGGTCTGTCACGGCTCTATGCACACGAGTTCAAGCATCTGTACCGGAAATAAATCAACGATTAATCACCCATAAACATTCAAACATGATATTAATATTTGGCGGAACCACCGAAGGACGCATAGCCATCCAAACCCTTGAAGAAGCCGGAAAAACTTTCTACTATTCTACCAAAGGGGATGAGCAGGACGTACTTCTGCATAATGGCATCCGCCTGCAAGGCGCGATGGATGCAATAGAAATAGAAACATTCTGTGCACAGCATCACATAAAGCTGCTGATAGACGCCGCGCACCCCTTTGCCACACAGCTGCATGAGACTCTGGAACAAGTCTCCGTGGAATCGAATATCCCCGTCATCCGTTTCGAGCGTATCTTCCCGAAACGCGATGAAGAACACATCACCTGGTGCAGGGATTATGACGATGCCATCGAGAAGATACAGAAAGAAAAGATTTTCATCTTACTTGCACTGACCGGCGTACAGACCATAGGTAAGCTGAAGCCTTTGTGGCAGAATGCCTGCTGTTACTTCCGCATCCTCGACCGTGACAGCTCGCGCAAGCTCGCCCGGGAACAAGGTTTCTCCGAGAAGAACCTCTACTACTACACGCCCGGAGAAGACGAGCAAGTCCTGATGAAACAGCTTCATCCCGAAGCCATCCTCCTCAAAGAAAGCGGGATATCGGGCGGATTCTGCGAAAAGGTGGAAGCTGCCCGGCAACTGGGTATACGCATCTTTGCCATCTGCCGCCCCAAGACATCCGACAAGTTTATCTGTGTAAACGGCGAGCATGGCCTGCGCCGCATAATCGAGAAACATTTACCCGACTTCTTCCCCCTGCGCAGCGGACTGACCACCGGAACATGTGCCGCCGCTGCCGCCGTAGCCGCCACCTGGGATGTATTCAATATCTACTTCAAAAAGCGTCCTACGGAATTTCCGGTAGTTCTTCCCAACGGAGAAACCATCCAGGTTCCCGTAGAGCCTCAGCACCATATTCCCCACTCCGACCTTCTGGAAAACGGTGACGGCATGTTCGAGACAAGCGCTACCGTCATCAAGGATGCCGGCGACGACCCGGACATCACCAACGGAATGAAAGTTGTGGCCAATATAGCCATACCTTTCCGCATAGACGACCCGCTGCCGGAAGACACTCCCCAGGACGACTACAACATCATCGTCTGCGGCGGCGAAGGCGTAGGTGTCGTCACCATGCCCGGTCTGGGACTTGAGCTCGGTAGCTCTGCCATCAACGACACCCCACGCGAAATGATAAAGAAGAACGTCAAGCTATGGCTTGAACGCCTCCATATTGCCAAACAGCCCAATCCTATTCTCATTACCATCTCCATCCCCGGTGGAGAAGAAATAGCCAAACGCACCTTCAATCCCCGCCTCGGTATCGAAGGAGGCATTTCCATTATCGGGACCTCCGGCATCGTGAAGCCATTCTCCTCGGAAGCCTTCATCAATTCCATCCGGAAGTCCATGGAAGTGGCAAAGGCAACCCGGAACCCTCGTATCGTCATCAGCTCCGGCGCAAAGAGCGAACGTTTCATCAAGGCGTATTATCCCGACCTCCCCCCCCAGGCTTTCGTGCATTACGGCAACTTTATCGGCGAAACCTTGAAAATAGCAGCCGAAGAGCAAGTACCGCACGTCACCCTCGGCGTGATGATGGGAAAGGCCGTGAAACTGGCCGAAGGCAATCTGGATACCCACAGCAAGAAAGTGACCATGAATAAGGAATTCATTCAAGACCTGGCACGCCAGACGGGATGCAGCGAAGAAACACTTGCCGCCATCGGACAGATGAACCTGGCGCGCGAACTCTGGGACATCATTCCCGAAGAGCTGCTGGAAAAGTTTGGCAAGGCACTGATTGAGCTCTGTCACCGGCACTGTGCCCCCTTACTGCCCAATGGCGAACTAACAATATTACTCATAACCGAAAACGGAAAAATTTACTCATGAAGAAGAAGATAATCATTACCGTCTGTATGGCAATGACCGTACTGACCGGTCTGGCACAAAGCCCGCTGTCCTTTCATGCAAAAGCAGGAATCGGTACCTCCCATTTTCATGGAAAACACTCCAGTAGTGACACCCAAATAGCTTACAAAGCTGGTGTCGGTACAGAATATGTCCTCAACAAGACCTGGGTGCTGCAATCCGCATTGGAGTTTGTGTCCATCGGCGGTAAAGACGAGATAAGCCACATCGGCAAGGCCAAAATGCATGAACTGTATCTGCAAATCCCCCTCATGATAGCGGCCCGCCTCCATCTGGGCAGGGATTATCATGCCTCGCTGAGCGTCGGCCCTTATGCGGCCATAGGCGTGGCAGGCAAGACCTCCGGCGAGACCTACGATTATAGCAGCAGCAGTATGCAGGGAGGATACCAGTTCAAGATAGACACTTTCGGCAGTATGGTAGACGGGAAAATGGGTAACAACCGTTTCGATGCAGGTATTGCCCTGGGACTTACTTTTGAATACAGAAGATTCATCATCGGTGCAGAGACACAAGTGGGACTGGTAAAAGTCAATGAGCAGATAAACCAGATGATAGGTCATTCGGAAGAAGGAGGATATTTTCCCAAGAACTTCGCCGCATTCTTTACGCTGGGGTACCGGTTCTGGTAAGGGAACATTTTGCCATACAGAGTTGTTTAGTATACAAACAGATACTCAACAATATAAACTGAATAATATGGCAAAAAGAATTCCTATCCTGCTGGCAGCAATGACAGCCCTCACCTTCGCCCCTCAAACAGCAGAGGCATGTACCGGTATCACCCTGACGGCCAAAGACAATGCGCACGTCGTAGCTCGCACCATCGAATGGGGAGGCAGTGAGCTGAACAGCCAGTACGTCATCGTACCGCGCGGTTATTCGCAACAATCACTGACACCCGGAGGCAGTCTGTCCGGCATGGAGTTCACCTCACGCTATGGCTACGTAGGCCTGGCAGTGGAGCAAAAGGAGTTCGTGGCCGAAGGTCTGAATGAAGCCGGGCTCTCCGCCGGGCTGTTCTACTTTCCCGGATATGGCAAATATGAGGAGTACGACCCCACACGAAAAGCGTCGAGCATAGCCGATTTACAATTGGTATCATGGCTGTTGGGAAGCTTTTCTACTGTGGACGAGGTAAAGGAGGCTATTGAAAATGTGACGGTCATAGCCATTGACCCACGCACCTCCACCGTACATTGGCGGATTGCAGACAAGACCGGCCGCCAACTGGTATTGGAGTTCATCGACGGACAGCCCCGTTTCTATGAAAACAAACTGGGAGTATTGACAAACTCCCCCGGCTTTGACTGGCAGATGACCAACTTAAACAATTATGTGAACCTCTACCCGGGCAGTGCCAAAAGCAAATCGCTGGGCAATGTGACTATAGCCCCTTTCGGTTCGGGAAGCGGCTTTTTGGGAATTCCGGGAGATGTGACTCCCCCTTCCCGCTTTATCCGTGCCGCTTTCTACCAGACTTCTACACCACCACAGAATACCGCACAGGAAACCGTTCTCCAATGTTTTCAGATACTGAATAACTTTGATATACCCGTAGGCATCGAGTTTCCCCTCGGCCAGGTTCCTGCCAATATTCCAAGTGCCACCCAATGGACATCGGCCACAGATATGACAAACGGTATCATCTACTATCGCACCATGTACAACAGTACAATCAGAAGCATTGATTTGAGACAGATAGACTTCGGGCGCATCGAGTACCATGCAGCTCCCCTCGATAAAGTGAAGCGGCAACCGATAGTTCCCGTGAAAATTGAATAGGGACGCAGAAACTTCAAGATTGCCGCTGTTGCAGTTGTTCCGCCTCCTTCCTCTTCATCTCCGCCAGCACCCCGCAGGTCAATGGAATGGCGAGGAAGAAGGTCAGCATGTCCGACGCCGCCTGGCACATTTCCACCCCTTTCAGTCCTAAGAAATAAGGAAGAATGAAGATGAGGGGGATGAAGAACAGCCCTTGACGGGCAGAGGAAAGTATCGTAGCGCGTACGGGCTTGCGGATAGTCTGCAGCATCATGTTGCTGACCACAATCCATGCACCCAACGGATAGGTGATGAACTGCCAGCGCAATGCTGCCGCACCGGTAGCTACAACAGCAGGGTCTCCCTTGCGGAAGATGGAGACAATCTCCTCGGCATATCCCATACCTGCCACCGCACAAACCAGCAAAAAGAAAAAGCCTACCTTCACACAGAACCAGAATCCTTGGCGCACTCTGGCATACAGCCCGGCACCATAATTGAATCCGCATACCGGTTGGAAGCCTTGCCCGAAACCAATTAGGAAAGCATTGATAAACATAGAGATACGCGTCACAATGGACATCCCTGCAATAGCTGCGTCACCATATGCACCGGCCGCCACGTTCAGCAAAATGGTTGCCACGCTTGCCAGTCCCTGCCGGGTGAGTGACGGAGTTCCACCCCCAATAATTTCCTTGATGAAAGCCAGTGTAGGCGTAAAGTTTCTGTAACGTATACGTATATTTCCTCCTCTGCGCCCCATATATAGCAAAAGGATGAAACTACATATCTGGCTGACTACTGTGGCAAGTGCGGCACCGGATATGCCCATATCGCATACAAAAATCAGGATAGGGTCGAGCACCACGTTGATGACCGCCCCACTCACAATCCCCACCATGGCATACGCCGCATTACCTTGAAAACGTATTTGGTTATTCAGCACCAATGAGGCGGTCATAAAAGGAGTACCCAGCAGAATGATTCCCAAATAGCGCTCCGTATACGGAAGAATAGTAGGCGTCGACCCCAAAGCAAGGGAAAGCGGTGTAAGGAACAGCAATCCCAGCACAGCCAGAGCCGCTCCGATAAACAAGGCAAAAAAGAAGCCGGTGGATGCCATCTTCTCGGCACTCTCCGTTTCCTGCGCCCCCAACTTACGGGAGATGTAGTTCCCCGAACCATGACCGAAGAAGAATCCCACAGCCTGGATAATGGACATCACAGAAAACACGATACCTACGGCAGCCGTAGACTGGGTATTTATTTTACCCACAAAATAGGTATCTGCCATGTTGTAGAAGGACGTCACCAGCATGCTGATGATGGTCGGCACAGCCAATGACGTAATCAGCCGGGGGACCGGAGTCGTCGTTAAGTGGACATAATTATCCTTTGCAGAATGGTGCATCATAGGGAATGGAATGACAAGACTATTTGCAGCAATTTCTCAATGGAGTACACTGTTACCGGCTCCTTGCCCGGTCGATGGAATACGAAGCTGCCGTCTCCCTTCAAATCTCCGGTTTCGATATAAATCTCCGATTCAACATTCCGGTTTGCCAGAATCCCGTTTCTCTGGAGTGCCTTGCGCACCATGGCATACTTCTGCCCGTGGCCCGCCAAGCGTATCTGGGAGGTATATTCATTGGCTACCCTGAACAGTCCCGTTTCCAAATCAAAGGCAATACCCTTACGGGCAAAGAAGTTGCTCAGGCTGCCGTTCAACGAAAGGTCCTCGGGCGTACCGATAGTTACGCCGTTCACCTTGTCCATCAGCCATATTTTGTCCGCTATCTGCAGGGCCAGTTCCAGGTCGTGAGTAGAAAGGAAAATCGTCTTGTCCGTTTGCCGGCTGAGCTGGTGAAGCAGTTGCATCATCTCTACTTTACTGGGAAAATCAAGGAAAGCTGTCGGTTCATCCAGATAGATGACGGGAGGTTCCTGGGCGAGCGCCTTGGCTATCATCACCTTCTGCCGTTCACCGTCACTCAGCGTATGCACCATGCGGTGTGCCAGATGGGGAATGCCTACCAGGGCGATGGATTTGTCCACCACAGTCTTGTCCTCTTTCGAAAGAGTTCCCCAGAAACCGGTGTAGGGGCTACGCCCCAGACCTATCAGTTCTACGACGGACATATTGCGTATATCGCACTTCTCCGTCAGCACCACACTAATGACGCGCGAAAGCTGCTTGTCGGTATAGTTCCCAATCTCTTTTCCTTCAATAAATATGTTTCCGCCAAGTTTCGGCTGGAAGGCAGACAACGTACGAAGCAGCGTGGACTTCCCCACTCCATTAGCTCCCAACAAGCAAGTCAGCTCACCACTGTTGATTCCGGCGCAAATGCCGTCTGCCACCACTTTCACATCCCCCTTGCCGGGGTAACCGATGGAAAGATTCTCTATATGTATGGTTTCCTTATTCATTCAATTCTCCTTTCCGTTTTCTAAAAAGTACAGAAGCCACTACCGGCGCACCTACCAGTGCCGTCACCGAGTTGACCGGCAAAGCTCCCTCAAAGCCGGGCATACGGGCTATCAGATTGCAGACCAATGCCAGGGAAGCGCCTACCAGCAATGTGGCAGGCATCAACACCCGATGGTCCGAAGAGTGGAAGATGGCACGGCACAGATGGGGAACCGCCAATCCGATAAACATAATCGGACCGCAATAGGCCGTTACAATAGCCACCAGCACACCGGAGCATGAGATAACCAGCAGGCGTGCCCGCTTGATGTTCAGTCCCAGATTGCGTGCATAGCCATCGCCCAGCAGCAACAGATTCATCGTCTTTATCAGCAGGAAGGACAACGGAAGCAGCACAGCCATGATGCAGACAAACAGCACCATCTGGTCGCCCGAAACACGGGCAAAGCTACCCAATCCCCAAATGACATATGCACGTATATCTTCCTCCACACTGAAATATTTCAATACGCCGATGACGGCACTTGCCACATAGCCTATCATCACACCGATTATCAGCAGCGTCACGTTGCCCTTCACCTTCTGGGAGACATAGACAATGAGCGCCATCACAGCCAGCGCACCGATAATGGCGGCAACCGACAAGGCAACCTCGCCCATATACCCCAAACGGCTCAATGCCACACCGCCCATCGCCCCGGACAGCAATACCACACAAGCCACACCCAGGCTGGCACCTGAACTGATGCCCAATACCGAAGGCCCTGCCAGCGGATTGCGGAACACCGTCTGCATCTGCAGACCGCTGACTGACAGCCCTGCTCCCGCCACCAATGCCGTCAACGCTTGGGGCACGCGGGACTTCCAGATAATATTCTGCCAAATAACGGATTCATCCGTATTTCCCCACAATATGTTCCACACGGAGCGCAGAGGAATGTGAACCGACCCCAAAAGCAGGTTCAGCAGGAAAAAAAGAAAGATAGATGCCAGTGTCAGCAACATCAACGGAAGTACGGGTCTTTTTATCATTTCAGCAGTTCGTAGTAAGTCGGTTTATAGTCAAGCAACAAATCGGGATGGAAAGCATGTATCAAGTCTTCCAATACAATTTCGGGCTGCATGGGCATACTTTCGTAGAAGGGTTTCTCACGCATGTTGCAGTATACCACTCCCTTCTCACGAAACGCACGGAAATCGGCATAACGCGGGTCGAGGGACTTCAAGGCATCATACGTGAATGTCCCGTCATAGCTGTTGACAATGCGCCAATAGTCGGCACTCTCCGCCTGGCTATATACGGTTTCAAAATCCAGCGTGACACCTCCCGAACGGGGATCGTCTTTCAAGAAATAATCCGCACCGGCATCACGGAACAGTTCGGCAAGAAAGCTCTTTCCTCCCACTGCATACCAGTTGCCACCCCGTATCTCGCCGCTGAATACCATCGGACGCTTCTTCACGTTGGCAGCCAGCTCCTTCAATTCGTTATAGCGCTTCTCTATCGCAGCAAACTTTTCATTCGCCTCCACTTCCTGGCCTATAAACATGCCGATGAATTTTATCCATTCAGCCTGCCCCAACGGGGTCATCTCCTTATATCCCAAATGGGGAACCAGTGGAATACCGATTTCCCGCATGGCATCATATCCACCCCGCTTGAAAGGAGAGATAAAGATAACATCCGGATTCATGCTCATTATCACTTCATTATCAAAGTTCCCTTCGATACCAATCTTCACGGTCTCGCCGGACTTCAAACGGTCGTTCATCTCCTTGTTGAAGAGATGGCGCGTACTGGTGATGCCCACCACATAATTGCAGGCATCCAGACGGATGAAGTTGGAAAGTTGCAGGGATGTCATACACATGACGTGCTCCACCGGCGTTTCAATCACCGTATAGTCGCTCGGTATGCCGACAGGCTTTATGCCTTTCGGTACCAGCGCATAGTGGAAAGTGCTGCTGCTTTCTTTTTGAGGGTCGTGTATATCCACCAGACGGACATGGTGCGGAAGATATTTCACCGTATAGCCTTTGGCATAGCACGGTACAATGGTAGCTGCCGTGTCTGTCGTAACCGGAGAATAGCCCGTTTCGGAAGAAGATTCGGTAGTAGTCTGTCTTGATTTTAAGCCGCAAGAGGTTACGCATAAAATGCACAGCAGTGCAATGCCTATGGCAGATATCCGGGTCATGACTATTGGGGTTTATAGAATTCGGGCACAATATTCGTCATTTTTGGGGAGATACGCAAATGCTCTTCCTGCAAATTGACGGATATTGTGCCTAAATAATCTTTAAAAGCCCATCAAGTCATTCAGTGCTTCACTCATGCTGGGATGTGTAAAGACAAAATCACGGAGGAAGGTATATTCCTGCCCGGTCTTCATAGCCATTGCCACCAGGTTGATGACCTCACTCGATTCCGGGCCAAACAGCGTACATCCCAAAATCTTGTCCGTATCGGCGTCCACCACCACCTTGAAGAGTCCGTTCGTATCGCCCAAAGTCCTGGCACGCGGAATGGCGACTACCGGCAGCTTGTTGACCTTTATATTCAATCCCTTCTTGCGTGCTTCCGCTTCGCTCAGCCCGATGCGTGAAAGCGGCGGGTCGATGAATACCGAATAGCTCACCGGGTCACGGTCGGACACCTTGCGTTCTCCCGCCCCGAAAAGGTCTTCGCGCAGAATGCGGTAATCATCCAAAGAAATGTAGGTAAACTGCAAACCGCCCTTTACATCACCGATAGCATGTATCTTGGGGTTGGTAGTCTGCAAATAGTCGTCCACCACAATGGCACCGCGCTCATTCACCTCTACACCTGCCGCCGCCAGATTCAAGCCAGCCGTATTCGGACGCCGGCCGGTAGCCAGCAGGATGGCATCTGCGTGTAACTGATGTTCCTCTCCCGTGACCGCATCCCGGTAAATGACGTCAGAGTCTTTCACGGACTGCACGCGTGCATTCAGCCTGAAAACGATTCCTTTCTGTTCCAATACCTCCCGGACACTGTCCGCAATGTCCCGGTCCTCCCGGGATATCAGTTCGGAAGAGCCCTCGAGCACCGTGACTTGCGAACCGAATGAAGCATACATGGAAGCAAATTCCAGTCCGATGTATCCCCCGCCTACAATGACGAGCTGTGCCGGCAGCTCAGTCAGTTCCATAATGGAGGTGCTGGTATATACCCGTGGGTTACCTTGTATCCCCTCTATCGGTGGAATGACGGTTTCGGCACCCGTATTGATGAATATCCGGGGAGCTTGCAATTGTAATGTCCCTTCCACCATCCCAACTTCCACCACATCCGGACCTGCAAAGGAGCCGATACCCGTATAGACCGTTATATGAGGATTGTCGGCCAGATTGTGATAATTCTTCTGACGCAGGAAAGAGACGACCTCTTCCTTCCTTGCAATGGACTGACGATAGTATGCCTTCTTGACCTCCCAAGAAGCGTCTTTGTCCGCATGCTTTGCCGCATGCACCAATGTTTTTGTGGGAATGCAACCGATATTGATACATGTCCCTCCGTACATCTTTTCCGAACGCTCCACTACGGCAACGTCCAGCTTCCGTTTTGCCAACTCGGCAGCCAGCGTCTTTCCGCCTTTGCCGAATCCGATGATAATGGCATCATACTGTTTCATACGTCTATTTCCTTAATTGGTTCAATACTCTTTTTG
>OHTZ01000430.1_pt1 | contig 28321 bp, 19 predicted proteins | sample 1579011 | NCBI WGS metagenome assembly OHTZ01 (sample SAMEA3879603, study PRJEB24766) | human gut metagenome | biome: human-associated habitat; feature: feces | place: USA | collected 1985/1987
TTCAAAGATACATACTTTTTAGTTATCCTATACACAGGGTTTTCCCCCTGACCCGGGAACATTGGTCTGATCTCCTTCGATGAAACTGCTTCTTCCCCTGAGCACCATATCCGGCACTTTGTTGGGGTTGGAACCATTCTGGATATCGTCCTGCAGCTCGAAGCCCGGCGCCTGCAGCTGTATGATGTTCAATACGTTACTATGTGTCAGTTTCTCTATCTGGTCGCGCTTTATTACGCTTAGGGCTCCCGTGTAGCTTTCTTTTTTCTTGTCCACATATCCTGTTACGACTACGTCAGATACGGTCTCTGTCCGTTCTTTCATGATGATATTGTACTTTGTACTTCCGGTATTGATCCGTACAATCTCGTCGCAATATCCCAGCATTACCGTCTTGAAGGTCCCGATGCTGTCAGGAAGGTCGAAGGAGAAGCGGCCCTCAGCGTCTGCGGATGTGCCGTAAGTACGGCCTTTTCCGCCGTAAGCTACGATGCCGGCCCCTGCTACAGGATTGCCTGCAATGTCGGTAACAGTCCCGGCAATGTGCCTGACGTTCTGAGCTCCAACGAGTTCCGGCGACATTATTGTCATCAGAAGCAGCAGCAATACCATATAGTGAGTCCGATAGTTGTTCAGGGTCATCTTTTCTTTGTCAGTCCATTTTTTTTCGGCTGCAAATTTACTGACCTGAATTTCTGTCGGCAATCCTATAAAATGGTGATTTTTCATTGGCGAAATACCTACAAATGGTGAGTTGATGTTTTATGGCGTTGGCGTAAATTTGTGCCCGAAAAAAATGAATGGAGAAATGATGAAAGACAACCATGCGGCAGTATTGGTGCTGACAATGATGCTGGGCGTTTCTGCTGCAAGTTCTTGCTCGTCCGTCCGCGATGAGATAGAAAAAGACATTGATACCGAAACGCCTATACGTGAGGCCGATGATATCAAGGTTGTTCCGGGGAGACTCAGGGTTAAGTTTTCGGAAAAAGTAGAGCCGAGGATTAGTCTGCTTTCTGCAGTCGGAGCGACCAGGATGGAGCGTGTGTTCCCGTATGCCGGAAAATTCGAGGCACGTACTCATAAGGAAGGTCTGGACAGGTGGTATAATGTATGGTATGACGAGGCTGTTCCTGTAACCAAGGCTGCAGGCGAGTTGGAGAAGACAGATGGAATCGAGGTTGTGGAAAAGGTCCTGCCTGTGAAGAGGATAGATTTCGGAAAGCCTGTCACGATGCTGCCTATGGGCGTCAGCTCATCTTCGGAATATCCGGTGGACGATCCCTATCTGCCGAAGCAGTGGCATTACCATAATGATGGCAGCCGCACGGATGCCATAGCCGGAGCGGACATTAACCTGTTCCGCGCCTGGGAGGTCACGTCCGGCAGCAATGATGTCGTTGTGGCTGTCGTGGACGGCGGTATCGACTATGCCCATGAGGATTTGGCAGGCAATGTCGGCAACTGGGCTGAACTCTATGGACAGGAAGGTGTGGATGATGACAACAACGGCCTTGTCGATGATATCTATGGCTGGAAATTCATATATACGGACCGTAATCCGATGGGAGACAACAAGATAACTGCTGTCCCGCATGGGACTCATGTGGCAGGGACCATAGGTGCGGAGAATAATAACGGCAAAGGTGTCTGCGGAATTGCAGGCGGAAGCGGAAACCATTCCGGAGTCCGTCTGCTCAGCTGTCAAATGTTTACGAACAACAAGAATGATGACGGCGATTCGGATGCGGCCATCAAATACGGAGCCGATGCCGGTGCAGTCATTAGCCAGAACAGCTGGGGATATGATGGCGCTACCTATCTTCCCCAGAGTTGTCAGGAGGCCATAGACTATTTCATAAAATATGCAGGAATTGACGAGAACGGAAATCAAGTAGGCCCGATGAAGGGTGGGATAGTGATTTTTGCGGCAGGCAATGATGACCGCAATTATCTTTCCTATCCGGCATGCTACGACCAGGTGCTTTCAGTGGCATCCGTCGCACCTGATTACCGCAAGGCATATTATTCCAACTATGCGAAATGGGTAGATGTCGCTGCACCAGGCGGAACCTATCGGAAAGACGGACGCTATGATGACGAGTGTCCGGTCTACAGCACGCTGCCGGATAACCAATATGGCTATATGCAGGGTACTTCAATGGCGTGTCCGCATGTCTCAGGCATAGCCGCACTTGCCGTCTCCAAATATGGAGGTCCTGGCTTCACGCCGGATAAATTGAAACTGTACCTCACGCGAGGAGTCAATAATGTTGATGCGTATAATCCTGATTATAAGGGGCTTCTCGGGTCTGGTGCTGTGGATGCCTACAAGGCTGTATCTTCGGACCAAGGCTATGCTCCTGACCGTGTGGTTGACCTTCAGAACAGCAATACGGCCGGAGAAGTGGAACTGACATGGACCGTGCCTGAAGACAAGGATGACGAGCATCCTGATACATTTTTGATAATGTGGCGCGTGGGGACATTGGACAAGCCGGATCCGGAAAATCTTCCTGAAGGCGCAAGCCTTGTACGTGTTCCGGTGAACGGGAAAAAATCCGGAGACAAGATGTCATATACTCTTCTGAACATGGACCAGGATACCCGCTACACCGTGGCGATTATTGCCGAAGACCCGTGGATGAACCGTTCGCCCGTATCCTCCATTTCCTTCGGGACTCCTGTAAACGAACCGCCTGTCCTTTCCACTGATGCCGTTCAGCCGGTGCAAGTGGCTTATAACCGGCGTGTGCGTGTGACTTGCCTGGTCACGGACCCGGACAGCAAGGACTATACGTATGAACTTACTGACCCGAGCGGTGCGGTCACACCTGTGAAAGAACAGGGCAAACTGCATCTGGACATCTTCAACTACAAGCGTACTCCTGGCTCTTATTCGCTGCATGTTACGGTTTCTGACCGTTTCGGCGCATCCGACTCGGCAGACTTGAGATTCGATCTGCTGCCGGATCAGGCCCCGGTTGTCGTCAATGCCTTTGCTCCGGTCTATCTCGGCTCAATGAAGGAAACCTCCGTATTCCTGCCGTCATCTGCATTTGAAGATGAGGTCCCCGAGACCGTAAAATACAGTCTGTCCTGCGACAGGTCAATGCTTTTCCTACAGGAACTCCCTTCAGGAGAGTTCAGCATAATGCCTCTTAAATTCGGTCGGTCGGAAGTTGAGGTAACTGCTGTCGATGAGGGCGGAAATGTCTCGCAATGTACTTTTGCCGTGCTATGTCGGGATGATTCCCGCGAAGTTGATTTGTACCCGAATCCTGTCAAGGATATCGTGCATATCCGTATGGGAAGAAATGTGAAAGGACAGGTCAATGTCTCTGTGTATGATGCCGCAGCGAGGCGTGTACTGACTGCTGACGTGCAGATTGCCCCGACTGAACCGGCTTCAGTGGATATGTCATCTTTGGGCGGCGGAAATTATACGGTCCGCATCTCCTGGGATGGAGGCACACTTGCCCGCACAGTTGTTAAATTATAGATTTTCATGTGCTATGAAACCATCAGGACTCAATATTATATTGGTAATCTGCTGCGTGGAATTTTTCTGCCTTGCCACCATCACGGCCGCAGCTCAAGAGACAGGCGTCTTTATGAAAAACCCGGCGGATTCGAGGACAATGTCCCTGGCAGGTGCCGGGGTGGTATCACTCGATGATGTTTCTGTGCTGGACAACGCTGCACTGTCTCCGTTCTCGCAGAATCGCTTTTCTGCCGGCTTCTCCTGTCAGTCGTGGATGCGTAACATTCTGGGCGGAGGAATGTCATCTTATTCAATGTCAGCAAGATACAGTTTTAGTAAGGCCGGGACTGTCTATCTCGGCATGCGCTCTTTGAAAACACCGCCTTTCGAACAGACTGATGATTATGGCAATGTCATTGATGACACAGCCAAGCCTGGGGACATGGCTTTTGAAATGGGTTATGCCCACAAGTTCTGTGGAGATTTCTCGGCAGCATTGACTGCCAGATATCTACGTCTGGACCCAGGCTATGGAAATGCTGCCAATGCTGTTTCCTTCGATGCCGGTCTAGCTTGGCGCCATACATTCAAAGGTGTCATGGAAGATATTGCAGCAATCGCGCAGTTGAAGAATTTCGGCACGTCGCCGGATTATGGCTCAGGCCGCCGCAGCCTTCCATGGCTTGTCAATGCAGGTGCTTCAGCCGGGCTTCTGGCAGGTAAGCATAACCGTTTCCGCGCCGGTGCTTCCCTGGATATCTCCGTGGCGCCGACATGCGGCAGTCTGTCTCCGAGCAGGGGAGTCTCAGCCTCTTTCGGTGCCGAGTACTCATATCGCCGCATGGTCTATGCCAGAGGGGGCTATCATTTGGGCAATAAATCTGCCGGTGAGCAGCGGTGGGCCTCTGTAGGATTGGGTTTTCGCTTCTGGCACATGACGCTTGACGCTGCTCTCATATTGACTCCGTCATCATCTCCTTTGCACGACACCGCCTCCGGAACGCTCTCGATTTGGTTCTGAGAGTGGCATTGACGCTATCGGCGGCAGCATTGGCCCTTTTGATATCATTGACAGAGGCTGACTTTTTGGGGCGGCTTCCATTGGTGATGCGAATATTTTGCAAAATTATTTTCGTATATTGGACCGAAATAAGGTTGATCAGAAATATTATACGGAAAAAATGAAAACCTACAACTTGATTACAGAGGAACAAATTGCGAGGCTGGAAGCACAATCGTGCAGGTGCGAGGACTGGAACAATGTCTTTGTAGACCCGGAATTTGACACGGAGTACGTGAGAAATGTGACGTTCTCCGGACAAATCAGACTGGGTGCATTCAAAAAGATCTTTACGTTGGCAGGGGGAATCCGGAAGCACAGCGGAATTTTCCACGCTACCCTCCACAATGTCGTGGTAGGAGACGACTGCATGATCGAACATGTCCGGAACTACATTGCAAATTACGTCATCGGCAGCGGCTCGTATCTGGAGAATGTGACGGACCTGATTACCTATGGCGAAACCTCTTTCGGCAACGGAATTAAGGTCAATGTCCTTAATGAAACGGGCGGACGTGAAGTCATCATCCATGACAATCTGTCCTCCCATGAAGCCTATATGGCAGCACTTTATCGACACAAACCGGCATTGACTGAAGCCCTCGACAAGATGGTCGGAAAATATGTGCAGAGCGTCACAGCCTCCTTCGGCGTCATCGGCGAGAATGTCGAAATCCTCGATGCGATGCATATTGTCAATGTCAATATCGGCCCTTATGCCAGAATCAAGGGCGTTTCACGGTTACGTAACGGATCGGTCATTTCCTGCAAGGAAGACCCTGTGGAGATAGGCATGAACGTGATAGCCGATGATTTCATCGTGGAAAGCGGAAGCAAGATTACTGACGGCGTGATGATATCCAAATGCTTTGTCGGACAAGCCTGTGCCCTGGGGCATGGCTACAGCGCTTCGGAATCATTGTTCTTCAGCAACTGCCAAGGAGAAAACGGCGAGGCTTGTTCGCTTTTCGCCGGGCCATATACGGTTACCCATCACAAGTCGACACTGCTGATTGCCGGAATGTTTTCATTCATGAATGCCGGTTCGGGGTCCAACCAGAGCAACCACATGTATAAATTGGGACCGATTCACCAGGGTATTCTCGAAAGGGGAGCGAAGACTACATCTGACTCATATATATTGTGGCCCGCTAAAATCGGCGCGTTTTCCCTTGTGATGGGACGTCATGTCAACAATCTGGACACGACTGATTTGCCGTTTTCGTATCTGATTGAGCAGCAAGGCTCTACCTATATCGTCCCTGGCGTGAACCTGAAGTCTGTCGGGACAATACGTGATGTCAAGAAATGGCCGGAAAGGGACAAACGGAAAGACCCGCACCGCCTGGACCACATAAATTTCAACCATTTGAGTCCGTTCACCGTGCAGAAGATGTTTGCCGGCATTGATATCTTGGAACGCCTCAAGGAGGCTTCAGGTCTGAGGGCTGACAATTATTCTTACAAGAAAGCGACAATCCGTAATGCGGCACTGTTCAAAGGCATCAAATATTACCAGACAGCTATCGTAAAATTCTTGGGCAACTCGCTGATCTCCAGGATTCAGGATGCTGATATCAGTACGGACGAGGGGCTTCGTCTCGCATTGCGCAAGGATACTGCCGTGGGCTCCGGACAATGGGTGGACATCTCGGGTCTCATCGCCCCGGCTTCAGAAATCGAAAGTATCTGTGATGACGTGATTTCCGGGAAAATAGCAGATATCAATGTCCTTTCAGACAGATTTCTGGACATTTTCGCGCATTACTACAATTACGAATGGACATGGGCCCATGACGCAATCGAACGTTACTGGAAGATTGATCTTGCCAAGATTACACGAAGTGAAGCCGCCGATATGGTGAAACAGTGGAAGAATGCAGTCGTGTCTCTGGACAAGTTGATCTACGAGGACGCCCGTAAGGAATTCGACTTGACGACCATGACGAGTTTCGGAGCCGACGGCGACAAGACGCGCCGGGATGAAGATTTCAATGCCGTCCGCGGCGGAGGTTTCGATGACAATCCTTTCGTTCAGGAAGTCATTGACCACATCCGCCGCAAGTCGGCACTCGGGGACGGTGTCATTGACCGTCTCAAGTAAATCTTCCGTATCCATGTGTCCAGTCGAACATCAGAATACATGGAGATTACTCCGACCATGGCATGATGATTGTCTTATCGAGTCTGCGTACAACATTGATTCTTATCCGAAAACCAATTGATTATGAACAGAAATAAATTGACGGCAGCAACGGTCGCATGCATTCTTATGCTGACCTTCAGTATCTCTGCAATCGCGAGAATTAAAAAACCTGTCATAGAACGCGGCATGACCAAACAGCAAGTGACAGCTTTGCTTGGTACCCCGTTGACATCCAGTTTCGATGAATTAGGCGACATCTGGATGTATGAAGAATGGCGCGGACCGTTTGTGGGTGGTTCAAACGTAAGGATTTATGTAATGTTCGATATGACTGGTAAAGTCGTCAGATGTGACGAACGGACAATTGAGTCCAACCGGCAGGAAGAAATCAATTCTCAGGTTTACTCCAATGGCGTTCCAAGAATAAATCAGCAGGTATATCCGCATGGACTGCACTGGCTGAACGATAGAGACTTTTCCACTTTATATAAAAAAGTGTCCGCTGCCAGCTTCGATAAAGACAAGAAGGATTTGATAGAAGTGGCCAGCCTTGGCTGCTATTACTCATGCAATCAATGCGCGAAGATATTAAGCATCTTTTCGTTTGACGATGATAAACTAGCCGTGTTCAAGTTAATGGCTTCTCATATCATTGACTTGCAGAATATACATATAATTTATCAGCAGTTTACATTCGATGATGCCAAAAAGATGGTCTCGGATATTCTGCAGTCAGAGTTTGCACATTACTCGCACTGATCGACAGATTCATTCGTCATAAATCAAATATCCCAGCATTTCAGACGCCATGTTGCTGTGACAGCCCATGTTTCGGAATGGCGGTCAGCGCAGGTCCTTCGTGATCCCGATTCGGTTCTAGATAAAACGATTAAACGGTACAAAGCGGCGAAATTTTGCCGGATTGTACCGTTTAAAACGTTTTCGCGGAACGATTGGTGTGTGTCCCGACAAACCCTAATTCACGAACACCATTTCCTTCAGCAGATGGTCTGCGCCGGCCAGCTTGTCTATGGTGAACAGGACATAGCGGATGTCAAGCGAGATGTTGCGGCAATAGTCAGGGTCGAATTCGATGTCGCTCATCGTGCCTTCCCATACGCGGTCGAAATTCAGACCGATCAGGTTGCCGTCCTTGTTTATCACCGGACTTCCGGAATTGCCTCCCGAGGTGTGGTTGGTGGCGATGAAGCATACCGGAACAGTCTTCTTTCCATTGTCCCCGGTTATCGCCCATTGACCGTAATCCTTGGCCGCATAGATGTCGCGCAGCCTCTGTGGAATGTCATAGTCGAAAATCTCAGGATTGTCCTTTTCCATTATTCCTTCGAGCGTCGACTGCGGCTTGTAATATGTCCCGTCGGCAGGGGAGTAGCCGCTGATGCTTCCGTAAGCTACTCTCAATGTGAGATTTGCATCCGGGAAGAATGCTTTCTTCGGCTCGAACTCCATCTGACCTCTCATATAGTCCCTGTAAAGTAGAGTGATTTCACGGTTCAGGCGTTTCTCGTAAGGGTAGACGTCGCTTGCATACCATTTCCTGAATTCATTGGCGAACCTTACCGCCGGATCCGCATACATGGTTGCCGTATCTGCTGCTTCCAGTTTCGCAACCTTGTCCGCATCCGTGAAGAGGGATTCTCCGAACAATGCATCTGCCCAGTTGCTTGCGCTTCCGTATTTCGCCAGCTCTTCTTTCATATACTCCGGATGGAACTTTTCGGGAACATCTTTAGCGAATGCGCTCATGGTCGCCACGAAAGATTCCTTGTCGATAGGAAGGTAATAATCCTTGTAGAATGCCTCCGACAGGGCTGCCGCCCCTTCATTGTCGCCGCCGGCAAGCTTCTTCGCTACCGAACCCGCGAAACTGCAAAGCTCCACGGACGCGGCCGTTTCGCTGTAATACTCCCTGGCGAAAGTATAAGGTTCCAATGCTCCATACAATGAATCCAGGCGTGGCAGTATGGTGCTGTATTCCGTCCCTTCGGCCCACTTTGCAAATCTCTTTTCATATTCCTGTTTGGCAGCGACAGTGCCCAGACGGTTGATTCCCTTCATCTCGCCCTGCCACTTTTTCCATGCGTTGGCCACGCCGGCATTCTTGGAAGAGTACTGGATTCTGACCTTCTGGCTCTCGGACATGTATTTTTTCTGAGTATCGAGCCTCATTGTCCTCAGTGCTATCTTCGCAGGGTCGGAAATCTCCGATACATATCTCACGCCCTCTGACATGATATATTCCTGGGTCCTTCCCGGAAATCCGTACACGAATGTGAAATCGCCTTCCTGAACGCCTCCGAGTGAAATCTTGAAGAATCTCTTGGGCGTGTATGGAACATTGTCCTCGGAATATTCAGCAGGGTTGTTGTCCTTGTCTGCATAGATGCGGAAAATGGAGAAGTCGCCCGTATGGCGCGGCCACATCCAGTTGTCCGTGTCACCGCCGAACTTTCCGATGGATGAAGGCGGAGCACCTACCAAGCGGACATCGCCGTATTCGCGGTAGAGGAACAGGAAATACTGGTTTCCGTAATACAATGACTCGATAGTAGCCCTAAGTCCCTTTCCTTCAGCAGTTACCTCTTTTATGAGCTGCTTGGAATTGACATTCACGATGGAGTCCCTTTGCGCTTCGGTCAATTCCGGGGTATATCCTTCGAGAATCACGGAAGTGACGTCTTCCATCCTTTCCAGGAAACTCACGCTGAGCCCCTTATTCGGCAGTTCTTCCTCTCTGCTCATTGCCCAGAATCCGTCCCGCAGGTAGTCGTGTTCGACGCTGCTGTGCTTCTGTATCTGGCCGTATCCGCAGTGGTGGTTGGTAAGAAGCAGTCCTTCCGCTGAAATGACTTCACCCGTGCATCCGCGCCCGAAAAGCACGACCGCATCTTTCAATGATGCCTGATTCACGCTGTAAATGTCTTCTGCCGAGAGCCTGAATCCCTTGCTCTGCATGTCCCCGATCCTCTGCGAAATCAGCGACGGAAGCCACATGCCCTCATCCGCATAAGCCTCCGTTTCCGCAATGATTCCCATCGACAATGTCAATGTCAATGCTCCGATCGTGTTCCTGAAAATTCCTTTCTGTGTCATTCGGTTCTTGTATGATGTATGTTTTGTTTGATTAAATATGTCCGCATGGCGTTAATGACGGACATCACACAAAGATAATCAAATGCCGCAAAAGTGACCTCATGCAATAATGAGGATTTTATTAATTTTGCATGGATTTGAACATTTTGTAGAAAGATTTAGACATTTTGTAAGACAGATTTGAACATTTTGTAAGGCGGAAATGAAAATTGAAGAGGCGATTTTGTATGTTCTGGCTGAACGCAACGGCGGGTTGAGGACTGAACAGATTGCGGAGATCATCAACCGCAGGAAGCTGCATGTCAGGAAGGACGGGCAGCCGGTTACGTCGGCGCAGGTCTATGCCGTGGTAATGCGTTTTCCGGAAACATTTGTGAAGGCAGAGGGGCGCATTATGTTGCTCATCTGAAGTCTTGTTCCGGAAACGACATAAAGAAAGTCGACCGCATGGCGCGATCGACTTTCTTGAGTTTATCAGTCTTCCGGATATGGAGCGAAATCGGATTTCGATGCGCCGCATACCGGGCATTTCCACGAATTCGGGATATCTTTGAAAGGTGTACCAGGTTTTATCCCGCCATCGGGATCACCCTCAGCCGGATCATAAATCCATCCGCATCTGAGGCATTCATACTTCATCAGATCTTTTGGCATAATATAATTGATTATTAGTTAATACGCTCGAAGTTAATCAATTATATAATAATTTCAAAATTCGTAAAGATGAAATTTGCATCTTATATGGTCAATATGACATTGTACATTAAATGTAGGCATTGACAGTATCGACAATAGATTTTTTAACATTTTCCCAATCGAGATTCTCCGTCATCCTCGGCATTGGGTCTGCTTCTGCATCTTGAAAATATGTGAGGCTTTTGATTGCAGTAAATAGTTGTGCATCCGAAAATTTCCGAACATATAAATCAAGCAGCTCTTCAAGTGAATATGTTTTCAGGAGGAAGTAATAATCAATGAAATCCTTTTTTGTCCCACGATTGGTAATTGCAGATAATTTCATTGCTGCAATATCTTGTATGCTGGCCAAAGTTACACCATTTTCGACAACAGGTGAGTCTATCCATGGATACGGATAGTTTACGATATCCACTTTAATGCCATCCACAATCAAGAATCGCATCGTTTTTGATGCTGATATTGGTGATACGGAAGCAAACGAAGATAATTCGAATACAATATCTTCCAGAGGCGCATCAATTTTTCCGAAGAAATCCAAATCTACGGAGACCCTATGCCCCAGTTGTAAAGCGAGAGCCGTCCCTCCGACAAGTCTCGACTCTTTAAACATATCCAAAGATTGAATCTTTTTTAGAAGTTCCAATGTGTTTGGGTAGATGGTTTCGTAGTGTAGCATCTGAATGATTCTTTAGGGATGGAAGTCAGTGCGCAAATGAAAGAAAGAGCTTTTGGGTCCAAAGTCCGTAAATTTTGGGCGATTTCAGCTATGCGTGGGATTCCATATTTGCTGACCAGAAGCCTCCAGTCATTGAATTTTCCTAATTCCAGGACACGGCTTACCACAAAAGGCGCATTGGACTCCAAATCCAAGGCCTCCTTTTCCACATCCCAGAAAAGAAAATCTGAGAATGAATTTATATATTCTCTATCGCTCATGAATAGCAAATATATGAATTGATACCCGAAAATCCAAGTCTAATCAGGGCCGTGTGAATCTGGAAATCTTTGAAACCTGCAAAAAAATGCTATCTTCGCGGTAAATGGAAAAAAATTATGGAAGAACCGATATTGAATGCCCATAACAAGGCTGAATACGAGCCGGCGCATACCGCAGAACATATCCTTAACCGCACGATGGTCAACATGTTCGGATGCCCGCGTTCGCGCAATGCCCATGTCGAGCGGAAGAAAAGCAAATGCGACTATATCCTTGACACCTGCCCTACGGACGAGCAGGTGGCTGCAATCGAGGCTAAGGTCAATGAAATTATCAATGCAGCATTGCCCGTGACGATACATTTCGTTTCGAAAGAAGATGCCGCAGGGATTGTGGACCTGAGCAAGTTGCCTGATGATGCCTCTGATACTTTACGCATTGTCAGCATTGGAGACTATGACGATTGCGCGTGCATCGGCGCTCATGTATCGGACACCTCGGAAGTCGGCGAATTCAAGATAATCAGTCATGACTTCAACGACGGAATCTGGCGGGTCCGCTGGAAAGTCATCTCTTGTAGATAAATGCTTTGTTCTTTAATTGATATTTTATACTTTTGTGTAAATATTTAAAATAGCATTTTAATAATTGTGGTTAATAAAGCATTACTTAAACAGACGACTATGGTACAATCGAAGTGATGCCTTGCTGGGACTGGCTGATCAACTTTTAGATGTGCTTTCTGACGATGGGTTCTCCTGCTTGAGCTTGAGGATGCATCATCGTCTAATACAGAAATCCGAATAGCCAAAGCGGAATCCGGCTGCCGGAGCCGACTTCGGTGTCGTCCACCGCGAGGTAGCTGTCCGGAAGATCTGCAATCTGCCCAAAGGTCTTTCCCTTGCCTCCGACTTCAAAGAGGTGCTTGTCGTCGATGAGAAAGTCTCCCTGCTTGGGGTATCGGACATCGTGCAGGACGCGAAGCTGGCTGATGAAAAATGTTTCCCGCTCGTTTCCTTTGTCTACTTTCGGACACAGCACGTGCATCAGGTTGGGATTGCCTAGAAAAATCTTGTCCGGCTTGGTGAGGGACTTGTAATTCTTGGTCTTGGCTGTGAGCAGTGCAAGGACCTGGGCCTTGTCAAGGGCATAAAGCATCTTGAGCCCAGACTCATTGTCTGTGGAGAGCTGCCGCCAAAGTTCGGACATGTTGGGTTCGAATGGAACGTGCTCGCTGATGATCATTAGGAGCTTCTTTACCTTCTGGAGTGTCTCATAGGTTACGTTCTCAACGGCAGGAAGGTCGGAATCGATGACAACGGTGACGGTTTCACGCAGTCGGGAAGGAAAATCCTCCGGAGATTCACGGTAGAAGGGGTAGTACCCTTGTGAAAGGTATGCTTCGAAGATGGGAGCCACCTTGATATTTCCGACGATTTCCATCGCTTTCCGGACATGGTGCTTCAGAATATCATCCAGCGGGATTGTACTGGTCTTGAAGATGCCTTCCAATTCCAGGTATTCGCGGAAGGACAGGCCATACATCGTGTATGGGGTCTGGCGACGGGACATATCCACAGTTGCATTGTCGAGGACCAGCAAGGAACTGCTGGTATAGACAATGCTCATATCGGGGTAGTCATCGTAGATGTTTTTCAGGGCCTGGGACCATCCTTCGTAACGATGCACTTCATCTAGATAAAGCCGGGAAATGCCGTGCCGGTCCGCCCAGTCGACGAGATCCATCAGGCTGTGTGCGGCAAACCATAGATTGTCCAGCGATGCATATAGCGTCTGGTCAATGTCCTCGTAGTTCTCAAGGATATGCTGGAGGAGCAGGGTGGTCTTTCCGACCCCCCTGGCACCCTTGATGCTGATGATACGCGCTTTCCAGTTGATCTGGCTGTAGAGATATCGTTTGAAGTGCAGGTCAATCTTCGCGATTTTCCGGTGATAACTGTCGTATAGCGGCTGAAGTTCTGCTTGTTCCATGGTAATGACCGTTTTGTTTACATGGCAAAGATAATGATTTTATAATTCAAACCATAAGAATTTTGAAAATTTTATGGTTGCAACCGAAATCGGTACACCTTCACTGTGTGCGGTTGTTCTGGGTGTAGCCCATATCAATGCCCACATGCGCATAAGGCAGCGCGTAAAGGTTCAATAGATATCAATAAACTTCAATGTTTTCCACCACAGCCTTGCCTTTTTCGATGACAATTCTCAGCTCTGAGGCGTCCGTGGAAGGGAAACTTATTTCGTTCTGTCCTGAAACGCAATGCCTGGTGCCGGATACGGTGAGGAATTGACCTCCTCCGTTCGTTATCTGGACATAGATTTCGGCGTCGGAACCGCTGCTCAGCATGAAACGTACGCCATTGACATTGCCTTTGGCCGGAATCGTCAGGAAATCTCCTTTGCCGAGGCTTGCCGGTCCGGAGAATTTCATGTCGTCCGCCTGTGAAACGGCAACCTTACTGCCGGCATTGTCCTGAACGTGGAGTTTTGCCTGGAGCCTTATGTCTGTGGATGACGCCGCGGCCATGATTTCGAAATCTCCCGGCTCCACCACATGGTTCATGTTTCTGTCAAGTATTGCCAGATCCTTTGGAGTCAACTTGAATTCTACGGTCCTGGTCTCTCCCGGTTCAAGGGAAATGCGTTCGAAACCGCGCAGAACCTTCTCGTAGACCGTTATTGAACTTAGACAATCGTGGACATAAAGCTGCACGACCTCATCTCCGCGGACTTTGCCGGTGTTGGTGACATTGAAAGAAACCTGCACTGAATCCGTCGGGGTAATTTGATTGGAAGAGAGGCGAAGGTCAGAGTATTCGAAATTCGTATAAGAAAGACCGTAACCGAAGTCATAGAGTAAACCGTTTACGCGGCTTGCCCATCCGTCAGGTCCGAGTTCCTTGCGCCCATCTACTTGAGAAGCAGGCTTGTACGGGAAATTGAACGGAATTTGTCCCACGGTTCGCGGGAAGGTTACAGTGAGCTTGCCGCCCGGGTTGTACTCTCCCAGCAGCGCTTTTGCGATCGCGGTCCCGCCATGTGCCCCAGGATACCAGGCCTCCAAGATGGCATCCGCATATTTGTCAGCATAGTTTATTGACAATGGACGTCCGTTTATCAGGACCACGATGACCGGCTTGCCTGTCTTTATTATTTCCTTCAGCAGAAGGTTCTGATGCCCGGGCAGTTCCAGTGACGTGCGGCTTTTGTTTTCTCCGCATGTGCGCGGACCGCCGCCCAGAACGAGCACCGTGACGTCGGCGCTTTCTGCTGTCTTCACGGCTTCCGCTATCCCGGCCATTTCTTCTGCAGTAGGGTCTTCAGGCAGCACTTCTGATTCAGGCCAATTCTTGTCCACGAGTTCACAGCCTTTGGCATATATGACATCCGCCTTACCGTCAAGCTCCGTGCGCAATCCTTCAAGCACCGAAACGGCTTTGGTCCCCAATGGCCCGTAATGAAGATGAGCATATCCGGTGTCGTCCGCATTAGGACCGATGACGGCGACGCGTTTGAGTGCTTCTGCGTTGAGAGGCAATGTCTTGCCGTCAGTCCCGAACGGGGTGTCGGATGAGGCGTTTTTCAGAAGCACAAGAGATTCCAGCGAAGCACGCAGCGCCACTTCATTGTTCTTCGCGCCATCTACTTCTTCATCAGCTGCTTCATAGTCAGTCTGATAAGGGGAGTCAAACAGCCCTACGAGAAATTTTACCCGCAGGATGTCGCGTACTCTTTCGTCAATGACTGACATCGGAACGGTGCCTTCTTCTACGAGTTTCCTCAGCGGCAGCACATAGCTGTCCGGGGAACGGAATGTGCAACGTACATTTAGTCCTGCCATAACGCTCTGGCGCACAGCTTCTTTCATGTCTGCTGCGACATTGTGCTTCGTATAGAGATACTCCACGGCATCGCTGTCGCTCACGAGGTAGCCTTTGAACCCGAATTCGTCGCGGAGCCGTTCAGTAAGCCAATAATGGCTGCCCTCTATCGGCTCGCCGTCATAGTCGTTGTATGAAACCATTGCACCGAGAAGGCCAGCACGTGAAATGACCTCTTTCCACGGATGGATATGTATGTTTTCCACCTCATGAGGCGCCATCTGGGGGTCCACGCGGGACATGCCTTCGCGCGCCCCCTTGTTGTTCGAATAAGCAGCGAAATGCTTTGCGGTCGATGCTACCTGGAAATCTGTCTGCATTCCGAGTGTCATCTGCACCCCCAGTTCGCCTACGAGATAGGGAGACTCTCCATATACTTCTTCGTAACGGCCCCATCTCTGGTCGCGCCCCACATCGAGAATAGGTGCATAGACATTGGTATAGCCCAGAAGCCTTCCCTCGCGGCCGGTGATTCGTCCCACTTCATGAATCAATTCCCTGTCCCAGGTGTGTCCAAGGCCGAGTTGGGTGGGAAAGTTCGTAGCACGATAGGCCTCGACACCACGTATTCCTTCATTGGTGAAATCCACGGGGATGCCCAGTCTGGTGTCTTCGATGAAGAACCGCTGCACCTCGTTCATTGCCGCTGCATGTGTGGATGCCGGCCAGAGATAAGGCGAATACATCTCGATAGGTCTGCCCCATTGACGGAAACCGTTCAGGTGCTCGTCTATCGCGCCCATGCCGTCCTTCCACAGTTTCTCCTTCCATTCAGGAGTCGGAAGCGGGTCGGCAAGCACACGCCAATATCCGTAAAGCGTCACCATCTGACAGGTCTTCTCCTCAATCGTCATCTTCGAAAGCAAATCTTCCACTCTCGCGTCAATGTCCGCCGTCGGATCTTCATAAATGTCCTTGACCCCGTTCTTGTTCAGGTCAATCCACCCCTTGTGGTATATCTTCCCGTTCTTCGGCCTGAACTTGAATGCCGTGTCCGCGCCGGCGGGTTCAGATGCGAGAAGAACAGTCGTGCAGCACAGTGCAGCTTGGATGATGCTATGGAATTTCATCGTATGGTGTGTCTAAAAGATTTCAGTTATTTCAGAAACTTATCTGCAAAATTAATGAATTGTGTCCAGTCGTAAAGCAAGATGTCGTGATTGCCCTTGCGTATGTGGTTGCCCATCCGTCCGACTGTTTCCGGATCTTCCACTCCAGGCTTTTCTGTGGACGTAAATCCCTCATAGCCATATAGGTTGTAGACCGGTGTCGCTCCTACCAGGCTTAGATATTCTCCCTTCTGGTCAGCCCAGTTGTCCTCGCTTCCGCTTGAAACGTAGACCGGACGCGGAGCTATCATTGAAATCAGCTCATGCTGGTCGAAGGGGAGTGCGTCTTCGTTGTTGCTGTATTTTTCGAAGTTGCCGCAGAACCAATGCTGGAAAGCGTCATTTACGATGTATATGGTCTCACCGAATTTCCTGCGTGAGATTGCACTGCCGCAACATCCTGAGCAGTTGGATATTACCAATGCGAACCGCTGGTCGGTAGCGCCAGCCCAGAGTGCTGTTTTCCCCAGCCGCGAATGTCCCAGTACGGCGACCTTGCCAGCGTCAATGTCCTTGTCCGTTTCGAGATAGTCCAATGCGCGGGAAAGCCCCCAAGCCCAAGCCGAAATCGTACTCCAAGAATCTCCTGTGCGAGGCTTGCCTTTATCCAGAAGGCCGTGCACGCCGTTGTGGAAGCCGTCATTCCAATCCGGATCGACATCGCCGTAGAACATTGTCACGACCGCATACCCTTTGGACAATACATATTCATAAGGCCATCTGCGTCCCCAGTCTCCCCGGTTGACAGGCTGGTACCACGCACCATAGTCCTCGATCTGGCTTTCCGTCGGCATGAGCACTTCCGGATCAGTGGTCGTAGCATAATTGCCTCTGAAATTCATTCCTATAAACGCCGGCACCGGGCCTTTTGCATCATTTGGAATATACATCAGGACAGTCATGTAGCGGCTCTCGTCTTCAGTAAAATATACAGCCACCTGGCGGCGGGTTGCTTTCCCGCCGAATGCGTCAAGGCTCTCTTCCAGGACCTTGAAATGCAGTCCCGCAGGTTTCCCCGGCTCATATCCGTACATTTCCTGACGTAGCATATCCATGATTTCAGGGCGGCGCTTCTGCTCCCAATCTTTCACGGACTTGACGCTCTTTCCGTTGTTTTTTACAAGCGGGTCTGGAAGTTCATATTTCGGAACAGCGGCCTCGTCATAATTCACTTTATACGAAGTGAGACGACGGCTGACCGTTACGGTTTCGCCCTTTTTCATGTATATTTCCAGAATGCCGTTTCCACATGCCTTCCATTGAGGTGTCTGCCCGTCGTCTCCGGTAACCCTTAGCATCATTTCCGTAATGCCGGTATGGATGCGGCATGTGCCTCCTTTCTCACTTGACACGGTGACGGACGTCGTGTTCCCGTTTTTGCGCTCAGCGGAAATCAGGAATGCGCCACGTGCACGCATATTCTTGAAACTCACGTCATTCCAAGACGAAGGACAGCCGTGGAAAACTCTGATGCAGTCGCCCCAATCCTGAAGGTACATCTCTTCCAATGAACACATCGCCGAGAACGGCGTCTCGATAACCGGTCCCGACTCATTGTAAAGCGTGTTCGGACGCAGCCATCCGGCGAAAAAAAACTTCATACATGCCAATGCCCCGTCACCTTCGCCGGCTGTCGCCAGCATTGCGGCTTTGCCGGTCAATGAATAGCCGGTGTTGCCCTGCCAACGGTTCATGGAATATCGCATACGGCTCTCATCTTCAGGGTTTTCCCAATCCAGAATATGGTACGGGTAAATCATGAAAAGGTGGGACCAATGCCTGTGGGTCGTGTCTCTGAACTCGAATTTGTCGCTGACCTTGAAACCGGTTTTCTCGTCGTATCCGAATGCTGGCAGATTTGCGAGAAAGTCTTTCCACTTCGGCAGCATCGGATCATTGAGCCCATATTTTTCGTCAATGCTGATGAGCGTGGAGAGGCCCCAGCGCAGATTTGCAAGGTCGTAATTGGAATTGGTTCCTATTTCTCCAAGCTCACCATCTCCATATTCCGGCGATGCAGTGGATGGGAGTGAACAGGTTCCGTCCGGGTTGGTAATCCTGATCCGGAAGAAGATGTTTACCGCCGATTTCAGCAACGGGAAAAGGCGTTCTTTCATCTGGAAATCATCTCCGTAGGCTTCGCACATCTGCCAATAATAGAAAAGCGTCCATGTGAGATTTCCGACTTCATATTGATTTCTTTGAGCCAATGCCGGACTGAGTGCCGCGTGCATGTCGTAGCTTGAAGCCCTCGGCATTACCATACAGTCCTTCCATCCTTCCTGCCCCGGGATGTCGGTGACATTGCGTGTGAGATTCTCACGGTTCTTCCAGAATGAATCCCATAGAGGCTGCTCCAGCTGGCCGAGATTTGCCTTGGTCAGCCAGCTGTATGTGAGCTGTATGTTGAGATTCATCCAGATTGCCGGCCAAGGAGTGTCGCTGGTCGGCCATACGCCCTGCAGGTCGACTATCGGTTTCCCAGGTCGTGCCGTGGATGCGAATTTATAGTATTGGAACCACCAGAAACGCTCAATGTTCTTGTCCGGGAATGTCAGGAATGCAGCATTGCGGTAGAAATTATGCCACCATGCAATGTGTTGTGAATCAATTTTTTCCTTGGTGGCGGAAAAGGCGTTTCTGATGATAGCTTTCGCCTCGGCCTTTGCTTTTGCAAGTTTGCCAGCCTGGGTTACGGTCGCAATCGTCCTGCTGTCAGCGCCGTTTCTGACTGTCTTCCAAGCCACGACATACCATCTTGCAATGTTGGTAAACGTGGTGTCCTTAGCCAGTGCCTGAATGCAGAAGCTGATATCGCCGTCTTTGTGGAAATACGAATCGGGATTGGATTTGCCTTCGGCATTGACATACCCCTTTGGTGCATTTGCCGAATTGAAGACGTACCGTGGGCTGATTGCTTTCTGCGGTACGAAATCGAGTTTCCAGCCGGTCTCGCCACCTTCTGCATGGGTATCGAAGATGATACAATCACGTTCCGAATGGACGTATGTACGGAAATCAAGTCTCCCGGCATTGGTTTTCAATGCTCCGGATGTGACGGCATCGTAAATTGACAGGCGCATTTTTTCGTCCTGCACCTGACCGGCTGTGGAAAAAGTGAAATAGCCTATCGGCAGGCGGCCGGAATTGTAGACATTGAACGGCTCCCGTGCTTCCGTGACGTCGCTGCGTCCGACATTGAGCCGATACACGCCGTCGGTGAGTTTGTACAGGTTGGTTCCGAGCAATCCGTTGCCCATCAATGCTCCCGAGTAATAGCCGTCAGTGCGGCCCCAATGACGTTTTCCGAAAACGCCTTCCGGAAAGACCGGGTCCGCCGTGATGTCATTGTCCCACAGCATATCATATTGCCCGATAAATTCTTTCCAGTCGAAACTGTTCTCTGCCGAAAACGACGGCACCGGCAGCAGTGTTGCCGCCAGTGTCATCGTGATTGTAACTATCCACTTCTTAGTCATAGACTATTGTTTAGAAATTTGAAAATTAAGACGCCTCAAAAGGCACAATGTAAAAGGACATGTTTTTGAAGCGGTCTTAAGACTTACTAGCGTGATGCTCCCGTAGCAGCAAAGGCCGCCTTTTTAACAAATGACCCGGTGGTGAGATTCACGCTTTCGAACGGCTCGTTGATGGAGCCGATTGCGTTGCCGTTCAGTTTCATTCCGAGAGACGTTCCTTCGGCCGAGCCCCAATAGAATGCCTTGTTGATGCCCACCATAAATGTGGTGTGAGGATACCATGACCAGTTTCCTCCCGTGTTTACAGATGTGATTTCGCGGTCTTCCCCCTTGGTGGAAAGAATCAGAAGCTTGCTTTCACCTGCCGTGCCTTTGTCTACAGGATTCGTCTGGTATGCGATATTGTTCTTGATGGTGACATCGCCTGAAATCTTGTTTACAGTTACGAGTCCTCTTTTTGAGCTGGCATCGACTCCTGCGGTGTTGTAGAGAGTGTTGTTTTCTATATCGACGGATGTGAACTCAATGCCACTGGCGTAGCGTGCGTCTATGAAGTAGAACGGACGAGGCTCACTGTCGCTCCAGATGACATTGTTCTTGGCAGTGAATGAACCGAGCGTGTAGTCTGCTGCAACACCATTCCAAGTCTGAATCAGAGCACGTCCCCGGCTGTCTTTGTCGTTCATTACGAGGATGTCGCAGTCAATAATGGACATATCGTTAAGATTCTGTCCGGCTTTCTGTCTCCAAAGGAGGTCTTCGTTAAGTCCCAAATAGCAGTTTTCGAGAACTATACGTCCGATGTTTGTACTTGCGGTACTAAGTATTCGACGGTTGAGGTTGTCGTTTGTAATGGATACGTTCTTGAACGCCACTACATGGTGTTCGGCTGACTCGCTTCTAAGTTCATAGTCACATCCGCTGATGATGTGAACGGAAGACCTTGAACCCGACTCATTACCGATGAGCATCACAGAGCCCTTAAATACGGATTGATTCAATGATACTTCTGCGCCCGGAGCAATGAAATAAACTCCAGGAGTTGTCACAGCGACAGTTCCCTCTGAAATGAGTTTCCCATCACCATATTCCGCCTTATTGTACATCTTTCCGCCGATTTCAATGTCTTGTCCTGCCATCCACATCTGGTAAGGAGTCATCTTGTGCTCCTCCAGTGTGCCGAGATCCCAGAGTTTGCCGGCAGTTGTCTTGAATGCCTTGTCTGATTTGGAGGTGAACAGCGAATTTCCGGCTGCGTCATACGCCGTAATCGTGAATCCCTTGGACAATGTCAGACCCGGTGCGAGGGTAATGTAACAGTCCGTATCCGGTGCGGAAACAAATGTTTTGGCCACGTCGAAACAGTTTATTTCCGGTTTGAATCCTGCAAGGTTGGTCTCGCCTGTGCTGTATGTTCCGACAACTTTACCTGTCACATTTTCATTGTTATTGCCCTTGAATTCCACATAAGAAACGCCGGTAGTGGAAACCTTGAATTTGAGAAGCGTGAGCATGTTCTTGAACGACAGACTCCTGTCCGTTCCGCTGCAACTTGCAAACGCCGCGTGAGGAGTCCTTCCTGAAGCAATCTCAACGAAATCGTTCGGGTTGCCAACGTTCTTCACGTTTGTGTAAACGTGATTTGCTTCAAAACTGCCCAATGTGTTCTTGTCGCTGACATATGCCAGATAACTTTCCGCTGTGGGAGATACTTTTTCTGACTTGAATGTTGCCGAACCGTCAGGGTTGATGTTCTCGGCGTTGAGAGTGATGCGGTCTATAGTTTCACCGTCATAAACAGCAATAAAATCTCCCGCAGTGAAAGATACTTTCGCAGTTTTCGCAGTTGCGTCAATATCGATTGCAACCTTGGTTTCCGCAGTCGGGTTTTCACTTTGCATGAAGGCTGTGAAAGTTACACCCTCGCCTGCAGATTCTTCGCCTTCCGGTTTGACGTCTGTTTCTTTTGCACAAGCGACAGCAGCAATCGCAGCCGCGCTTAGCATCATATATTTGAGAAATCTTTTCATAATGTACTGCATTTACCAGGTTAGTTCTTCATAATCGTATGGATCGTTCGCGATCGCTTTGGCTTCTTGGGACTGTGCGAATCCCGTTTCCGTACTTGTCTCAAACTCGAGAATTTCCGGGGCAATGTAATCTTGTGTTTTCATAATACATTGATTGTTAGTTAAATATTTATTTTCCAAATACAGGGTCGTCCGCTATTACTACCGTTACCTCCCGAACGGTGGACGTATGGCCTTGGTAATTGTCGTTCACTCCATAGAACACTGCCTTGTATGTGCCAGGCTTGTCGTATGTATATTCGTAATCATAAATCGGGTTCATCATGTTCTTGATGTGCACACCGGTGTCTTTCAGAACCGTATTGAGCGGCATTGGCTGTGAGACACACCAGACATCGATCTCATAGGTCAGAAATGTCGGATTCGTCCCTTCGAAATTGATGGCATAGCGCGAATCATCGAAGTGGGCGGTAGCAATTGATGTGGTATCGCCTCTTTTCAATGGATTCTTTCCAAGATATGGAGGATCCTGCTCATTCATTACGATGAGGTCGAAAGGTATGTCGTTCAATCTGGTTGTCACTGAATTGTCCTTACCGAAATTCATTTCTATGTCACCATTGACATGATAAGTGCTCTGATTTCTGGTGAAGTTGTATGTGTTTGGATGCCAATGGAATGCAAGCGCAAAGCTTTCCGCGTAGTCATTCAGGTCATACTCGGCATTCACGGTAACTCCGTGGTCGCCTTCAATTTTCGAGTATTCCAGGTTTTTCCATCCTTCCATGCCGCCCTCAATCATTTTGCGCATGGCGGCACGGTCTGCTTCGCCGTCTGCACCGAAAAGAGCTCGTTCGTAAGTGTTGGAAATATAAACATCCAGTCCTTTCTTCTGTGAACCCCAAAACATGGTGTATTCCAGATTCATTTTGACGGAATTCATGTCCTCCATCGGAACTGATGTCCTGTCGCGATATTGAAATTCATGTCCTGTTTCACCGCTATAGAATACCATGTAGTCCGCATCACCGGTAAACTTGAAATGAATCGGTTGTCCTGGCCTGTAGACATTCGCCGGGTCAAGGCTGACTTCGAAATCTACAGGAACGACTATGCTCTGCTGACTGCATGCCATCAATAGTAAAAGCGATGCAGTCGCCAATATTTGCTTGATTTTCATAATTCCTACCATAATGGGTTTTGTTTCAGTTCCGTATTGACAGCCAACTCCAGTGATGGAATAGGCATGTAGTTGTTCTTTTCACTTGTTCGGCTGACAATAGTGACGTAGTTTCTTGCTGTCGAGGTGTTCCATTGGCTTGTACCTGAAAGTGCAGCGACTTCTTTCATGGATGACAGGTAAATGCCCCAACGGAGCAGGTCGAACTTGCGGAGTCCTTCGAAGCAAAGTTCACGGGCACGCTCGTTTCTTACGAATTGTTGGAATTTTTCATAAGATGCATATTTCGCGAAAGGTTCAGACGCGATGCCTGCACGTTCCCTCAGAGGAAGTATTACGTTATAGAGGTCTTCGGTAGGGGAGCCGTTATACTCATTCATCGCCTCTGCATACATCAGCAGCACATCTGAGTAACGAAGCAATGGTACATTGATGCCGCACCAGATGCTCTTGAAGTTCTTGCGTCCTTCATATTGAACCTCGCGACGGAATTTTCCGCAATACCGGCTGCCAGGATAGTACGTTTCCTCCTGATTTGTGGAATTCCTGTCTTTTACGGCAGCGCCGGATGTGTAGTAAGGAGTCTTGTCAATGCCGGCGATAAGTTTTCTCGTATCCGATGGGTCGCCGCCATAAGGATAGAGCCAAGCTTCTTCTCCGGTCCCGTTGTAATGGTACGGAGGCAGACTCCACAATTGACGCTTGTCCGTGATCACGGAAAGGTTCTTCTCAAGTTTGGTGCGGTCGTCGTCCATATACAGGTTCCACAGTTTTATGGTGTTGCAGAACAATCCGTATGCGAAATTCGTATTCATTTCTGAATAGTTCGTGCCTGAGTTTGAACTGCGGAGGCCATTGAGTTCGCCCCAACGGCTGTTGCCGTAGAAATCCGGTGAAGAACGGTCGCCAAGAAAATCAGCTTCCCACATTGACTCGTGATACTCCTTGTCGTACTTGTCACCTATCATATTGATGAAGATTTGACTGTAGTCCGGATTCAGTTCATGCTTGCCGCTTTCGATGACCATTCTGGCGTAATCGGCGGCTTTTCCGAAATATTCGTGTTTCTGGTCCGCCGTAGTGCCGCTTACAGCTTCACCGGCCATATAGAGACATACTCTGGCAAGAATGCCTTCCACCGTGGTTTTCGTTACGTCTGATGGCGAATAGGCAAGGTCGTCAGTGATGGTCTCCAGAGATTTTTCCATTTCAGAAACTGCGAACTGCATTACCTTGAGCTGCGGAGTAGCCGGGCATTTTACATCATTGTAAGAGTCGATTGCCTTCAAGCGGAGAGGTACGTTAATCCAGTTCTGGGCAAGAATGAAATAGTAGTATGCCCGCAGGAATCTGGCCTGTGCCTCCATCTTGCCGTCCGGGTCGAAGTCTGTGCCTTCAATATTCTCAAGGAAAGCGTTTGCGTTGCGGATTCCCTTATACAGCCATGTCCAAGTCTGATAAACGTCATCCGAGTTGGCATCCAGTTCGAAGCTGGCACCTTTCATTGAAGCATTTGTCGTCGACATGTATTGTACGATGTCGCTGTTGTAGTTCAAGTCCAAAATAAGGTTGCAACCATACAGCTGCCAACTGTTGAGCACTCCGTAAACGCCGTTGAGTGCCAATTGGGCTTGCGATGAGGAGGTGTAGAATGTCTCCTCGGTGATGATGTTCGGCTTTACATCCAGGAGGTCGCAGCTTCCCAGAAGCAATACTGCCGAAAATCCGATAAATATGTTTTTTATCTTTTTCATACCTTTTCCTCCTTAGAATGTAAGTGAAATGCCGCCTGTGATTGTCCTGGCGCGTGGATATGCAGACCAGTCGAATCCCGGGGTAAGGACTGAATTCCTGGTGGATACTTCAGGATCAGGTCCGGAATAATTTGTGATGGTAAACAAGTTGTCTCCGGTAAGGTAAACGCGGAGAGAGGAAATCTTCACTTTTTCCAATATCCGGCCAGGGATAGTGTAACCAAGGGTTAGAGTCTTCAATCGCAGGAATGAACCGTCTTCTACGACACGTGACGAATAGTATTCCATGCCTCGTGCACCGGCACGTGGGATATCGCTCTCCGGATTTCTGTTTACAGAGAAAGCATTGCGCATGGAACCGAACTGGTTCAGCTGTGAGCCGTCGTAGTATTCGAACATAAGTCGGTTTGCGTTGAGAATGTCATTGCCGTAACTCCAACTGAAGAATACGTTCAGGTCGAAGCCATAGAAGTTGAATGTGTTGTTCCAACCTCCCGTATGCAATGGCTGTCCCACTCCGATGATAGTCCTGTCAGAATCATTGATGACTCCGTCTCCATTGATGTCTGCATATTTCGGATCTCCCGGTCCGACGGTGTTCCTGGTCATGCTTTCCAAATAAGGTATGCCCTCTTTGAGAAGTGTTCCGTTGGTGAATTCATCCAACTTATAAGTTCCGAGATAGCGGAAACCATACATTAGTCCGGTCGGCATTCCGATTTTGGTGATATATGGAGTCTGCGAAGTATAACGGGAGTTCCAGTTCACGGTGGAAATAAGTGTCGTCTGGTTCATTGAAAGTCCCGTCACTTTGTTGTTGTTCATACCGAAGTTGAATGTCGATGTCCAGGTGAAGTTTTTCAAACGTACCGGAACGACATTGACCGACAACTCAAAGCCTCGGTTGCGGATGGAACCTACATTGATCATTGCCGTTTCATAACCTGATGATGACGGCATTGTCGCTTGCAGCAGCAGGTCCCGTGTGTTCTTTTGGTAGATATCTGCCGTAATGGAGATTCTGTTGTCCAGAAAAGCGAGGTCCAGACCCAGGTCGGTCTGTTCTGTGGTCTCCCAGCGCAGGTCGTCGTTAGGCATGTTGTATCTGAAATATCCTGAAACCGTCTGTCCGTCACGAACATAATCCTGATTGTTGTTGTCTCCTGGAAGTGATACGAAACGTGTATAGTAGTCGTATGGCGTCGATGTCCTGTTGTTTCCTGTTTCTCCCCATGACAAGCGGATTTTACCGTTGTTCCACCAGGTCAGATTTTTCATCCAGCCTTCATTTGTGAAAGTCCAGGCAACACTGGCAGAAGGGAAGAATCCCCAGCGGTTGTTTTTAGGGAATTTAGATGAACCATCGGCACGGAAAGACGCAGTCACATAATATTTGTGCTTGTAGTTGTAGTTCAACCTTGCCAATCCGGATGCGAGCATCCAATCCCATTTGTAAGGCTCAATCGCCTGATATTCACCGGTATTCATTCCTTCCAGGCCGAGCTGCTCAGATTTGATCTGGTGTGCGCCTACGCCTTGGTGCGTGGTCGTTTCTCCTTGGAATGTCACGCCGACGAGAGCCTGGAAGTGATGATCCATACCGAATGTCTTGTCGTAGTTCAATGTGTTTTCATTGAGCCATGTCTGTGTTTCGTCCCAGAGAATCTGTCCGTTAGGGCCATATCCGAGAGGAAATGCAGGGTGACCTGTCATGGTGTTGGAACCGTTGAACTGCTCGTTGCGGCTCTTGGCAAGCGTATAACCGCCTGAAATGCGGAGCTTCAGACCTTCAATCATTTCGTAGTTCAGGGCTGCGCTGCCGCTGAGGTAATCTCTGACGACCTTGCGGTACTGATTCCTGACGTTCGCCGCCGGGTTGAAACGAAATGCATCAGGATTGGAAATTTCTTCGTCCACGAGTTCATTGACGAATGCATCGTTGATGGGTCCGAAACGCAGAGGGCGGATAGGGCGGAATCCCCATACCGAGTAAAGAAGATATGAAGAAACTGTAGTGGCCTGATTTGAAGAAGCTGGCTGAGTACCGTTGGTAGTGGCACGGGAGAAACTTCCGATTACGTCCAGGCTGACTTTCTTGCCGAAATTCTGTGTGAAATTGACCTTGCCGGAATATCTCTGGAAATCAGATGCGACGAGGATACCGTTCTGGTCCAATGCGCTGAAACTTACATTGTAGAGATTGTCGGCCTTGGCGCTTCCTCCACTTACGGATACATTGTAATTTTGTGAGAATGAAGTCCTGTAAACCTGGTCCTGCCAATCTACATAAGGTAAATCTACATAATCATCCAGCGAGTAGAAATCATAGTCGTAAGCGCCGGTCTCGTCATATCCGGTAAAATAACCGGAGTGAGTAGAAGTCGTGTTCTGTGCATATTCTTCGTCAAGCCTTACGAAATCATAGCCGTTCAGCACATCCATCTTGTTGGCGATTTTGCCGGCAGACCATGAAGCGGAGAAATTGACCTTGGCCTTGCCCTGGGAACCGCGCTTTGTCGTAATGACGATGACGCCATTCGCTCCACGCGCGCCATAAATTGCTGATGCAGAGGCGTCCTTGAGGACATCGACGCTTTCGATGTCCGCAGGGCTGATGGAAGAAGCGAATGAACTTTCCGTCGGAAATCCGTCGATGACATAGAGAGGTGCTGATGACTGTGTAAGGGAGTTGTTTCCTCTGATCACGATGTTCGCTTCCGATCCCACCTGACCGTCAGACGTCGTTACGACCACTCCGGCGACACGGCCGGCAAGTGCCTGGTCGAAGTTCATCGGTGTGGATTTGATGATTTCATCCATATTGACCTTTCCGACAGAGCCTGTGAGGTCGCGTCTGGCCACTGAACCGTAACCTACGCTGACGACTTCCGAAGCTGCGAGAGTCTCGAAGGAATCTTTCATGCTCACGTCAATGACTTTGCGGCTCCCGACTTTTTCCTCAATGTCGGCATAGCCTAGACATGAAATGACAAGAGTGGCACCTGACGGAACCGTGATGGTGTATTTCCCGTCTGCATCAGATGTGGAACCATTGGACATGTTGCCCTTTTCATAGACTGTAGCACCGGGGAGTGGCCCTGTGGCGTCGCTGACGGTTCCTCGCACGGTAACCTTGCCGGACTGTCCCCATGCGGAGACAGCCAGACAAAGCATCGTGCATATAATAGTGGATAATCTGATTATCGCTTTCATTTTCAATTATTTTACGGACTAACGTGAAGCTCCGGCATCAGCGAATGCCGCCTTCTTTACGAATGTACCTGTCTTGGCATCGGCGCTTTCGAACGGCTCGTTGATGGAGTCGATTGCATTGCCGTTCAGTTTCATTCCGAGAGATGTTCCTTCGGCCGAACCCCAATAGAATGCCTTGTTGATGCCCACCATAAATGTGGTGTGAGGATACCAT
>OHTZ01000464.1_pt1 | contig 26659 bp, 23 predicted proteins | sample 1579011 | NCBI WGS metagenome assembly OHTZ01 (sample SAMEA3879603, study PRJEB24766) | human gut metagenome | biome: human-associated habitat; feature: feces | place: USA | collected 1985/1987
TTGAAGTGTTTGCTCAGGGCGGAACGACCGAACCCACGCCCACACCCGAGCAGCCTACACCGACACCCGAGCAGCCCACACCCACGCCCGAGCAGCCCACACCGACACCCGAGCAGCCCGAGCAGCCCACACCCACGCCCGAGCAGCCTGCCGAGCCCACGCCTGAGCCTGAGGATCCCCCGAAGGCAGGCGGTGTAAGCCTGGTACTGGTTGGCCTTGGTGCGGCAGCGCTTGGCTCTGTCGGCTTCCTGGCGAGGAGAAAAAGAGGATAACCTCTAAACATTCAAAGCTTCGGCTGAAAAGGAGCATAAATATAAGCTTGCTCTATGTTCAGTTAATCTTAATGCGGAACCGGTATGGCTTAGGCCATACCGGTTTCCTTCTATATATTCACAATTTGTATCTGCCTTTTAATCATTGATAGCCATGCCTCAACCATTGCTTTTTCCATGTACTTTTATAAAAAGGATTTACTATAAAAGGAAGCTGTCGCAATGCAAATCTTTCCCCACTTTTCCGGCTATACAAACCCCATATAAAAAATCTGCCAACGCTTAATAGATATGATAAAATAGAATAAGTATAAAAACCCGCCGTATAGCGGCTATTGATAAACGGAGCCCATATGCGGAGGATGATAAAGAAGGCAGATGGAATCGAAACAAAACGCATAAGGCCCGCGAAAACCTTCACCTTCAGCATAAATAAGCAAACGCGCTGTATCTTATGCCACTATGCAAAAGCTCGATTTTTCTGTCGGGGATGTAGGTACGTTTAAAACCGAGGTGCGAACCTCATTATTAGAGGATTATCATATCGATTGGATATAAGCAGCCGGTATTTGAGATAATCGTTAATCGGCGAAACGGATTTAAACATCGGCGGCATGGTATACGGGCATTTGTTAAACGGTGGCAAGAAAGGAAAGCGATGAGTTATCAATTAATCAAGCAGATACGCGGCGACAGCACGCTTCGCGGCAGTTTTATGGATTTAGCGGTTAAGGTATTTGATTTATCCTTTAAAAGCTGGTATGAAAAGGATATTGGACGGATAAATACATTCCCTACGTAATATCCCAAAGCGGACGGGTGGTCGCGAACGCTTCCGTTAACATCATTGACGCCGCATGGCAGGGCGAACCCAGGCGCTATATTCAGCTTGGCACGGTGATGACGGATCCGGATTTTAGAAACAGGGGCCTATCACGCGTTTTGATTGAAGCAATACTGGAGGACTATAAGGAACAATGCGATGCGGTTTATCTATTCGCGAACCAGTCAGTACTGGGGTTTTATCCTAAGTTCGGATTTGTTAAAGCGTACGAGCATCAATATTTCTTGAACGGAGTAAACCAATCGAACGCTTTAAATCTCCGGTTTAAAAGGCTCGATATGGATAAGCAGGCAGACCGTGAGCGATTAAAGCTCTGCTATAGCAAATCCAATCCTTACTCCGCGTTATCTGTTAAAGATAATTATGGCTTGCTGATGTTTTATTGCGGCCAGTTTATGAAAAACAACGTGTATTATTCAGAGCTAATCAATAGCGCCTGCATAGCTGAGCATCATGGCTCGGACCTTTTCTGCTTCGATATTTTTGGCGGTTACGATTGTTCATTGAATGACATGCTGATTGAATTGGCCGCCGCTGAAACGGAAAGGGTAATTTTAGGCTTTACGCCAATAAATCCAGAAGGTTTTTCCTGTTCGCGGCTTAATGACACGGAGAATACGTTGTTTATTTTAAAAGGGAAGGAAAACCTGTTCTCAAACCACAAAGCCATGTTTCCCTTGCTATCCCACGCATAGAAAAAATAAACTTAGATTATCGGGGCCCAAACCACTGCCGGCTTTGATGCTAAAGCATGCTCTTTTGTTTTTCAGTAAAACAGGCTGCCGGCGAAAAATCAGTTAACGCGGCAGCCTAAATTATCCTGGTTTTTTCAGGCGGAATTATTTGATGTTTGCGGGCTATTTCTCTTTTAAAATTTATAACTGACTGTAAAGCCAGAGCGTGGGTACAAAAAACGTGTACGGCGCGGTAAATATCGCAAGATTAAGCGCGAGGCGGCGCCGCAGTTTTTCATCCGGCACAGCTTTCTTCAAAGCGAACTTATTATTGAGAACATAAATGAGCAAGGCGCTAATAAACACTGCCGCCGCAACATACAAAAGCGAATAAACGCTTTCAAACGGGTTCCTTGCAACGCCATTGGCTATATCGCTCCATATCCCTTGAGCGCCGGAATCAATAAGCTGGGTCAGCATTAAAACGCCCGCTCCGGCTAAATCGGCCGCAAAACCGAGCCCCCATACCGAAAAAATCGATTTAAAATAAACTTCCTTTCTGTTCAACTCATGCGCGCAGATTTTCAGCGTCAGCAAGATAACCAACGTATCTACCGCGAAATTAACCGGCAGCACCACCAGCCAGGACATGGGAAAAAGGAACAGAAACCAAATCGGAAAAAACACGTTGTATAACCGATAACTCTTTTTCATTGGAACCTCCCTATTCATATTAAGCTTATTCACTGCTCGGCGCATAACTCCAATCTTCCACTATTCAGTCTGTTTTAAACCAACAGCTATTATTTTAATCTTAAACTCAATATAGTTTGTACTTTACCTCCGCTTTAAATAGCGGCGTCACAAGCCATTAAGTTAAAACGGCTCAGGCTGATCCTGTAAGCCTGGCCGCTGTCTTTGAATTAAAGCGAATTGCCGTAATCGCGCCGGAATCGTTTTATAAGCTCCTCCGGCCAATCAGTAAGCGGCGTGAGCCTGTCATAAAACGCATGCGGCCCCTCCTTTTCGGTTTCAAAGCGGATTCCACCGATAGCATCCCTGTTTCGGTAAAGCCAAGTTATCCTGTCAACCAAATATTTCATTTGCGAAAGCGTATATACCCGGCGCGGTACCGCTAGCCGTACCAGCTCCATCGCGCCAAAGGGCAAATCGTCGGGATCCTCCCACGGTTCGTCAATACCGCCGCGCTCCATGCCCCTGCATCCGCTCGCGATATAAACCGCCGACGCTAAGCTACCCGCCGGATATTCCCTGACGCCCAACTGCGGAACGAACTTACGCGCGTCAAGGTGGCAGCCAAGGCCGCCCGCCGGCGTTACTACCGGCACACCCTGTTTCTCCAGCTCGTCGCACAAGAACTTAATAAAGCGCGGCCCCTGCGATATCACATCCATATCAAGCGTATAATCCAGCCCAACAGCGATAGCCTCCATTTCACGAACGCTCATGCCTCCGTAGGTCAAAAACCCTTCAAATGTCGAAACGTAATGCTTAAGCTTATCGTATACATCCTTGCGGTTTGTGCAGATGGCTCCTCCGCGGGCGAGTCCCAGCTTTCTGGCGGAGAAGTATATCACGTCCACAGCGTCGGACAAAACTGCTATGATCTCGCGCGGGCTTTTATCGCGATATTGTTCTTCCCTCGTTTTAATAAAGTAAAGATTATCCTGAAGCAAGCTCGCGTCAAGTATAGTCATAACTCCGCGCTCGCGGCACAGCCTGCTCGCGTCGAGTATGTTTGAAAGCGATATCGGCTGGCCGCCTATCAGGTTGGTCCCCGCCTCGATGCGCACAAACGGTATATGACCCTCGCCCGCTTCAAGCGCGCGCGTAAGCTTATTGAGGTCGAAATTCCCTTTAAACGGGCAATCGCTTTGTAAATTTATCCCCTCGTCGTTAAGCGTTACCTCCGCGCGGCCGCCGCAGAGCGTAATCTGCGTGCGGGAAGTGCCGAAGAAAAAGTTCATTGGAACAATATCCCCTTCACGCACGAGCCCCTTAGCAATCACATGCTCGCACGCCCTGCCCTGGTGCGCGGGCAGAAAGTATTCCTTGCCGAATATCTCCCCTATCTTATCCTTAAGGCGTTTAAACGTACGGCTCCCAGCATAGCTGTCGTCGGCGCGCATCATGGCGCCAAGCTGCTCGTCGCTCATCGCGTTTACCCCGCTGTCCGTCAGCAGATCCAGATATATATCATCATTCGTAAGCAAATACGAGTTAAAGCCCGTTTCCCTTATGGCCTTGACCCTGCGTTCTATCGGTTGAAGAACGGTTTTTTGTACAACGCTCACCTTATGCATTTCCAGAGGCACGCTTTCCTGCGTTAAAAACTTTACCTTCGACATCCTAATCTCCTTCATCTTGCCCGAATATATGGTAAACTCCACCCAATAACCATGCGGATTTTTACGCATAACATAAATATTATACATCAAAGCGCTTTAATTGAGAAGTCCGGCGGTAAGCGGGCTTTGTAAATATTTATGCCGGCGGCGTGAAAAAAGGACGGAAAACTCAATCAAAACAGGATTTACGCCCGTTATAATATCCCAAGAGCCCGCGCCCAAATACAGCATGATGAAGCCATATACCGCTCAAACCTGCTTCTCAAAAAGCCAAAAGGCTTGTAATCTATCGCGGACGGAAAGCTGCCCCTTTTTTATTTCCCGTATATAGGCTATAATAATTGGAAACTAAGGAATCCAGGCCTTTCAGGCAGAAGGAGGTTCTAATGACAAATCCCGACCGGGTGGCTTTCACCATTTTCGGCAAGGAAATTTACTGGTACGGCATATTAATGGCGCTTGGCATCATTATCGCCGTAATGCTTGCGCTGCGCGAGGCCAAACGCAAACGCATGAAGGAAGATACTATACTGGATTTATGCCTAATCGTTATACCTTGCGGCATTGTCGGAGCTAGGCTCTATTACGTCCTTTTTGAATTGGAAACCTATCTGAGGGATCCCATCCGCATCCTGTACCTTTGGGAAGGCGGCCTCGCCATTTACGGCGCGGTTATCGGCGGCTTAATAGGAGCGCTGATCTATGCGCGCGTGAAAAAAATCCGTTTTTTGCGCCTTGCGGATCTCGTCGCCCCCGGCCTAGTTCTTGCCCAGGGGATTGGAAGGTGGGGTAATTTCTTTAACCAGGAAGCGTTCGGCCCGGCCGTTACCAATCCAAGTTTAACATGGTTCCCGTTCGCGGTGCGTATCGACAGGCCTTGGAGCGGCGGTTACCATGAATTCAACGGCGTAGCGTGCAGCGACCCGTACCATATGGCCACCTTCTTTTATGAATCTATCTGGTGCTTCCTGATATTCATCTTCCTTTGGGCAAGGCGCAAAAAATTTAAGCACGACGGGGATGTTTTCCTGTGGTATATCCTCCTGTATTCATTTGAGCGCATGTTCGTAGAGGGGCTTCGCGGGGACAGCCTGTGGCTGATTCAACCGGACAGCGTATCATGGCTTTCCGGCGGGATACGCGTATCGCAGCTTTTAAGCGCCCTGATGTTTATCGGCGTGGTTGTTTTCTTCATCATACGCTTCGCGCGTGAGAAGAAAGCTGGAAAACTCATGTGGCCTTCCCCCCTTGAAGCTGTTGCCGATGAACAGGACGAGGTGAAGGATGAAATGGAAGATGCTGATTTGGTTCAAGAGCCCGAGACTGAACAAAACCAGTCCGACTTAATACAAGAGGAACCGGAATCTATTACTCAAGCGCAGGCGGAAACTCAAGAGGATCCGAGCGGCGATGAAACGCAGGATTTAAACGACGACGCGCTGGAGAAAGGGAATTAACGATGCGCAATCTCACGATGCTGACGGATCTCTATCAGCTTACCATGATGTACGGCTATTATAAGCACGGCATGGCAAAAAACGAAGCAGTGTTCGATCTGTTTTTCCGAAAAACTAAGGATAACAGCGCATATGCCGTGATGGCCGGCACTGAGTCCGTTATTGATTATATCAACCACCTCCATTTTTCCAAAGAGGATCTGGACTATTTGCGCTCGCTAAGGCTTTTTGACGAGGGCTTTTTGGAGGTGCTTAGCAACTTTTGCTTTACGGGCGAAATTTACGGCATGCAAGAGGGTACGCTGGTGTTCCCTTATGAACCCCTCATCCGTGTGAAGGCGCCCATTATGGAAGCGCAGCTGGTTGAAACAGCGCTGCTCAACCTGGTAAACCATCAAACGCTCATTGCCACCAAGGCGAGCCGCGTGGTTCACGCAGCGCAGGGGGATGCTATATTGGAGTTCGGTTTAAGGCGGGCGCAGGGCCCGGACGCCGGCATCTACGGCGCCCGGGCCGCAATAGTCGGCGGCTGCGTCGCCACGAGCAATGTGCTTACAGGCCAAATGTTCGATATTGACGTTAAGGGGACGCACGCGCACAGCTGGGTGATGAGCTTCCCTACGGAGCTGGAAGCGTTCGAGGCATACGCGGAGACTTTCCCGGATTCGTGCATGCTGCTGGTTGATACTTACGATACGCTCAAAAGCGGCGTGCCGAACGCCATACGCGTATTTAACACGCTGAGGGGTAAAGGGTATGAACCCGTCGGCATACGCCTGGATTCGGGTGACTTAGCCTACCTCTCAAAGCAGGCTCGCCGTATGCTCGACGAAGCGGGGTATCCTAAGGCTAAGATATTCGCCTCAAGCGATTTGGATGAATTCGTAATACGCGACTTAAAAGCGCAGGGCGCGCGGATAGATGTTTGGGGGGTGGGGACGCGCCTGATAACCTCCGACGACTGCCCGGCGCTTGGCGGCGTTTACAAGCTCGCGGCCGAGGTGGTCGACGGCAAGCTAATACCGAAAATCAAGATTTCGGAGAACGCCGCGAAGCTGACCAATCCGGGTTATAAAAAGGTGTTGAGGCTCTACGATAAGCATGGTATGGCAATCGCCGACCTGATAACGCTTGCGGAGGAAACCGTAGACTCTTCAAAGCCTCTGAAGCTTTATCACCCGGAGCATACCTACAAGACCATGACCGTGCGCAACTTCACCGTGCGCGAGCTGCTTGTTCCGCTGTTTATTGATGGAAAGCAGGTTTATGAGCCGCCCTCAATACACAAGATACAGGCTTACGGAAGGCGCGAGCTCGCCACCATGTGGGAGGAAAGCAAGCGGCTGCTAAATCCGCACGTTTATAAAGTGGATATCTCGGACAAGCTTTATGATCTCAAACAGCGCCTGATACGCGAAAGCAAACGCTTTAATTGGGGGGGATGAACTCGTGCGCAGGGTTTTTATATCCATTATTCTAATCGTCTTGGCGGCCATAGTATCCGGCTGCGTATCAACGCGCCCCATATTGATGTCGCAATATCCTCCGGCACAAACGCCCAGGCCAAGCCTCGTGCCCGACCGGCCCACGCCAATGCCTTCCGCTACCCCATCCAACGATCCCCTTTCCGGGCGCGACGCGCTTGGCAACACGGTTTCCGGTCCTGAACATTATAAAAAATACCTTGCGTTCAGGAACATGCAGGTGTATGAGCACAACGGCGATACATTTTTTGACGCGGTCGTGGAATCCTCTTACCCAGAACCAATCGTATGCGCGATGGAAATCCGTTTTTATGAGGAAGGCGAGCAGGTTGCCCTCGCAAAAATTCATACCGGCGATGGGCAGTATATGCTCGTTTTCCCGCCGGGGGAAACCGCTGTTTACGCGAGGGTGGATACGGATATGACCCTTATACAGCTTGATTATGAACTAAGTTACGACGATACGGTCAACGTAATTCCCATGCCGGGCTCTTTCGCTTCCCCCGGTATGTAACCACGTCGCTTAGCCAAGCGTTCTTGGCCCTTGCGCCTGGCGGTCAAATCGCTGTTAATGCGGAGCGAAGCGCGATGGATACCGGTATCGACGCATCTATTGCGGGTGACATTATGCGGCCTTGGCTGCGTTAAATTATGGAGGTTTTAACATGTCCAGTTATTCACAAGATTACACGCTGTCAAGAGATTCGCTCGCGCGCTTAACCATCAACGCCGGAGCCGCGGACGTTACGCTTTTACCGTATGGCGGTGAGCCATATGTTAAGATGTCCGTGGAACGATTCGGCGTCTGTTTCGGTAACCCCGAGCTTGAAGTTGATCAAAGCGGCGGCAAGACCAGTATTAACGTTATTTCTAGGGGCGTCTTTATAACATTAGGGCAGATCAGAATCAAGCTGGATATCCGAATACCGGCCGGCTCGACAAGGGATCTGGACGTTCGTATCGCCTCGGGCCGCTTCATCTGCAATACCTTTACTTTTGACACGATAACCGGGCGGCTGGCAAGCGGCGATATGCGCCTGGAAAAGGTGTCCGCCAATACAACCGGATTTAGCGTGGCCAGCGGCAGTCTGAGCTTAAACGAGGTAAGCTTTAAAAAGGCGAAGCTTACCCTGACCTCAGGCAGTATCAGGGCGGCGCTGGCCGCTTCAAACGAATGTCAGCTCGAAACCACAGCCGCTTCCGGCGATATGAAGGTTAGCGGCGCGTTCACCAGCATCCGAGCAAGCAGCCTCAGCGGTAATACGCGCATTATATCCTCTATCGCTCCAGAAGCGATAACGGGCAATGTTACAAGCGGCCATCTTTCCTTGCGCATTCCTGAAACGGCCGAAGGATTTACAGCAAATTATTCATGCTCGAGCGGAGCGTTTCTGACGGATTTCCTGTCTGCGGGAATAAAACGCAAGGGAGCGATTACCTCAGGAAACGGAAAGGCCGTATATACGTTCACAATCGCCAGCGGCGCTGTTGCGTTGAAAAAATTACATTAGCGGCGCGCCGCTGAGTCGAATGCATTCATCTATTTGTTGCGCATGGCGCGAAATCCGTCGACAATATAGAATAACCGCTAAAAGTTCATATAAATCCTATTAACGGCGATATCCATAATACCTGTGATACCGCCCGTTTTTTTGCGTGCTTTTTAGCCCATACTATTGTTTATAAATGAAAACGGAGGTTCTGTTTCATGCCCAAAAGCATTTATACCGATTTGGCAATGGAAGCGCGTGAGTTAAGCCCTGAGATAAGCGGCATAACCGAAGAATCCGGCGAGGATGGCGGCATCTCAATCTCAAGGATTAGCGTTACGTCAAATGACGCCGCCGAGCAGCTTGGCAAACCAGTTGGCCGCTATATAACGCTCGACGCTCCGGACCTTGTAAACCGGCCATTGGATTTATATGAACGGCTTAGCCGCCGAATAGCTGAGGAGCTTAAGCTATTACTGGGCGACGTGCCTAAAGAAGCGACCGTGCTTGTCATCGGGCTTGGTAACCGATTTATCACGCCCGACGCCCTTGGTCCCCGCGTAGCGGAGCAGGTATACGTCACGCGCCATATTACGGAGTACCTCCCTGAAATTACGCAGTCCGCGTTGCGCCCGGTCTGCGCCGTGTCTCCGGGAGTGCTGGGCGTAACCGGCGTGGAAACGCTCGAGGTGGTAAAGGGGGTTGTCGAGCGGATAAAGCCCGCCGCCGTAATCGTAATCGACGCGCTTGCTTCGCGGCGCGCGGCGCGCATCAGTACGACCGTGCAGATGTGCGATACGGGGATAAGTCCCGGAGCGGGGGTCGGAAACAAGCGCTCAGGCTTAGACGCTGAATCATTGGGCGCTCCTGTTATCGCAATAGGCGTACCCACAGTAGTTTACGCGACGACCATATCACAGGATACGATATCTTTGATTGCCGACGAAACCGGTCTTCATAACGATGAGGAGAAACTGCTGGGATTGGTGGAAAAGGTCATCAATGAAAAGATGGGGCCTATGATAGTAACGCCAAAGGATATTGACAGCATCGTCACGGATATGTCGCGCGTACTGGCGGATGGAATTAACCTCGCGCTGCACGATATGAATTATAATGAGGTGCGCTCCCTCATCGCATAAATACGCATATACGCGAGCAGGTTTTTTACCAAATTTTTACCCGTGTTGAAGGCGTATTTTACAGGAACATGATATTTTTTAAATGTATGCACTAAAGAGAAATATCGATGTTAGGATGGAGTAAAGGATGGGAACGCAGGAAATAGTCAACACCATATTCGGCCTGTTGGGCGGCTTGGCCATGTTCATCTTCGGGATGAATCTGATGAGCGAGGGCCTTCAGAAAATAGCGGGCGAGAAAATGCGCAGCATACTCAGTATGCTGACCAAAAACCCGATTGTAGGCGTGCTGCTGGGTACAATCGTTACCGCCGTATTGCAAAGCTCAAGCGCGACAACCGTAATGGTAGTGGGCTTTGTGAGCGCCGGGCTAATGACGCTTCGACAATCACTGAGCGTGATTCTCGGCGCAAATATAGGAACTACGATTACAAGCCAGCTGGTCGCGCTGGATATAGGTAAATACGCGCTGGCCATAACCGCGGTCGGCTTCATCCTGTATTTTTTCATAAAACACGGCAAAGTAAAGCACCTTGGCCAAACGATATTCGCGTTTGGCATATTGTTTGTCGGCCTCAATACTATGAGCGGAGTGCTAAAGCCGCTTGCCCAGCTGCCCGAATTCGCCAGTCTATTGTTCTCAATAAAGGACGTACCCATTTTAGGCGTATTGGTCGGCGCGGTTTCCACGATGGTTATTCAAAGCAGCTCCGCTGTTATCGCGGTTATTCAAAACATCGCGCAGCAAGCCGGGCCGGACGGCATAACGCCGATCATGAGCCTTGAGGCGGCTATCCCCATGCTGCTTGGCAGCAATATCGGCACGACAATTACCGCGCTTTTCGCGGTTGTGGGCGGTTCGCGCGACGCGAAGCGGGCGGCATGGGCGCACACCTTTTTTAATATATTCGGTACGGTATTGTTTTTCTTCCTCATACCTGTTTTCGCAAACCTTATCCGCATGATAACAGCCGGAGGTACGCAGCTTGAGCTGATCAGCCATCAAATTGCGAACGCGCACACCATTTTCAATGTAATCAATACCATTATATGGCTGCCGTTCCTGTGGCTGATGGACCGCATTGTTCATTTAGTCGTGCGCGGAAAGGATTTGCGAGGAGCGTCCGAACCGCTGTATCTTGACTATAAGGTCCTGCATACGCCCTCCATCGCTATGGAACTGGCGACCCGCGAGCTTACGCATATAGCCGCGCTTACGCGCAGTATGATGGAATCAGCGAAGAAAGCTATCGTAAGCGGGAACGAAAAAGAGATACAAAGCGTTTTAACAAACGAAAATACAGTCGATCAGCTGCAGCGGGCTACGGTGAAATATCTCTCCACCATGCTTGCCAGCAGCGATCTCAACAGAAGGCAGTCCCTTAGGCTTGCCGGCCTGCTGCATACGGCCGCCGACGTAGAGCGCATAGGTGATCACTGTGAGAATATCGCCGGATATGCCAAGCTTAAAAAAGAAGAGCAGCTCAAGTTCTCAGATGAGGCGTTGTCTGAAATTGAAAGCACGTTCTCTTTACTCGGCGATATGGTAAACGATACGATTGACGCGCTGCAAAACGGTGACCGTGAAAAGGCACAGCAGGTTCTAAATAAGGAGCCTGAGGTGGACAATCTTGAGGAACGCCTCCGTTCTAAGCATATTGCCAGGCTTAACGAACGTAAATGCTCGCCGCAGTCGGCTATCACGTATATTGAATTAATACACAACCTGGAGAAAATCGCGGATCATTGCACGAATATCGCGGAATCCGTATTGGACGATATAAATTATCTGAGCTGAGCATTCGGCACGTTTTCAAAGCGCGGCAAAAAGGATGGAAAGGCTGGGAATCCAGCCTTTCCATCCTTGTATTGTCTGTTTTTGTTTTATATTATGCGACCTGCCGAACATCATCAAGCGACCTTCGCAGCATCATATCTAAAATGATATATGAAAAAACACAATGGCGGAAGGCGTTATACTGGAATTAAAAATGTTTTTGGCAGCCTGCTTCTAGCGCAACGATTTCAAGTTTTTAAGAAACATGTGAACACATCCCGGCTGAGTATATTTCGTTAAACACAGTGATACGGCCACCAATGAGCGAGGTTTTCGTTTTATTGACCGCTCTCCTTTAGCTTCTAATTACCTTATTCAACGGCATACATATATCAGGGAGGAAAACCAGCCATGACATACAACAACGAAAAACCCCGCCTGACCAACGGCAAAAAGGCTTCAAAGCTCATACGGGCCCGCGCCTGCGCGGCGCTCTGTATGCTTTTATGCGCAGGTTCTTTGTTTTTATTTTTCAGCCTCTCGTCAAATCCAATTTCCACGGTTGGCGACGCGCTGCTACGCCTGCAAATGCCCTTTTTAAACGGCTCGGGCAAAAATGCGGCGGAGAAAACAGAGCCGCCGGTAAAAATCGAATTGGTCGATATTGATGAAGGTGTTGGCGAAAAGATACGCATTGAGCTTTTAAACAACTCCATACCGCCGAAAACCAGCATCAACCTTGAGGGAAAAGAACCGCGCATTCTCATTTACCATACGCATACTACCGAAGCGTATACGCAGACAGACAAATATTCCTACGACGAAAAGGGCGATTGGCGGACGGATGATAATACGCGCAATATTGTTACGGTCGGGGAAAAGCTGGCGACGCTCCTTTCAGAGAAATATGGAATATCCGTTATTCACGATATCACGGATCACGAACCTCCTAAGCTGTCCACAGCGTATTCGCGCTCGGTAAAGACGATGGAGAAGTATAAAAGCAAATATCCATCCATCACCATGTTCATTGACGTTCATCGCGACGCTTATGATACTAAGGGGCGTGAAAATACGGATTATGTTGTAATCGATGGTAAACGAGTCGCCCGTATGATGTTCGTCGTCGGCACCGGGGAGGGCGCAACGGGTACAGGCTTCGGAAAAATGCCGGATTTCCAATCCAATTATGCGCTTGCGAAAAGCCTTACCGAGTATATGCTCGGTATAAACGGCAAACTTATGCGTAACATTCGTGTGAAAACCGGGCGATACAATCAGCATATCACCAATCAGTGCCTCTTGATAGAGGTAGGCCATAACGCCAATACGCTGGAAGAATCGCTTAACGCGGTGGAGTATTTGGCTGAAGCCATCGCGCATGTCGCCGGCAGCCCACAAGAATCCGGCGTTCCTTCCATGCTGCCGCTAACGCCATAATGCGCGAAATTTTTCTAAATTTGCATGAATATCAAAAATATATCTGCCCATTTGGAGAGTAAAAACACCGCGGCATGCGCATATACGGCTATCCTGCCCAATTTACAACGTCGAATAAACTCCGTTCGGATATTGAATCTAAAAGCGCCGCAAACCGAATGCGCGCATGTTGCATATTATGCAGTTTTTGACGTTTAAGCATTCATATCCAGTTAATTGAAAAGCCCGCGCGAGCTTTATTTTTAGTAAAATATAATTTATTCGGCAATATGTATATAATCGTAATATCGGCGGGATTTATTCATAATATGTATTGACATCGCCAAATCGCGGGTCTATGATAGGGGTGCGGCGAGGGATGGCGGTTTTTAGCCTCCTGCCCTCAGCTAAAAGAAAATCATGTGGAGGTTTTTTCATGAACGCATACATCGAGCAGGTTCTTGACAAGGTCAAAAAGCGCGACGCTAACGAGCCTGAGTTTCTGCAAACGGTAGAAGAGGTTTTTAAATCCCTGGAGGTTGTTGTAGACAAACATCCCGAATATCAGAAAATGGCACTTCTTGAGAGGATGGTTGAGCCTGAGCGTTCAATTTCCTTCCGCGTCACCTGGGAAGACGATAATGGCCAAACGCAGGTCAACCGCGGCTACAGGGTACAGTTTAACAGCGCGATTGGGCCGTACAAAGGCGGCCTGCGCTTTGCCCCTCATGTTAACCTGAGCGTTATGAAATTCCTGGGCTTTGAGCAAACGTTCAAAAACAGCCTCACCTCCCTGCCCATTGGCGGAGGAAAGGGCGGTTCGGATTTTGATCCCACCGGCAAGAGCGACGGCGAAGTGATGCGCTTCTGCCAGGCTTTTATGACCGAGCTTTATAGGCATATCGGCCCAAACGTGGACGTTCCAGCGGGTGATATCGGCGTAGGCGGCAGGGAAATCGGCTATTTGTTCGGCCAGTATAAAAGGATTCGAGGCGCTTACGAGAACGGCGTGCTAACCGGCAAGGGGCTTTCGTTCGGCGGCAGCCTTATCCGCCCGGAAGCTACCGGATACGGCGCCGTTTATTATGTAGAAGAGGTGTTTAAGCACCAAAACGACAGCATCAAGGATAAAACCTTTGCGATATCCGGCTTTGGCAACGTAGCATGGGGCGTATCTAAAAAGGTCACCGAGCTTGGCGGCAAGGTCGTCACGCTTTCCGGGCCGGATGGTTACGTTTACGATCCCGACGGCGTTGTAACAGAAGAAAAGATCAACTATCTCCTTACCATGCGCGCATCCGGCCGAAACAAAGTGAAAGACTATGCCGATAAATTCGGGGTTGAGTTCTTCGCCGGTCAGAAGCCGTGGGGCCGCAAGGTCGACGTGGTTATGCCCTGCGCGATGCAAAACGAGGTTCATATGAAAGAAGCTCAGGAAATCGTCGCAAACGGTGTAAAATACTATATTGAAGTTTCCAATATGCCCACCACGAACGACGCGCTCGCGTACCTTCAGGCACAGGGCCTTGTAGTGGCGCCCTCCAAGGCTGTTAACGCCGGCGGCGTAGCCACCTCCGCGCTTGAGATGAGCCAAAACTCCATGCGCTATAACTGGAGCGAGGAAGAGGTTGATTCCAAGCTCAAGAATATCATGAGCAATATCCATAAGGCCTCCGCTGAGGCTGCCGAGGAATACGGCCTGGGCTACAACCTGGTCGCCGGCGCAAATATCGCGGGCTTCAAGAAAGTGGCCGACGCTATGATTTCCCAAGGGCTTGTATAAGGCAACAGGTACTTTGCCTATCATTCCCCCGGCTCCTTGCCGGGGGTTTTTTCGTTTAACGCTATAAACCGTCCGCATTTCCTAAAATAATAAATTGCTTCATTAAACAAAGCGATTTTTAATCATGCAGATATTATTTGATGGCGTATAAACCCATTTTAACTCAAGGGTTCGATTTTGACAGGATTCATATATGTCAATTTTGAGGAGCCAAAGCTCCGTAAAAATGATAATTCCTCTGTTTGAATGAGTATGATAGATTGCTTCCCCGTATATAATAGGCAATTCTATCCACATCGGCGGACACAGCCCTTAACTCGGAACTTCGAATTTTTATTGCGGCATTTTGATTAAAATTATGTTCATTGGCTCCAAGATTTGTTTCCAAATTCGTGCGCTTTTAAAGCATAATAGCGGATTGTTCCTGCAAATCTCGGCATAATCCATCTTTTTTATAAACCCCTGGATAGTTTAAGCGATACATGTTATTATTTGTCTATATAATATTAAAATTGGAGTGATTTATGTGAGCGCCCTTTTCGCCACGCTGTTTACCTCGGGCATATTTTATGTTATCGGTATTATTATTGGATTGATAATTACCGTTATATGTGTTTTTGTTGGAAATATTCTATTGTTTGACAGTATTATATTTGCCGTAACATCGGGTATTTTAGCTAGTCAGCTGTTGAATATCCACCCCGCGCTATCTTTGATAATTGGCATAGCCGTTTTGTTTGTAATGCTCTGGATTCAAAAAACTAAATTTGGGTTTTGGATTATTGGCAGTTTACTTTCACTAAGCTGGGCTTTTATCTTTGCTTTCGCCGCGTATATCTTCTCCAACGGCGACATGGTTTGGACCCATATCGTGATGGGCGTTGGTTTTATCGTGATGATTCGCCTGCATATCAAAGCGCGGAGGCGGTATATCTGTTGACTATGAGGCGCAAAATGCGCTGTGATAGAACAGCCACAACTTGCCATCAACCGTTTGGTTATCCTATCGCAAAAGAGTTTTTTAGCTCGCTTTGACCGTAATATTAGTATATACGGGCACACGCACACTTAAGTCATCGTTTATATTCCATTGCGCTTGCCAAATTAATATAAGGGCGAGGGCATCTTCCCTGTTCACCTTCAATAGCATATGCTTAATAAATCCTAAGACATTTATTGTATGTCTTCATATCAATATGGAAGAACGCCAATTTGGGGTATTGTTTTAAAAAAGCATATCGTTGTTATGTCTGTCTTGTTTTATTTGAGGGATGAATCCAAAACGCTGATTTAAGCGTGACCTTTTGCGCAAGACGTTAGGTGATGCAGCATGGAAAGTCCCGCTGGTTTTCCTGCGCGGCCTGTATGATTAGTACGCAATAGAACACTTTTGGCAAAGTCCCGGCCGCAAAAGGTTGGTAGCGCAGCGCAGGCGTTGCGAGGGCGTTTACAACCGAGCAGCCGCAGCCAGCGTGACCTTTTGCGCAAGAGGAGACGCAGCGGAATGAGTGAGCCGGTGACTTTTTAAAAAGTCGCCGCAAGCGATATGAAGCTTGCGGCGACGTGGCGGATGTGATGAATTTAGATATTCGGATTCAGGCCTTCAGCAATCAGCTTTATGCATCAATGCATAATTACATAAGTGGACTATTTTGCTTGCAAGCATGACAACTCCTTATCAAACCATATCACAATGTCGTCTTGTATCGCTAAAACAGAATCATCCAGCGGAATGGGAAGTCCACGGCAGCCGCCATCACAATGCCCGATTTCAGCTCTTTTTCTTCCGCAGCCATATCCCTGTGCTATTAATTCTCGCAGGGAAGGTGAAAACGCAGCAACAGTGTCGGTATATTGCTGCAACTTTACAGGCTTGGCACTGATATGATAGCCATTGCTCAAGGAAGCGTTAAGCCCCCATACATCCTTACGCTTATACATGTATTTGATATAGATATGAAATCCTTTTGTTTCTACAACGCAGGTAAGTCCTTTATCCAGATAGCGATGATGTAACTTGAGAATAAACTCCTGCACATCCGCAGATAAAGGCTTTATTGTATCCTGCACAATGGAAACAATATCAGTTTCAGCTTTTTTCAATACCCTATAATCACAGCGCAACAAAACATCTTGATTGACAAGGGTGCGATAATCCGTCTCAGCAATTGCCATAACCTTCAGGCCGACAAGCATTGCTGGATTATCTGGATATGTAACGGTTATAGATTTGCTATCCAACATATTCTGCTTTTTCTCATTTGTGTCCACACTATCTGTGCAAATACCGCAATCCACCAGAAAGCGCAGGCATTCAAGGTTTTTGGAAGCGGATAGCTTTTCACTGAATATGGCATTGCCACAGACCAAAGCATCTTTGTTTTCTGTAAGTACGCCAAAATAACCGATCCTTATCAGCATGGTGTTTACGTTGTGTAGAAATGGATAATATACCGAAAGAGATGTGCGGTTTTCATATTCATGCGCTACTTTTTTACTATTATCATAGGCGTTGCCTTCGGCAATTAAAACATCATAAAGCCGGCACAAAAATATCCTGAGCGCACGAATGCCTTCCCGAATCGTCTCTTCTGCGGAAACATGGAGATAGGCAGAATTAATAGCATACGCATCATATGTTTCCGGTACCATTATTTCTTTCAAGTAGTTTGCAACATCTTGTAAGCTCTTTCGCATTAATTTCACCCTATACTACAACTTAATATCGCAATAATACCCCTGAATAACATTATACAACCTATTCAAACAAAAGCAATTCTATCACCTAATATGAAAGAAGTCGATTGCCATCGCAACCGATTTCTTTCTGCAAGTTTCATGGCGGAGATGTAGGGATTTGAACCCTAGCGCCGGCAAAACCGACCTACCGGATTTCGAATCCGGACCCTTCAGCCACTTGGGTACATCTCCATCTTAAGTTAATGCTCCCGCTCCGTTAGCTCCTATAATTTTTTTGTATTACATGGGTAGCCACAGACGCTGTTGTACACACAACAAACTATTTCAGTTTTAGTTGCCACCAAAACTTAAAAATTGCGGCTTATAAGTGCGTATGTTTCAATCTCCCGAGACAGACCCGTTTAACAATTCTAACGCCAATCCAATTAGCATCAAAACTATATGGTGCAAAGTGTCTCATTACCACGCATAAGCAACGCGCACCGTATACGCACATAAAGCAGTTTGCTGTGACACCGTCATTTTATTATATCAGCTAACGACCTTTGAATCAAGATAAAAACAAAATTAACTCTAATAATCACCGCGAACGGGGTCTGTTTCTCGCCCTTCGTCTTTTACTGCTACAATTCACGCTCACGGCTTCCCTGTACGTAATACATCCTCAAATAGCGGCTTATCAATAATATTCCGGTATCACAAACGGCCTGCCATACTCCTCGCGCACCCGCACATTAATCCCAAACACATCCCTGATGCGCTCAGGCGTTATCACTTGTTCAGGCCTGCCGTACGCAAAAACCGCTCCGTTATGAATCAGCGCCAGATCATCGCAGTAATGGGACGCGAGGTTCATATCATGCAACACCGCAATCGCCATAACGCCTTCACGCCTGCACAGGCCTCGAACTAAATTAAGTATCTCTATTTGATACCTGATATCCAAATTCGAAACCGGCTCATCTAAAAGAAGAATGTCGGATTGCTGGCAGATTGCCCGGGAAATAATGGTACGCTGCCATTCGCCCCCTGAAAGCGTTAACACGGACCGATCCGCCAAGAGGGATATTCCCGTACGTTCCATCGCCGCATCAACACGCTTATAATCATCCTGTGAATCCGGTTCAAACAAGGTATGGTGCGGATGGCGGCCCATCAGTACGATATCGCGGACGGTAAAATCAAACTCCATCAGCGCATGCTGAGGCACCAGCGCCATGCTGCGCGACAGCTCTTTTGCCGAATACGCGCTAATATCCCTGCCATTGAGCGTTATCATACCCTGTTCTACCCGGCAAAAACCGCTCAGACAGCGGAGAAGCGTTGTTTTTCCGCTGCCGTTTGGACCGAGAATCCCAAGCAAACGCCCTGGCCCCATGTCAAACGATATGTCGCTAAGGATTTGCGCGTTTGAGTACGCGTAGGATAAACGGTCTATACGCAGCCCCTTTTTCATGCGCGGCCCCTCCCCCCGTTCCTTCGTCTGAGCAGATAGAAGAAAAAGGGAACGCCGCAGACGGCGGATAATACCCCGACCGGTATTTCCAGCGGCGGGGCGACACTGCGCGAGAGCATATCAGCCAAACACAAGAATACCCCGCCGCCTAAAAACGAGCTGGGCAGCAAAACGCGGTGATCTGGGCCGGTAATCAGCCTCAGGATATGCGGGACCATCAGCCCCACAAACCCAATTATGCCCGCAACCGCTACTGAGGCGGCGGCAATCAGCGTTGTTAGTGCGAGCAATACACGCGTGACCCGGGCAGTATCCACGCCCAAAAGCCTCGCGTCTTCCTCACCGAGCAGCATAATGTTCAGCTGCCTCGCAAAAAACATGCAGATAAGGGATGAAGGCAAAACAGTAGCCGCGGCAAATATCAGCCTCGTAAATTCTGCGGAAGCAAAACTGCCCATCGTCCATAAAAGCACCTTTTCCATTTTATCCCGGTTCAGCAGCATGACGCCGGACGTCAGCGCGGAAAACAAAGCGGAAGCGGCAATCCCCGCAAGAAGCAGCGCCGCAATTGAGGTTCGCGCGTTTACCCTGGAAACCGCGCAGACGATAATCACGCAGGTAATTCCGCCGATAAACGCGCATACGGCTATCGAGCCCAATCCCAGGACGCTTGCGCTAATTCCAAACGACATCGCTACGGCTGCCCCAAAGCCCGCGCCGGAGGTTACGCCCAATATATGGCTATCCGCCATCGGGTTTTTAAAAACGCCCTGGAGGCAGCAGCCTGCAACCGCCAGCCCGCCGCCAACAAGATATGACAAAAGCGCCCTTGGCAGGCGAATGTTCTTGAGTATGAGGGCGGCAGTATCATTCGCGTATGGATCAAACAGCAGCGGAAGCTGTTCAAAGCGAAAGCCTGTGCTGCCCGCGGCTACGCCCAATACCAGAGCCGCAACGCTCAACGGCAGCAATACGGATACGGCCGCCCAAAGGCGCTTGGACATGTCGTGCTTCATCGATTCCCTTTCATAATATATCTAACGCCATTTCTCGCGTCGCAGACCGCCGACGAGCGTTCTGTGAGTACGGCTCCTCTTCTTAATGTCTATATAGCTTAATAAACTGTGATTAAGCCAGAATTCGCTCCGATAAAAGCTTGCCTTCGCCGCGTTAAAGTAAAATCATCTTGCGTATCAGGCAGCTCAAACGGTAGCCGCAGTACCTATGACGCGCGATTTAATTACGGCCTCTCCAAACTGACTCAACTCAGCAATGAGCACAGCCGTTTTCCTCTGCCGGAATGAATTTGAAGATCAACGCGTGGGGTATGCTTAAACCTAAGTTAACCCGCGAAAGCGCTCGTTACAGCCAAAATATCCTCCAACGCATCCGCCACGCGAGGGCCGGGCCTTTCCACGGTATTCACATCCAAGATATACACGCGCCCTTCCTTTACGGCCCTCAGGTCGGAATATCCCGCCTCGGCGCTCAACGCCTCCACCGTGTAATATGAGGACAAGAATATAATATCCGGGTCCTTTTCAAGCAGGGTCTCCATGCTGTATTCAATCCAGGCGGTATCCGTGTCGTCCGTAACGCAAAGTCCGCCAGCCATTGTGATAATATCGTTTATAAAGCTGCCTTTTCCGCTGGTCCAATTTCCCTGATCGCCATAACTCATTACATAGTAAGCGGTCGGGTGCGTATCCAGCGCGGCCGCCGCTTTTTTTACGGCTTCGGCCCTTTTTTCAATTTCACCAGCGAGCTTTTGCGCCGCATCCTCGACCCCAGCGGCCGAGCCTATCAGCATAACGGCCTCAAGAATCTGGTCATAGGCGGTCGCCTCCGCGCATATCACCGTACAGCCCGCCTGGACCAGCATATCAACGGAGTCCTGCTGAATATTGTTCCCCGTAAAAACAATATCCGCGTCCGCGGCAATAATAGCCTCCACATTTGGGCCGCTGTAATCGCCCATCTCCGGTATGTCAGCTGCCTGTTCGGGGTAATTGCTGTATGATACGCGTCCAATTACCTTTTCCCCAAGCCCGAGAGCGAACAGGATTTCCAAATCAGCCGGAGTAAGCGAAACGATTTTATCCACCTTCTCCGGTATTCTTACTTCATTACCTAAAAGGTCGGTAACGGTATCGCCCGTACCCGGCTGCGGGCCGGGAGTCGCTGAGCATGCTGTAGCAAGCGCTAAGCATAGAGCCAGAAGACAGCAAAGCAGGTACTTTGCCTTAAATTTGTCGCGCATATGATGTTTACCTCCATTTTTCCATCCCAAAAATAAAGGGATGCTTTCCTTATAAATTCGGCGGAATTAAAGAAAGCATCCTACCATCAGCGCAGCTTGGAAGGGTGCATTCCCCTCCCACCGAGGAAAACACAGCCGCGGCGCGATAATTCGCGCCGCATCGTACGGCAGGTCTTCTGGCTCGGCCTCTTCCGCTTGGGACGCCTTCCCGCATAACTTGCAGTGGCTTGAATGTTTTATAACATTGCGTGTCCCAAACGTCAGCCTCACAGCAGCGGGGGCTGCAACGGATTTACACCGTTTTCCCTATTAAGTCAATGACGCCTGTAACGATACTGTGCGCCCGGCCGGTATCGCTCCGTCCGAACGCTCTCAATGCGCTTATTGTAACATAGGTTTTGCTAAATTGGGAAGTCGCAAATGATATATTAACTAATAATATGCGCTTCCGTTATAAATCGGTAAACCAATCGCTAATAATACTGTTTTAATTTTAAGCAATGTAATAATTTACGCGTATTAAAAGACGCGAGCAGCTCTACTCACACAGAACAAACCCTCTAGAAAAGGCGCTTTAAAGAATCCCACGATTAATCGGCATAGGATTAACCGCATGTTTGTCAAGTCGGGACGGTAGATTTACAACCTAACCCGCCGCAAAAGCAAAAGAATATTTAAACGCCAGAGTATTGCGTTCGGCCTATACATGATTCCTTAATGTCGATTTATATATGCATTGAAATTTGATGTTCTCTGTTTTCTGCTTCATACGCCGGCCTTAATAGTTATCATTAAACGCGTAATCTCCGCCAAACGCTTTTTGCCTGATAATCGTATCACGATTAAAATTATCACATTATTATATAATCCTTTCTTTTAATTCCGCTTTAATAGAAGTTAGTATTCCAGCTTTTTGTTAAAACGGATAGCCGTTGCATAGACAATCACCAGCCTTTACAGTTTATTTAATCGTCGCAGCCTTATTTTAACCTTTGAAGCAGTTTCATATTTTATCGGCATACCTTTTATAAGCGAAACAAAGCTCCAAATTTTCGCTATGCTTAGTAGCCTTCATAGTCAAATGCAAAATACATATGGATACCATCTTTTCCAGGCATATTGACGAGAATACGTTTATTTTCATTACTCATGACGGAATAATCTCCTCTTTCAATTAAATCGGCGTCGCATTTATACCTTGGCCGGATAGAGTAGTTCTTTTTCACCATTTTAAAAGGAATCCGTTATATACAATAACCGCAATCACCGCCGCTATCGCTTTTACATGCGAGAGAAAAGGCTTTACCAATGCAGTAAATCAGGGTCGTCAAATATAACCGGTTTTAACCTTAGTTAACAGTCGCGTTTCCGTGCAAGCTTTTTTAAGGGCATCCGGCAGCGCATATACTCAAAAATTAACCATCCATCTTTTTTTATATCGTTACTTCTGCAAATTTAGATTATTAATTTAATTTCGCTCCTTCATCAGCCTTCACCGATTATAGTCACTTCTGAACCGTGTTTGCCTTTGCTTGTTGCTGTTTGACCGCAGAGTTTCGTTTTATATTGAAAAGATAAGTCAATCATCGGCAATCAGTACTTGACCATAATACTTCCGCCCTCATTTTATAATGCTATCGTTTATCAGTTTTTATTGGGCGCGATGCGCAATATAATCGGATATATTAGCCTAAAAAAGCCGGCGCTTATTGACTGTATCTTATTAAAAATGTTAGCATGGAAAAAACGACCGTTTGGGAAGCGATACATGCTTTCGGGTCTTGCAAGAGTACCGAGGCATAAATATCCGGCTGGCAAATTATTCATTCACTGCCGTATTCCGTTTTTCGACGGCGCCGTATAGCTGGCCTCAGTGTTAATAAACCGTAAAGCCAAATTGCGGCCGGCTTATAGCCGCTGGGACGAGTCGTTTTTATGAATTAATAAAACCCCTCGCTATGGGGCTGAACAGGAGGAACACCTTACCATGTCACACGATAACTCAGGCGGTTTCGCCACCCGGCAAATCCATGCGGGGGCGCTGGAAATCCCCGGTATTTCCCCGCTTGCTACGCCCATTTTTCAAACCTCAACCTTTGTATTTGATTCCACCGATCAGGGAGCGTCGCGATTTTCCGGTGAGGAGAAAGGGTATATCTACACCCGGCTCGGAAACCCGAATCTCGCCCAAGTTAGCGCAAAGCTCGCCTCTTTAGAGGGCGCTGAGGCAGCATTGGTTATGGGTTCGGGTATAGGCGCAATCACTACCGTTTTATGGACTGCTCTTAGCGCGGGCGCGCATCTGCTTGCGGACGAAACGCTTTATGGCTGCACCCATTCCTATTTTACGCATGGCCTCACCAGGTACGGGGTTGACGTAACGCTTACCAATTTTACCTGCCTTAAAAGCGTTAAGGAAAGCCTGCGTCCTGAAACGAAGGTAGTGTACTTTGAAACGCCCTGCAATCCTGATCTGAAAATGATCGATATTGAAGCGGTCAGCGCGTTAGTACACGCTTATAATCCTCAAATCAAGGTGATTGTGGATAATACGTTCTGCACGCCGTTTATTCAAAAGCCGCTTTCCCTCGGCGCGGACGTCGTCGTCCACAGTGCGACCAAGTATCTTAACGGCCATGGCGACGTTATTGCCGGCGCTGCGGCGGGCCCAGAGGACTTCATGAACGAGGTTGCGATGTTTGGCTTAAAGGATATGACCGGAGCGGTTTTAAGCCCCATAGACGCCTATTTGATTGCCAGAGGCCTTAAAACGTTAGATATTCGAATGATAAAGCATTGCCAAAGCGCCATGAAAATAGCTGAGTTTTTGCAATCACACCCAGCCGTTAAGCGCGTAAGCTATCCCGGCCTTGCTTCCCACCCGGCGCATGAGCTTGCAAAAAAGCAAATGCATAATGGGTTTGGCGGGATTGTTACGTTTGAGCTTTATGCAAACCGCGCGCAAAGCGGGGCGTTCTTAAACGGGCTATCGCTCTGTACGTTGGCCGTAAGCCTTGGCGATGCGGAAACGCTCATTGAGCACCCCGCAACCATGACGCACAGCGTATATTCCGCGGAAGAGCTCGCCTCCGTAGGCATAGGCGAATCCATGGTACGGCTTTCCGTAGGCCTGGAGGACGCGGAAGATATTATCGCCGATCTCAAGCAGGGGCTGGATAAGCTGATATAACTTCATACTTATCTGTTTTTAATTAGAGATTATAACGCGCCAAAAATTTGGCGCGTTATACTTAATATAAAAAGTTGTTATGTAATTTATCATGTTTGTACAGTCAAGCTGAGGCGTTTTTTTTAGAAAAGCACCCATGTAATTACTCTTCATTGCATGGCTTCCCGCTATATCTGTCTAATCACGCAGAAAGATGTTTTTCGTGATGCGCAGAAATTTACATAGGATATTGACTCCAAATAATATGAATAGCGTCTTTTTATTTATAATGAACTTTTAAATCGCAATATCAAACAATTATTCCGCCAAATCAGCAGCGGTTAGGCGAGCACGCTAAACCACGCGTCCGCTGTAACGATTGACGGCCTGCTATATAGGATGGATATGCAAATCATCGACGTTTATCTAAGTAAACGCAAACATCCAAAATTACATTTCCCTTATCGTCCGGCCGCGTGTAACGGGGGCAATTATATCGTTCAAAGAACCATGCGCTTCGCGAAAGACTCCAGCCCTTTTCCCTAAACTTCTCCCAGCATGCCTTTTGTGCTTGCATGCTGTAAAGCTCGCCAGAATCCGGATTTCCATATAAATAACAAACCCCGATATCGCCCTCCGGTATATCCTGATACTCAAACCCTTCCGGCGCTTCGCTGGCCGGCGACATGAAAAGGCCAATCCAATATTCAAACCCATCCGGCGTAATTCGCATAGCGCCGACATAGTCGTCACTCACGCCCTTAACCATTTCGCATTGCTTCAAAGCGTTAAAATAACCGTTGCTAAACCATTCGCCCCACTTATGGCCAAAGCCTCCGCTCACGCTGTCTGCGTTCGTGTATTTTTTGCCGATCAGCCTAACGGCTGGCATACTTTCTTTTAGTACGTTAATAATTTGAGCCATAAAACACCTCTTTACTTGTTTGTCATTAGCTTAACACAGATTGTTCCGACAAGCATTAAAAATTAAAGCATTTGTAACCGCTTTTACTTATATAGAAACTTTGTTCCGCTTTAAGCAATCCAGAAAAAAGCTGTAAATGGATCTGTTTGCTTCAAATCGGATACAACAATTCTTTACCTCTAATTTTCCCGGAGCCGGCTTAACAAATCATACTTATTTATACCTGCTCCGGGCGGTATGGAGGTGTTGACTATGTAACTAATATTATGTGAACGATTCTATGGGCTGAGCATACGCTGTATGCCCTAAAGTTCGTTTTCTTCAATGCTGCTTTAACCAATAAAAGTAGTCGGGTAAAAAGGTCCAATATGGATCGCCATGATCCATATTGGGATACAGCGTAAGCTTAACGTCCTTGCCCAGCGCGTTCATGGCCTTGAATAAGTCTTCTGAATGATGTACAAGAACGGTTTCATCCGCCGTGCCGTGTACAATCCATAGGGGCGTATTGATCTTTTCCGGCCAACACATCGCTGAACGCGCCTCGTATTCCTCAAGGTGCGTCTCCGGCGTTCCGCCTATCATTGATTCGAATTTTCTTTGCCCATATGTGTTATCCTCGTAATATATTTGAGACATATCCGTGGGTCCCGCGCCGGCAACGGCGGCATCTATCCGCTCATCGCGCTTCAATACATTGTACGTTTCCGTCCCCCCGCGCGACCAGCCGAACATATACATTTTTCCATTCGTAAAGGCGAACTCTTCCGCAAAATCGATCAGCTTGATTACGTCGTTTACATCCTCTCCGCTAAACTCATCTTTTCCGGTACCTCCAAGCCCTCCTCCCCGGTATGCTGACGCCAATACGATAAAGCCATATCGCGTATAGTATTGTACATCCTCCGCTCTAAGCGCTCCAGTGCCCCAGCTGCCCCGGTTGTATATCAGCACGGGATAATCCTTTTCCAAATAATCCTTAGGCGCGCAGATATACCCGCCTATCTCCTCCTCTCCGCTTTGATACCGGATGTGGTACCACAGCACCTCGTCCGCAGGTACGCTCGGATTAAAATCATCTTTCGTATACTCTACATACTCAAGATAATCGGTATGTAAGTCCATACACCATTCCTCTAATTCTTCCAATCGCTCATAATCCGCTTTGTGTTCCTGAAAATGAAGTATGTCGCTGTGCTGAGCCAAATCTTCCAGCGCTTTTATGCCCTTTTCATCCGGCTCAACGGCGGGGGTTGTACAGGAGCAAAAAACAACAATTGTCGTTAGTAAAAGCAGTAATATCGTAAATCGTATACTCCGCTTAAACATATATTCCCTCCTCGTATTTTTCCGAAGTCGGCTTAATAAGAAAAATCATGTATATATACCTGCTCCGGGCGGTATGGAGGTGTTGACTATGTAACTAATATTATGTGAA
>OHTZ01000472.1_pt1 | contig 26367 bp, 24 predicted proteins | sample 1579011 | NCBI WGS metagenome assembly OHTZ01 (sample SAMEA3879603, study PRJEB24766) | human gut metagenome | biome: human-associated habitat; feature: feces | place: USA | collected 1985/1987
GTCGAAATCGCTGGCACTTTTCTGGTTCTCTTTTGGTGTCAAAAGAGAACATCCCTCGGCTAGCAGAATCTTTCCCTGCGGAGCGCACACTCTCAATCGTCAGCCCCGCCCCTTGTCCAAAGGCGTGGTTTGTGCTATGCTAGGGGGTACAAGCGATTTTTTGCGCTGAGAGGAGGAACCCCATGGCCGCCGTAAAAACACGGAATACCGCTACCCTTATGACCGAGGGCAGCATTGTAAAAAGCCTGCTGCTGTTTGCCCTGCCGCTGATCTTCGGCAACCTGCTGCAGCAGATGTACAACACCGCCGACAGCATCATCGTGGGCAATTTTGTGGGCAGCAATGCCCTTGCCGCCGTGGGCTCCAGCGGGTCGCCCATCTATCTGCTCATCGGCTTCAGTCAGGGGCTTGCCGTGGGCGCGGGCGTGGTGGTCTCGCAGTATCTGGGCGCGGGCGACCACAAGGAGACCCGCGAGGCGGTGCACACCTCCCTTGCCATTGCGGTGGTTATGGGGCTTTTGCTGACGGTGGGCGGCGTTGCCTGCGGGCGCGCTTTGCTGGTGGCCATGAACACCCCCGCCGAGGTGCTGGCCGATGCCGTGACCTATATCCGCATCTACTTCGGCGGGGTGCTGTTCAGCGTGGTGTATAACATGACCGCCGGCATCCTGAACGCCGCCGGCAACTCCCGCCGCTCGCTGGTGTATCTGGCATGGGCGTCGGTGACCAACATCGTGCTGGACTTTGTGTTCATCGTGGGGCTGCGGATGGGGGTGGCGGGCGCTGCCATCGCTACCGACTTAAGCCAGCTGGTGTCCTGCGTGCTGAGCCTGCGCTTTTTGATGAAAAGCGAGGACGCCTGCCGGGTGGAGCTTTCCGCCATCCGGCTGCACCGCAAAATGGCAGGCCGCATCATCCGGGTGGGTCTGCCCACCGGCATCCAGAACATGGTCATCTCCTTTTCCAACGTGCTGGTGCAGGCCAGCGTGAACAGCTACGGTGCCGCCGCCATGGCGGGCTTTGCGGCCTACATGAAGATCGACGGCTTCAACATCCTGCCGGTGAGCAGCATCAGCATGGCTGCCACCACCTTTGTGGGGCAGAACTACGGTGCGGGGCGTCTGGACCGGGTAAAGCGCTCGGTGTGGGTCACCCTTGCTATTGGGGTCATCTACACCCTTTGCACCGGCGCGGCGCTATTGGCCGGACAGGACGCCATTCTGCACCTGTTCACCGCCGACGAGGCCGTGGTCACCTACGGCAAGCTGGCCATGCGGTGGTTCTGTCCGTTCTACTTCCTGCTCAGCATCCTGCACGGCCTTGCCGGTGCCGTGCGCGGCACGGGTGCCAGCATCCCGCCCATGGTGGTGCTGCTGGTCTCGCTGTGCCTGTTCCGTGTGGTATGGATCCAGTTCCTGCTGCCCTTCTTCTCCGGCATCGAGGGCGTATTCATCCTCTACCCCGTCAGCTGGGGTCTGGGCGCATTGCTCATGATCCTGTATGCGTGGAAGGGTAAATGGATGGAGTATCATACATAACATTTTTACAAACAACGACCCGCCGCACTGAAAGAGATGCGGCGGGTCGTTGTTTTTCAGGTACTCCTGTCGGGGCAGCTTACCATGCAAAGCCCACGGAGTCCATGTCGATCTTCTTTTCCATCAGCCCCAGACGGCTCTCGATGAAGTTGACAGCCATATCCGGCCACTGGGCGATCTGGGTGTAGTAGTCCACATAGCCCTTGGTGCCAGTGCCCAGACCCACACCGTGGGGCGCATCGGGTGCCAGATAGAAGCTGAAATCCTTGAAGATATCCGCGCACTCCGGCAGAGAGGGCAGCATCATCGCACTCAGGCCATCTTTCTGACCCACAACACCAAAGACCGGAGGCAGGTTGGGGTTCTTCGTGAAGTTCAGACCGGTGACGAACAGGCCGTAGATGGGAATCGCCACATTCAGGTCGGCGCTCTCATGGTCCACAGCATCGCAGACGTAGCTGGGGTAGACCTTATCCGGGGTATTCGTAGTGCCGAACTGGTCGGCCACCACCTGCATCACATTCATGCCGCCGGCAGAGAAGCCCACAGCGATCATGATATCGGTCTTGCCGATGTGTTTTTCAGAGGCGTTGTGGCGGATGTAGCGGATAGCACGGGCCAGATCCAGCTGCTGATCCACAGCGGCATAAGGGTTGACGCGGCGCTGCAGCACAAAGGCGTTGTAGCCGTTCTTGTTGAAGAACTCGGCCACCGGGTAGCCTTCCACCACGTTGTTGCGGTGGGTGCTGCCGCCGCCTGCAATAATGATCACGTTGCCCTTCACCTTGCCCTGATCTCGCAGCAGGTACGGGTTCAGGAAGGGACGGAAGCCCTCGTTATCGTAGCAATTTTCCCAGTTGGTGGGCAGCGGAGATTCCACGGCCATCTGATCTCCCCAAATTTCCCAAACGGTGCTCTTGGGGTCCTTGATCTGGCGCAGCGCCTTGCGGGCATTGGTCAGGGCAACACACATATCGTAGTGAGAAGCATTGATGCCGGGCACAGCTGCACCGTCCACCTTCTCGTACTGAGCGCGGGACAGCTTGTGGAACAGCACATAGAACTTGTCAAAATCGCCCCGGAAAGCAGCCGGATAAAAGGCTACCTCGCGGGAGAGACGGAGTTCCTCTGCCACCATGGCCTGCACCTCGGCATCGGTGTGCACGCCAGCGTTTTCAGCAAAGGATGCAGGTGCCATGCCAGCCACTGCGCCCATGGTCACGGCAGAAGCGGCGGAAAGCTTCATAAAGTCTCTTCTGTTCATCATCATTTCTCCTTTTAAATGCAGACGGCTCATTTGTGCAGAACAAAGCCGCCCAAAGCTGTGCAGCAAACGCCCTGCTGCCGGGCCCGATAGACATTCCAGTTGTATCACGCCATCGAAATCCGCACAAATCGTACCACAATACAATGCACTTGTAAATAGATTTTATTGTTTTTGTGCGAAATTGATATATTAGTATGTCAGTTCTTGTGAAAATCAACAAGCATGAGAATGGGTACAAAAAAGGACTGCCATGCACTCTGCACGGCAGTCCTTTTTATCTTATTACAGCTTTTCAAACACCAGAAAGCGGAAAGCGATGGTAGTGGTCAGCTGCGGCAGAGCCGCAAGGCGGGCAGCACCGTCGCGGGGCGTTTTCCAGTAGTAGGGGGTCATGGCAAACAGGGCTTCCAGCTGGGCGGCGGGCACGGTGATGGTTCCCTGCACCTCCCGCTCATCAATGGCGCGGAAGCCCGGGTACTCCACCTGCTGCACCGGGTTTTTGTAGGGCTTTTCGTAGAGCACGGCCTTCATCTGGTACAGATGCTCTGCCCCCGGCACAACGTAGATCATGCGCCCGCCCGGGCGCAGCACCCGGCTGAACTCCTCCTGTGCAAAGGGCGAAAAGCAGTTCAGCAGCACGTCTGCCCAGCCGGTGCGCACCGGCTGGCTGAAGCTGGACGCCACCGCGTACTGCGCGGCGGGCAGCGCCTTTGCCGCCAACCGCACCGCGGGCTTTGCGATATCGAACCCGGCCAGCTGCAGCGGCTTTTCTGCCGCCGCGAACTGCTGCGCGATGCAGCGGTCGTACCAGCCCTCGCCGCAGCCTGCATCCAGCAGATGCAGCGGGGCGTCCTTCGCGGCGGGCACGCCGTGGGCAAGGCACAGCTCCCCCAGCGCCTGCCCGAAGATGCCGTAATATCCGGCGTTCAGGAAGGCGCGGCGGGCAGCTACCATCTCCTTGCTGTCCCCGGGGGCTTTGGTTCGCATACTCTGCACCGGCAAAAGATGCCAGTAGCCCTCCCGGGCGCGGTCAAAACAGTGGCCTTTTTCACATTTCAGATCGTTCTCCCCTTGCAACGCACCGCCGCACAGGGGGCACCGCCACGGGGTAAAGGCTTCGTTCCGGCTCATACTTCTTCGCTGTGATCCTCAATGGGTGCGGTGGCACCGCCGTGGGCGTCCATATACTCCTCAAAGCTGGTATACTTCTGCTGGGGCGGGCGGCGGCTGATGAGCATCAGCCCCGGGTCCTCGTCCCGGGCGGCGGCATTGCGGCCGCGGCGGGCAGGCTCGGCCTTGGGGGCACGGGGTGCGCTGCCGGTGCGGCTCTGGCTACCGGCATTGCCGCGCTCGCTGCGGGCAGGGCGGGCGTTATTGCTCTGGGCCGCAGGGCGGGCATTGCGCTGTTCACCCCGGTCGCTGCGGTCGTTGCGGCGGCTGCCGCTGCGGTTTGCGTTCTGGTTATTCTGGAGCTCCTGTGCGCTGCGGATGGCAGATGCTGCCGGAGCGGCAGGGGTCTTGCGTGCCGGGCGCAGCGGAGTAGCCTCCGGGGCGCTGACAAAATGGGGGTCAAACTTGGGCTGGGCGTTGCTGCCCCGGGCGGGGGCGGCATTCTCGCGGGGGGCGCTGCCGCTTCCTTGGGGGCGTTTGCGCCCCGGTTGTTGGCGCGGCGGTCGTTGCGGACCCCGCGCTTTGCGTTGCTGTCTTGCATCAGTGTTTCCTCTTTTTTCGGTTTTGCAGGCACCGCGTTCTTTGCAGCCTTCGGCTCCTGCTTCGGCACGGGCGCAGCTGCCTTTGCAGCCTTTGCGGGCGCAGTTTCGGCCTGTTTTTTCGGCGCTTCGGCCAAGTTTTCCGCTTCGGGGCGGGGCTTTTTGCCGCGCACGGGCAGCACCGGGCGCACCGGGGCGGGCACGCCGTCCCACGGGTGGCCGGATACCACCGGGATCTTGCGGCGGTTCAGCTTTTCAATGCCTGCCAGATACTCCTGCTCCTCCGGGGCGCAGAAGCTGACGGCGGTGCCGTCCGCACCGGCGCGGGCGGTGCGCCCGATGCGGTGCACATAGGTCTCCGGCACCTCGGGCAGATCGTAGTTGAACACATGGGAAAGCTCGCTGATATCAATGCCGCGGGCAGCGATATCGGTGGCCACCAGCACCCGGGTCTTGCCGGACTTGAAATCCTCCAGCGCGGTGACGCGGGCAGTCTGGCTCTTGTTGCCGTGGATGGCGGCGGCGGGGATGCCCTGCTTTGTCAGGTCCTTTGCGATCTTATCCGCGCCGTGCTTGGTGCGGCTGAACACCAGCGCATTGACCACCGGCGGCTGCAGATTTTTGATGAGCCACGGCAGCAAGAGCTTCTTGTTGCCCTTTTCCACATGGTACAGGCTCTGCTGGATGCGGTCCACCGTGCTGGACACCGGGTCCACCTTGACAAAGGCCGGATCATGCAGGATGCCTGCGGCCAGCTGCTCGATCTCCTTGGGCATGGTGGCGCTGAACATCAGGTTCTGGCGCTGCCTGGGCAGCTTGGCGATCACCTTTTTCACGTCGTGGACAAAGCCCATATCCAGCATCCGGTCGGCTTCGTCCAGAACAAAGATCTCAATGTTGGAGAGGTCCAGCAGCCCCTGCCCCACCAGGTCGTTCAAGCGGCCCGGGCAGGCAATGAGGATGTCCACGCCCTTTTTCAGGGCTGCGACCTGCGGAGCCTGACCCACACCGCCAAAGATGACGGTGCTGCGCAGGGTCAGATACTTGCCGTAGGCTTCAAAGCTCTCGCCGATCTGCAAAGCCAGCTCCCGGGTAGGAGTCAGGATCAGGGCGCGGATGGCACCCTTTTTGCGGGGCGCGCTGGCAGTCAGGCGGTCGAGCATGGGCAGCGCAAAGGCAGCCGTCTTGCCGGTACCCGTCTGGGCGCAGCCCATCAAGTCCCTCCCGGCCAGCACCGGCGGAATGGCCGCTGCCTGAATGGGCGAGGGGGATTCATAGCCCGCCTGTGCCACAGCACGCAGCACAGGCGCGGAAAGATTCAGTTCGTTAAATGTCATTCTTCACCTAAAATGTTTCTGCATTCCATATAATAGCGCTTTTCCTCTGCGTGCCCCATGCTGAAGGTCTTGCGGGGCAGCACACCACCCATAACGATGCCCTTGAACAGATCGCTCTTCTCAAAGGGCGGCATCAGGAAAGCCACACCCCCCTGCCTGCACAGGGCGCGGACAGCGGGCTCATCGTGGACATAATCCACCCGGGCCTCGATGTGGCGGGCCATGAAATACTCAATGAATGCGTCAATGGTGCCCACGGTCAGCGGGGCAACGGGATGTTCAAAGCTGAGCACATTGGCCACATGGGGGCCTGCCAGCGTAAAGGACTGCTGTTTTGCATCGCCGAAGCAGATGCCTGCCGCGTGGGAATCGCTCCACGCGATGAGGGCCAGCAGCACGGCACCGCAGTCCACATTGAAAAGGACACGGTGGATGGGCTCGATCTCAATGGCCGGAGAGTGGACATTGCAGACCTCAGCCAGGCACCAGCGGGCCGGGTGGGTCAGCTGCTGCTCCGGGGTCAGGGTCTTTTTCAGCTCCTCCCAGCAGGCCTTGGCGGAAGCCAGCGAATGGTTGCCGTCGCCCACGGCCAGCGTCAGGGGCGCGCCGCCCTTTGCCTGGGGATACCGGGCATCAAAGGCTTCCTGGCTGCCCAAAGCATTCAGGGCGCTGTCGATCTGTGCCAGCAGGGCGGGATCCTCCACTGCCCAGCCAGCGATGTGGCCGCCGTTCAGCATCAGCTCGCCCTCGTACACCTTGGGCAGGCTGTCCTTGTGGGCGGCAATGGGCTCGATGAGGGTGCAGTCCGGGTCGTCCGCCAGCATCATGATATGGGGCGTTTCCAGCGCAGCGCCGGTACGCACCTTCATGCGGGGCGGGATGCGGCTTTCCACCGTGCACTCGCTGGGGCGCACGGTACATTTTTCGCCCCGGCGGTAGCTGTAAGCTTCCAAGTCCACACGCCCTACAAGACCCTGCCGCACCCGGCCGCTCTGCTCGGTGCGCTCTACATAGATAAAGCCATCCACCGCCCGGGTGAGCACATTTTTGGCGTAATCCTGCATGGTGGCGTGGATCTTTTCCACCCGCGCGTCGGCGTCTCCGTCCTCCAGATACACCTCCGGCAGGATCAGGTTCAGGGTGCTGGGTGCGCCTGCAGCGGTCTTTTCTGCCCGCTGCCAATAGCTGCGGTCACTGGTAAACTGGTCACAGGCGATGCAGCCCCACTGCTCCAGCGGCACCTGCTCCGAAGGCAGCAGGATGTGTGCGGGTGCAAAACAGGTAGTCGGTTTCATAGTCGTTTCCTCCCCTCTTTATAAAAGCCGCTTCTCAGCGGAATGCTGTGGTGTCGTGCACCACAATGTGCTGCACACCGGCGTCGGCAGCGGCCTGCTCCAGCGCAGCGCGGCTGTCCGCATCCAGCGCGGCACTGCTGGTGACCAGCAGATTTTCCATACCAAGAGACATACCGGTGGTGCCAAGGGCATCGGTGGCAGCGGTGCACAGTGCGTCAGGGTAGCTGACCCACAGGGTCACGCTGCCTGCAAAGCGGGTCTGCCATGCGGCGATATCAGCGGTCAGCTGGGCGGCGCGTCCTTCCCGGCTCTTGCCGCCGGAAGCGCCGAAGTCCTGCTTGCGCGTGATGATGTTGGGGAACTGCACCCCGGTAAGCACCACCTGCTCGTAGCCCATGCCCTGCACCTCCTCAATGAGGTCGCCGACATACTGCACCGCACTTGCGGCAAAGGGGTTCATCCACGCCTTGCCGCCCTTGGCTGCGCTGACGTTGTCCAGCCAGAGACTGTTTCCATCGTAGTGCACGCCCATGCTGCGGTCGGTGTACACCGACACCGGGTCGGTAAAGGCGGCAAGCTGCGCCGCCGGGATGATGCCCTCCTCCCGCAGGATGGCGGCGATATTGGCCGCATCCACCGGGTTCTCGGTGATGCTCTGGGCAGCGGCTGCCACCCCGGAAGCGTAGTACACCGTGCCAGCGGCGTCTTTCAGAGTGACAAGGGCGTAGTCTGCGCCCTGCTGCTTCAGCTGTCGGGCGGCGGCGCGGATGGCGGCATCATCGGTCAGGGCGGTCACGTCCAGCTCTGCCCAGCTGCCGCCGGTGATGGCTTTGCCGTCCAGCGGCTTTTCCTCTTCCGGCTCCGGTTCAGACGCTGCCTGCGAGGCGGCAGCGCTGCTTGCCGCAGCAGAGGAGGCTGCTGCCTCGGCGCGGGAAGCGCTTTCGGCCTCCAAGTCCCGGTCCTTGACCACGGTATACCAGGTGTGGGTGGCCCAATCCAGCACATGGGGTGCGGCAAACCATGCTGCTGCCAGCACTGCCACTACCAGCACCGCAATGCCGATGCCGCGCTTGACGCGCATTTCACGGCTGTAAAAGCTGCGGTGATAATGCTTGACCTTCTGACGTTTATACTTAGCCATGGTATCTTTTCCTCCCTGTCTGCATTACAGGATGACGGAATGTCCGGTAAAGCCATAGATTGCCAGCGCCAGCACGCCGATATACACCAGCGTGATGGGCAGGCCGCGGAATGCTTTGGGGATCGCTTTGCTGCGCAGGCGGTGGCGCGCCTCGGTGACCAGCAGCACCGCCAGCACATAGCCAAGGCCGCTGCCAAGGCCAAAGCCAAGGCTCTGGCCAAGGGTAAAGGACTGGGTGCGCTCCACCAGCACCGTGCCCAGCACGCCGCTGTTCAGCGCGGCCAGCGGCACGATGCGCAGCAGCTGGGCGCGGCGGGGCAGGCTGCGCAGCAGCCACAGCACCAGATGCTCCGCCAGACACACCACGGCAATGCTGGCAATATACACCAGCGGGCGCAGCTGGGCGCGGTTATCCAGCGGGGCAATGAACCGCCCGGCAAGAAAAGCCACCGGCGCCACCAGCACCTGCGTGATGCACAGCATCATGCCGAACAACGCGCTGCTGGTGCGGTCGTCCCCCACCAGCTGCACCATGCGGGACACGCCCAGTGCACGGGTAAAGACAGCGTTCTGTGCAAAAATGGCCAGCAGTGCATAGCTGAAAAACACTGCCGAGCTGCTTACAACTTCCTTCACGGTTCGCGGTTCCCCTCCTTCTGGTAGTGCACGGTCAGGGTATCCCGTGCTTCCCTTTTCAGATATTCCTTGCGCTTTGCAGCCGCAGCGCGCCAGATGGCGCACAGGATGCCCAGCACGATAAAGCCGCCTGCCGGCATCTTAGCCAGCGGCAGCAGCGCCCAGCGCCCCACCGGGGCACCGAACACGGTGCCAAGGCTGAGCCACTCGCGCACCACGCCCACCACGAGCAGCAGCAGCGCGTAGCCCACGGTGATGCGCACGCCCTTGGAAACGGCCTTGTGCACTGTCTCCTGCACGCGGCCGAAGCGGTAGGTCAGAAGCGGCTCCACCACCAGCATGGGCAGGTAGATGCCAAGGTTCAAAAGACCGGTGCCGAACACAAAGTTCAGAATGGGATATGCCGCCAGGTACACCACAGCGGCGCTGGCTGCGTACAAAAGTGCGCGGGGCAGCAGCTTTTTTTGCAGCTGCTCCGGGGTAGGCTCCTCGTCCCGCAGGGGTACAAGGCGGCTGAGCAGGCAGGCCAGCACGCGGGAGGGCACCAGCAGCAGCGTCACCGCCGCCGCCAGCATCAGGCCGTTCTGCCCGGTGGTAGCCACGACCACCAGCGGTGCCAGACCCATGCCCTGCATGACCACCGGGTTATTCAGGAACACACGGTCATGATGGGCAAACTTTTCGGGGTCCTTTAAAATCAGTTCCGCAGTACGCTTTTTCATTCCGCAGCCTCCTTTCGTTCGGACGGCAGACGGTGCAGCAAACGGTACAGCCGCTCCTCCGTGCGGTCAATGAGCGCGGACACGCTGTTGACTGCCAGCAGCGCAAAGCAGACGCCGGTCTCGTACACGCCGAAATAGCGGAAGCCCATGGTGGCAGCCCCCACCAGGGCGCCGTACAGGATGCGTCCGAGCCGGTGGTGGGCGCAGGTGTAGGGTTCGTTGAGCAGGAACACCGCACAGAACAGCACCGCACCGGTGTGCAGCTCGTCCCGGATGCCCTGCAGGCGGGGCAGCAGGCTGCTGAAGAGGGTGCTGTCCGCCAGACCCACCTGACGCGGGAAGAAAAAGGCGATGAGCCCGCAGGTGATGAGAAAACTTGCCGATGCGCCGATGTGCACGTCCTTCTGGGTCCACAGCACAAGGCCGCAGGCCAGAATGACCAGCGCCGCACCGGTGCCCATGGGGGCAGCAAACTCGCCCAGCACAACGGCGAGGGCGTTCAGGTTCAGGATGCCGCCGCTGCGCAGGGTATCCTCGATGGTGCTGCTCACCGGCACAGCGGAGGCGTTCCACAGGGGCAGCGGCGTATAGGGCTGCGGGTAGCGCACCACCTGCTCCGGCCACGATACCGCCGCCACGGCGTAGCCCACGGCAGCGGGGTTGAAGGGATAGCTGCCGTAGCCGCCAAAGACCTCCTTGCCGATCAATACGCCCGCCAGCACTGCCACCACCAGCACATAGATGTCCACGGTGGCGGGCATGAGCAGGGCGATGATCAGGCTGAAGCTCTCGTTGGAGAGATCTTTATTGGTGTACACCCGATGGCGCAGCAGCGCCACCAGACGGTCGCACAGGTTGCCGGTAAGCAGGGCGATGCCGCACAGCAGCAGCGGACGCGCCCCATAGAAATAGCAGGCCATGCACAGCAACGGCACACACAGCCAGAAAACGTGCTTATAGTACCGGCCGGTCTTTTGCAGCTGCCGCTCCTGCTCTTGGATCAAAGCTTCATCCATATACGGGCCTCCTTACAGGCTGGCCAGTGCGCCCACAGCCGCAGCAGGGTCGGCGGCGCCGAACACGGCACTGCCCGCCACCAGCACGTCGGCACCGGCTTCCACGCACAAGGGTGCGGTGGCGGCATCCACGCCGCCGTCCACCTCCAGCAGGTAGGAAAGGCCGCGTGCTTCCCGCTCTGCCTTGAGCCAGCGGAGCTTGTCCAGCGCCGAGGGCATGAACTTCTGCCCGCCGAAGCCGGGTTCCACGCTCATCACCAGCACCAGATCCAGCTGGTCCAGCCACGGGGCCAGCGCCTCGGCCGGGGTGCCGGGCTTGATGGTCAGACCCACCTTGCAGCCCAGCGCGCGCACGGCATCAATGGTGGCCTGAATATCATCTTCGCACTCCAGATGGAAATTATACAGGGTCGCACCAGCCTTGATAAAGGGCTCGGCGTATTGCAGCGGGTGGCTGATCATCAGATGCACGTCATAAAAGGCATCCGGCAGCGCCTTGTGCAGGCTTTTGAGCACCGGCACGCCAAAGCTGATGTTGGGCACAAAATGCCCGTCCATCACGTCGTAGTGCAGCATCTGTGCGCCGGCATCCAGCACCATGCGGCAGTCTGCACCCAGCTTGCCAAAATCAGCAGAAAGAATCGAAGGACTTACGATGGCCATAATATTTCATTACGCTCCGTTATTTTTAGCAATTTTTATCCCATGCGTTGCACGTTTTGCAGGGTTCTGCCGGGCAAAAAATACGCGGGCATGGTTATCTTTTAGTTTACATGAAAACGGCCAAAAAATCAAACCCGCAGCCGTTTTTTTCACCGAAAAGTCGTAAATAGCGCAAAAAGTCCATTGCGCGGCAGCATCTCCATGTGCCGCGCAGCTGCCGCCGAAGGCTTGCCATTTTGCAGCAGCTTTCTTTGAAGCAGGACGATTTGGAATGGCCTCCGCTGCTTCCGGGTTGCGGCACCCAGCATCCGCTTCGTGCCTTGGGCGGCACTCGCGTCTTGCTGGCCGCTGCCCCAACAACTCCTCCCTGTTTCCGCCGCTGGCGGCGGTCGTCATCGTTGCTGCGCATGGTCAGCGGAAAGAATATTTATAATTTCGGAGCACCGGAGCGTCTGCGGACACTCCGGTGCTCCATTTTCACGAGAGGGACTGGTGTGGTGAAAAATTTTCGCCTTTCTGTACAAACGCACTGAAAAATTGTAGGATAAGAATGGAAAAGACGTTCACTTTCACGCTTTACAGCTTTACCTAGATAAAGTAAAATAGGAACAGAAGCCTTTCATACTATGGGTGCGGAGGATGCCGCGCCGGATGTTTTTGTGTATAGAGACGCCGGAATTGTGCCGGTGCAGGGAAAGAAACACGGGAAAGGAAACGAGGGAGCGAAATGGAGTTCAGTCTGGAGCATCTGCAGCCAAAGGAGCGCGCCTCCTTTGCGCTGCGCAGCCTGTACGAGACGGCAGGCTGCCGCAAGTACCACATGGGACGGTTCGAGGAATACAGCCTGTATCAGGAGAACCGCAGCTTTCTGTCGTCGGAGCAGGTCATCACCTTTACCGATTTGGACGGCCGTCTGCTGGCGCTCAAGCCGGACGTGACCCTGTCCATCGCCAAGACGGCGCAGCCCGCCCCGGGCGAGACGCTGCGGTACTACTACCACGAGAACGTCTACCGCCCCTCCGCCGAAAGCCACACCTTTAAAGAGATCTCCCAGATGGGTCTGGAGATGCTGGGCGCTGTGGGCAAGGCTGAGGTGCAGCAGGCGGTGTGTCTGGCGGCGCAGTCGCTGGCGGCGCTGGGCGCAGAGTGGGTGCTGGAAGTCAGCCACATGGGCTACCTGTTCGGCCTGTTCGATGCGCTGGGCGTGCCGGAAGCCGCCCGGGCGCAGCTGCTGGAAAAGCTGCGGCAGAAAAACGCCCACGAGCTGCGCGCCGCTGTGCTTTCTGCGGGGCTTTCCGAAACGGCGGCAGACGCTTTGTGCGGGGTGCTGGAGCTTTCCGGCGGCTACGCGGCTACCCTTTCCAAGGCGGCAGCGCTCTGCCGCAACCCCGCCATGACCGCTGCTGTAGCAGAACTGACCGCCCTAGCGCCCACGCTGGGACAGGCAGGCGGCAGCATCCGGTTAGACCTGACCTTAGCCGGTGAGATGGAATACTACAACGGCCTTGTGTTTCAGGGCTATCTCAAAGCCCTGCCCCGCCCGCTGCTGAAGGGCGGACGGTACGATTTACTGCTGCAGAAATTCACCCCCGGGGCGGGTGCCATCGGCTTTGCGGTGTATCTGGACGAGCTGGACCGGCTGAACGCGATGCCGCCGGTACAGCATCAGGACACCGGCAAGGTGATGCTGAACGTGGCGCTGCCCAAAGGGCGGCTGGGCGACAAGGTGTATAACTTACTGGCGGGCATCGGCTACGGCTGCCCGGAGGACTACAACGCCACCCGCAAGCTGGTGGTGGAGAACCCGGCGGCGGGCATCCGGTATTTTCTGGTCAAGCCCAGTGATGTAGCCATCTATGTGGAGCACGGCGCTGCCGATGTAGGCATCGTGGGCAAGGATATCCTGACCGAGGCCGCCGCCGATGTGTACGAGCTGCTGGATACCGGCCTTGGCCGCTGCCGGATGTGCGTAGCCGCCCCGGCGGGCTACCGGGACGACCCCAGCCGCCCGGTGCGGGTGGCGACCAAATTCGTCAACATTGCAAAGAGCTACTATGCGTCCATCGGGCGGGATATCGATATCATCAAGCTGAACGGCTCCATTGAGCTGGCACCCATCCTTGGGCTTTCGGATGTCATTGTGGATATCGTGGAGACCGGCACCACCCTGCGGGAGAACGGCTTGCAGGTGGTCACCGAGTTCATGCCCATCTCGGCGCGGTTCATCGCCAACAAGGCCAGCTACCAGTTCAAGCACCGGCAGATGGACACCATGCTGGAAAAGCTGCGCGACACCTTGCACAAGCAGGAGGAAGAAAAATGATCAGGCTGTATAATTTTGACGAGCTGAAGCCAGAAGAGATTTTGAACCGGGACATCCGCGCTGAGAAGAATGTGGAGGACGTGGTGGACGCCATCATTGCGGACGTGCGCGCCCGGGGCGACGACGCCCTGAAGGACTACGCCCTGAAATTTGACGGCGCAGAGATCGAAAATTTACAGGTGACACAGGCCGAGATCGACGAAGCCTTTGCGGGCATGGACCCGTATTTCCTCGAGACCCTGCGGCAGGCGGCGGAGAACATCGAGCAGTTCCACCGCCAGCAGGTACACAAGAATTTTGTGATGAACGACCACCCCGGCATCGTACTGGGGCAGAAATACACCCCCATTGAAAAAGCCGGTGTGTATGTGCCCGGCGGCACGGCGGCGTACCCTTCCACCGTGCTCATGGACGTCATCCCCGCCAAGGTGGCAGGGGTGTCCGAGATCGTCATGACCACCCCCGCCGGGAAGGACGGCAAGGTGAACCCGGTCATTCTGGCCGCTGCCGCCACCGCCGGGGTGACCAAAATTTTCAAGACCGGCGGCGCACAGGCCGTGGCGGCGCTGGCCTACGGCACCCAGAGCATCCCGGCGGTGGATAAGATCGTGGGCCCCGGCAACATCTACGTTGCCACCGCCAAGCGCAAGGTGTTCGGCAAGGTGGGCATTGATATGATCGCTGGCCCCAGCGAAATTCTGGTGCTGGCCGACGGCGGCTGCAACCCCGCTTGGGTGGCGGCAGACCTGCTGAGCCAGGCCGAGCACGACAAGCTGGCCAGCCCTGTTCTTGTCACCGACAGTCCGGCGCTGGCCAGGGCCGTGCAGGCAGAGCTGGAGGTGCAGATCCCCCAGCTGCCCCGTGCCGCCATTGCCCGCGCCAGCGTGGACGACAACGGTAAGATCATCCTCTGCACCGACCTGCACAAGGCCATCGAGGCCTGCAACATCATTGCACCGGAGCACTTGGAGGTCTGCGTGGAGGACCCCTTCGGGGTGCTGAACGAGATCCGCAACGCGGGCAGCATCTTCCTTGGCCGCAACGTACCGGAGGCGCTGGGCGATTATTTTGCGGGCCCCAACCACACCCTGCCCACCAGCGGCACCGCACGCTTTTCCAGCCCGCTGGGCGTGGACGACTTCGTCAAGAAGTCCAGCTTCATCTACTACACCCGCGACGCGCTGGAAGCCGTTGCGCCCCGCATTGCAGACTTTGCCGAGCGCGAGGGTCTGCACGCCCACGCCCGCAGCGTGACCATCCGGTATGAGAAGTAAGAGGAAACCATTATGAGCCGTTTTCTTTCCCCTGCCCTGTCCGCTGTCACCCCCTACACGCCCGGGGAGCAGCCGCAGGATCAGCAGTACATCAAACTGAATACCAACGAAAGCCCCTATCTGCCGTCGCCCCGGGTGGTGGCAGCCGTGAGCGAAGCCGAGGTGGAAAAACTGCGCCTTTACTCCGACCCCGCCTGTGCCCAGCTGCTGCGCACGGCGGCGGCGCATTTCGGCTTGCAGCCTTCCCAGGTCATGCCCGGCAACGGCAGCGACGAGAACCTGTTCTTTGCGCTGCGGGCTTTCTGTGACGAGAGCCACCCGCTGGCCTTTGCGGATATCACCTACGGCTGTTATGGCGTGTGGTGCGGTTTGCTACACATCCCCACCCATATCATCCCCTTAAAAGAGGACTTCACCCTTGACCCCGCCGATTACCACGGCCTGCACGAGACCATCGTCATTGCAAACCCCAACGCCCCCACCGGGCTGTGCCTGCCCCGGGATGCCATCGAGGGCATTTTGCAATCGAACCCGGACAGCGTGGTCATTGTGGACGAAGCCTATGTGGACTTTGGCGGCGAGAGCTGCGTGCCCCTCATCGACCAATACGACAACCTGCTGGTGGTGCAGACCTTCTCGAAATCCCGGCAGCTGGCGGGTGCGCGGCTGGGGCTTGCCATGGGCAATGCGGCGCTGATCGCCGATTTGAACCGGGTCAAGTTCAGCCTGAACCCCTACAACATCAACCGCCTGACCCTGAAGGCCGGGCAGGCTGCGCTGGAAGATACCGCCTACTTTGATAAGACCCGCGCCGCCATTATGGACACCCGCGCATGGACGATGCAGCAGCTGACTGACCGGGGCTTTACCGTGCTGGACAGCCGCGCAAACTTTGTATTTGCCAGCACAGAGCGGATAAACGGTGGTGTGCTATACAAAGAGTTAAAGAAAAATGGCATTCTGGTGCGGCATTTCGATGCGCCGCGCATTGAAAACTGGCTGCGTATCACCATCGGCACACCGGAGCAGATGCAGACGCTGATGGACGCTGTGGACAAAATACTGGAGGTGTGACAATGGCAGAGCGCATGGTAACGCTGGAACGCAGCACCAACGAGACCCAGATCGAGCTGACCCTTGATCTGGACGGCACCGGCCGCTACGAGATCGACACCGGGTGCGGCTTTCTGAACCATATGCTGGAACTGTTTGCCCGGCACGGACGGTTTGATCTGGTGCTCACCTGCCACGGCGATGTGCAGGTGGACTACCACCACACCACCGAGGATGTGGGCATTGCGCTGGGACAGGCCTTTGCCCGGGCGCTGGGCGAGATGCGCGGCATCTGCCGCTACGGCAGCTTCCATCTGCCCATGGACGAGGCACTGGTGCTGTGCGCGGTGGATCTTTCCGGGCGGTGCACCCTGAACTGGGACATCCGCTGCCAGACCGAAAAGGTGGGCGATTTTGACGTGGAGTGCGCCAAGGAGTTCTGGTACGGCTTTGCCCGCAGCGTGCCCGCCACCGTCCATTTTGTGCAGTTTGCGGGCGAGAACACCCACCACATTCTGGAAGCCTGCTTCAAGGGCGCGGGCCACGCGCTGGCTGAAGCCGTGCGCATCGACGCGGCACACCGGGACGAGATCCCCTCCACGAAAGGACTGCTGGTATGATCGCCATTCTTGATTACGGGGTGGGCAACCTGTTCAGCCTGCGTTCCAGCTTGCAGCAGCTGGGGCTGCAGGCGGTGGTCACCGCCGATGCCGATGTCATCCGCGCCGCCGACCGGCTTATCCTGCCGGGGGTGGGCGCATTCGGGGATGCCATGGCAAAGCTTACCGCCACCGGCCTTGTGCCGGTGCTGAAGGAGCAGGCGGAAGAGAAGCCCCTGCTGGGCATCTGCCTTGGGATGCAGCTGCTGTTTGAAAAAAGCTACGAGTACGGCGAGCACGCCGGGCTGGGCTTTATCAAAGGCGAGGTCTGCCCGCTGGGGCCCGACCTCGCGGACAAAAGTCTGAAGGTGCCGCAGATGGGCTGGAACGCTTTGCACATCGTAAAGGACGACCCCCTGTTCCGCTACATCCGCGAGGGCGAGTATGTGTACTACGTCCACAGCTACTACGGCAAAAACTGCGCCGAAAGCACCCTTGCCGTCAGCGATTATTCCATCCCGGTCACCGGCGCGGTGCGGGCGGGGCGGGTGTACGGCACCCAGTTCCACCCGGAAAAGAGCGGCGACACCGGGCTCAGAATTCTGAAGGCGTTCAGCGAATTGTGAGCGGGCGAGGACGCTAAAGGAGAAACAACTATGCAGCTATTTCCAGCCATTGACCTGCGCGGCGGGCAGGTGGTGCGCCTGACACAGGGCGACTACGACCGCATGACCGTTTACGGACAGGACCCCTGCGCACAGGCACGCAGCTTTGTGGCCGCCGGGGCAAAAAATCTTCATGTAGTGGACTTGGACGGTGCCAAGGACGGAACTCTTTCCAACTACGACACCATTGCCGCGCTGGCAAAGCAGGGCGGTTTGTACATCGAGGTAGGCGGCGGCATCCGCACCGAGGAGCGCATTGAAAAATACCTCTCCCTCGGGGTGGGGCGCTGCATTCTGGGCAGCGTGGCGGTGACGGATTTTGCCTTTACCGCCCGGATGCTGCAAAAATACGGCGATAAAATTGCCGTGGGCGTGGACGCCAAGGACGGCTATGTTGCCATCCACGGCTGGAAGGAGGTCAGCGCCGAGCCGGGCGTGGCTTTCTGCAAGCGGCTGGCAGAAGCCGGCTGCACCGCCATCATCTACACCGACATTGCCTGTGACGGCGCGATGCAGGGCACAAACCTGAGCCTGTACCGTCAGCTGGCGGCAGAGGTGCCCGGGGTGGCCTTTACCGCCAGCGGCGGCATCTCCTCCGAGGCGGAACTGCTGGAATTGCAGCAGATGGGCACGGCAGCGGCCATTCTGGGCAAAAGTCTGTACACCGGCGCGCTGGACCTTGCCCGCTGCGTGCAGCTGGTGCAGGACTGAGAAAGAGGGAGCTTTATGATAACCAAACGCATCATCCCCTGTCTGGACGTGCGCGACGGCCGGGTGGTCAAGGGCACGAACTTTGAGGGCATCAAGGATGTGGCCGACCCGGTAGAGATGGCACGGCTGTACAACGCCGCCGGGGCGGACGAGTTGGTGTTTTACGATATCACCGCCAGCTTTGAGGGACGCGCCCTCTTTACCGATATCCTGACCCGGGTGGCGGGAGAGATTTTTATCCCCCTGACCGTGGGCGGCGGCATCAACACACTGGAGGATTTTGACCGGGTGCTGAAATGCGGCGCGGATAAGGTAAGCGTCAACTCCGGCGCGCTGAAAGACCCCGGGCTGATCCCCGCCGCCGCGCAGCGCTACGGCGACCAGTGCGTGGTGCTTTCCGCAGATGTGAAGCGTGTGAACGGACAGTTCCGGGTGTTCGCCAAGGGCGGGCGCGAGGATACCGGCCGGGATGCGCTGGACTGGATCAGCTGGTGCACCGCACACGGCGCGGGCGAAATATGCCTGAACAGCATCGACACCGACGGCGTGCGCCACGGCTTCGACCTTGAAATGCTGGACGCGGTGGCTGCCCGGGTGAATATCCCCATCATTGCCAGCGGCGGCGCGGGCAAAAAAGAGGATTTTCTGGAGCTGTTCCACCACAAGGGCATCGACGCCGGGCTGGCGGCGGGCATCTTCCACCAGAAGCTGCTGGGCATCCGGGAGCTGAAGGAATACCTGAATGCAAGCGGCGTGGAAATGCGGCTGTAAAAAACGCAAAAACACCTTGCATTTTTATCTTGAATACGATAAAATACACAATATCCCCATCCGGGGAGGGAGAACCGTCATGGAACTGAAATTTGATGAAAAAGGACTGATCCCCGCCATCGTGCAGGATCACTACACAAAGCAGGTGCTCACCCTTGCCTACATGAACGCCGAAACGCTGGCGCTGACCATTGCCGAGGGGCGCACCGTATTCTGGAGCCGCAGCCGTCAGGAGATCTGGCGCAAGGGCGAGACCAGCGGCAATGTGCAGCGGGTGGTGTCCATTACCGCCGACTGCGATGCCGATGCACTGGTGGTAGAGGTGGTAAAGGACGGCCCCGCCTGCCACACCGGGGCAGAGAGCTGCTTTTTCAACGAGGTATACGTCTCCCCGGAGCTGAAACAGTTCAGCTGGCAGGGGCTGTATAACCTCATCAAGGGCCGCAAGGATACCCCCACCGCGGGCAGCTACACCACCTACCTGTTTGAAAAGGGCAAGGAGAAGATCCTGAAAAAGGTGGGCGAAGAGTGCACCGAGGTCATCATTGCGGGCGAAAAAGAGGACAAGGCGGAGACGGTCTACGAGATCAGCGACCTTGCCTATCATGTACTGGTGCTGATGGTCAGCGCGGGCATTACCGTAGAGGATGTGACCCGGGAGCTGGAAAAGCGCCATGTCATCGACCACAAGGTCAAGCAGGAAAGGATGCAGTGAGAAGCCTATGGCAGATTACAGAAAATCCAGCGTACATTGCCACTCTACCCTGTGTGACGGCAAGAACACCCTGCAGGAGATGGCGGGTGCTGCCTGTGCGCAGGGGTTGACCACCCTTGGCTTCAGCGGCCACAGCTACACAAAGCCCGACCGCGAATACTGCATGACCCCCGGCCGCACTGCGCAGTACCGCGCCACCATTGCCAAGCTGAAAAACGAGTACCGTGGCAAGGTGGACATCCTGTGCGGCATCGAGTGGGACCTGCTGAGCGAGGGCACGCCCAAGGGCTTTGATTACTGGATCGGCAGCGCACACCATCTGTACGGCAAAAATACCGGCAAATACTACGAGATCGATTTCCGCCCCGAGGATCTGCGGGACTGCATCAACAACGATTTTGACGGCGACCCGCTGGCAGCGGTGGAAGCCTATTTTGCCGAGGTGGAGAAGATCGCCGCCAAAAAGCCGGATATTCTGGGACATATCGATCTTGTCAAAAAGCTGAACGCGGACGGCAGCTTTTTTGACGAGGAGTCTCCCCGCTACAAGGCAGCGGCGCTCAAGGCGCTGCAAGCCGCCCGGGAGAACGACTGCATTCTGGAAGTAAACACCGGCGGCGTATACCGGGGCTACCGCAAGGACTTCTACCCCGGCGCATGGCTGCTGGGCGAGTGGAACAAGCTGGGCGGCAGGGCGCTCATCACCGCCGACGCCCACGACACCGCCGCGCTGACCTTCGGCTTTGACGAAGCCGCCGCCGCCATCAAGGCCGCAGGTTTCACCGCCCTGACCGTGCTGACCGTCAACGGTTTTGAGCAGCAGGAGTTATAAAAAAGCAGTTGCGAAACACCTACGGTGTTTCGCAACTACACAAATAAAATTTTTTTAAATCATTTAACCGCAAAAGAGGCCACTGCACACAAAAAATGTGCAACGGCCTCCTTTTTGCGCGAAGAAAGGAACCCTATGACCCAGACGCGACCCCTGAAAACAAATCTCTTTAACCGGAATGCAGACCTGCTGCACGGGCCTATTTTCAAGAACCTTTTTCTGTTCATGCTGCCCATTCTGGTGTCCAATTTATTCCAGCAGCTGTATAATACCGTGGATACCATGATCGTGGGCAACGTGCTGGGCGATACCGCACTGGCTGCCATCGGCTCCTGCGGGTCCATCTACGAGCTGCTGGTGGGCTTTGGCATCGGCATCGGCAACGGGCTTTCCATCGTGGCTGCACGCTCCTACGGGGCACAGGACGAGGATCTGCTCAAAAGGACGGTGGCCGGGGCGCTGGTCATCGGGCTTTGCGCAAGCTTTGTCATTACCACGGCGGGCTTTTTCGGCCTGCGGCCGCTGTTGCAGCTGCTGGACACCCCCGCCGAAATTTTAGAGGACGCCTACCGGTATATCATCGTCATCGATTTGGGCGTGCTGGTGATGTTCTTTTATAACCTGTGCGCCGGGCTGCTGCGCGCCATCGGCAACAGCGTGATGCCGCTGGTGTTTTTGCTCATCAGTTCGGGGCTGAACGTGGCGCTGGATCTGTGGTTCATTGCCGGGCTGGGCATGGGCGTGCAGGGCGCGGCGGTGGCTACCGTCATTGCACAGGGCATCTCGGTGGTGCTGTGCATTCTGTATGTGATGCGCCGCGTGCCGCTGCTGCTGCCCGCCCGCAAGCACTGGGCGGTGGGACAGCATTTGTACTGGGAGCTGTTCAGCCAGAGCATCTCCATGGGGCTGATGAGCAGCATCGTGTCGGCGGGTTCGGTGGTGCTGCAATACGGCATCAACGGGCTGGGCACGCTGACCATTGCAGGGCACACCGCCGCGCGCAAGCTGTTCTCCTTTACCAGTATGCCGCTGATCTCCATGGCAAACGCCGGCTCCACCTTTGTCTCCCAGAACCGGGGTGCAGCCCAGCCGGAGCGGGTGCGCAAGGGAATGCGCACCATGTACCTGTGCTCGGTGGTCATCATGGCGGCAGAGGTGGTGCTGATGCAGCTTTTTGCCCGGCAGTTGGTGCAGCTGATCTCCGGTTCCTCCGCGCCCCTCGTGCTGGAAAACGGCGCACGGTATCTGATGTGGAACGCGCCGTTCTACGCGGTGCTGGGAGTGCTGCTGTGCACCCGGTACGCCTTGCAGAGCCTTGGGCAGAAGGTGCTGCCGCTGTTTTCCAGCGTCATCGAGCTGGTGGGCAAGGTGATCTTTGTACTGGTGTTCATCCCGCGCTACGCCTACAACGCCGTTATCCTGTGCGAGCCCATCATCTGGTGCTTCATGGCGGCATATCTCGTGGCAGTGTACCGCCGCGACGCCTTTGTGTATCCAAGGAAGAAAACCATCTGAATGCGCTCCGCTTGCGCTCTGCGCATATTCAGCGGAAAATTTATTTTGAATTTTGGGGTTCTGAAAAGTCTGCGGAGCTTGTCGGGGCAAAGCCCCTCCATCTGCTTGCGCAGACCGCTCTGCCGCTTAAAAGCCCCACTGGGGCTTTCATTGCTGCGCAAACGCGGACTTTTCAGAACCCCTTTTTCACAGAAGAGAACCATAAAGACACCCCCGGACAGCACGCAGAGCTGTCCGGGGGTGTTGTGTTATGATTTATGATACTTTTACCATGCGGAAAGTCTTTCCGCGCTTAATGCAGTCCAGCAGCAGGTCGTATTCTGCGGGCACTTCGCCGATGACGTTTACCTTTTCGTCTGCGGGTAAGTCAGCGCGCACAAGCTGGATCTCGCCGGAGTAGCGGCCGTAGCCGATGTTATCCATGGTCACGCAGCGGCGGCGGCGCTCCACGCAGTTGTCCGGCTGCACGGTGCTGCCAAAGCAGGAGTAGAGCCGGGATTCCTGATACCGCACAAGCCCTTTGGGCGAATCCGGGCGGCAGGTAAAGGTGCGGTCGTACAGGGTCTCATAGCCGGGGCGCAGGGCGACCGGCAGGCAGAGCTCGCCGGTGGTGCAGAAGTGCCGGATATACTCCTGCTCCCGGGTGCTGACCTCCGGGTCGCCCGCAAAAATGCCGTCCAGCCCGTAGTTCAGCGCCAAGTCCGCAAAGGCCGCCGAGGGGGCAGCGGTGCGGTGGGCTTCCAGCGTGGGCAGACCCGCGTACAGCGGCCCACGCAGCAGGGCATCGCCGGGGATAAAGCCGTACACCTGCAAGCCCTCTGCCTGCAAAGCTGCGGTGCTCTCGCGCAGAAATTCCGGGTCAAGGCCGGTCTCCGGGCGGGGGTAGAAGTTGTGCATGGCGATGACCGTGCCGCCGCCCGCCGCCAGCTGCCGCGCCACCTCCGGGGTGGTGGTGGAGGCGTTGACGGCAACGGGCAGCTGCTGCGCAAGGGCGCACATCTCCTCCAGCGAGAAGCCGTAGTCCAGCCGCAGACCCCACAGGTGCAGCCGCTTTGCCAGCGCGGTCAGGTCGGCACAGCCGAACTGCCGGATGGTCTTTTCCGACACGTCTGCCAGAATGCGCCAGCCCTGTGCGGAGAGAAAATCGCACATTTCCTGCACGCGGGCGCAGTAAGCGGCATCAAATTCTTCGCTGATATGCAGTGAGATAAAAACAGGCGCGCCGCCTGCCGCAAAAGCGGAAAGCGACGCACGCTGTTCCTCAAACTGCGTCAGATACACTGACCGTCCGAGTGTTTTAAGCATTGGCAACGTCCTCAACAGAGACCATTGCGTTGGTCACGATAAAGCCCATGATGTAGCAGATGACCAGACCCACTGCGTAGCAGCCAACGGAAGCAGCCACACCGTGAGGGCCGGCGGTCATGACGAACAGAGCCAGCAGACCGGAGGGACCCCAAGCAGTAGCAGCCACCTGCATGGCCATAACGAAGGCACCGCCGAAGCCGGCACCCAGACCGGCGCTGATGAAGGGCTTGCCCATGGGCAGGGTGACGCCGTAGATCAGCGGCTCGCCGATGCCCAGCAGACCTGCGGGCAGTGCGCCGGTGATAACGTTCTTCAGGCGGGTGTTGCCGCACTTCTTAGCCTTGAAGTAGATAGCGACAGCAGCGCCAACCTGACCTGCACCGGCCATAGCCAGAGCGGGGTACAGGGTAACGTAGCCAAAGCTCTCCAGCTGCACGGAGTACAGAGCAACCAGACCATGGTGCATGCCCATAGCGACCATGGGCAGGAACAGAGCGGTGGAAATATAACCGGCAATGATGCGCACGATCAGGATATCGCTCATGCACAGCTTTTCAACCACCCAGCACAGCGCGGTGGAAACATAGCCGGTAGCGGGCATGATGATCAGGATATAGGGCACGAGGCACAGGATCATGGTGATCAGCGGGGTGAACACGATGTCCAGAGATTCGGGCATCCACTTACGCACCCAGCGCTCGATCTTGACAAGGCACCATGCGCCCAGCACAACGGCCAGCACGCCGCCGCGGCCTGCACGCAGGATGGAATCCAGCGGCACAGCCTCGTTGAAGAGACCCAGAATGGAAGAGATCTTGTTGATACCGTCCAAACCGGTGATCATGCCCAGCATACCGCCCAGAATGGGGGTGCCGCCGAACTTTTCGGCTGCGCGGTAGCCGACCCATGCGGTCAGGTAGCCAAGGAAGCAGGTGTTCATCAGGCCCAGCAGGGTGCTGATCAGAGCCAGTGCGGGGATGTCGGCGTAGTTCGGCACCACCTGACCGATCAGGGAGTTGATGCCGGCGCACAGACCGGAAGCCACAACGCCCGGGATCAGGGGGATAAAGATATCGCCGAAGGTCTTGAACAGCTCCTTGACCTTGCTCTGCTTCTGTCCGGCCTTGACTGCGGCCTTGTTGGTCTGCCAGTCGTTGGCGGTGGAAGCGGCGGCGTCCGCCGGGATGCCCATGTCGCGGCAGATATCTGCGCACTTGCGGCACTTGCCGGGGCCGACCACGATCTCCACATAGCCGGTACGGTCATGCACGATGCCCATCACGCCCTCGATGGCCTTCAGGCCCTCGTCGTCGATCTTGGCGTCATCTTTAACGCGCACCCGCAGACGGGTCATGCAGTTGGTTGCGGTGAGAACGTTGCTCTTTCCGCCGACCTTCTCCAGCGCCGCGCGGACCAGTTCTTCATTCGTCATAAGTGGGTCCTCCTTTAAAACAGGTGTATATCCGATGCGGCCTTTGCCGCTAAGGAACTTAGAGATATCTTACAGCACTTCCAGCCGGATGGCCTCCCGCACATGGCCGCGGGCCTTTTCCAGCCGCCGGGCGGCTTCCTGTGCATCGCAGTCTGCCAGCAGCATGGTGATGGCGGTCTTTACGCTGCCGCCCGCTGCGTCAATGGCGGCGCGGGCTTTCTCCCGCTCCACGCCGGTGGCGTCAATAACGATGTTCTCGGCGCGGGTGTGCAGCTTTTCGTTGGTCTGCTGCACGTCCACCATCAGGTTCTGGTAGGCCTTGCCGGTGCGCACCATAGAGCCGGTGGAGATCATGTTCAGGATCAGCTTCTGTGCCGTACCGGACTTGAGCCGGGTGGAACCGGTCAGTACCTCGGGGCCGCAGTTCACCTCAATGGCAAGCTCTGCGGCCTTGCCGATGGCGCTGCCGATATTGCAGGCAATGGCGGCAGTGTGGCAGCCCACGCTCTTGGCGTAGTCCAGACCGCCCAGCACATAGGGCGTGCGGCCGGAGGCGGCAATGCCCACCACAAAGTCATTCGCGGTCAGGCCGTGGGCTTTCAGATCCTCAACAGCCAGCTCCCGGCTGTCCTCTGCGCCCTCCACAGCCTCGATAAAGGCTTTTTCGCCGCCGGCGATGAGCCCTACCACCATCTCCTTCGGCACACCGAAGGTGGGCGGGCACTCGGCGGCATCCAGCACGCCTAAGCGGCCGGAGGTACCGGCGCCCATATAGAACAGCCGTCCGCCTTTTTCAAAGGATTCTGCCGCCCATGTCACCGCCTGCGCGATCTGCGGCAGGCACTTGGCAATGGCCAGCGGTACCCGGGCGTCCTCCTCGTTCATGACAGTCACGATCTCCAGCGGGGACATCTGGTCCAGCTGCATCGTGCGCGGGTTGCGGGTCTCGGTGGTCATCCCACTCAGATTCAAACCCATATCCTGCACCTCCAGTTTCCGCCGCACCCCTTGCGGCGTGATTGTGACCAAAGTATAAACTTTTTCAAACAAAATGTCCACAAAAAGACTATTTTGTGGTACAATGTTTTATGCAAGCATTATTTTTGAAATTTTTGCTTACAAGTACGACTTTTTTGTGCAGCTTGTTCAATCCATCCTGAAATACAACAGAGGTATCTATATGCAGAACGTTCTTTTACGCCTGCGGGAGGTGCAGCCCTCCCTCAGCAGCACCGAGCGGCAGATCGCGCAGTTCATTCTGGAAAACCCGGACGAGACCACCACCCTTACCATCCGGGATCTGGCGCGGCGCTCTTTCTCCTCCCCTTCCAGCGTGGTGCGCATCTGCCGGGTCATCGGCTTTCAGGGCTACAAGGAACTGCGCCACGCCCTGACGCTGGAGCTTGCCACCCTTGGGGAGAACGGCAGCCACCGGGAAAAGGACATCACCCCGCAGGACAGCCTGCAGGAGATCGTGGACAAGGTGACCCACAAGAACATCCAGAGCCTGCTGGACACCCAGCGGCTGCTTTTGCTGGACGAACTGGAGCAGTGCGTGGAACTGATCGCCAACGCCCGTACGGTGCTGTTGTTCGGCATCGGTTCCTCGCTGTGCGTGGCAAAAGACACCTACCTGAAATTTCTGCGTCTGGACAAGCCCTGCGTGGTCAACGAGGACTCCCACTCGCAGCTTTTGCAGGCACGCAACGCCACTGCGCAGGATGTGGGCATCGTGTTCTCCTACTCCGGGCAGACCATGGAGATGATCCAGTGCATCAAGGAGATGAAGGCGGGCGGCGCACCGGTCATCGCAGTGACCCGCTACTACCCCTCCGAGGTGGCACA
>OHTZ01000477.1_pt1 | contig 26053 bp, 27 predicted proteins | sample 1579011 | NCBI WGS metagenome assembly OHTZ01 (sample SAMEA3879603, study PRJEB24766) | human gut metagenome | biome: human-associated habitat; feature: feces | place: USA | collected 1985/1987
TACAATGCCTATAAATATTTTGAGAAATGTGATTCCGTGGAGTTGGCTTCAGACTACAAAGGGCGTTTTAAGTTCCGTTCGTCGGCTCGTAAGAGACTGCTGGAACATCGTGCCAATTTATTGAATGGCGGACGCTTCTATTTGAGAAAGAAGAATTATACGGAAGCATTCCGATTCTTGGATTTATATTTGTCTTCGGCCGAATATCCGGCATTGAAGAGCGACTTCTTGAATCAGACGGATACGATGTATTCCCGTGTGGCCTATTGGATTATAGCCACAGGATACCATATCGGGGCTTACGAGGGCGTGATACGTTATGCTCCGATGGCTTTGCGTTACTCCAAGAACCAACAGTATGTGCAGGAGTATCTTTGTAGGTCGCACTTGGCTTTGAATGATACTGCAGCTTGGGTGAAGGAATTGAAAAGGGGTATTGTGAATTTCCCTGACCATACATATTTTTTCACCAGCTTGCAGGAGTTTCTGAATCGTAAAGGGAAATACGACGACGCGTTGTTGTTTGCAGACCGGATGATACAATACGACCCGAAGAATGCTTTGTTCTGGTATGCAAAGGCATTGGTGTACATGCGTAAAGATGACTATAAGAATTGTATAGCCAATTGTGATGTGGTTCTGACTTTGGACAGCATGAATATTGAGGCTAACTATTTTAAGGGATTGGCTTATTGCAATATGGCCAAAGCGTCTTCCGATGCGATGAAAAAATCAGAACTGAAAAGTGCTGCATATCGGAAATACAGAACGGAAATGATGACGTATTACGCATTGGCAGAGGAGCCTTTGGAACAGGTACGTCGGTTGTCTCCGGATAAGGCTTCCCGTTGGGCTCCTTTGCTGTATCAAGTGTACCTGAATCAGAACAAGGGAGAGGAATTCGATGAAATGGAACGTATTATACGGGATATAAAGAAACCGGAAAAATAGATATGGAAAGACTAAAGATATATATGGCTCCTTTGCAGGGGCTTACGGAGGCTCCTTACCGCAATGCTTTTGAGAAGCACTTCGGTGGAGTGGATGTGTACTACACACCTTTCATCCGTTGGGAGCACGGTGCCCTGAGAAGAAAGGATGTACGTGATTTGCATCCGGATGCAAACAAAGTAGGGCATCTTGTTCCTCAAATCATAGCGGCTTCGGCCGAAGAGGCAGAACAGATTCTGGCTCAGGTAGTTCCCTATGGATATCAGGAGGTGGATTTAAACATGGGCTGCGCTTTTCCCATGTTGGTGAAAAAGGGAAAAGGATGCGGTCTCCTGCATGAACCAGAACGGGTGAGAGGATTGCTACAGGTAGTGGAACGCTATCCGGACATCTCTTTTTCCGTGAAAATGCGTTTGGGATATGAGAATGCGGCAGAGTGCATGGAGCTTCTTTCTGTGTTGAATGAGACTCGTTTGTCACGGGTGGTGGTGCATGCAAGAACAGGACGGCAGCAATATAAGGGGGAATGCGACCGTGAGGCTTTTCTTCGTTTTGCCCGTGAATGTCGCCATCCGGTAGTTTATAACGGCGATGTCACGACGGTAGAGTCTCTTAGTGAATTACAGCAGGGAATGCCCTTTTTGGAAGGCGTCATGATGGGACGCGGATTGTTGGCAGCCCCTTGGGTAGCTATCGAATACCATGAGGGCGCGGCGTGGAGCATGGAGCGAAGGATGTCCTCCTTGCGGGCGTTGCATGCGGATTTGTTGGACCATTATGTCCAGACACTCGAAGGGGGCGAGAAGCAACTGCTGACGAAGATGAAAGCTTTTTGGGAATATATATATCCCGAAGGTGACCGGAAATGCCGCAAGAAAATTCATAAGGCACAGAAAATGGCGGATTATACACAAGCCGTCTTCCAACTTTTGAGCGGATATTAAAATAGTTATCGAAATCATTAATCTTATTTCATGAAAAGAACATTGTTTATAGGTATGTTGGGGCTTTCTGCACTGATGAGCGGTTATGCCCAACAAGGAGAGGGAGTTCGTAAAGGGCGTATAGTGCGCGAACCGTTGGTACATGACCCTGTCATGGCAAAAGAAGGGGATACATATTATCTTTATTCCACTGGACACAACGTTTCGTCTTTCTCGTCGAAAGACTTATCCGAATGGACTATCCGGCACAGTGTTTTTTCGGCTCCTCCTCAGTGGGCTGTGGATAGTATCAAGGGATATGAAGGTCATACGTGGGCGCCGGACATCATTTATTATAAGGGGAATTATCATCTCTTTTATTCCTGTTCCGCTTTCGGTAAAAATACCTCAGCCATTGGCCATGCCTATCGCAGGACTTTGAGTTCGGCATCTGACGAACCGTGGACGGATACCGGCGCGGTTATCGTATCGCATGCCCGTGACAACTTTAATGCCATCGATCCGAACATCGTCGTAGACGAAAAGGGAGACCCTTGGATGGCATTCGGCTCCTTTTGGGGAGGCATCCAGTTGGTACGGTTGACCGAGGATTTGACTTCTACTTTGAAACCGGAAAAATTGTACACAATATGCACACGCCAGTTCGAGGGGGCTTCCGACGTACCTTCGCGTTCCGTAAATTCCGTCGAGGCCCCGTTTATCTTCAAGCATGGCGATTATTATTATTTGTTTGTGTCCTACGATTTTTGCTGTCGTGGGTTGAAGAGTGATTATAAGGTAGTGGTAGGCCGTTCCACCCGGGTGACCGGTCCTTATGTGGATAAAGACGGACGGGAACTGACGCGAGGCGGAGGAAGTCTGGTTGTAGACAGCAATGATGAGTTTGTGGCCATCGGGCATAGTGCGGTTTATCATTTCGATGGAAAAGATTATTTCATGGCCCATGGTTACAGCCGTTCGGAGGATGGAGCCAGTAAATTATTTTTTCGGGAGATGACATGGGATGAAGAGGGCTGGCCACTTGTTTCTGCGGAGTGAAGAAAGCGTTGAATCAATCTTCCTTTTATTTTTTCGTCAGATTGCCGTGTCGCTTTTTTTTGATAAAAGATTTGGATTGTATTTCATTTTTAGTACCTTTGTGAAATTGATAAAAAAACGTATAAATATGGAGTTTAAGATAAAAGGCTGTATCGGAGCGTTAATGATGGGTTGCGTGTTCGCAGCCTGCGAGGACGATACGGACAAGGGAGGGTCTGACGTAGACCAGCCCAAAGAAGCTACTTACCTTTTATATATGGTAGGGCAGAACGATTTGAAACAGTATCTGAATGCCAACATCAGTGACATGAAAATCGGATACGGTAAATCCGATATCAATGCCAATGTGTTGGTGTATGCCGATATTAGTTCGGTGCCGACATTATATCTGATAGGGAAAGATAACAGCGGAAAAGTGCAGCAGACAACTGTGAAGACTTATCCGGACCAGTATTCGGTGGACCCGGAAGTTATGAAGGAAGTCATCAATGATGTCTTTACGCTGTATCCGGCCGAGCGAAAAGGAGTTGCGTTCTCTTCTCATGCCAACGGCAGCCTTTATACGCCAAATACGGTAAGGAAGCGTGCTTTCGGGGATGAGGAAAGTGGCTACAGCATGAATATTACGGATATACGTGAGGCTCTTGAGGGATGTCCGTATATGGATGTGATTATGTTCGACGCTTGTTTGATGGCCAATATGGAGACGGCGTATGAGCTGAAAGACCGGGCGCATTATTTCCTTGCAGCTCCCAACTCCATTCCGGCAGAGGGATTCCCTTACGACAAGGCTCTACCTCATCTGCTGAAGATGGATGCGGCCGGACTGGCACGTGCAGCCCAGGCTTATATGAAACATTTCCAGAATAACGATGTGGAGTGGGATGATTTCGTTTCCATCAGTGTTTCCGATCTTTCGCAGATGAATGCCTTGGCTTTGTATATGGATTCTTTGTTTCAGGATGAGGCGGTACAGAATCATTTGATGAAGGTGGACCGTGACGATTTACAGATGTTCGAGATGGGCTTCGAGTTATATGATTATGGGGAATGGGTGGACAGCATCGGACTTTCAAGTCCTTACGTCCCGAAAATCAGGAGTATTCTAGACGAGGCGGTGGTTTATAAGGAACATAGTGATTACAGTTCGGTAAACGATTATACCGCGATGCCGGAAATCCCGATTAAAGATGGTGCGTTTAGTGGTTTGAGTACTTATGTGCCGCCAGAAGCACTTCAACTTGTGCAATCAGGTTATGATATGTTGATGATGCGGTTTTTCACTTCTTTGAAATGGTACCGCGATGCCGGTTTCTGGCGCGTGCCGCTATACAATATATTTGAACAGGATGCTGAAGAATGAGCCAATCCCCGCCGGATTTTGAAGTGCCCCCAAAAAGTTGGACGGGTTAAATACTATCCAGTAATTGAAAGAGTTCGGTATTGCACCGGACTCTTTCCTTTTAACCGGGATTTGATTCTTTTATTGTTATAGTAGTTTATATATTCATCCAAAGCCTTTATAAAGGCTTGCGGCGAATCGAACTTTTCAGCATACAACAGTTCCGACTTCATAATCCCAAAGAAGTTTTCCATCATGGAGTTGTTCAGACAGTTTCCCTTCCTTGACATGCTTTGGATTATATGATGCTCTTCCAACCTCTTGCGGTATCCGTAATGTTGATATTGCCATCCTTGGTCAGAATGCAGTATAAGGCCGTCAAGGCTCTCGAACCGGGCAAAGGCTTTGTCAAGCATGTCATATACCTGCTCCAGATTCGGGCTTGTTGAGATATTGTAGGAGATTATCTCGCCATTGAACATGTCAAGTATGGGTGATAAGTAAAGCTTTGTGAAGCCTATGTTTATCTGTGTCACATCGGTTGCCCACTTGCGATTGGGAGCAACGGTTGCAAAGTCTCGTCCTATCATGTTTGGAGCTACCTTGCCAACCTCTCCTTTATAGGAGCGGTAACGCACCTTGCGAATCTGACATTTAAGCCCCATCTCTATCATGATGCGCCGCACGGTCTTATGGTTTATGGTATAGCTACGATTGCGCATCTCCGCAGTTATCCGCCTGTATCCATAGCGTCCTTTATGCTCATGGAAAATATCTCTAATCTCTTTCTTTTCCGCGGCATATTTGTCAGTAACTTTCAGGTATTTAAGATGATAATAAAACACAGAACGAGCCATCTGCCTTAACTTTAGAAGCAAGTCAAGGGGATATTCCGACCTTAGTTCGTCGATGGCTTTTGCCCATTGAGCAGTGTCCGGGCTTTCTGTTCCTCGACTAAGGCCTTCACTTTTTTTAGCAGCGCATTCTCAGCCCGTAGGCGGAGGTTTTCCGCCTGAAGCTTTTCGAGTTCAGTCTGTGGTTCTTTCTTCTTAGGTCTTGCCATAGAGTCTTTAGGAGGTCGCTCCTGTTTTCTGTTTTCAAGCGTTTTCCCCGCACGATACTTGCGAAGCCACTCTTGAATCGTTGTCCTGTTTAAGTCGTACCGAAGGCATATCTCTTGCAAAGGTATTCCTTTTTCTTCAACTTCCATTACTATTGACAACTTTTCTACGGCTGAATAATGATATGACCTTGTTCCACGAAGTCCATCTTCTCCGTACTTTTCATAACGAAGATACCACTGACGAACCATTTTTTTGTCCAAACCAGTTTCCCTGACGAGAGACTCCATAGGTTCTCCTGATTTCAATCGGCTCACTATATGGAGTCTTTCTTCAAATGGATGGTGTCTATACATAATGCACCCCAAAAGTTTTGTGTCTAACTTTTGGGGTGCAGTTCAATTTCCGGTGGGGATTTTCAATGTTTTGCACAAATATGCGGTTTAAGTGCAAAATTAGTTGTATCTTTGTTCCCGATAACGAAGAATATAATTTTTATTAGATTACTATTTATGGCTTATAACTTGTTAAAAGGTAAACGCGGTATTATTTTCGGTGCGCTGAATGACGCTTCTATTGCTTGGAAAGTTGCAGAACGTGCTTCGGAAGAAGGGGCGCAGATTGTGTTGACCAATACCCCGGTGGCCTGCCGTATGGGTACGATTGACGAATTGGCGAAAAAGACCAATGCAACAATAATTCCTGCCGATGCAACTTCAGTGGACGATTTGGAGAAGCTCTTTGTGCAGGCACAAGAGGTTATGGGAGGCAAAATCGACTTCGTGCTTCATTCCGTGGCCATGAGTGTGAACATGCGCAAGAAGCGTACGTATGACGATTTGGATTACGGTTTCTTGAATAAGACGTTGGATATTTCCGCCATCTCATTTCATAAAATGATTCAGACGGCCAAAAAACTGGATGCCATCAATGAAAACGGTTCTATTTTGGCGTTGAGTTATGTGGCGGCACAACGTACTTTCTTCGGCTATAACGATATGGCGGATGCAAAGTCTTTGTTGGAATCCATTGCCCGTAGTTTCGGTTATATTTATGGGCGCGAGAAAGGAGTCCGTGTCAATACGATTTCCCAGTCTCCGACTTTTACGACCGCTGGTGGCGGCATCAAGGGGTTCGATGGTTTGTATGATTTCAGCGATCGTATGTCTCCTTTGGGTAATGCCAGTGCGGATGAATGCGCGGACTATTGTGTGGTGATGTTCTCCGATTTGACGAAGAAGGTTACGATGCAGAATCTCTATCACGACGGAGGCTTCTCCAGCATGGGTATGTCTTTGCGAGGTATGACGCAATACGAGAAATCGTTTATTGATGAAAACCGTGACGAAAACGGCAAGATTATCTACGGATAAGTGGTATAGCATAGATTATTGATAGAAATACAGTCTGTTATTCGGCAAATTTTCTTATATTTGCGTCTTTGAATAACAGACTGTTTCTTTTACGGAGCAATTATCCCGAATTAAAGATTATGAGTAAGACGATTATTACAGTAGTAGGAAAGGATGCGGTAGGCATCATTGCGAAGGTTTGTACGTACTTGGCGGAGAACAAGGCAAACATTTTGGATATATCCCAAACCATTGTGCAAGAGTATTTTAATATGATGATGATAGCAGACTTGTCTAAGGTGGAAAAGCCTTTTGAAGTGTTGGCGAACGAGTTGGCCGAGATAGGTTTGTCGATGGGTGTTCAGGTGAAATGCCAACGCGAAGAGATTTTTGATAAAATGCATCGTATTTAATCCTGTGGCTAAGATATGATTAATATATATGAGGTGTTGGAGACCAACAAGATGATCGAGCAGGAGAATCTTGATGTGCGTACCATTACGATGGGTATCAACTTGTTGGATTGCGTGGATTCGGATGTGGACGCGCTTTGCCGGAAGATTTATGATAAAATCACACGTCTGGCGAAAGACTTGGTGAAAACCGGAGAGGATATTTCTAAGGAGTATGGAATCCCCATAGTGAACAAACGCGTTTCCATTACGCCTGTTTCGTTGGTGGGAGGATCTGCTTGCCGCACGCCGGAAGATTATGTAAAGGTGGCTCATGCTTTAGACCGGGCAGCGAAAGAAGTAGGTATTAATTTCTTGGGCGGCTATTCGGCTGTCGTGTCCAAGGGGATGACCCATAGCGACGAACTGCTTATCCGTTCCATACCTCAGGCTTTGGCGGAAACGGAACGCATTTGCAGTTCGGTGAATGTAGGGTCAACGAAAACCGGAATCAATATGGATGCCGTGAGACTGATGGGCGAGATTATCTTGCAGACGGCCGAGCGGACGAAAGACAAGGATTCTTTGGGCTGTGCTAAACTGGTGGTCTTGTGCAATGCTCCGGATGATAATCCGTTCATGGCCGGTGCTTTCCACGGCGTGTCCGAGGCGGATGCCATCATCAATGTGGGGGTGAGCGGTCCGGGCGTGGTGAAACATGCGTTGAGCCAAATCAGGGGAGCCAGCTTCGAGGTGCTCTGTGAGACAATCAAACGTACGGCTTTTAAAATCACCCGTGTGGGGCAATTAGTGGCGCAAGAAGCTTCGCGGCGTTTGGGAGTGCCCTTCGGCATCATCGACTTGTCGTTGGCCCCGACTCCGGCCGTGGGGGACAGCGTGGCCGAAATATTGGAAGAAATCGGCTTGGAACGCGCCGGTGCTCCGGGAACCACGGCAGCATTGGCTTTGCTGAACGATCAGGTGAAGAAGGGAGGCGTGATGGCTTCATCATACGTGGGAGGGCTGAGCGGAGCCTTTATTCCGGTGAGTGAAGACCAAGGTATGATTGATGCCGTGGAGTGTGGCGCGTTGACTTTGGAAAAGTTGGAGGCCATGACTTGTGTTTGCTCGGTCGGGTTGGATATGATTGCCATTCCGGGCGATACGCCCGCCACGACGATTTCGGGTATCATTGCAGACGAAGCTGCAATAGGCATGGTGAACCAGAAAACGACGGCCGTGCGCATCATTCCCGTAGTGGGCAAAACGGTAGGGGATACGGTAGAGTTCGGAGGACTTTTGGGCTATGCTCCCGTGATGCCGGTCAACTCTTTCGGTTGCGGTGATTTCGTGAACCGGATAGGTCGTATTCCGGCTCCGATACACAGTTTCAAGAATTAACAGGTTTTCGTACTTTGACGGATTGAATCCATCCTTTGTTTCCGTGACTGTGGTTTTTGCAGTCGACTTACCATAACGGTTGTTTATGGTGCGAAGGGAAACAAAGGATGGTTGTGCTTTATGGAACATGCGCTTCATGTGAATTGGTAGATATAGTTCTTGTCAAAGGCTATAAAGTCCAATAGAGAAATAAATGCTGTTTCATATCTTTGCGGCATATATATTATTGATAGTATCATGAAAATGAAGTGGAAAAGAATAATGGCTTTAGGACAAGCCTTTTCTGTAGTTGCCATTATGGAAGCCCAGGTTGTGAATCCGTTTGGAAATGCTTTGGTTCCGGATATGATTGCAGATGCCAGCATACAGGAAATCGATGGTATGTTTTATTGTTATGCCACGACGGACGGATATGGAAGAGGGTTGGAAACGTCCGGGCCTCCGGTGGTATGGAAGTCCGAGGATTTCGTGCATTGGAGTTTCGACGGGACATATTTCCCGTCGGCAGCAACTGAGAAATACTGGGCTCCCAGTAAAGTAGTCCAAGCTAATGGAAAGTATTACATTTACCCTACGATTAACGGTTATATGTATCCGGCAGTCGCCGACCATCCGGAGGGGCCGTTTAAATTGGCTCGCGGGGAAGACCGGTTTTACAAACCTTATACGGCTTCTACCCTGTTGCAGACAGAAGATCCGGGCGGTATCGATGCAGAAGTCTTTATAGATGACGACGGGCAAGCCTATGTGTTTTGGGGACGTCGGCATGTGGCCAAACTGGCAAAAGATATGATTACGGTGGACTCCGTTGTCCATGTGATTTCTACTCCTCGCAAAGAATATTCGGAAGGCCCTATATTCTTCAAACGGAAAGGTATCTATTATTATTTGTACACCATAGGGGGAGATGAGAGGTATCAATATGCTTATGTGATGAGCAAGGTTTCTCCTCTCGGGCCTTACGAATACCCGGAGCAGGATATTGTGTCGACTACAGATTACGAACAAGGTGTCTTCGGGCCGGGACATGGTTGTGTCTTCAATACAGATGAAGACCATTATTATTTTGCTTACTTGGAGTTCGGCCGCCGCAGTACCAACCGGCAAACCTATGTAAATCGCTTGGAGTTCAATGAAGACGGTACGATTCGTCCGGTGAAATTGAGTTTGGATGGAGTAGGGCCTTTGCGGAAGGTGAAGGGAAGGAAAGAAATTAAGGCTGATACGGTTTATGCATCCAGTACGGCGGCCCCCTTGTTTATCGAACCCATGCAAGACGATTTGTGTCGTCGTACGGAGTATTTTGTTCCGGCCTTTGCCGCAGATGGGCTGAACGGTTCCCGATGGATGGCTGCGGAAGGGGATAAGGACAAATGGCTTGTCGCAGATTTGGGAAGAATCCGGAAAATACGGCGCAGTGAAATTTATTTTGTACGTCCTACAGCCGGACATGCTTATCAACTTGAAGGTTCGTTGGACGGGACTACATGGAGGAAATGCGGAGGACATGATGACTTGCGGATGCAATCTCCGCATGTCGATGAACCGAAGGGGAAATATCGTTTCCTGAGAGTCAGGATTTCAGAGGGTGTTGCAGGAGTTTGGGAATGGAATATTTATTAAACGAGAATAGGAATGAGATATTTATGGTCAATCGTTTTTAGCCTTTGTCTTTGTACTGGTCTGAAAGGACAGCAGCAAAGAGAGTGGGGCAAGTGGGAAAGTTGGGGAGACCAAGGTGATGGGACGTATATGAATCCGGTCATCCCGTCAGACTATAGTGATATAGATTGTATCAGGGTCGGGGATGATTATTATGCCATATCTTCTACGTTCCAGTTTTCTCCGGGAATGACGATTTTACATTCTAAGGATCTGGTGAACTGGGAAATCTGTGGGAATGCTGTCGAAGATTTGACCCAAATCGGTGAAGAGCTGGATTGGACACGCATGAACCGTTATAACCGTGGGATATGGGCCGGGACGTTGCGTTACCATGACGGTCGTTTTTACCTCTTTTTCGGGACACCGGATGAAGGATATTTCATGACCTCTGCCGTACGTCCCGAGGGGCCGTGGGAGCCCTTGACTTCTCTTTTGTCCGAACCCGGTTGGGATGATTGTACTGCAATTTGGGACGATAAGGGAAAGGCTTACTTTGTGGGGACTCATTTTGCAGACGGTTATAAGACCTATCTTTTTAAGATGTCGGAAGACGGAAAAAGCATAGACCGGAAGTCGGCTGTGCTTATCAATGAAGGAAGCGGCCGGGAGGCCAGCAAATTGATAAAGGTAAACGTATTATCTGGTTTTCAGTGAACATAAGCCGGGTGTCGGGCGTTATGTCTTGGCCAAACGATCGAAAAAAGTGACGGGACCTTATAAAGAAGAAAGGCAATTGGCGTTGCCTTCCGTGGAAGCGATGGAACCCAACCAAGGTGGCATAGTCCAGGGGAGGGACAATAACTGGTACTTTCTGACGCATCATGGCACGGGTGATTGGAGTGGTCGTATTGTCAGCCTTTTGCCTGTCACTTGGATAGACGGTTGGCCTATATTGGGAGAGGTTTTGGATTCAAATATAGGTACGATGAAATGGACCGGAGCGATGCCTTTTCAAGCGGATGAGAAATTAAGCATTCAGCGTAGTGATGATTTCGACGAGAACCGGTTGCTTCCGCAATGGCAGTGGAACCACCAACCGAGGAAGGGGTTCTTTTCCTTGACTGAACGTCCGGGATGGTTGCGTCTGAAAGCTTATCGTCCGTTGGAACCCAATCAATTATTGAAAGCCGGTAATACGCTTACACAAAGGACTTTCAGAAAGCAGGATAATGTGGTCGTGGTGAAAATGGATATTTCCGGTATGGAAAACGGACAGAAAGCCGGTCTTTGCCATTTTTCTTCACCGCATTCCGCTATCGGTGTGACGAAAGAAGGAGGCATTTGCTATTTGGAATTTCGTGAAAACGGCAAGATAACGAAAGGCATGCAAGTCTCGTCGAAACATATCTGGTTCAGTAGCCAGTGGGGTTTGGACGGTAAATCCCGATATGCTTATAGTTTAGACGGGGATAATTTCTTGCCTTTCGGAACGCCCTATCAAATGGCTTGGGGAAATTATAAGGGTGACCGTATCGGCATGTATTGTTTTAACGATAATAGCGAGAGCGGTTTTGTGGATGTGGATTATTTCCATTACCGATAGGAATGGATAGAACGAAAATCCCTGCGTCCTCTCCGGACGCAGGGATTTTCGTCATAGTTTGTACCAAACGTATAGAGTTATCGTTTGACTATCGGGTTGTAGGTGAGAGCCAAAGAGTCCGTGGTACTTTCTATCAGAGGCTTCATCGTCACCGTGAACAGGTTCTCTAAAGAGTCATACGGGAGAGTACATGTGGGAATGCCGGCTGCGTATGGAGCAATCTCGTACTGCTGATAGATGAATTCTACTCCGTTGGGTCTGCATACCGGAGCAGTTTCCGGAAGCGGAAAAGTATAACGTGCATTCTCGTCCAATAGCCTTTCGTAAAGTTCTTCATCGCTGTTTACTTTGAAGAAATTCTTTTTCAATCTATTTTTTATCATGCCGCGCAACTTTTCTTTGCCGTTTGCCGTGAACATGTCCCAACCGAATTTACGACCGTCCGATTTACGGAATACACCGCCGCTCAGACTTTCACCGCCGTGTGCTCCACCGGAATATTCATATATTTCAGAGGTATATGTGATGAACTTTTCTGTTTCAAACGCCTTTTTGAATTGTACGTAATAGGCAGATGCATCCATGGCCGTGTTTTCTCCTATTTCAGCAATGTCACGTTTCACCTGCTCCGCACGTTCTGTACCATAGTATTCCAGTAGTTTCTTACCGTCATCCAAACTTCCGGTGTAGGTGCCGCCGAGCTGTTCATTCATCCATTCCCGTATGTTCTGTGTCACGGCACTGGAGTTATCCGTCGGATAAGCGGCAGTCAACTTGCATCCTTCAGCCGAAGGCTTTTCCTCCCATGTGATATCTTCCGTTTTTATGGCACGACTTTGGTCTGTTCCAGTTTTTTTCTCCAGATGGCAGGAAGCCATTCCCAAGGCAAGAGCTAAAAGAGCAGCACTAAAGCTGCCGTATTTAAAACATAAACTACGCTTTTTCATATTGCTTTGATTTTATAAATGATTATATAACCAAAGTTACGCCTTTATTTCAAACCTAAGCAGTTTTTTCCAATAAAAACTGTTAATCTCTTGCCTTGCCCCTGTTTCCATACAGACAGTCGGATGGTTTCAGTTTGTTTTTCCTTTACCTTTGTAGAGAAATAAAAATAGGAGGCGTATGAAGCAACAGAATAAGATTATAGTGGTAGGGGCAACTTCCGGTTTGGGGCGTATGTTGGCTGAACGCTATATCCGTGACGGACATGTGGTAGGTATCGTCGGGCGGCGTGGAGATAAGTTGGCAGAAGTGGCCAAAGGTCATTCCGAAGTACATTGTTTAAAGGCGGATGTGACGGATATCAGCCAAATAGCAGTGCATTTGTCTGCTTTGGCCGGTGAGATGGGAGGTTTGGATTTGTTGGTCTTGTGTTCCGGAGTGGGACGAATGAATCCGGATTTGGATTACGGACTGGAGTTACCCACAGTCGATACCAACGTGCGTGGTTGGACGGCAGTGACGGACTGGGCTTTCTCGTTTTTTATGCAACAAGGATATGGACACTTGGCTGCCATTTCGTCGGTAGCCGGCATCCGTGGTTTGGCTCCGGCTCCTGCTTATTCCGCATCCAAGGCCTACCAGATCCACTATTTGGAAGCGTTGCGGCAACGTGCACGCATTTCCCGTAAGAGGGTTTGCGTGACGGATGTTCGTCCCGGATTCGTTCGTACTCCCTTGCTTTCCCATCCCGAAAAATTGTTTTGGGTGGATGAACCGGAAAAGGCGGTGAGGGCTATCTACAGGGCCATAAGCGCACGGAAAAAGAAAGCCGTGATTACCCGCCGTTGGGCGTTTCTTGCTCCTTGGATGCGGATTGCACCGGAGTGGTTGGTGGCGACGATATTAGGAAAAGCCTGAGTCTTCCGGATAAAAAAATCCCGGTCGAAACTGGTTTGGAGTCGACCGGGATGTGCTTTTGCCCTTGTCTTTAGAGTGTCTTAGAAAGAGACCCGTTTTACGCTTTTGTCTGCAAACGTGATGTCTACGGCATTCAGGTCTTCAGATACTTTTACGTCCTTTACGGGGGACAGTTCTTTCTTCGTGAAGCCTTTTTTGCCTTTCTTCCAAAGCATCAAGGTGACGAATATCTTTTCCTTTTCCACGTTGCTTTCAGCCATGATGAGTCCGCATTTGTGGCTCACCGGATGCAGGCCTTCCGGATAACTGGCTGTAACCGTTTCCCATCCTTGGAGCGGAACCAAAGCCAGACGGTATGCCCCGTTGTGCAGTATTACGGCATCTTTTACTTTGGAAGACTTCTCTTCCTCAATGGGGCTGCCGTTGATTTCCGGTAAGGTGTAATGTCCCAAACGGACTTTGGTGGCTGCCGGAGTGACAACCTTGTCTACCCGCAAGACACCGTTGGGCAGGGGAATGTCCGCCAGTTTGTACCGGATGTCACGGTTGGTTTCCAATTCGGCATCGCGCCGATAGATGCCGTTTTCAAAACTTTGGAACGTGTAGAGACGGAGTACCTCCCATTGGTTCTTGCCGTTCAGGGTGGCGTAATTCATGGAAACCTCTCCGTTCGTCCCGTCGGCCATCCAAGGGAATTCCGTGTGGTAGGCCAGCTTGTTATAGTTTTCGGAACTGCGGAACTTTTGCCAGTCGTTGGCTACCGTTTCATGGCACCACGAACGCATTTCCGCCCCTCCGCAATTCGGATAGTCGGTGATGAGCAGGTTCGTTGCGGGTTGGAATTTGTTGTACACATGGTCTTTTTTGAATTCCTTTTCCCATGGCCCGTTATTCTCCACAGCGGTCCAGAACGGATTGTCGGCAGGGAGGAGCAGGCTCAGGAACGCCTTTCCGCACCAGTATACGCTGCCCCGGCAACTGTAAATCTGTACGGCCGGTGCGAAGGTGCCGTAGAATCCCAGCGTCGGCACATTGTCTTCCAGAAAATCGGGGTTCTGCAAAAATTGCAGCAGAGTGGCGGAAGCGATGCGGCGCATCCATCCGTAATTGATGTCCGGGTCTTTTTCATATCCTAATAATGCGAGCGGCACGACGGCACCAAAGCGGTAAGGGATGCTCCGTCCCCACATGTTCATTTTGCCTTCCGCACTGAACATATAAGGATAATTGTCCGCCAAGTCATGTTGGTTTTTCATGAACTGCGCGGCATATTCCGGATAGAAGTGCCCGTACATTTGCGCCCAAATGGGGCCGTACATCTGGAATGCCCACATGCTGTAATAGTCGTATGCCGGCGCGTCGTTATACCAGCCTTCTCCGCGATAGAGCTTGAGAATCTTTTCCAGGTTTTCTTTCATGCGTTGGTCGTTGACGGCATAACCTTGTTCCTTGAAGAAGCTGATGACGAAAACATTGAAGAACATCCAGTTCGACCCTATGGTCGGACCGTTGCCGTAACTTAGCATCGTGGCGGCCAGTTGGTCTTTTTGCTCTTGCGTGAGCGGTTCCCAAAGGATGTCCTTGGCCACGGACAATGATATGGCTAAAGCACCGAATTCCACCAGTATCTGGCTCGGCCCCCCCTTACGGTGAGGGATGAAGCTCGGACTGTCCGGACGGATGAGGTTCAGAAGTTGGTGGCGGTAGTAGTCCGCCACTTTTATCCCGTTTAAAGTGAGTTCCGGCTTTTCCCGGAGCAGGGGAGCGGCTACGAACAGCGTGCGGCAGAATCCTTCCAGTTTGGCCGTGGGCACTTGTCCTTCATTATTAGGATAAGTCTTGTCGAGCTGTTTGGGGAAATACATCGGGTCGTCCAATGTGCGGATGTAAGTGAAAGCCCCGCTTAACAAGTATTCGGCTGCGTCAATCCAGCTTTGACGCGTCATGCCGGTGTAAGGACTGAGTTTGTAGTCGGGACTGGGGATGGTAAATGTTTGCTGGATAGTATGCGTCGGAGTGGCGACTTGTCCCATGGCGTTGAGCGGCCCTGCCAATGCAGTAGCCAGAATCACGGTTTTTAAATATTGCTTTTTCATTCAGGTTTTGTTTGATTGGTTTTTCTTTCCGGTCAAAGGTACAAAAAACTTTGCTTTCGATTCCCATGAAGATTGAAAATGTTTCTTGAAAAGATAAAATATGTTATATAACATGTTTTTTAGAGCAAGAAATTTGCAGAACCGCCAAAAGGTTGTACCTTTGTACTGTGTTTTTCATAGTATTAGATTTAAGGTTAACAAAGGTTGGGCTCAGCGGAGCCCTTTTTTTATGTCCTGTCGGGAGGAAGATATGGAGGATGCCGTGAAAAAATAAAAGGAAATGCCCTCTTTTTGCGATAGTTTTTTATAACTTTGTCCCCGTCATGATTAAAACACAAATGGAAATGTATTTGCATGAAGAATTAGAAACTTTGACGCGGACGGAAATCGAGGCGTTGCAATTCGAACGTTTGCTCCGTACGGTTCGTCGTTGTATGAAATCTCCTTTTTATCAGAAACGGTTTGCCGAGGCTCATTTGTCTCCTGAAGACATACGTTCGTTGGACGACTTGCGTAAGATTCCTTTTACTACGAAACAGGATTTGCGCGACAATTACCCGTTCGGGCTTGCCGCGGTGCCGATGAGCGAAGTGGTGCGCCTGCATTCTTCCAGTGGCACGACAGGCACCCCTACGGTCATCCTGCACACGCAGAAGGATTTGGACGAGTGGGCCAATGCCGTGGCGCGTTGCTTGTACATGGTCGGCCTGAGGCGGGGCGATGTCTTTCAGAACTCGTCGGGGTACGGTATGTTTACGGGCGGACTGGGCTTCCAATACGGAGCCGAACGCCTCGGTATGCTGACGGTGCCGGCGGCTGCGGGCAATACCAAGCGGCAGATTAAGTTTATTACGGATTTCGGTACGACGGCCTTGCATGCCATCCCCAGTTACGCCAGCCGTATCCATGAGGTGATGGAGGAAATGGGAATAGACCCTGTGCGCGACACGAAGCTCCGTACTCTGGTTATCGGGGCGGAACCGCATTCGGAGGAACAAAGGCGCAAAATCGAGAAGATGTTGGGCGTGAAAGCTTATAACTCATTCGGCATGTCCGAGATGTGTGGGCCGGGGGTGGCCTTCGAGTGTACGGAACAGAACGGGATGCACATTTGGGAAGATTATTATATCGTGGAGATTGTGGATCCGCAGACGTTGGAACCCGTGCCCGACGGCGAGGTGGGCGAACTGGTGCTGACCACCATCAACCGCGAAGCTATGCCGTTGTTGCGCTACCGTACCCGCGATTTGACCCGTATTTTGCCGGGCGACTGTCCGTGCGGACGTCACCACAGGCGGCTCGACCGCATGAAGGGACGGAGCGACGACATGATGATTCTGAAAGGGGTCAACATCTTCCCCATTCAGATTGAGACGATATTGATGCAGTTTGAAGAACTCGGGACGGACTATTTGATAACCCTGACCAACGAAGAAGCCAACGACTTGATGACGGTGGAAGTGGAGTTGAAGGAATTCAGCGACGACTATCCGCGCTTGCAGGCGCTGACCCGTGAAATCACACGCCAACTGAAAGATGAAATCCTTCTGACGCCCGTGGTGAGACTGGTACCCAAGGGGACTTTGCCCAAACAGGAAGGCAAGGCCGTAAAGGTAAAGGATTTACGTAGAACGTTGATATAAAAATGAAAAATATGACAGTACATCAAATATCTATTTTTGTAGAGAACAAGTCGGGTACGTTGTTACGCGTGTTGGACTTGTTCAAAGAAGCCGGTGTCCAGTTGATTGCTTCCACCATATCCGACACCGTGGAATATGGCATCTACCGTATTATCTGTTCCGAACCTACACGGGCATACGAAGTGTTGCGGGCGGCAGGCATTTCGGCCAGCATGTCGGAAGTGTTTGCCATCACGTTGGACAACCGTCCCGGGCGTGCGGCCGATGCCGTACGTGTGATTACGGGTGAGGGGATAGGCATATCCTATCTTTATTCTTTCCTCTTGGGCGGAAAGGGTATCTTGGTTTTCCGTACGGATGATGCCGCGCGGACGGAAGAAGTTATCCGCGTGCACCAACTCGGCGTATTGGACGATGAGGCTTTGATGGCGCTTGTCTGAAAGATAGAAGGAAGGGAAACTACGTTTGGTCAGCCGTTCCAATAGTTCCGTGCAATGCGGTACATGCGTTGCCGGTGGGGGACGGTCTGCATGTCCTCGTCTACGATGCAAAGGTCGGACAAGGCGTATGTGTCTTCCGCCTCATCGGTACGTAACGTATCGGAGAGGCGGAAGATATGGTTTCGGGCATCCACGATTTTGATGCCCTCCTGACAGTATATGGGGTCTGTGACCCGTTTGATTTCATTTGCTACGAAGCGGTAAAGTGCCTCTACGAATTCGTTGATTTCTTCTTGCATGGTCGTATGGAATTATGCGTGTATGTGTTTTTTTCAGGATGTTTTCTTTCACAGTACAAAAGTAGTGTTTTCCGTGGAATTCATGCAGCGGAAAGACTGCCAAAATGGCAGAAAAGCATTTTCTCAGTGAAGTATTCAATCGAATGACAGTAGCAGAAAAGAGTGTATAAATGCAAATAAATGTATATTTGTATAAATAAAAAGGAGAAAACAGGGTAAAATGAAGATTTAATCTCAGCCGAACGAAAAATGGTTTGCAGCCAAATGATTTATTTTTCTCCGCATAAAAAAACGAGAAGTTCCTCATGTTACTCGGAAATTCGGCTTTTCTTAGAAAAATACGTACAGGAAAAAGCTGTTTTTTCGTTTTTTAGAACCACTTTCGTGTACAAGATTTGACGAACGCAATGATAAGAGAAAGGTCGAAAAGATAACGAAGAAAGGTTTGTCATAGGCAGGTAGGGCACGGCAGGCTTTCATTGTGTCAGCAAAAGGATGGGAGCGTCTTGCACTTTGTTTTTGGGTGGTTTTCTGTGAATGGATTATTTTGTATCTCTGTCGGATACGGTTTGAAATGAGCGATTCTCGTGAGGATTCGGACTGCCATTTTGGCATGTTTTATTTCTCCTACCGGACCTAAAACTTTCTGTTGTAACGTGGGTTTTTCGGATGTCTTTTGTCGTATCAGTGTTCTTAAAATCTCTACTTTTGTTCTATAAGGTGGTTTTGAATTTGGCCGGTCTTGTTGAAAGGAAAAATATTCATAAATTCGTGCCCTGTCATGAGGAAAGTAAATGTAAAAGAAGTGAATACGGAACGCGAAATGGATGATTTCGTGGGACTTACGGAAAGATTGTATGCCGGAAGTCCTTATTATGTTCCTGATATGGAGACGGATATCCGTGAGACGTTCGACCCCCGTAAAAATGCCGGGTTGGACTTTTCGGACATCCAGCCTTTCATCGCTTACGACGAGCACGGAAATGCGGTAGGGCGCATCGTCGGCATTATCAACCATCGTGCGAATAAGAAATGGCACACGAAGAACGTCCGTTTCGGTTTCGTCGAGTTCATTGACGACAAGGACGTGTCTGCGGCTTTGTTGAAGGCTGTGGAGCGTTGGGGGCGCGAGCGGGGGATGGATTGCATCCAAGGTCCTATGGGGATTTTTGATTTCGACAAGGAAGGTATGCTCGTGGAGGACTTTGACCGGATAGGGTCGATGGTAACGATATATAATCCCCCTTACTATCCGGAACATTTGGAGGCATTGGGGTACGAGAAGGAGGTGGATTGGGTACAGGTGACTATCGAGGTGCCGAAGGATGTGCCTGACAAATATGCCAGGGTTGCGGAACTTTCCAAGGAAATGTTTGGACTGCGAAGCAGGAAATTGACGAGGGCCGATATTTCCCGTCGGGGATATGGCAGGAAGGTATTTGACTTGCTGAATGTGTCCTACTCTCCGCTTTTCGGATATACGGAGTTATCGGACAGGCAGATAGATACCTATCTTAAACGTTATTTGCCCTTATTGGATTTACGGATGCTGTCGGTGGTGGAGAATGAAAATGGTGAATTGGTGGGCGTGGCCATTACGATGCCCAGCCTGTCGAAGGCCTTGCGTAAGTCGAAAGGGCGTCTGTGGCCGTTGGGGTGGTTCTATTTGCTTCGTGCGTTGAAATGGAGAAGGGAAGAGAAAGCCGAGATGTTTCTGGTGGCCGTTCGTCCGGATTACCAAGGTTTGGGAGTCAATGCCTTATTCTTCAACGACCTGATTCCCGTGTATAACCGGTTGGGGTTCCGATATGCCGAGACCGGGCCGCAGTTGGAAGACAACGTGAAGGAGCTGAGCCAATGGAAGCCCTTGCATCCCACTTTCACCAAGCGTAGGAGATGTTACAAAAAGATTTTATAGAAACAGGATTATGGAAAATAGAGTTGTAATAACGGGAATGGGGATATGGTCGTGCCTCGGGAAGACATTGGACGAGGTACGCGATGCGCTCTATGCCGGGAAAAGCGGTATCGTATTCAGCCGGGAGCGCAAGGATGCGGGTTTTCGTTCCGCTTTGTGTGCTGCCGTAGGACAGCCTGACTTGAAACCCTTTGTGTCACGGAATCTGCGTCAGTTCATGCCGGAGGAAGCCCAGTATGCCTATATGGCTACGCGTGCGGCCCTTGACCGGCACGAAGTCGGGGTCATTTATGGAAACGACTCCGTGGCCGAAGCGACCATGCGTGCGCTTGACAAGTTCCGTGAGTTTAAAGACACAGCGGCTTGCGGTAGTGGAGCCATCTTCCAGTCGATGAACTCCACCGTGACAATGAATTTGGCCTGCTTGTTCCATTTGCGCGGCATCAACCTGACGGCCTCGGCTGCATGTGCTTCGGGTTCCCATGCTGTGGGGTTGGCTTACCTTTTGGTCCGTAACGGGATGCAGGATTGTGTCGTGTGTGGCGGTGCGCAAGAGGCAAACCTCTACGGTGTGGCATCTTTCGATGGGATTCAGTCGTTCTCCGTGCGTGAGGATGAGCCGGAGAAGGCCAGCCGCCCGTTCGACCGCGACCGCGACGGACTGGTACCCGGAGGAGGCGCGGCCACGGTGGTGGTCGAGGGTTACGAACATGCTTTGAAGCGCGGTGCCCCCATCTTGTGTGAGATTGTGGGATGGGGCTTTTCCGGAAACGGCGACCACATCTCCACGCCCAACGTGGCAGGGCCGGCGCGGTCGTTGGAGCTTTGTCTGCAACATGCCGGTGTGACACCGTCGCAAATCGGCTACATCAACGCCCATGCCACATCCACTCGCATCGGCGACAGCCGCGAGGCGCAGGCGATAGCACAGGTGTTCGGGGACTACAAGGTTCCAGTCACTTCTACCAAGAGTCAGACCGGGCACGAAATGTGGATGGCCGGTGCAAGCGAGTTGATTTATTCGACGCTGATGATGAAAAACGGCTTCATTGCCGGCAACATCAATTTCGAGCATCCCGATGAAGATACGGCCTGCCTGAACATCATACCGCAGACACGGGAGGCGCATTTTGACATGTTCCTTTCCAATTCTTTCGGTTTCGGTGGGACGAACTCCACCCTTATTGTAAAAAACATATAATAAACACGATAAAAACAAACAGTTATGACACGTGAAGACATCGTAGAGAAAGTAAATGCCTTATTGGCAGAAGAGTTTGAAGTAGACGCAGAAGAGTTTGTCCCCGACGCGAATGTAAGGGACACGCTTTCCTTGGACAGCCTCAGCCTGGTGGACCTTGTCGCCATCATCCAACAGACTTATAAGGTAAAAATTCCCGTGGCGGACTTGCGGGAAATCAAGACGTTCGACAACCTTTACGATTACATCGAATCGCACGCGAAGCAGGAATGACAAATTATGACATTAAAAGCCTGATTCCCCAACGTGAACCGATTTTGCTCGTAGACGCATTGGTCGGTGTGGAGGGCGATATGGCCCGGACGCAGCTCACGGTGCGCCGCGACAATAGTTTTGTGGGTGACGACGGCCTGTTGGCTGAGCCGGGGCTTATCGAGCATATCGCCCAGTCGGCTTCCGCCTTTGCCGGTTACAAGGCCATGGAGGCAGGCGCTTCGGAATCGCCGGTAGGTTATATCGGCGAAGTGAAGAAGTTTCGTTGTTTTCGTTGCCCCCGGGTGGGAGAAGAACTACAGACCACGGTGACCTTCGGGCCGGAAGTGGGTGGCGTGTCCTTATTGACGGGTGAGACCTGCGTAGGGGAAGAAACGCTGGCTTGTACGCAAATGAAGATATATGTGGCTGAAGGAGCATTATTATAAGGTGTTGACCCGGCGCGTTTCGGACGGCTGTACGGTGTTCCGTATTGTGCTCCTGCCGGATTGCGAAGTTTATCGCGGACATTTTCCGGGACATCCGGTGTGTCCCGGGGCATTCAATATCCAAATGGTGAAGGAGTGTGCGATGGAAGTATCAGGCAAGGCATTGCACATCCGCACGATTAAGCTATGCCGTTTGACGGCTGTGGTTTCACCCTGCACTTGTACGGAACTGGACGTGGCGGTGAGGCTCTCTTCTGTGGAAGACGGGTTGGAGGTCAGGGCACGGGTAGCCGATGGGGGACAGGTGTATATGGAATATAAGGGATTGATGACGGTCGTTTGAATGGGCAATGAAGTACGATGTGGTGGTCATAGGTAGTGGATTGGGAGGATTGGAGTGTGCATATATCCTTTCGCGTGCCGGTTTGAGGGTGCTCGTCCTCGAACAAGGCCGGCAGCCCGGCGGGTGCCTCCAGTCTTACCGGAGACGGGGATTGGCTTACGATACAGGTTTCCATTATGTGGGAGGACTGGACGAAGGACAGCCGCTGCATACCGTTTTCACTTACTTGGGATTGATGCAACTGCCTTGGCAACGCCTTGACCATGAGTTTGACAAGGTGACGATAGGGCAGCGTACCTTTGCATTTGCGCAAGGGTATGAAGATTTTACCGCTACGTTGGCTGCTGAATTTCCTTCCGAACGTCCGGCTTTGGGACGATATGCTGCCTTATTGAGGCGTACGTCGGAACAGGAACTGGATTTGCTGAATCCACGTGCCGGAAAGACCGTATGGCCTTCACGTCTCGTTGAAACGAGTGCTTGGCAATATTTGAATGAGACTTTCCGCAATCCGTTGCTGGTGGACGTGCTTAGCGGGACTTCCTTGAAGATGGAGCTTCGGCGCGATTCGCTTCCGCTTTTCACTTTCCTTCATGGCCAAAGCAGTTTTATTGAAAGCAGTTGGCGGTTGAAGGGTGACGGAGCATTGATAACAGACCGCTTGGTGAGGGGAATCGGGCAGCAAGGTGGCCGGGTGGTTTGCGGGGCTGAGGTGGTCGAAAAGTGCGGAAGGTTGTCTGCGGCGGTCTGCCGGGACGGTGAAGTGTACGAAGGAGCGGTTTTTATCAGTGACGTACATCCGGGGCAGACATGCAAGTTGGTAAAGCAGAGCGAGAGGATGAAGAATGCTTACCGTCATCGTATGGCCGGGTTGCCGAACACATTCGGCATGTTCACCGTGTCGCTCCGGATGAAACCTCGGGCATTGGAGTATTTCAATTATAACCGGTATGTTTATGCACATCCTGGTGTTTGGACTTTCTACGAAGAAGAGGAGCCGGTGTCCGGAGTGATGGTGGCTTGTCGTGTTCCCGAAGACGGGAGCCGTTTTGCTTCCCAAGTGGATTTGTTGACTCCTATGCCATGGGAGAGATGTATGCCTTGGAGTAATACGAAAGTCGGAGGGCGTGGCGAGGATTATGAGGCCATGAAAAGGCGTGTGGCTGACGAGTGTATCCGGTTGGCGGAACGGGTGGTGCCCGGGCTACGTGGTTGGGTGGCTGAATGCTATGCCAGTACCCCACTTACTTACCGTGACTATACCGGTGCCCCGGAGGGGACGGCCTACGGTTTACGCAAGGATTACAGGAATCCGTTGGTGTCCTTGCTGTCCGTCCGCACACCAGTGCCGAACCTGTTCCTCACCGGACAAAACCTGATGTTGCACGGGGTGTACGGCGTGACGATGACCGCGCTGTTCACTTGTGCGGAAGTTTTGGGACGTGAGCAGATATGGAATATCCTAATGAATAAGAAAGGAGTGGAAATATGAAATATGCTTTAGTGACAGGGGGCAGCCGCGGAATAGGGCGGGCTGTCTGTGTGAGACTGGCCCGTATGGGCTACCACGTGTTGGTCAACTGTGTGAACCGGACCGATGAGGCAGAGCACACGTTGGAGTTGGTACGTCAAGAAGGGCAGGACGGTGAAGTCCTGAAATTCGATGTAGGAAACCGTGTGCAGGTCTCTGCCGTGCTTGAGGCTTGGATGGAGAAGCATCCGGAAGAATACATAGAAGTGCTGGTGAACAATGCGGGTGTGCGTCGCGACAACCTGATGGTGTTCATGCCTGGGGAAGATTGGGATAGCGTGTTGGGTACCGGCTTGGGCGGATTTTACAATGTGACGCAACCTTTGCTGCAACCTATGTTGGTACATAAGTTCGGGCGTATCGTCAACATGGCGAGCGTGAGCGGATTGAGAGGTATGCCGGGGCAGGCGAACTATTCTGCGGCAAAGGGAGGAATCATTGCGGCTACAAAGGCTTTGGCTCAGGAGGTGGCGCGGAAAAACGTGACGGTGAATGCCGTAGCACCAGGTTTTATCCGGACGGACATGGTGGAGGGGCTGGATGAGGCCGCTCTAAAGAAAACCATTCCGGTGGGCCGTTTCGGGATGCCGGAAGAAGTGGCGGGCCTTGTCGGTTTTCTGGTTTCCCGGGATGCCGGTTATATTACCGGCGAAGTGATAGCCGTTAACGGAGGTCTTTATACGTAATAGGTTTCTATATTTCTTATGCTGATGGACGGACTTGAAGATGTTTGCCGCGTAAGGGTGAAGTTCAATGAGATTGATTCGATGCGGAGGGTCTGGCATGGGGCTTACGTCACTTACTTTGAGGATGGACGGGAGTCTTTCGGCCGGCATTATCCGGGCATAGGGTATGCCGACATGCAGCGGTCCGGTATCTACGCTCCGATTTACGACCTGCACCTGAGGTTCTATGCTCCATTGGTGCTGGACGATGTGGCGGTGGTGCATACACGTTATGTATACCGTCCCGGTGCACGGTTGGATTTCGAATATAAAGTTTACCGTGAGGCGGATGGAATCTTGTGTGCGGAAGGAAGTACGGTGCAGTTGTTCATCGATACGGAAGGTATGCTTATGGTGGACTCGCCCGATTACTATAAGGAGTGGCAGGCGAGATATAGGGAACAGAACGATAATCATCCCTAAGACGAAGAACTGACAGGTATGAGAAAACGATTGAACAATTTGTTTTTCGGAATAGGCATGATAGCCGTCGTCGTAATGTTTTTCTCTTTCGACGTAAGCCTTACCGAATTGTGGGAATACATTACGAAGGCCGGTTATTGGCTGGCGGCCATATTGGGGCTGTGGTGTGTGCTTTATCTCATGAACGCATGGGCGTGGAGGGTTATTATCCAGGGAGGAGGGCCTTGTATGGTGGGCTTCATGCAGTTGTTGAAATTGACGGTTTCCGGTTTTGCGTTGAACTATGCCACTCCGGTAGGACTGCTGGGCGGAGAGGCTTACCGTATTATGGAGCTTTCAAAATACATCGGTGTGCAACGGGCTACTTCCACCGTGATACTTTTTGCCATGATGCACATTTTTGCCCATTTCTGGTTTTGGGTGACGGGTGTCGTGGTCTATTGTGTCATGGCTTTGATGGGGGATGTGCCGATAAATAGCGGAATGGGGATTGTATTGGGATTCATTGCTGCTTTCTGTTGGGGAGGTATCTATCTTTTCATTAAAGGATACAAAAACGGAATGACGGTTAAATTGGTTCGTTTGTTGAGTAAGATACCCGGTTTACGTGGTTGGGGAGGACGTTTTATGGAGCGCCATTTGGAGGATTTGCAAAAGATAGACCGGCAAATCGCTGAATTACAGAATCAGAACAAGCGTTCTTTCTTTGGAAGTTTCGCTTTGGAATATATCGGGCGCTTCTGCCAGAGTTTTGAGATTTTTTTCATGTTGGTCTTGTTTGGTATAGACGGCGGAGGAGGAGTGAGCGGATATACGTTGACGTTTTTCCATTCCTTTCTGATTTTAGCTTTTACTTCGCTCTTCGCCAATATACTGGGATTCCTTCCGTTGCAGTTGGGAGGGCGCGAGGGGGGCTTTGCCCTGTCTGTGGCTCAAATGGGTAAGTATTATCAGTCGGGTGCGGGAATTGTTCTGGGCCTCTGTCGGGCTGTTGTTGATGAAGGTGGGTACCGGAGTGTCCGTGCCGGACGGGAATGAGGAGCATACCGGATGACGGGACAGGTATAGTCGGGCAAAGAGATAAGGTTTAAGATAAGGTATTAGGTTTATGGGAAAAAGAATTATTTTCATGTGGCTGTGCCTGACGTTTGGGGTGGGTATGGCTTGCGGTCAGCATACGA
>OHTZ01000521.1_pt1 | contig 24540 bp, 24 predicted proteins | sample 1579011 | NCBI WGS metagenome assembly OHTZ01 (sample SAMEA3879603, study PRJEB24766) | human gut metagenome | biome: human-associated habitat; feature: feces | place: USA | collected 1985/1987
CCTAGGGCAGCTTGCCGCGGGCGCGCTCGGCGATATCTTCCCGGAACGCAACGTGGTGGCGGTGTTTATGGGCCTGAATGTTGTCGGCGCTCTTTTGATAATGTTCCGCAACAGGCGCTATGTAAAGCCCATTTATAATACGGAAGCATAATTTTTATGGCATGCGGGGGCGCTTTAGAATCGGAACCGCCTTATTGATAGGGGCCGGCAGCGCGGCGCCTGTCTCATTAGCGCGGCCGGCTTGATAGGGAGAAATCCTGCCGAACGAGCGCTTTTTAGCCTGTCAACAAATCCTCCTTGATATAATCTAAATTCCGCAGGGATTCTGACGGCGTGCTTACATGGAAATCCTTGTTTTTCGGCACAAGGCCGGAGGTTCCGTTAACAATCAGCCGCCCGATTGCAGGAGATTTTAAGTACCCGTTTTTTAACTTTCAATATGGCGCTTCCGCGTTTAGGTTAATTGTTATGTGAATTATTTACAACACCTCTTTTTAATTGTCTGAATGGTCGCAGTGTATGGCGGCGTCCTCCAAAAAACCTCCGTGTGAGGGGAATATATATGACGGCCGCGGTCTTGACGCACGTATTTGTTTCAATTACACTATATGCTGCGGCCGAATAACCGGGCCGCGGGTTCTTTTTAAATTTTGGGGTCCATTATTTCTGTTGAGGTGAAAAAATGTTTAAATCTCTGAACGACGTAAAGAAATTTTGTTCTGAAAACCGTATTGAAATGATCGATTTTAAAATGACCGATCTGGATGGGCGTTGGAGGCATATCACCATACCGGCCGACCGCTTTGACGAGGACACGATGAAGTATGGAATCGGTTTTGACGGCTCGAACTACGGTTATGCCATGGTAGAGAAAAGCGATATGGTGTTTATACCCGATCTCGCCTCGGCCGCCGTAGATCCATTTGTAAAAACGCCCACGCTGACAATGATAGGCGATGTAATGATTATTGATCACCCGAACAACAGGCCGTTTGATCAGTATCCGCGCAACGTGGCCAAGCGCGCGGTTGAATATATGCGCGAAACGGGCGTTGCGGACGAGATGATCATTGGGCCGGAATTTGAGTTTCATGTTTTTGATAAAGTTCGATTTGAGTCGCTTCCCCAGCGCGTAGGCTATGAGGTGGATACCGCCGAAGCGTCCTGGAATACCGCGAGGCCGGAGGGCGGGGCGGGCTTCCAGAACCCGGGTCATGGCGGCTATCATATCGACAGCCCTCACGATATCACGTTTGATCTGAGAAACGAGATGTGCATGGCGCTGGAGAAATGGGGCGTGGCCGTAAAATACCATCATCATGAGGTCGGGGGCGCCGGTCAGCTTGAGATTGAGGTCGAGCTTGGCGAGATGACCCGAATGGCGGACAATACCATGACCGCTAAGTACGTCATCCGTAACGCCGCCGTAAACGCGGGTAAAACCGCCACGCTCATGCCCAAGCCCATCAAAGGGGAGGCGGGCAACGGCATGCACGTGCATATGCTTTTGAAGAAGGGCGGCGCTCCCGTGTTTTACAGCGAGGAGGGATACGGCCATTTAAGCGAAACGGCGCTGTATTTTATCGGCGGGCTTTTAAAGCACGCGAGCTCGCTGTGCGGGTTCACCAACCCCTCTACGAATTCGTTTAAGCGGCTGGTCCCTGGCTTTGAAGCCCCGGTCACCATCGGGTACGCCATGGCAAACCGCAGCGCGGTAGTCCGCATCCCCGCGTACGCCAAGTCGCCGGATAAAAAGCGCTTCGAGCTGAGGAACCCGGACGCGACCTGCAACCCGTATTACGCTTACGCGGCGATTCTGATGGCCGGGCTGGACGGGATAGCGAACCACATCGACCCGCATAAGGAGGGATGGGGCCCTTACGACTTCAACCTTTTCAACCTTCCCGAGGAGGAAAAGGCGAAGATAGCCGGCCTTCCCGCAAGCCTTGGCGAGGCGCTGGACGCGCTCGAGGCTGACCATGAATACCTCACAAAAGGCGGGGTATTTCCGGAAACCCTGATAAAAACCTGGATCAGGCGCAAGCGCGCCGAGGCGGAAAAAATCGAGCAGACGCCGCACCCCGCCGAGTTCGTCCAATATTATAACCTATAAGTAAAACGCCTTGAGCCGCCCTCAATTAATACATAGGGCGGCTCAGAATTGTTCTTCATTTCACGGAAGGGCGATACCGCCACCGGGAAAATTTACGATAAATACTTTTCCGGTCAAAAGTCGCACTGGCCAAACGCCTTTCGGTATGACAGCGTGTGGTCCTACCAAATAGGCAATACCGGCTATGCTAAAGGTACGTATACCGCTTATTCGAGCATAATAACGCAGTGGGTATCTTTGGCTTTTTCAAGCGTATCGCATACCATTACGCATACATATTGACAATTAAGCAGCTTATCCGCATCAGTATGTAATGCCTGAGAAGCCGTTTCCGGAGACGCCGGCCAAAATCTTAGGAGACGCTAACAATGATTCGTTTATCCAATATCAACCTGAAATTCAGTCGCGTTCTGATAGAAAAAGGACGGATGAACATTCCAGATGGGAAAATCACGGTCATTACCGGTAAAAGCGGAAGCGGCAAGACTACGCTACTTTATTTGCTCGGCTTAATCTCGTCAGCCAGGGATTATCATTATTATTTCGACGGGCATGAGGTGAACCTTCGCTCCGACAAGGAAGTAAGCTCGTTAAGAAAAACGAGAATCGGCTATGTGTTTCAGGATAACTCGCTGATTGACAGCTTAACGGTCGCAGAGAATATCCGCAATACCGCCCGAATTGCCGGCGTGCAGATTACACAGAACGACGTTAAGCATTATTTAAATCAGGTAAAGCTCGATGCTGGATTGCGGCAGTATCCCAAGACCTTATCCGGCGGGGAACGGCAAAGGCTGGCAATCGCTTGCGCCATGGCGAAAAAGCCGGACTTAATTATAGCGGATGAGCCTACGTCCGCGCTAGATAAAGAAAACAGCGCCGTTATCATGGGTATTTTTAAAGAGTTCGCCGCGCGGGAAAATAAAAAGGTGGTTATTGCTTCGCATAGCGCTCTCGCGCGTGAAATTGGAGATGTGATCTATGAAATATCGGATTGCAGGATTCAATTAATTCAAGGCTGCGACGGAAATAAAGCGGAGTATGCCTGGGAACGCCCGGCCCATAAACCCAAAGCGCTCGGCTTCAAATTTGCCGCCGGATACGCGCTAAAAACCATGCGGAAGTCGAAATTTTTAAAATCGCTCATGCTGCTTTTGTGCGCCGCTGCCATAGCTTTGGCCGCCGGCGTCAGCGGGGTTGGGAACGGGGTTATCGCGCGCCAGCAGAGCCTTTTGGATGAACTATCAGACCGGCAGATATTTTTGATTAATTTTACCGCCCCATTAAATACGTTTATGGATGTTGACGAACACATTTCCATATCAAACGACGACTTTGCGCGCATACAAAGCGTTTCCGGCATCGATACGGTATATCCGTATTTTGAGTTTCGGTCCGTTGGATTTGATATTGAAAAATCAGCGTCATACCATGCGTGCAAAGTCGGCGTTACTACTGAATTGGATGAAAGGCAGTTTTCCTTTGATACTTTTGGCCACGACGGATACCATAGCATCGCTGTGATTCCGTATTATGAGGAAGAAAACCTTGAAAAGCGCGTATTTCAATCGTTTAACGCAGATAGCGGCAAGGGCGGCGCAATTTATCTGTCGCATCAATTAGCGAATATGCTGGCGCTTGCGGAAGGGAATGAAAAGCACGTTCAAATACAGCTTGACTTGGGCGTACCAGTTTATACCGCTGATGTTTATCTACAGGTATCAGGGACACAAGCTGAATATGCCGCGGATGTGGATTTATCCGTAATTACCTCATTGAATTTGGATATATCGGGCGTATTGGATTACGATTATACGAACAAATACTTGGCAAGCGGCGATAATGTAATCTATATGCCGATCGAAAGTATGAACAGAATCAGAAACTCTGTGAAGGAAGGCTTTAATGATAATGCCGTTGCGGACGGCAGCATAAAGCTTAATGGATGGGCGCCCAGCTCTTATGTTGTTTTTGCGAAGGATTATAACGACGTAGGGGCGACAATTGAAAAGCTGGAATCCATCAACGCGAACTTTAAAGCCAAAAGCGGTTATCAGGATATTGAAGCGATGAATGAGATGATGGCCGGTATTAAAAACGCCGCGGCTTGGGTTGTTTCCGCAGTGCTGGCTATTGTTTTTATCCTGACGGCAATTATCTATATCAATCATACTGTAAACAGGAAATTTGAAATTGCGGTTTTAAAATCGAACGGGCTTAACAAGAATGAGGCTTTACGCCTTGTGCTGGCCGAGGCACTTTTGCAGATAATAATTATCTCGTCGCTGGCCGCATTGTTTACGCTTATACTAAATGGTGTAGTGAATATGCTGTTTAATTTTAAGGCTGCGGCATTTTCCGCCGGGACAGCCCTAATAATTGTTTTGGTTTCTTTGTTATCCGTAATTGGCCCGTCTGCCGGAAGCATAATCATAATGAATAATGTTAAGCCTGACAGGATTATGAGGAATTAGGCGTTCATTCCCAGAGGCGCATCATGAACGATTAAGAATTAGGTTGGTTTGGAAAGACAAATCCCTTATTGTTTCTATTGGAGGTATAGGATGAAGCTTCCGCTTCGTTGTATGCTTGTGATAGGTGCCGAACTAGCGGCGATATTTGCGATAACAATAATAAGGGGCGCCGCGTACGAGGGCGAATGGGAAATCGCTACCCTAAAACCCTTAGAAGCCGGATTTTTAACGCGCCCTTTCGCCGCCCACAGGGTAATGCATTAAAAGCAAATCAGGAAGCAAAGGCGAACATATTTAAAACATAGCATAAATACTTAAGTTTAATATTCTGTTATTCGTTTACCATTTACCAGTTCATCTTCATCAGGCGGTACAAACATCGGTTCTACATAATCGAACATTTCATCCGTTACCTCAAACGCGTATGTAGAGCCTTTTTCCTCGTTTCTTTTTTTTACACGCCGCCTGCGCTCCTTTACAGGTATATCCAAATAATGAACTGATACATCCGCCCCTATACCTTGCGCCCACTTGCGATAGAATTCTCTAAAGTCAAAATCGCCAAACCCGATTTCAAGAATTACGCTGATACCATTCTTCAAAATTGGTTCCGATACTTCTCTAATCAGCTTTTTACACCGCTGAGTTCTTTCCGTAAGCCATGCAAAATCATGTGTTTGCGGGTCATAATCCGAACCATATAGCGTTTGCATCCATGGATCTATGGAAAAATAAACCGCACCGATTTGTTCGGCTAAATTCAATGAATATGTGGATTTTCCTGAGGCCGTATTCCCGCAAATAAGATAAACCGTGCTCATTTTCTTATCCCCCTCTTCTTCGACTTGCCGCCCGGAGGCGAGCCAAGCGCCCACGAGTATTACCGCCGCCATCCATAGCCCGAAGAAACGTCAAAAGCGGGAAGCGGCTTGTAATAACCAGATTTTTCAGCCTGTAAACACGTTATAGCATCTTTTACGCAAAAAAACGGTTTTTACGCGGCGGCAAGGCTTTATCCAGCCGCCGCGCTGACGAAAAGGGCTTACAGCCGCGTAAGGGTCTATTTACACCTTTTCGTTCATGAAAAAGCATCTTGACATAAGACCAAAAGGGTATGCGCGCGTTTTACGCCATCAGCCCCTCCTGAACGGCCACGGCGACCGCAACAGTCGCGCCGACCATGGGGTTGTTGCCCATGCCGATGAGGCCCATCATCTCAACGTGCGCGGGGACTGAGGAGGAGCCTGCGAACTGCGCGTCCGAATGCATGCGGCCCATAGTGTCGGTCATGCCGTAGGAAGCGGGCCCCGCCGCCATGTTGTCCGGGTGGAGCGTGCGGCCCGTGCCGCCTCCAGAAGCCACGGAAAAATATTTCTTTCCGTTTTCAACGCACCATTTTTTGTATGTTCCGGCGACCGGGTGCTGAAAGCGCGTGGGGTTCGTTGAGTTGCCCGTGATGGATACATCCACCTGCTCATGCCGCATGACAGCCACGCCTTCGCTTACGTCGTCCGCCCCGTAGCAGCGCACCTTGGCCCTGTCTCCATTTGAGAATGCGGTGGTTTTTGTTACGGCGAGCTCGCCGGTGAATTCGTTATAATCCGTCTCAACATGGGTAAACCCATTGATGCGTGAGATGATATACGCGGCGTCTTTGCCTAAACCATTGAGTATGACCTGCAAAGGCTCCCTGCGCACCTTATTGGCGGTTCGCGCTATGCCGATAGCCCCTTCGGCCGCGGCAAAGCTCTCATGGCCGGCAAGGAAGGCGAAGCAATGCGTATCCTCGCGAAGCAGCATCGCCGCCAGATTGCCGTGGCCAATGCCCACATTGCGCTGGGAAGCCACAGAGCCGGGGATGCAAAAGCCCTGCAAGCCTATGCCGATAGCTTCTGCCGCTTCAGCGGCCGACCGCGCGTTTTTCTTAATAGCGACAGCCGCGCCCAGCGTATAGGCCCAAACGGCGTTCTCAAACGCGATGGGCTGTATGCCATGAACGATGGCGCGCACGTCAACGCCCTTTTCCCCGCAGATGCGGAGGGCATCATCAAAATCCGCAATGCCGTATTGAGCCATAACGCCATTAATTTTATCGATTCTTCTTTCGTAGCCTTCAAAAGTTACCATTCTATTGCCCTCCTTTACTGGCGACGGGGGTCGATTACCGTTACGGCCTCGGCAAAACGTCCGTAAATATTGATATTTTTCTCATACGCTTCCTTTGGATCAACGCCTTTTTTTATCGCATCCATCATTTTGCCGAGGTTAACAAACTGATAGCCGATGATTTCGCCGGCGCTGTCCAGGCCGATATTGAGAACATAGCCTTCGGCCATATCCAAATAACGCGGGCCCTTAGCCCGGGTGCTGAACATGGTGCCCACCTGCGAGCGCAAGCCCTTGCCCAAATCCTCAAGCCCCGCGCCGACGGGGAGGCCGCCCTCGGAAAACGCGCTTTGCGTGCGGCCGTATGCGATTTGAAGAAAAAGCTCGCGCATGGCGGTATTTATCGCATCGCACACAAGGTCGGAATTGAGCGCCTCCAATATGGTTTTTCCCGATAAAATTTCCGCCGCCATCGCGGCGGAATGGGTCATGCCCGAACAGCCGATGGTTTCAATCAAAGCTTCCTCAATAACGCCCTCTTTAACATTGAGCGTGAGTTTGCAAGCCCCCTGCTGAGGAGCGCACCAGCCCACGCCATGAGTCAGCCCGCTGATATCCGTTATCTGCTTGGCCTCAACCCATTTGCCCTCCTCAGGAATAGGGGAAGGGCCGTGCTTCGCGCCTTTTGCGACGCAAAACATTTCCTCAACTTCTTTAGAATACTGCATTCATACTCCTCCTTTTTTAGGGATAACCTTATTATGATGAAAAATCCGGCGTTAAACCCTAACCGGGCAATGAATAACCGGTAATCATTCACAAAATACACGCGCGCGTTTGCTGTACGCTGGGTCGGCTCGCGGATACGCATGCGCCGCAACCATATCAAGCCGCGCCTTGTCATTATACCATATCGGAACCGAAATCCAAATTCCATTTGTTAAATTGTTGCCAATGCCTGACGGCGTATTCATATGTTACGGGGCAAGCGGCAAGGCATTCGTATTATGAAGTCGGTTTATTATATACTGCCGCAGGCGTATTCTTTATTAAACGGCGCAAAGGGGGAAAAACGCGCCTTTGCGTTTGATGCCAGGCCGGTATGCATGGTACAATCATAAAAACGCTAAAATGGGGGTTTTGCCCATGGGGATCATATCCTATTCGCTTGCGGTTATAACCGCAGCGCTTTTGACGGACGCTTTATTTTTCGGCGGCCATTACGGGGCGCTGTTGCCTGTATATGCGCCGGCGGCCGCTTCGTTCGTCGGGCTTGTTGTTTGCGGCTTATGGCGCAAAGCGGAAACGGGTAAGCGGGGAAAAAGGCTTGCCGGGTTGATTGCGGCGGGGGCGTGGTGCAACCTGCTGCTGTGCATCGCCTCTTTAGCTTATTGGCTTACCCGTATACTGGAGGTATTTTAAACGGTCAAATTTGACCGACATTACATGGCCGCTTGGATGATTTACAAGGTATCTTTGAGGAGGTATGGGGATGCAGCAATCCAGGCTGATAGCATTTTTAAGATTATTGCATAGAAAGTCGGATTCCAACCATCGGCTAACCGCGCCGGAACTGGCAGAGCTGATGGACAAAGGCGGGATCCCGGTTGAGCGCAGAAGTATATACAGATTTATCGAGGCGATTCGAGAAGGTGGTATTGAAGTAGAAAAAACAGGCTCGGGATATTATATCAAGGGCGGGCTTTTAGGGCCTGAGGAAGCGCGGCTTTTATTGATTGCGGCAAGGAGCTGCCCGCTTGTTGAGCCGCAAGCCGATAAAGCGCTCGAGAGCCGTTTGCTGGGCTTGCTGAGCGATTATCAGTCCGCGGATCTGCGCGCGTATCCGGGGCTTGGGGTATATAAGCGGGCGGGCTGCTGCCGGTACGCGGTTGCCGCTGCGGCGTTTCAAGCCATAAAGAATAAACGGCAATTATCCGTTGAGCAAGCTAAATGGGAGCTGGATAAAAGAAACAGACCCATGAGGACGTATATCAGGCTTATCGTCGACCCCTTCGGCGTAATCGCCCATGAGGGGGCGTTTGAGTTAATATGCAAAATTGAGGGTGAGGATGCGCCGTCTGCGATAAAGCTGGCGGATGTGCGCGACGCGCGCGTTGAGGCAACGCTGAGGCGGGAGTGGAATGGTTTTAACGCCGATGATTACGCGAGAAAGCGCGCGCTAATGCAGCACGGGCCGACGGAGAATATCGTATTGTACTGCAAACAGGATGTAATGGGCGATATTGCGGAACGGTTCGGCGTGAACATTCGGTTGGTTAAACATGGAGACGGCAGGCTTCGCGTTGCTTTGAGCGCGACTGCGGATGCTCAGTTCGTCAGCTGGGTATTGCGGCATGGCGACTCGGTAGAGGTTGCCGCGCCGCCGGAGTTGCGCAGCAGATTAAAAGAGATCTTGAACAACGCCGCCGGCCGCTATTCATCCTAAAACAAATAATTTCATATAATTTACTATACCGGGCCATAAAGGGGGATTCGACTCAATATAAAAAACATATAAAGTTATTGACTTTATGAACAACGGCAATTTAAACATATTTTGTATGAAAGTATCGTTTTTAATGAAATAGTTGATATCTGAATATTGACAAGTAACGTCGTTATCACTAAGATAGAAAATAATAGATGCTCTATGTTTACCATTTTCAGCCTAAATACATGGCTGGAGAGAATTAAGACGTTCCTGAGAGAGTTAGCCGTCAATCGCGCGTGTTTGGGTTTTGCCTGAACCGTGGCGCGGAAATTGAACGCCTTAAACGTTCAGGAGGTTGTGAAGGGCGATTCTCATGGAATATATATCATGAAGCGGTGAGGTGTGTTTATGACAAGAATCTTCAAGACAGTGGTATCGCTGCTGGTTGTGCTTGCGCTCGCGTTTGCGTTCGGCTGCAACCCCGGTGAACAGCCCAAGACCGACCCTACGCCGGGCATCGACGCCACGGAGGAGCCTAACGCAACACAGGAACCTGATAAATCATCAGAGCCGGATACGCAAAACCCCACCCCGGAAGCCGGCGCTACGCCCTCGACGACTGAGGGGGCGGATCCCACGCCAACTCAGGGAGAGAAAACCCCAGGCCCGACGGCGAAACCGACGGCTAAGCCAACGGCTAAACCGACCCCAGAGAATAAACCGGATATCGCGGATTTCAAAACAAAGGATTTAAACGGAACTACCTATTCAAACAGCCTGTTTGGAAAATCCAAGCTGACCATGCTCAACGTATGGGCCACATGGTGCCAACCCTGTATCAAGGAACTGCCTGATCTCCAGAAGATAAGCGATAACTATAAGGGCCGCATGCAGGTGGTGGGTATATTGCGAGATTCTTCAACAGCTGGCGCAATCGATTCCGCCATCACCATAGCGACCGGTTTGGGCGTAAAATTCCCGAGCCTACGTTGCAATTCACAGGTTATTAATGCCATTATCAAGCCTTATAAAATCGATAAACTACCAACGACATTGTTTATCGATTCAAACGGCAACGTGGTAAAAGTTGTCAACGGCTCAAATTCGTATTCGCAATGGAAATCCATTGTGGACGGCCTGCTTTAAAAGAGGAGGGGCTTATATGCGCGCATTTTTCAGGAACAACGGCCGTTATCTGGTCCCGGCGGCATTATTTGTTCTGGGGGCGGCGTTTGCGCTCCTGGGCATATACCGTGATGAAGTAGCAACTGTGTTAATGAAAGCGACGGCAATTTGCCAGGAGTGTATTGGAATTGGATAAGATAAAGAAAAACTTAAGAAAACGCACGGAGCGGATTAGGTTTTTGATACAGAGCTTATTCTTTATCGCGACCAACAGCTTCGTTATAGGGTATCTTCAGGGCGGCATATATCAGGGGAACCTCAAACAGATCTGCGTGCCGGGCCTGAACTGCTATTCATGCCCCGGCGCGGTCGGCTCCTGCCCAATTGGCGCGCTTCAGGCAATTTTAAACAAACGTGAATTCTCCCTCGACGCTTCCGGTGGGCTCGCGATGACCCCCGCCTATTACGTCCCCTTCTATATCATCGGCTTAATCATGATGTTCGGCGCGGTCTGCGGCAGGTTTATCTGCGGCTTTCTTTGCCCGTTCGGGCTGGTGCAGGATCTGCTCCATAAGATCCCGCTGCCGAAGAAGCTGAAAATCCGAACTTTTCCCGGGGATAAGCAGCTCAGGTATCTTAAGTATGTCGTGCTTGGCGTTATGGTTATCGGCCTTCCGCTTTTTGCATCGGCGGATCCCTATTTCTGCAAATACATCTGCCCTTCCGGCACGCTGATAGGCGGCATACCGCTGCTTTCCCTTGACGCGACGCTGCGCGAGTCAGCCGGCCTTTTAACCGCGTTTAAGATGGCGCTGCTTGGGCTTATCGTATTGCTCTCCATCGTTATTTACCGGCCGTTCTGCAAATACCTTTGCCCGCTCGGCGCGTTATACTCCCTGATCAATCCGTTCTCAATGTACCGCTATTACGTGGATGAAAAGCGCTGTACGGATTGCGGGGCATGTACGCGCGCTTGCCGTATGGGCGTGGATATACGCAAAACGCCAAACAGCCTTGAATGCATACGCTGCGGCGATTGCAAGGCCGCTTGCCCACATAAGGCTGTTTGCTCCGGCTTTAAGCGCAAACCGGCCGCCGCGGATGAGGAAACCAAACCCATGAATGTTTAGCCAAAGAGGCTATGCAGTATATTGAACCAGAATCAACAAATGGAAAGGGGTTAATTCGTTTATGAAAAAAATGTTGGCAGTAGTAACCGCGCTGGTAGTGGCGTTGTGCCTGGCAGTCCCCGCGATGGCTATCTCCGGCGTTGATGCGCCCGCGAAGCCGGCCGCGCCCGAAGAGCTGGCGGCAGGGACGTTTGACGCCAAGCTTACCCTGGTGAACAATACGCCCAAGGTAGAGGAAGACGACGATTTTAACGAGTACAACGTATGGGAACCTATCGACGGAAAAACGCAGTTTAAAGTAGGCGATAAAATTACTTACATACTTTCGTACGCGATACCCGCCGAGCTTGAGCAGTTTACGCAGGAAGAGGCGGCAAGTATACTTTTTGAGCTTACCGCGAAGGGCCTAAAGAATATTTCGATTTTTGAGGCCACGGGCTGCGACCCCAATACCCACTGCGATTATGACCTGGGCATCTGCCAGATCCTTCCCGGCTACGGCAACGTAACCGAGGAGGGCAACGTATGCAAGGTCAAGGGCCGCCCGAATACGGAAGTCAGCATCGTGTTTACGGCCGAGATAGCGGACGCCAAGGCGAGCCTTAATCTCGTTACTACCGTAGGCCAGTATAAAATCCCCGCGACGTTCTCCGTCGGAACCTTGGGATTTGTTAAGGATTACGCTACGATTGACGGTACGGCTTATTCCGCGTACCAGCTCAGCTATGAAAACAAGCTGGAAGTTTATAAAGACGGGATCAGCTTCCTTGTAACGGGAGAAAATACCGCATGCGAGCATATCATCGTAACCACAAACACCTCTGAATTTGTAGTGGCCGCTCCCGAGTTTTACGATGGCGTCGCGGAGTTCGGGTTTGCCCCTGTGAAGGATGGCGTTATCAGCTTTGATAAAATTATCACGCAAGGGAAGGAATTTGACGCGATTATGGCCGCATACGAGAAGTACATGACGTTCTTCAACTTCTCGCTTGAAAAGGGCGGCGTATTGGCGGAAGGCGTTTTCCTCGCCGGCCATACATCTCATCAAAATGAGCTTAATATGAATCTGAACGTTGCCGGCGGCGCTCAACCCACCCCCGGCCCCGTTCCTCCGGCCACTGGCGCGGGAAGCGTTGCGCTGATGGGCGCCGCGTTCATATGCGCAGGCGGCGCGTTGGGCGTGAAGGCCTGGCGCAGAAGAAAGTAAGAGGCTTGGCGCTCAGCCGACAAACGCACGGAAGACGGCGCTGGTTGTTTACCGGCATAATGCCGGGGTATAATACCCCGGCATTTTTTATCCTGGCTTTCTCTATTAATAACTCCGGCTAATCCGACGGAATTAATTGAAGGCTCTCTCGTTGATACTGCCTAAAAAACACTTAAATCAACAGCGAAACAAAGCGAAGGGAAGCAGGCTAAAACGTAACTTTGCCTGCCCGCCCAACGGAATTGAGACAATTAATACCCCGGCCGCCGGCGGCCAGGGGTTTTTTACGCGCATCGCCGTTATCACGCGCGGCCGCAAGCACGGGGATGCGTTTGTAGGGGTTTGAAATTTATACGGATAGGCCCCCAGCCGGTATTGCCCGCTGAAGATACTCGTTTTATTTAACACGAATCAGGCTTTCTTACAAACCTTTAACGGCATTGAATTTCCAACCCATGTCATGTAAAATCTAAAACATGATTTCATATGACGCTTAAGCGCCTATCTTGCGGGATATATGGATATTTGGCGCGCGAAATTTAATTACGGGAGGAATTAGAGTGCATACCATACAGCAATACCGCGAGAGCGCGGAGTATATGAAGAGGAGGCTGGGGTCAATTAAACCCGGCGTACTGTTAATTTTGGGCTCAGGCCTTGGCTCAATGGCGGATTTGGTTGAAAACCCCGTGTATATACCCTATAAAAACGTACCCCATATGCGCGCGAGCACCGCGATTGGTCATGAGGGCCGTTTTGTTGCTGGAAGCTTAGCGGGTATGGAGGCGCTTATTATGCAGGGACGGCTGCATTGCTATGAAGGCTATACGGCTCATGAAGCGGCGTATCCGGTACGGCTTGCAAAGCTTATCGGGATTGAATCGATGGTCGTTACCAATGCCGCGGGCGGGATTAACACCGAGTTCAAGCCGGGAGATCTCATGTTGATAAGCGATTTTATCAAATTTAATTGGCCGAACCCTTTGATTGGCCCAAATCTTGAAGAATTTGGTCCTCGCTTTCCAGATATGTCCAGGGTATTTGACAGGGAATATATGCGGCTGTTCCGCGAGTCCGCCGAGCGGGCGGGAGACAAAATACAGGAGGGCGTCTATTTTTACGCGTCCGGGCCTCAATATGAAACTCCTGCGGAGATCCGCGCGATGAGGGCGCTTGGCGCAGACGCGGTCGGCATGAGCACCGTACCCGAATGCATTGCCGCGCGCCACGCGGGCATGCGTATACTGGGCGTTACGCTCATCACCAATATGGCCTCCGGCGTATTAGACAAGCCGCTCTCCGGCGAGGAGGTTATAGAGGCCGGCGGCAAGGCTTCGGGCAGGTTCAGCAGGCATATTATGCGCTTTCTCGAGAGGATGAGCGATGAAGCTTGATGTTTTATTTAAGAATGCCGACGTCCTTACCATGGATGACGAACGCCGGATTATTACGGGCGGCTTTGTAGGAGTGTGCGGCGGTATGATAGATTACGTTGGCGAATACAAGCCTGACGGGGCGGCTGCCAGGGTTATCGACTGCGCGGGCCGCATACTCATGCCGGGGCTGGTCAATGCGCACGCGCACACGGCAATGTGCGTTATGCGCGGATACGCGGACGACTATAACCTTCAGCATTGGCTGCACGATAAGGTATTGCCCGCGGAGGCGCGGCTGAATCAAAGAGCCGTGGCCGCGGGAGCAAGGCTGGGGTTTGCAGAGATGCTTCGTACGGGTACGACCTCCTTAAGCGATATGTACTTTTTTGAAGCTGAAGTCGCGGAAGCGGCGTTAGATGCGGGTATACGCGCCTCGTTATCCAACGGGATCGTCGCTTTTGACCCGGATGCATCAAGCTTTAAGCATGACAGGAGCGTAAAGGAAACATATGAGCTTATAGAACGCTATCACGGCGCGGGCAGCGGGCGTATCCGATGCGACGCTTCGATTCATGGCGAGTATACTTCCACACCCAAAGCGCGCCGGTTTATGACAGAGATCGCGCTTAAATACGACTTAAACATGCATGTTCATCTGTCTGAAACGCGCGCGGAACACCAGGGCTGCGTTATGCGTGCGAACAAAACGCCGGCGCGCCTTTTTTATGATGAAGGCGTGTTTGACGCGCCCACGATGGCCGCCCATTGCGTTTGGGTAACGCCCGAGGATATGGAGCTGATGGCGGAAAAGGGCGTTACGGCCGTGCATTGCCCCGTATCCAACCTGAAGCTGGCAAGCGGTATCGCGCCGGTAAGCAGGCTTAAAGAGAGCGGGGTTCGTATTGCGCTGGGTACGGACGGCTGCTGTTCCAACAACACGCACGACCTGTTTGAGGAAATCAAGCTAACGGCTCTGCTCGCAAAGGGCGTAAGCGCCAACCCAACGGCCCTAAACGCGTATGACGCGCTTTTTATGGCGACGAGAGGCGGCGCTCAGGCGCAGGGCAGGGGTGCGGAGATTGGCTGTATACGCCCTGGCATGGAGGCTGATATGATTTTAATAGATGCTTCCAGCCCCAAAATGAGGCCGGTATATGATATCACGGGGGCGCTTGCGTATGCCGCCAACGGCTCGGACGTTTGCCTGACAATGGTACAGGGGAGGATACTCTACGAAAATGGGCGGTTTTACACTATTGACGTGGAGAAGGCGATTAGGGAGGTGGAGAACCTAGCCGTCCCGTTGGTGCTTGGGAACGGTGTTAAAACGCCGCTCAATGGAAACGATATATAAATCACGAGAAAGAGGGATTTGGTATATGGGCGCTTTGGAAGCGGCGCTTGCCGCATGGTTTGTCGCGCAGATGATAAAATTCACCATACAATCCATTAAGAGTAAGAAGGTCAGCCTGGTTTATCTGGTAGCCTCCGGTTCCATGCCCAGCTCCCACTCCGCTATGGTTGTGGCGTTAACCGTGAGGATCGGCATTACCGAGGGGATTACATCCCCCTTATTCGCGGCGTGCGTTGTGTTTTCATTGATTATTATGTACGATGCGGCCGGCGTACGACGCTCCGTGGGCGTACAGGCGCGCAAGCTCAACGAGGTGCTTGAGCATTTTAACGAATCGCATCAGGTGGACATCACCAAACTCAGGGAAATACTTGGGCATACGCCGGTTGAGGTTTTTGTCGGCAGCGCCATCGGCGCGCTGATGGCTATCATATGGCCTAGATAACGCCATATTGGGCTGGTTTAAGCTACGCCAAAGCAACAGTGAAAAATATTCCTACAGACCGGCGCGCCCGTCTGTAACAGTTGATTCCAGTTTCGGCGGCATTTGCGCCGGAGCCGGATTTAAATCTATTTGGTTCGCCCCGTACCAGGTAGCTGCCGATTTTTCCGTAGGTTATAAGTAAATCAGGCAAGCATCATTGCATTGCATCAAAGAATTCGTCGGCTGTCTTCAAAACCCGCAATGGTCGGTAATTGGCGTGTGAAAAGAGGAACAAGAAAAATCGCGGCGTTTGCCGCGTTGGAATGTTAATGTATTCGTTTGCGTTGTTTAAACAACGCACTCACACAAAAGCCATTTCTAACCTGTTACGCCTATCCATTTGGCAAGCCTTTTTGAAAAGCTATCCAGCAGCTTGAACGGCGCCGAAAATGGCTTTAGCGATAATATCAACGTAATGAGCAGGCCGGCGGGTATAATAAGATACCGCCAGAGAGGGAAGCTCTCCAGCCAGGTTTGGCCAAGCTTTAGGCGAGAATATGCGATTGTAAGCATAAGGTGCAGGATAAACACTTGCTGAGTGCGCTGGCCGAGCGTTGAAAAAAACGTGCGGCACTTTGGCGTAAGCACAAGGAATGCCCATGAGGCGAGGCCGGCGTAAATATACCAAATCAAACGCTGGTAAATCCCGCTTGCGCCGAGTTTAAGCGCGTCGTAGCTGTTTTTGCCGCTGAGCATGCCCTTGATTATGAGATCAGGGGCGAAGAGCACGCAAGCCGCTGCGACCGCAAAAACAAGAACTGCGATAATCCAATAGCGTTTGTGAAATACGCGAGAGGCGGTTGCCCCGTCCATATAGAACCCCATCAGGAAAAAGGGCATAAACACGAAGTAACGGCTGATATTGGCAAAGTGCCCAACACGCGGATCAAGGCCTATTAGCAGAGCCATAACGACAAACGCGCAAAACGCCGTTGTTTTGCGAAAACGCGTTATAGCAGGCAAAGTCACCGCGGTTTGGATTAAAAACACAACATACCACAGCCCAAAGCGCGAATCGAAGAAGCTAAACTTTGTATCCGCGCCCAATATATATTTATCGAAAACAAAGAAAGCGATTTGACAGACTATGTATAATACAAGTAGTGAAACAAGGCGATCCGTGCGCGGCTTACCATCCCTTATCGCGGTTTTTGAGAAGTATCCAGAGATAAACAAAAAGCATGGCATATGGAAAATATAAATGAACTTGAAAATACACCGTACCGCGTAACTCATTGGATAAATGGTTTCGCCAAGATGACCGATTACAACGGAGCATATCAGCAAAAAGCGTGCGTTATCGAAAAAACAGTCGCGCTGCAGCGGTTTTACAGCGCCCGGGGCAGCTATGGCGTCCATATTCTTTATCCTCTTTTCAGCGTTATTTTACGTTTTAAGCTATTGCGCAATAGCGCGAATAGCGTAAGAATTTGCATCCGCGAACCCTATGGTAAATCTCGGCCGCAACATCAATGCTTGATGGCAAAATTGCGTGGATAGAACTTGAGCCGCGCTTTCTTTCCATCGCTACGCTTTTAAAGACTGCGGACGGGATATTAAGGATGAAGCGGAAGCTATCAACATTTATACGTGAATTAGCCGGATTTGTCAAGCGTTACCGAGTCTATGTCAATGCTCCTCTTTTCAAAACCGCCGAAGCAAAGTATCGTCTAATATATAACAACAGGATTTCTCAGTATAAGATTTTGTATAGAGATAATTGAATAAGCAGTTCTGTTATTTTGAATGCATGCATGTATAGGTTCCTAGCCAAGAAATAACTTTAAAAAATCTTTAATAATTTTGAATAAATCATTAAAACATAAGTCCTGCGGTTTGGAATAGAATAAAGATATCTTTTTTGGCAATCTTCAAATATAGATAACGTGCTGAAAAAAGCTTTCAGGGAGGGCCGCGCGATTTCAAGCCATAAAAAGAAACGGGGCAGCGTTATATTCTGGGCCTTGGCGATGGCAGCTTATGCTTGCCTTAGTTTTTGTATGGGCGTTCGAGCGGCGTTTATTGTATTATTACATAAGGGAAAACGGCTGATTGAAGATTAATGAGCCGACAAGGAGGATAATAGGTTATGAAGAGCAGTTTAACAAAGCGGTTTCCGTTTTTACTACCGCTAAGACGATTTCAGCGCAAGCTTTTTTTCTATATTAAAATGCGGTTTGATAATAACCGATATGCCCGTACGATGCTCAGGGATCGGCTTGAACATACCGTTTTTGAAACCAAAAGCGTGCTGGTAAATGAAAATACGGGAAGTGACGTTGTTTATCAGCAAAACAAGGCGTATAATTTAGAGCTGGCCGCTAAAACGCTGAACCATGTGCTTATTCGTCCGGGAGAGACTTTCTCGTTCTGGCAGCTCGTCCGCTATGCGGATAAACAAGAACGCTACAAGGACGGGCTATGTTTGGTGGACGGGCGGATTGTGCCCTCATACGGCGGGGGGTTGTGCCAAATGAGCAATACGCTGTACTGGCTGTTCTTGCATACGTCTCTGACCGTTACGGAAAGGCATTCCCATTCTATCAGAAATTTTCCGTACCCGCCGGGAGACGTGCCTGAGGGGGCGGACGCAACGGTTTCAGAAGGCTGGTCTGATTTAAAAGTTAAAAATAACACGGATGCGGCGTTTCAACTATGCATATCATTTGATGAAAGGTATATGCATGCGACGATACGCTCGGACAAGGAGCCGACATGCGGCTATGAAGTTTTTCAAAAGGGGCTCCGCTATTTTAGGCAAGGCGATCAAATCATCGAGCGGGTCAGCATTTGCAGGAGGCTGATTGACAAAGAAACCGGGGACGTCGTAGGAGAGGAGGAGCTTTACGAGAACAGCTGCCGCATCGGGTATCCGATACCGGAAGAAATGATCGACGGGGATGAAAGGAAAACTGCATGAAAAAGAAAATAGCGCTTATATTCGGTGGATGTTCGCCTGAATACGGGGTTTCGCTGCAATCCGCTTATGGCGTAGCCACGCACATGGACACGGATAAATACGAATTGATATATATAGGGGTCACGCGGGACGGGGAATGGTTGCTTTACAGCGGCGATCTTGAGGCGATACGGGATAATACCTGGATGAGCGGCCCGTGCGTACGGGCGGCGCTTTTGCCGTCTAGGGGTATGGGCGGAGTATTGCGGATAGAAAGCGAGAGCAAAACGCGCGTAATTCTAATTGACGCGGCATTCCCCGTTATGCATGGGAAGAACGGGGAAGACGGTACGATACAGGGGCTGCTGGAGTTGGCTCAAATACCCATAATAGGGTGCGGCTTAAGCGCCAGCTCGATATGCATGGATAAGGATGTTGCGCATCGCGTCGCTCAATCCGCAGGCGTTTGTATACCGCGGTGTGTAACTCTCTATAGCGTCGCGGACTTGGACTGGGCGATTACTATGATCGAGGACATGGTATTTCCGTTGTTTGTGAAACCGGCCCGCGGCGGTTCATCCATCGGCATGACAAAGCTCAAGAGCGCGGATGGGCTAAAAGAAGCGGTAGAAGCAGCGTTTTCGCACGACGATAAGGTGCTTATCGAGGAGGGGGTTAGCGGCGCAGAGGTCGGATGCGCGGTCATAGGCAACGGGGAGCTTATTTTAGGAGAGGTAGATGAAATAGAGTTAAATCAGTTCTTTTTTGATTTTGAGGAGAAATACGCGCAGAGGAACACACGAATCCACACGCCGGCGCGAATAAGCGCGGAAACATCCGAAAGGATAAAGCGAACGGCTAAGGAGCTTTACAGGGCAATGGGCTGCCGCGGTTTCGCGAGAGTAGATATGTTTCTAACCAAGGACAACGAAATTGTATTTAATGAAATCAACACGATTCCGGGCCTGACCGTAAACAGCCGGTTTCCTCGAATGATGGCTTGCGCGGGCATGCCTATGGAAGCGGTCATGGATAAGCTTGTTCAGCTGGCTATACGCGTTTAAGTAAGAGGTGTATTTATGAAGGATTGGCGAGTTACGCTGGTAAACAGCTCAAACAGGGTTGTGCGGGAACCCAAAAGCCTCATGCGGCTTCAGGTTGAAGATCATGAGCTGATGGAGCGCGAAGCTGCCGAGGCGCTCATGGCGCTACTCAAAGAGATTGAGGCGGGGGATGGAATTGTGGCCGTGAGCGGATACCGCTCCGAGGAGGAGCAAAAAGAGGTTTACGCCCAATCGCTAAGGGAGAACGGCGCCGAGTTTACGAAAAAGTATGTTGCGCTTCCCGGCCACAGCGAGCATCAAACGGGTCTGGCCATTGATTTGGGGGAACGGCGGGAATATGTGGATTACATCGCGCCTGAGTTTCCGTATACCGGCTTATGCGGGCGGTTCCGCGAAAACGCGGCCCGGTACGGTTTCATTGAGCGTTACCCAAAGGGCAAGGAGGATATCACGGGCATCGCTCACGAGCCATGGCATTTCCGATACGTTGGGCGGGAGCACGCGGAGGCGATGCAAAGGGAAGGCCTGACGCTGGAGGAGTATTGCGAGCGGATTTCCGCGAATAACGCGTAAGCGACTGAATCCGGATTAGAACGGATGGCGCGAAACATAGCTGTTGAGTTGAGTGCTTTATGAGGCTCGCGATAAAACGTTACATAAAGTATCTGCATTCCAGCTTGGCACGTCATCGGCTGGTTTTGTCTACTGTAATCTTTAAAAATCCGAACCCTTTATGATTTATATTATCAAAAAAACGGCTCCCGAATTCAATTCATCCGGATAGCCGTTTTTTTAACATTCCTTTACCAGGGGCGCCTGCCCCATGCCCAGTGCTTCTTCCAATAGGTCGTCCGGCAGCTTCGCTTGACGACCTTCCCTCTGCTGGCCGAAGCATCCACCATATAACCGCTGCCGATGTATATCCCCACATGCCCGATGTAGTTATAGCCGTTATCGTAGAAGAACAAAAGATCGCCGATTTGAAGATCTCCCATGGATTCTATTTTGTCCCAATCCGTAACGCGGGAATAGCCCGCCGCATTATAGCGGCTGCGGTTGCTTCCCGCTTCCCGCAGGCAATAATATACAAGCCCGGAGCAATCGAACGACTTAGGCCCCTCATTCCCAAGAATATAGGGCTTGCCCACCTGCTTCTTGGCCGTTTCAACCACTTTCTTGATGTTTGCCCTGCGGCGTTCCTCCCGCGCTTTAGAAACGCTCACCTTCGCTTCGGGCGAATAGAGCAGATCCAGCGTCACTGGCCCTATAACCCCGTCCGGGCTTAACCCGTTCCGCTCTTGAAACGTTTTAACGGCAGCAATGGATTCCGTACCATAATAACCCGTAGCTTTGTTAAGATAACCAAGTGAAATGAGCTGGCGTTGGATAGAATCAATATCCGAACCTTGCATCCCTTCCCGAATAGTATAAATAAGCGCGTCATCGGAATAGATAAGCGCGAGCGTTTCCGGGTTTGCGACGCCGCTCTGCTCAAGGCTGTGCTGCCGCTGAAAAATCGTGACGGCCTGCCGCGTAGCTGGCCCGAAATACTCAGTGGGCTCGTCTATGCCGAGAAACCCCAAATCCATCAGCCGCTCCTGAAGCGCTTGAACCTTGGCGCTCTCCTGCCCATATTCCAAAGTGGGTTCCGGAGTTGGCGACGGTTTTGCGTCAGGCTGCGCCATATCCCCTGACGCGGGGCCGGCGATTTCACGAACGCCTTCATCCTTTTCCGCTACGGCGTAACCCGATGAGAGCATGGACAACTCATACGCGTTATCCGCCGCGGGCAAAAGGGTTACGGCGAGTATAACGGCGGCAAGCATGCATGCCCCGCCCGATATACAAATTATTTTAAGCTTAGCCGGCATTAATCGGAAACGCCGGAACAAAACCTTTAAGCTCCGGCGCATGCGCCTGGCGTTTAATCTCCATCCGCGCTTTACTCGCTTCACGGCTTTTTCTCCTTTGTACGATTGTATTGTAAGCTTCGCCTCATTCTTAGTTTAATAGTTTTTATACGATTTTGCAAGGTACGCCGCATACCATATGGAAAAGGCAGTCAAAAAAGCTTGGGAATGCGGCCGGTAGGGGCGGCCCTCGCGTTAAAAAGCAGCCGCCCAAGCACTATTTAAAAATACATAGGGCGCTTGCGCCGTTGGCTCGGTTAAGCCTTCTGGTGAGGAAAGCCTTGCCTTAATGATTTCGCTCGCGGTGCATACAGCCGCGAGCGAAAAATATCCGAGGATTGAATCACATATAACTAAAGGGATTATACTGGAGCAAACTGCCGGTTACGGCGCGCTTGTGATAGTTGGGGCGTACCCCGGGCTGCGCGTTTAGGCGTATAAACAACTATATCGGTGATGATTTATTAAAAAATACTATAATATCTATTTTCCGGACAGGTAGGCCTCGATACCGTCCGCGATAGCGGCGGCGAGAAGCTTTTGGTACCCCCTGTCCTGCAGTCGGGCTTCCTCCTCCGGGTTAGTTAAAAAGCCGCACTCAACCAGCACAGCCGGCATAGGCGCTTCTTTCAAAACATACAGGTTTTTATCCCCGTCATGCCGAATGGGGCGGCTGCCGCCCGACGCCTCGTTTGCAAATACCTGTATACAATCCGCGAGGCGCTTGCCTGTTGCGGAATTTTGCTTATAAAACACCTGCGGCCCGTGTACGGAGGTATCGCTCGGAAAAGAATTCATGTGTATACTCACGAATAAGGCGGCTCCGCTTTCGTTGGTTATGCTCCTTCGCCGCGCCATATCCGCTTCCTTATTATCACCGAGCGCGTTCGCGTCCGCCCGCGTCATCTTCACTGGAATGCCGCGGGACGTCAGCTCATCCCGCAGGGCAAAAGCCATCGCAAGATTGATGTCCGATTCATAAGCGCCCGTAGTTGGCGCGAGAGCGCCGGGATCAAATCCGCCATGCCCTGGATCGACAACTACGCCCATATCCGGATTCAGCGCGGGCCTGCCGCCGTCCAGCGCGAAAATCACCGCGATGATTATCCCGATAGCCGCCAACACGGCTATGGATAATATGATCCGCTTCGCCATTGTTCTTGTCATAAAAATAATTCCTCTTTTTCTGTTATTCTAATAAATCATACCATAAAGCGGGAAACAGTGTGTGAAAAAGATATGAATTCCGCTAAAAACAGCGAATGGGTGAAGAATCGCATATTTGGACTAAAAACGGTTGTAATCTATTAGATGGTAATCTGTATATCCTTATTCCATATGGCTGCAGCGCTGGATGAACTCAAGGCATTTATCCGCTACAAGCGTTTTCTCCGGACCGTATGTACAGCCATGTGGCGAGTTTTCAAGCCAAACGATCTCAGGCGTTGAGGGCAGGCCGGCTTGAATGATCGATACGCTTCTGAGGTTAACGCGCGAATCCTTCTTCGACTGTATCGCGAGCACAGGGCATGCGATGGCGGGAAGGCCCCGCGCCGCGAGGCGCGCGAGTTTATTAACGTCCTTAAGCCTCCGTGTCGGCGCGCCGTGATAACCCTGGCTGTAGGGATCCGGGCAGCGAGGGCTTGTGAACAATGCATATGGGAACAGAGGGCTTATAAAAGCCGCAATATTCAGGTACGCGCGCATAACAAAAGGCGTGTTTAATAGGATCAGCCCGCCACAGGGCCGCTTAAGGGCGGTAAGCGCCATCAAAAGACCGCCCATGGAAAGGCCGATGAGAAAAACCTCGTCGCACCCCTCAAGCTTGAGCCTGTCATAAGCGGCCAGCGCGTCGTTGAGCCAATCGCCGTGCCTCCTGCCGTCCATATCGCCTAATGTGGTTCCGTGCCCGGATAAGAGCGGCGCGTAAACCGTATACCCCGCCTCGCTAAGGCGATGAGCTACGGGCAGCATAGTGGCCGGGGTTCCGGTGAAACCATGCATTACCAGGCAGCCGGTTTTAGAACCTTTATGGAAGAAGGGGCGAACGCTCTCATCAAAATCCCAAGGCAGGTCTTTAACAGATGAGCTTAATATCATATTGCCGATGCGCATACTAGGTCTCCATCCCTTCAATTATCGTTAAATCTTCGTTCGCTCCCAGCAACACAAGAACATCGTTTGCCTCGAGCGGAGCCTTTGGATCGAGCGCAATAATAATTTTTTCATTCCTGCGCAGCGCGATAACGGATACTTTAAAGCGCGCGCGGACGTTGATTTGCGCAAGCGACTTCCCCACCCAGCGCAGGGGGATGCGCATCTCGCTTACGCTGTATTTTTCAGACAGTTCCAAGTAATCGATAACGCTTTTGGATACAAGCGAGCGGGCGAGCCGAACCCCGCTGTCCCATTCCGGAAGTACGACTTTATCCGCCCCGGTCTTATTGAGAAGCTTGGCGTGCAGCTCATCGGAGGCTTTTGCGATAACATACGCCGCTCCCATTTCCTTACAGAGGATGGTCGCAAGAGTAGAAGCGCGTATATCATCGCCGATACTCACGACGACGCAGTCGAAATTGCGTATTCCGAGCTGGGATAGCGCCCGTTCGTTCGTCGCGTCCGCCTCAACCGCATGCGTAACATGGCTGGAAATGGCTTGAACGAGCTCTGGATTCATATCTACAGCCAAAACCTGATGCCCAAGCTTGCACAGCGTTACGGCTATGCTGCTTCCAAAACGCCCAAGGCCGATAATTGCGAAATTTTTTGGCATATCCTTTTCCTTTCATTGTCCGTATTATTTACAGCCGTCAACCAACCATAATATCCGCGGAGGGGAAGCGTATAACGTCCTGATCCTGCCGGCC
>OHTZ01000546.1_pt1 | contig 24105 bp, 18 predicted proteins | sample 1579011 | NCBI WGS metagenome assembly OHTZ01 (sample SAMEA3879603, study PRJEB24766) | human gut metagenome | biome: human-associated habitat; feature: feces | place: USA | collected 1985/1987
GGGGTTACGCCAGCCTCGTACATGGCCGTAATGGTTCGCGCTTCCGTTATGTTCAGGTAATCCCCGTCCCAGCCTGCAAATTGATAACCGATATGGATTGGCGGTTCAGGCGGAATCGCGTCCTCGCCGCTAACAACCGGTTGAACCTCAATGATATCCCCGGTAAGCCCGTCGATAAAGGTTACGTCAAATACCTCCGGCTGATGCGTCTCGGCCTTAACGAACAGGCCGACAACCTCCGTGCCGTTTGGGGCGCCGATGTAATCGATTATGGCGTTATCACCGGTAAGCGGATCGATAGCCACAAGATAACCCTCGCCGTCATACGTGCATGCAGCCCAGTAAACCGTATCATCCTCCGGCGAATAGGTCATGGACTGGTAATACAGCTCGCTTATAAAGCCGTTGACGTCGCTGAGGGCTTCAACGTTTCCGTCAATATCGTGCAGCATAATCGCGTCGTTAAGATAGTTGGCGGATATAAACCGGCCGTTTCCAATACAGGCCAGCCCAAGCGGCCAGAATTCCTCGCCATCCTCCCAGTTGTCCAACTGATGCAGCTCGGTGAGGGCTCCATTGTCGAGGCTGACCCTTGTAAGGAAAATCGCGTCCGTATTGAGATCAAGCGGCAGCCCGAAGTCGGATCCGCCGTGCGCCAGCGCCCTGTTGTCCGCGGGAGGGTTCCCGTAAACCAGCGCGTAAAGCGCGCCCGTTTCACGGTCAAAAGCCATATCGTCAACCAAATAACCGCCGTTGCTTCCAATGCGCTCGACGCCCCATGTTTCGGGGTCTATTGCATAAAAAGCGCCCTCCTCGTCAAACGCGTAGACCGTTCCATACGCGTAATCCGCCGCCACGAACATGATATCGCCATCGAAGAGACGTTGGACGGTGCTGAGGGGATCGGCGGAATTAAATGAGATCCAGCCATAATTATCCGCATCCTCGCTCAGGTCGCGCAGGCTGTATCCGAACAGCTCGACGCCTTCTGGAGGCTCGGCGGATTCATAAGTGATTTCGGAACGGTCCCTTACGCGCATACGCGGGATATTGCCTCCGCTTGGGTTTTCAATTTCAACCGTAATTGAGCCAATGCCCACGGCTTTTACACTGGCGCCAACTTTTATCGCGTCTAGGCCGGTATAAGCGCTCATGATGTAGCCGTCGATAAACACGTTCGCCACGCCCGTTTCATCCTCAACCAGTATGGTTTCGAGCGCGCCGTCCGAGCTGTATCCAAGGCTCTTGACCATACCGCGAACGCATAGCAGATTGCCCGTATTATTCGGGGACATAGCCTCAGCGGCGGTTACAAGCGCGGGGGATACGGGAGTAATAGCCGGATCCACGACCTCAATGCTGCTTACCGCGAGCTGACGCTCCCCGTTGTAGGAGCTTGTAACGCCGGTAACGCGCACCTTCTGGCCGACGCTAAAATCGCCCGATACCGGGAAGAGGTTAACGCCGCGCATCTCATCCTGAATATAGATGCAATCGAAGAACGCGGTATCCTGATCGTAACCGGAAGCGTTGCTCGTTACCACGCCCTCAACTGTGAACCGTACGCCTTCCTCCGCTTCATGCACGGCGGTAATCGGCGATATTTCCGGCTCGGGTTTAAGCATATCGATGATGTTCATCACAATCTGGTAATTGCTGTTCTGCAGCGTGGTGGAATTTTCCACCTCAACGCTTACCTCGAATGTGGAGAAAAACGTTACGCCGCTCACCAGCAGCCAGCCGCCGCCCGAAAGCTCCTCGCTGGCCATCACCACAACCTCGTCCATAGGGACGACGACGGTATCGCTGTCATAATCCGGCGCGTAGGAGCTGGACCCGCCGAAATCATCGGTGAAGTTCGCGCCCCATGTGGTGGAGTAGCCCTTCACAATGGGCGTAACCCCTTCGCCCGTGATTACAGGCGCGCCGTTGTAGCAGCTAAAGGAATTATTTGTGGTTTCAAGCACATCGGTGAGGAAGGGCGAGTCGTAGTTATAGTTGTATTCGCTCGTAAAATATATCCGATACGCCTCGTTGGCCTTCTCAACATTATCAACAACTATTCCGTTCGCAACGCGTGAAGTAGCGCCGGCCGCTTCAAGAATTTCATTGGATATGTTATGCGCCCACTGCTCCTGTTCGGCCGAATTGCCGCGATCGGACTTGGAGCACAGTATGATATTGCCGCCGGAGGCCGCATACCGCGCGATGGCATTGAGCTCGTCGGCGGTATATAGCGAATCGTCAACCGGCGTGCCAAAGCTCTTGAACGGCACGGTCATGACCAAGAGAGCCATATCCTTAATGGAGTCGTAGGTTATCTCCTCGACGTAGTGCGCGCGTATGCCGTTTTGAGCGCACAGCTTGATAAACGCGGAGTCGCTGCCCGGATAATTGCCCGACACATAAAAGTTGGAATGGCCCGCGTCGATGGCGATATCCAAGAGCTCGCCGGGGTCAAGCACATCCATATCGAGGTTATATGTAAATACGTTGGGTATGCCGTTGAGCGTGGCGTTCACCGTTACGTTGAGCCGCTGCGCGCCGATTCTTCTTGGCGTGAAGGCAAAGATTGTTTCAGCCTCGGACATGGACGCGACGGTGAGCGGGTTTTCCACAGTCTCTAAAACCTCGAATTCCCCCTGCCCGATACGGAGGCTGTAAACGATGCTGTCTATTACCAGATCGGACGACTCATAGTTGTACAGGCTGGTGGTAATAGTCATCGCCTCATCCCTCACGGGGATTACCGCATCCGATTCAACGGAGGTAATGCCGACCTTGCTCACCTCGCCCGTCCATACGGGGGCAGTTACGGCGATATCTCCGTCGCCCTGCTCGACCCGAAGGTAATAGTACGAGTAATCGCAGGGAAGCGTTATGTCGAGCACAGCGGAGTTGCTGCTAAATTCCCGAGTATACGCAACCACGCCGCCGTTGACGATGACGGATACCGTCCCGATAACGTCCGAAGCGTCCGGATCGCTGAGCGACGCGTAAATACGCACGGTTTCGGGTGTTTCAGAAATGATGGAGCCCATCAGATTATCGTTCAGGGTATAGTTTATCTCCAGGTTATGGTCTTCGGTCGAGTACATCGCCATATCGCGCATCGCCTGGTAAATACCCTCGCGCGTGAAGTCGTCCGTTATCACTACCGAGCGAGCGGTGTTGGCGTTGCCCCATTTGCCGCGGTGGTTATCCTGGTTGTTCGTGGGCGCGAGATGCCAGCCCTTATCCAGCGCAAGCTGGTAGTACTCATAGCTGGGCCAGTAGGAGGAACCGCCTACAGCGCCCTCGCCGTTTCCGACCTCGATCATGGTCACCTGCGCGTCGATTCCCGGATCCCAATACGCAAAGTCTGAGAAGGTGCCGAACGTGGTTCCCGGGTGGTTGAACATGGAGATGGTCTGGGGGTTCTGCTTGAGCAGCTCGTAATAGGCGCGCATGCCCGCGTCATCCACCTTATTGTTCAATACGCTGTTGTTCCGGCTGACAAAGCCGTCTGTATTAAAGGTGTTCATATGTCCCGGGCCGCCGCTCCAGGTCATTTCATAGCCGTACATGAACACAACGTCGTCGCTGATAGCATCGTATTCGTCGGTGGTGTCCTGGGCCTCCTGCCAAAGCGTGCGCGTGCCGTCGGAGGCAAGCGTTCCCTTCGTCGGATCGTTAATATCTCCCAAATTTGAGGACGAATCAAAGTAATTGGAATGGTCGGTAACGGCCAAAAAGTCTACGTTCTCGGATTCTGGCAGATTCAGCACATATTCGTATGCGTCGCGAAGCGTTCCGCTGCCGTCGGAATACTGGGCGGTATGCGAGTGAAGCTGGCCGAAATACGCGCTGTATTGCGGTTCGCCGACCGTAAAGCTCCAGTTATAGGAAACGCTGGCCCCGTCCAATCGCGCAACGGTTACGGTATAGGTATGCTTCCCGTCCGCCAGATCCTCGAGCGGCTGATATGAGGCGACGCTGCCCTGCACATCCATCGGAATCATGTTTTCGTCATTCGTGGATGTAAGGAACGCGGTGGGCGCATCGCCGGCGTTTGCGAACTCAACGGAGATTACCGGCCGCTTGTCGTCATAAGTGGCGCTGTTGGGCGCGGGGCTTACGGAAACTATCTGCGGCTGATCCACGATGATTACGCGCGCCTCTAGGCCGGCCTCGTTGCCCTTGGCGTCCCAGGCTTTGAAGGCGAGCAGAATTTCATCATTCCCGGATACGATTTCCTCACCGGGGATGACCGCCTGATACTTGAGGCTGGTGGGGTTTTTCACCATATCGAGCGTTACGGGCGTACCAGCGATGGTATAGGTCATCGTTACGCCTTCGACGCCCACATTGTCGCTTACGTCGATTGCTACCGTGTAATCCCGCCCGACCTCCGCGTCAAGGAATGAAGGGAGCGTAATAACGGGAGGGGCCTCGTCGTTGGTAACCACATAATCGGTTGAACGGCCGACACGCAGCTGATCCGTAGCGTTGAACTTGGACAGGCATGCATACAGGTCCACAACCTCGCCTTCCTCCACGCCGACAGGGTAGGAGGCGGCGCGGTAAATGCTCATGCGCGCGCCGGCTTCATCCGTAATGTAGGTGGCGCCGTCGCTGTTATAAGCGCCGAGCGTGACGTTTTTAAGCATCACATACTCGGAAAGCAGGCTGTCCTTTACGGCGAGCATTTCCGAAATGGAAGCGAATTCCTGGGCGGGTATGAGCGGCGCTTCGCCGGGGTGGCTTTCCGTCGCGGTTACGCTCTGCACCTGAGGCACGCCGCCATAAGTGGTTTTGGAGGCCGTAAGTATGACGACGTCCCCTATCTCATAATCGTCAAGCGCATTGTAAACCTGAAGGGCTACGATTTCGCCGTCCACAACATCCTCTAATATGGCGGAGTTGATGGAATCATAGTTACCATAGCGATAAACCAGCTGGCCGATAACGGTCACGGTATCGCCGTCCGGCGCGCTTATAACCTCGGGGATAGACATCACGCCATCCGGTATTTCGGGAATTGGATCGATAACCGGGGCGGCGGGTGTAACGTCCTTTGCGGACGCGACACGCAGCTGGAAGCCGTTGAAGTTGCCAACAACGGCGATAACATCCACCACATCCCCCTCCGCTATGCCGTCAAGCTCGGGCAACCGGTAGATATTGATGGCGTCGCCGCCCTGGACAAGGGGCGTGTTTCCGGCAGGGTTCAACGCGCCAATCGTGGCGCCGGAGATCTTCACGCGGGTGGATTCAAGCATCCTGTCCCCGTTCTGGCTTGCGATAAGCTCCGCGATATTGACGCTCCTCAAGGGGAGCGCGTTGTTCGAGCTGATAACGGCAATGCCCTCCGGCCCGATATCGGCAAGCTCCAAAAGGCCGTTGTACACGGCAACCCTGCCTGTCGCGCGGACCAAATCGCCCGCGGATGGTATTGCCGCGCCGTCGTTCAGGTACAGGTCAATGCCCGCCGTGCCGTCTTCAATATAAACGTTCCGCCCGTCGGTAAACGTTACTATGCCCTGAACGGTGACGTTTTCCGTACCGGCTTCAAGAGCCCTGGCCTCGGATATGGGAATGCTGGGGTTGGCGTTATCCACATAATCGGAGGCGGCGCCGGTGCGCAGCTGGTAGGTTGCGTTAAATTTGGAGAAGCACGCGTAAATATCCACGACGCTCCCCTGCGTAACGCCGTCCGGATATGCGGCCGCACGGTAGATATTTATCGTATTGCCGATAGCGTCCGTAACCGGCGTGCTTCCGGCGGTATTGAGCGTGCCCAGCGTTATCTCGCGCAGCACAACGTATTCGGATAAGTACCTGTCACCGCCCGCAAGCAGCTGCGGTATAGTCAGCTCCTGCGCGGGGAAAGGCTCCTGCTGCGCGTCCACGACTGCCGGCGGGCCGGCGGGCAGTATCTGGTGCACGCCGCCGTAAACGTCAACCTCTCCGGTCACGGTAATCACATCGCCCACGTTGTAGGATGCGTAGTTGTTGTAATCGTAGATCTGTAGGCCGATTATTTCATCGCTGATTAGATCCTGGATAAGGATGCTGTTTCCCGAAAATTTATACGCAACCTGGCCGATTACCGTAACGCCCGTTTCGCCGTCGTTCATGGCGTATACTTCCTTAATGCCGACGGCGCCTTGTGGTATCTCGGCTATCGGATCGTGTTCCGTGGGATCGTCGGGCAGGACGACGGGAGGAGGCGTAGGCGTAGGTTCGGGCGTGGGCTCCGGGGGTTCGGTATCCTCCCGCCAGCCGGTGAGAACCACATCGTCGATACGGCAGGTGCCGGCGGAAGCCACCGTGCCTCCATTGGCGCTGACCGTACCCACGGCTATCAGGCGGATTTTAAGGCTTTGCGCGAAATCAGCATCCTCCGGGATAGAAACGGGGGCGAGCGTCGTCCAGCCGCTGCCGTTGGCCTGCGACGTTTCCGATCCGGGTATATCCAACCATCCGAAACCAACGTTGTATTGGGCTTTCATATCCCGGGGGCCGGTGTTCGACATCCTGTATGAAACGGTAAGCGTCATATCCCTGTACTGAGACGCGTCGACGGTGAAGGCGTAATACTTTTCAGCCGCGTCCGCGCCGTCCCACCCCGTGGTACTCATGGCCTTACCGCTTCCGTTGCCGGCGGGATAGGTAACGGCCTGCCCGCCCTCGCGAGCGATAGCCGCCTGCGCGTTATATTCACTGTCAAATTGAGAAGGCATATTCGTTTCCTGTTCAAAATCCCATTCAACCGCGTTAACCTCAACGTACTGAGGCTCAGGCTCAGAATCGGAAAGCTTGAACAGCCTGAAATCGGCGTAATATGCCGCGTTGAGGCTGGTCGGCTTATAGGTTCTGAACTTGTTATAGCTGTTGCCGCTGTTGTACGCCAGCGTATACGAGGCGCTCGAAGGCTCCTGAATCCTGAATATTCCAGAGCCGGAATCCGTTATGTTCCAATCAAAGGGCTCGTCCTGCACGTTCAGGAAGTTGCTGGAGCCGGTGCAGTACATGAACTTACCGTTTGCGTCCATCAGCGTGAACGAGCCGCTCACTTCGTTTTTTGTCAGCTGCCATACGGTATTTTCCGGCGGATCGTTCAACACGTTATCCTGCGGCGAAACGGCGCCCGGCGTCAGCGCGTTGGACGATACTTCGCTTGAAACCGCAAGGAAGCCGCCATCCTTTTCAATGGCCAGCACATACTTGCCGTCGGTTAATTCGCTTGCCGACGTTACGCGCTCGTAATTCTCCGGTGAAGCAAGCGAAAAAGCGGGCAGCATGGATAAAACCATGACAAGAACCAACAAAATGGACAAAACCCTGCCATTTGTTTTTTTGCTCATTATTGTTCCTCCATATTGAAAATAATTTATATAATCCGTCAAAAGTATAACCAAAGACGGTTTTATCTGGAATTATATGGGTTATTGTAGCACAAATCGCAGCAGGGATATATAACTAAACGATTAAATTCTGTCATATTTTTGTAAAAAAATCGCCCCCCATCATCCTCCACAAGCGGAACAGCATGGCGGAGCGTGAGGAGCGAAAAGTGACGATTTACATTTTAAACTTGATTATCCGATATAATATTACTCAATACCCAATATTAAAATACCTGCCAAGATGCCACCGATGATCAGGTAATGACTCCGCGAAAGCTTTTCTTTCAATATAATTCTTGAAAGCAATACGGATACCATGCTGTAAGAGGCTATCATCGGCGCGGCCAGCACCGCGCGGTCGGCCATCGCGTAAACATAGGTGAACTGCCCGGCGGTTTCGCAAACCGCGGCAAAGAGTTTATGCTTCTCACGCGGGATATGAATACGCTCTTTGCGGATGAACAACACGTACGCCAGCGCGCCGAGCGCTACGGCCAGGAACGTAAACTCGTATGAGAGGTTTACATCGGTTTCGCTCATAATCCCTTCAAGGTATATCGCGTCCGTAAAAGAGGCCGCCCCGTCGATGAGGCAGTACAAAACAGGAAACAAAATTGCGATTGCGCTGCGTGTGTACTTGCGTTCATCCTGAGCGCCCGATAACGCGCGCTCTCTTCCCGCCCGGCGTTTTTCCATTATTGCGAGGCCCAGTACGCCGGCGCATACCAAGGCCACGGCACCTAGTTGAAGCCCCGTTGCCTTTTGCCCAAGTATTACGAGGCATAATACGCATGTGATCGCGCCGGAAGAATTGCAGATGGGCGATGATACGGAAAGCTCTATATATCTTAAGCCCACATACCCGAATATCATTGAAAGGATGTATAGGGATGATACGGGCAGGTATTGAATGATATTAATCGGATTGTACGTATAGCCGGTTAGGATAATCTGCGCAGCCGCGTGAACGCCCATGACAAGCCCCACCGCGATAACCAGCTTCCAATGGCTGGACTTATCATCGCTTTTCGACCCCATTTTTGAAAAAAGGTCGGAGCCTCCCCAAGCGAGAATCGTCAAAAGAGAAAACATAAACCACATAAGCAATACCCTTTCCCGGCCCATTTTTATTCGGTTTGGCAGTGGCCGAAACCGGCGCGGCGCGAAATTTGCCGATAATAAACCAACGTGCAAAATTATAGCTTAACTTGCGAGAAAGCTCAATGCTTTTTTAAGGTTTCACGGCTGGCCTGACAAACCGCGCTGGCTGTTTAAACGCGATTAGCTTTGCTGCTGCGACGGAGGGGTTAGAGCGGCGGCTCTTTTGGCGGCATATGAGACAGCCGCATTAAAAAAACGCGTAAGATCGGGCTCGCAGCCGTCAATCAGCGCAACCTGAATGATGGGCATGGAGCTGTCGGCGCAGCCCGCGCTGCACGCAAGCTCAACGGCTTCGGTTTGTATTGTTTCACTCAAATATAAATGGTTGCTGAAGCGGGAGAGGAAAATATCCTTATGCGTAAGGCATGCGCCGATAATGGGCAGCTTCGCCTTGCGGCATATGTTATACGCGGCCATTGTGCCGGGCATAAGGCCGTTGATAAGGCTGAACAGGATAATCGCCGAAGAGCAGTCCTTAAATGGGACGACAGCTGGTTCGTCGGCCGTTCGGTAAGTCTGCGAACAGAAGCGGTGCTGCGGATACAGCCGGCTTAAATAACCGGATAAAGTCGAGCATCCTGAATTATGGTGCCCCATGATTAAGACTTTCAAGTTAATTCCCTCTTCCTTTCCAGGCTGAAATCGGCGATATTTAATGCGCCGCCCTGTCTTTCACGCCTGTGCCCGGATACCGGACTTCTATCTATATAATAAATAGATAGGCGGGCGCGTGTAAAGCGTTTTATGGTTACAAACAATCGAAAATAATAATTTTAAGTCGAATACCGCCCGGACGGCCGAAGGGAAATATACCGCCAACGAATTATCGTTTTATAAGCCGTGTTGAACAATGTGACAATGTTGCGAAATTGGAGGAAAAGACTTATTTGCGCCGTTGATAAGGGGGGAATCTGTGATAAACTAAGCGTAATATAAAGAGTAGGAGCTGCTTTTTGCTGAAACGCAGGTTAGAGATGAAGCATCATTCACGCGAGTTATATTACCGTTGCCCGCAGGGGGCGTTAAAATGCGGTGAAACGGTTACGCTCCGTTTAAGCATTCCGAACGAATGCGGCTACCCGAGGCTACGCGTTTGGGCGCTGGGCGGCGAAGAAATTTTGGAAGGCAGCCGGGACGGCGGCGCATTCACCTTTGAGTATACCGCGCCGAAAGAGCCATGCCTTGTCTGGTATTATTTCATCGTTGATACGCCTGAGGGCAGGCGATACTACGGCGGACGCACGGGAGAGGGACGCGAGGCGGATTATCCGCCTACCGCCTACCAGATAACGGTTTATCATCCTTCGTTTAAAACGCCGTCCTGGTTCGGCGAGGGTATAATATATCAGATATTCCCCGACAGGTTCAGGCGCGGCGGCGAGCGCGGCGGGCTGGACAGGGTTGAATATCATACAAAGCTCGGCCGGCGCGCGCTTGTTCATGAGGGCTGGGATGAGGATGTGCTCCATACGCCTCTTCCGCAGTGCCGGGATTACGATCCCTGTGATTACTTCGGGGGCGACCTAGAGGGAATTATTGAAAAGCTGCCGTATTTGAAAAGCCTGGGCGTGACGTGCCTGTACCTTAACCCGGTATTTGAGGCCGCCTCGAACCACCGCTACAATACGGCGGATTATAAAAAAATAGATCCCGTTCTCGGCAGCGAGGAAGATTTCAGGCGGCTGAGCGGCGAGTGCCAAAAGCTTGGGATACGCGTTATGCTTGACGGGGTGTTCTCGCATACGGGAGACGACAGCGTATACTTTAACCGATACGGGCGTTACGGAGGCGGCGGCGCGTACCGGGACAGGGGTTCTCCCTATTACTCCTGGTACCGCTTTACGGCCTACCCGGATTCATACCGCTCCTGGTGGGGGTTTGAGACCCTGCCTGAGGTGGACGAATGCGACGAAACGTATCAGAAATTTATCAGCACCGTTCTCAAGTTCTGGCGCGAGCGTGGCGCGTCCGGCTGGCGGCTCGACGTTGCTGACGAATTACCGGATGAGTTTATCGCCATGCTGCGCCGAGAATTGAAGAAGCTGGACGAGAACAGCGTGCTTCTGGGAGAGGTTTGGGAGGAGGCGTCCAACAAACAGGGAGCCCTTGGCAGGCGCAAATATGTGGATGGCTTTGAGCTGGACAGCGTTATGAACTATCCGTTCAGGGACGCCGTTATCGATTTTTTTCTTTTCCGAACGGATGCGGTTGGGCTTAACGAAAGGCTTGCCGCGCTGTGGGAGAATTATCCGCCTCCGTTCTATATGTCCCTCATGAACCTTTTGGGCAGCCATGATTCGGTACGTATTTTGACAGCGTTGGGCGGCGCGCCGCACAGGGACGCGCTCACAAGGGAAGAACAGGCGAAGTTCGAGTTGGATTCGAGCGCCCTTGAACGGGGGAGGAAGCGGGTGATGCTCGCTGCGCTTATACAGATGGCCATGCCGGGCGCGCCGTGCATTTATTACGGCGACGAGGCCGGTATGACCGGTATGGCGGACCCGTTTAACCGGCGGACTTACCCGTGGGGGCGTGAGGATAAAGAGCTTTTAAAGCGTTACAGGCAAATCACGGCCGCGCGTACCCGTAGGGAATCCCTAAGGAAAGGCGATTTCGCGTTCGCGCCGATTGGGGAAGACGTTTTTGTTGTCGCCCGCCAGCTCGGACGCGACAGCGTAATAGTCGCCGTCAACCGGTCAAGCGATTCAAAAGAAGCGGCCGTAAGCGCTGACCTGTTCCGGGAAGGGCCTTTCGCGCCGCGGATACGTATAGCCGCGCAATATGAGGATATTTTCTCCGGCGTTCGCTTGCCGGGGGATGGGGGAACGGTGCGCATGGTGCTGCCTCCTTTATCTGGAACCATGCTATTATCATAGGTCGGGTGAGTTATATGATGTATGGCCGTTATGGAAACGATAAGCTCAATCAAACACTGTTAATCACGGTATGCGCGCTGGCGCTGATATCTATTTTCCTGCCCTGGCAGGCAAGAACGGTTATCAGCTTTGTTACAACGGCGGGCATCGCGTTCGCTATCTTCAGGATGTTTTCTAAGAATACGGCGGCGCGCCGCATGGAGCTCAATAAGTATTTAAGCATGGAAAGCCGCGTTCGCGGGTGGTTTTCAAAGCGCGGCAGAGGATTTAAGGAACGGAAGGATTTTAAACACTTTACTTGCCCCCAATGCATGCAAAAGCTGCGCGTGCCAAGGGGGAAAGGCAAGATCCGCATAACGTGTACGAGATGCGGGCACCGGTTTGAAACAAAATCTTGATTGTAGAAACGCCCTTTTGGGCGTAGAATAATAGAGCCACAAAACAAAGGAGGAACATAAAATGGCGATTGTAAAGACCATGACGATTGAGGAGATTTTAAAAACGGATCAGGGGATTGCTGAAATACTGATGCGCTCCGGCATGCATTGCCTTGGCTGTGTTATGGCGTCAGGCGAGGATCTCGCCCAGGCCTGCGCAGTACATGGTATCGACGCGGACAAACTGGTAAACGAGATTAACGAGTACCTGGATAAACAGTAAGGGGTTCAGTATGAAAAACTATGTTTGTACAGTTTGCGGATATGTTTATAATCCGCATGAAGGCGATCCGGATAACGGCATTATGCCCGGCGTCCCGTTCGATCAGCTTCCTGACGAATGGGTTTGCCCCCTGTGCGGCGTCGGCAAGGAGCTGTTTGAGGAGGATTGATTCTATTTTAAAAAACGCCGGGCGCGGCTGTTTCCGCGCCCGGCGTTGTGACATACAAAATAATAATGAAATACGCGTTTAAGTACAGTCGTTTCAGAACGCGCATCAAGGCCGCGAAAGTTCTTTGCGCTGTTTATTATATGTTTTTTACAAATGAGGGTTCAAAACAGATATATCGCGTCGATTAATTGATTGAGATATAGCCGGCCTTAGCGGGGCGGTTATGGGGATTATGCGGTATACGAGCTTTCTTTTTGGCGTCTCACTTTCGCTTAAACGCTAGGTTAAAGCTAGAAATACGGATCTTTATGGTATGAAGAAAAGGATAAGCGTTAAACAGCTTGCTTGGGGAGCCCTTATCGGGGCCATGTACGCGTTCATTACATACGCGGTTTTGCCGCTGTCGTCCGGACTGATGCAGCTACGCGTGTCTGAAGCGCTGTGCATACTGCCTTATTTCACATTTTCAGCGGTTCCCGGTTTGTTTATTGGCTGCATCATTGGCAATATTCTATGCGCAAGCGCGATATGGGACGTTGTTTTTGGCAGCCTCGCTTCGCTGGCCGCGGCATATCTGACATATCTGATGGGGCGCAGGAGAATAAACCGGTTTTTAGCCCCGCTGCCGGCAGTAGTGTTAAACGCGCTGGTTATAGGCGCGTTGCTCAGCTATGTTTACCAAATCGGCGTACCGTTCGCGGTAAGCGCTGTATATGTTGGCGTTGGACAGGCATTGGCGTGCTACGCGCTTGGCATGCCTCTTTTTTTCATTATAAATCGCTTAAAGAACAAGCTTTTTTAGCTCTTAATTTAAAATAGCTCATGGGGAGATTATGGTATTCCTGTCTTCTCCCGCTCGTCGCTGCGGATGCATAAAGCACTAATTTTATAATCCGCGCACGCCTCGCAAATGCCTCAGGGGGCTACAGGTACGATACAAAATGGATAAAAAGGAGATTTCGGAACAGTGCAAAACCCGGAATTTTTTATACGCGCGAACCTCCCTAATCAGGCTGGCGCCGGCCGAAGTTCAGGGGTTAAATCAAAATAGCGCAGGATTTTAGGCAGTTCGTAGAGATGCTAAGAGAGAAGAAACGCTAAAACTCTTTTGTTGAATTCATCGCTTTTTTTCGCGGCGATAAAGTGATCCCCATCGATAATGCACAGCTTGGCATTGGGCAGCGCCCGTGCGATTTCACGCGTATGCGATTCCTTTATCATGTCCTTCGTACCGGCGATAACCAGCGCGGGCATGGCCAGGCGCGATAGCTCGTTTGGCGCGATTTGAGGCTGCGTCGCCATCAAACCGAGCATTTCTTTATTTGCTTTTGCCTTTTTGCTAAACGGTGAAAGCGCTAAGGCTATGCCGTAACCCAACACGATAGGAACCTGTATTGCTGCCTTAACGCCTTTTGGCGATAGGTTCGCGCCGTTGAGCACAAGCCGTTCCACGCGCTCAGGATAGCGCAGCGCAAACAGCAGGGCGACGTTGCCGCCATCCGAAAAGCCGAGCAGGTTGGCCTTATCAATCTTTCTTTCATCCATAAACGCCTTAAGATCCTCCGCGAACCGCACTAAGGTAAACGGCTCCGTACCGCGGCCTGATCGTCCATGCCCGCGGGTATCGAGCGCAAAAACATGAAAGCTGTTTGAGAAAACGGGGATTTGGCTTTTAAAGTAATCTGAGCTCTCTCCGTTACCATGCAGTAAAATCAACGGGGCGCCTTCGCCGCTTTCAGTATAAAATAAATCCGTTCCCATATCGCTCACTCAGCCCTATCAACGTGCGCACAGATAGCTTCAAAGCTTTCCTTACTGATATCATGCTCCATTTTGCACGCGTCGGCAAAAGCGGTTTCCTCGCTGACGCCCAGCCGCATAAGGAATTTCGCCAGCATTTGATGGCGCTCGTACATCCGCTCCGCAATCTCAAGGCCGGATGCGGTTAAATATATGCAGTTGTCGCTATCCATGGTGATAAAGCCGTTCTCACGGAGCAGCTTGGTGGCGTGGCTCACGCTGGGCTTGGTTACGCGAAGCGCGTTTGCGATATCGACGGAACGCGCGCAGCCGTTTTTCTGCTGCAAGATATGGATGCGCTCAAGATAATTTTCAATGGATTCGTTAATCTGCATCTTCATACCCCTTTGTTTATTGAAACCATGTTAACACCCTCTAACTTTTTTTTCAAGTTCCTAAAAGAATGTGCTTGACAAATATAGTTAGAAGGTATAAACTTCATATGACAAGCAGTTAGATATATCTAACCGATGGGGGTTTAATTTTCAGCGCGCTGCGCTAAAGAGGGGGCGTTTATGGTGCCGTTGTCTATGGCAAACACAGGAGAAACAAATTATATTCAAAAGATCACCGGCAGGGACGAGGTTCGCCAGCATTTGGCAGAGCTCGGATTTGTGGTTGGAGAGCGGGTTACGGTCGTCTCCAAGATTGGGGGGAACATGATACTTCAGGTTAAGGACAGCCGCATCGCGCTGGACAGGGGCATGACAAGCCGCATAATGGTATAAAAGAGGAGGATAAAGGTGTGAAAACGTTGCGGGATGTGAAGATTGGAGGAACGGCCAAGGTGGTGAAGCTTCATGGGGAAGGCGCTTTAAAGCGGCGCATCATGGATATGGGCATAACCAAGGGCGTAGAAATTTATGTAAGGAAGGTCGCGCCGTTGGGCGATCCATTGGAGGTTACGGTCCGGGGCTATGAGCTTTCCGTCCGCAAGGGAGACGCGCAGAACATCGAGGTCGAGTGATTTTAGCGGCGGGGCCGCATATTTTTCGGCATTGTAGTTAGAACCATCTAATTAGAGAGGGAGGTAATTATGGGAATTAAGATTGCGCTTGCGGGAAACCCAAACTGCGGCAAAACAACCATGTTCAACAGTCTGACCGGAAGCTCCCAATACGTTGGCAACTGGCCGGGCGTTACGGTGGAAAAGAAAGAGGGCAGGCTCAAAGGCGATAAGGATGTGGTTATTCAGGATCTGCCCGGTATCTATTCGCTGTCGCCATACACGCTCGAAGAAGTGGTGGCACGGGATTATCTGGTTAGTGAAAAGCCGGACGCCATCATTAACATTGTTGATGGGACGAACATTGAGCGAAACCTATACCTTACCACGCAGCTGCTTGAGCTGGGCATTCCCACGGTGATAGCGTTGAATATGATAGACGTGGTACGCAAATCCGGCGATAAAATCGATACAGCCAAGCTCGGCAAGGCGCTGGGCTGCCGCGTTATGGAAACTTCCGCTCTAAAGGGCGAGGGCTCCAGGGATGTGGCGGCGGCCGCCGCAAAGCTTGCGGCCGGCCATACTCCCGGCGAACTGCCCCATGTTTTTTCGGGCAGCGTCGAGCATGCGATAGCGCATATTGAGGAATCCGTTGAGGATAAGGTTGAACGGGCCCTTTTAAGATGGTATGCGGTAAAGCTTTTTGAACGGGATGAAAAGGTTATTGCAGCCCTGGCGCTCGATAAAGGAACGATGGCGCATATTGAGGAGCATATAGCGGACTGTGAGCGCGAGCTGGACGACGACGCGGAGAGCATCATCACCAACCAGCGGTACGCATATATCAGCCGGGTGGTGGATGCGTGCGTTAAAAAAAAGCATACCGGCGTGAAGCTGAACATATCCGATAAAATTGACCGCATCGTTACCAACCGGTGGCTGGCCCTGCCTATTTTCGTATTGGTCATGGCCGCGGTTTACCTGATATCGGTCACGACAATCGGAACGATTGTAACGAATTTTACAAACGATGTTCTTTTTGGCGAATGGATAACCGGCGGCCTGACTTTCCTTTTTGAATCCGCCAATGTCACGCCCTGGCTCAGCAGCCTGGTCGTTGACGGTATCGTTGGCGGCGTGGGCACGGTAATCGGCTTTGTACCGCAGATGCTGATGCTTTTCTTTCTTCTGGCGCTGCTCGAGGATGTGGGGTATATGTCGCGCGTAGCATTTATAATGGACAGGATTTTCAGGAAGTTTGGGCTTTCAGGTAAATCCTTTATCCCCATGCTCATCAGCTCCGGCTGCGGCGTGCCGGGCATTATGGCAAGCAGAACTATAGAAAACCAGCGTGACCGCCGCATGACGGTTATGACCACCACGTTCATTCCATGCGGAGCTAAGATGCCCATTATCGGGCTGTTCGCGGGAGCGATTTTCGGCGGAGCGTGGTGGGTAGCGCCCACGGCCTACTTCATCGGCGTTGCCGCGGTTATCTTAAGCGGCATACTGCTAAAGAAAACCAAGCCCTTTGCGGGCGACCCGGCGCCCTTCGTCATGGAGCTGCCGGCTTACCACGCGCCCTCTATGAAAAATGTTTTGACCAGCACCTGGGAGCGCGGCTGGAGCTTTATCAAGCGCGCAGGAACGGTCATTTTACTTTCGGCTATCGTGCTGTGGTTCCTTCAGGGCTTTGGTGTGGTGGACGGCGTGTTCCAAATGGTTGAAGACAACAACGCGAGCCTTTTGGCAGCAATCGGCAATTTCATCGCACCCATATTCGCGCCGCTTGGCTTTGGCGGATGGAAGGCCGCGGTTGCGACGTTCACAGGCCTTATCGCCAAGGAGAACGTAGTGACCACGTTCGGCGTTCTTTACGGGTTTATGGAGGTCGCCGAGGACGGAATGGAGATCTGGTCGAAGCTGGCGCTCGACTATACCGCCCTTTCCGCGTGGAGCTTCATGCTGTTTAACCTCCTGTGCGCGCCCTGCTTCGCGGCGATGGGCGCGATAAAAACCGAGATGAACAGCGCGAGATGGACTTGGGGCGCGATAGGCTATATGTGCGGGTTTGCTTACGCCGTGTCGCTTATCGTATATCAGCTTGGCCTGCTGATTTCCGGCGGCGGTTTCACCATTGCCACCGGCGCTGCCTTTGCGGTTTTGGCCGGGCTTTTATACCTTGTGTTCAGAAGGAATCCCTACGAAGCGCGTATGAGTAAAGGAGTGGATACGGCATGCTGAATTGGTTCAATGAAAACTGGGGTTCTCTCGCGGTTGGGCTCGTCGTGCTGGCAATCGTCGCGGCGGTCATAATTAAAATAGTCAGGGATAAAAAGAAACATAAGGGGGGCTGCGCATGCGGCTGCGAGGGCTGCCCCAGCGCGGGGCTGTGTCACAAAAACTGATATGATTATACGGCGCAGGCCTTAGGCCGCGCCGTATGCCGTAAAGGAAGCGGTTAAACCATTTTCTTGAGGGTTTTACGGGGCGTTTTAGCCGTTTGTGGGAAACAACGCCCTAAATTGGGAAAGCCTTGCGCTGCAAGGCTTCCAGCCTGTCAAAAAAAACGGGGTTGGGTCGGAGCCGCAATCCCCATAGGCTATCAACCGAACCTGACGACATGTGCGTCAGATTCACAATGCCTTAAGCAGCAAGGGTTTCGTTTTGTGCGGCCATCGGAAGTGGCGTCCGCCATGGAAGGATAAGCGTACCGGTATATTTTTCTGCAGCAAATATGCACCGCGATAAAATATGAAACCATAATCAGGCAAACCGCCAAATAGAATGCTATAACAGGCAAATAGAGGGATTGGTCGGAGAACACAGCCGACTGCTGCGAGGAAGAAACAGGCGCGCCGTTTATAAAAGGAAAAGCGAACGGCTTATCAAACGGCAAAGAAAAGCCGGCCACAACGTTGCGTGAAAATGGCAGGAAAAGCCTTAAGAGTACGATGGCCCACATGCCCTTCAAAGCCCCTTTTGATAAGTTATGGAGGAACAGCCGCCGTATCAAAATAATCATCAATATCAGCATTCCCGCCCGAATTTGCATGGATAACAAGGACATCTTAATCCTCCCACTCCTTCACGATCTTTCGCAGGTGATGAATCTCCTGTTCGGATAAATCGCCTGTTCCTAAAATTGAAGCGACGAGCTTGTCGGCCGCACCGCCATAGAGCTTGTTTATCAGCTCCCGCGTTTCCATCGCCTGCGTTTCTTCCCTGGTGACGAGCGCTTTGCATATAAAATTAGGTTCAATGCGTTCAATCGCGCGCTTATCAATACAGCGCTTTATCAAGGTATATGTGGCTGAACGGCTGTAACCGAATTTTTCTTTGAGCGCTCGGTAAATATCCTTGGCGCTTACCGTACCTCCGTTCCAAATCACATCCATCACTTTCAATTCCGCGTCGTGCAGCTTAATCTCCATCATTTCATCTCCTTCAGGCTACCGGGGTAGCTTCATTGGGGGGGGAGTCTACCACGGTAGATTGTTGTTGTCAACGTCCAATTTTTGCATTCAAAGCATGCTGCCATAAAAATAGCGTTTACAACGGGAAACGCGCCGTCACGGAACCTTGATAATCTTTTTTAAAATGGGCAGGAGCATAACGGCCGCCGCGCCGCCCGCAAGCGCGGTGAATAGCTGCTGAACGGAGAACATTCCGCTGATTATGGCCGCTTGGGGCTCCGGCAGATCTAATAGCATGGGAATGGCGAAACGAACTATTCCGAAGTAAAGTACAGCGAATTTAGCAAAAGCGGCGGTAATCGCGGCCGCCGTGTATGCCGCAAATTGTGACTTATTAATTTTTTGGCTGATAAACCGCCATATTATCATTATCGTGATATTGCCCGCGATGATGAAGGGTATTAGTCCCCATAAAGGCCCAATGCCCAAAAGCTTCGCCAAAACCGGTGAAAGGACGGCGATAGTAATTCCGGAGGACAGGCCGCCGAGCATTACGGATAAAATCAGCATGAGATTGACGATAGAGCCTGTAACGAACGTGCCGCCAAGCGGCGCGGTGGCGGCTTGAAGTACAATCAGCAGCGCAAGTAAAACCGCGGTCCTCGTTATCCATAGCGTTTGTGGCTTTTTCTTCATCGTGCCCTCCAAGTTTGTGTTTTATTATGTATTTTAGTACAATATCACAATGAAGTCCGTTGCATATGCAATGAGGTGTTAAATGGATAACCATGCTGTACTTGAGAATACGCCGTTATTTCAGGGCGTCGGCCGTGAAAGGCTTCCCGCGCTCCTAAAATACCTGTCCGCATGGCAAAGAGCGTATGAAAAGGATGAAATGATTCTTTATGAAGGGGATAGCGTTGACCACGTCGGCGTCCTCTTAACCGGCAGCGTTCGCTCCATTAAAACGGATATGACCGGCAAGCAGGTGATAGTAACGCTTGTGGAGCCGGGAGGCTATATCGGGGTTCTTCTGGCCGCAAGCCGGAGGAGGAAAAGCCCGGTTTCCGTTCAGGCGGCCGAGGCGGCGGAGGTTTTATTTATCCCGTTTGACAACATCCTGAACCGTACGGACTGCCCGGAGCACGCGGCTTTGCTTAAGAATTTATTCGACGGCCTTGCAGAAAAAGCGCTTGTGCTTCACGACCGAAACGATTGCCTGATAAAGCCGACGATCCGGGAAAAGGTTCTCACATACCTGTCGATGGAAGCCGCGAGGGCGGGTTCGGATTCGTTTGATATCCCGTTTGGCCGCGGCGCGATGGCCGAGTACCTGGATGTGAATAGCAGCGCGCTGTCCCGCGAGTTGTCCTGGATGAAAAGGGACGGCTTGATAGACTTTCAGCGGAATCGTTTCAAGCTGATAAAAAAGTAAGGGGGATTATATAGCGTGGTTTAGGAAGCATAGCGCGATAAAGCGGGATTTAGGTGTTCGTCAAGATTAATTTGATAAGGAAATGGTGTTAAGTATTGAATGAAAGCTCTAATTGTGATAGATATTCAAAAGGGGTACATAGAAAAATACGATAAGGATCTGTTAACTCGAGTCAATCAACGTATACAATATGCTGCTGCCCATGAAGAACTCATTATATATGTTAAGAATACCAAAAAGCTCAGAAACGGTGTGCAAACAAATGAATTGGCACAGGACCTGAATGTTTGCTCAGCGTACATCCTGTGCAAAAAAAACGCCAGCGCGTTTTCCAATGATGAATTACTTAATATACTTAGGCAAGAACAAGTTACTGAAGTTGAGATTATTGGGGTTGACGGTAATTCTTGTATAGCGAATAGTGCTGCGGACGCAAAAAAACATGGATATAAAGTAGTATTACCATGTCAATGTATTGGAGTACAAAATAGACAACGATTTGAAATAAGCAAACATTATTTAAGGGAAAAAGGGATAATGTTAATTTAAAACAATTGCAGCGGAATATTGTATGGCCGTTGCCGCTTTAGCTGCCTGCGGAACATTGTACGCTCCCTTGCGGAGAACCTGATTAATAGGAGCCGCCATATTAATAGGAGCCGCCATATGCTACGTATTTACCGGCCCTCAGCAAGCATCAGCCCAGCTTCCTCTAAAAATCGCTAGGATTATTCTTCCGCATACTCTGGTAACAAAAAACATACAATATACGCATTACTGTTAATTTTGCAAAAGATTTCATGCCTGAAAGCTTAAAACGCCTTGTTTTAGCGTTCAGCGCATAGTATAATTTTCAAAAGCGGATATTTTCAGGAGTCAGCCCTGAGATTAAACGTATCGAAAGGAGATTTCCATGAAAGAGTATATCGAGTCCCTGGGTATTATCGCTCCCAAAACCGTATACCATAATTTGTCGCCGGCGCAACTGACTGAAAAAGCGCTGGAGCGTGGAGAGGGCCTGCTGGCCGACACCGGCGCGTTGGTCGTTACCACAGGCAAATATACCGGCCGATCGCCCGACGATAGATATATTGTGGATACGCCATCCATTCACGATGATATAGACTGGGGCAAGGTAAACGCGCCGATTTGCGAGGAGCGGTTTCATGCCATATACAACCGCATGACGGCATACCTTCAGGGCCGTGATATATTTGTTTTTGACGGCTTCGCGGGAGCGGATGAAAATTACCATCTGCCCGTACGGGTTATAAACGAGCTTGCGAGCCAAAACCTGTTCATCCACCAACTTCTTATCAGGCCGGATAAAGAGGAGCTTAAAGCTTTTGAACCCGGGTTCACCATCATCGCCGCCCCCGGCTTTAAATGCATACCCGAGGTGGACGGCGTTAACTCGGAGGCGGCCATAATCGTGAACCTGTCCGAGCGCATGGTGATTATCGCCGGCAGCCAGTACGCGGGTGAAATAAAGAAATCCATTTTCTCCGTAATGAACTATCTATTGCCAAAGCAGGGCGTATTCTCCATGCATTGCTCCGCCAATATCGGTAAGGCGGGGGACACGGCGCTGTTTTTCGGCTTGTCCGGCACAGGAAAAACCACTCTTTCAGCGGATCCCGACAGAATGCTTATTGGAGACGACGAGCATGGCTGGAGCGATACGGGCGTTTTTAACATAGAGGGGGGCTGCTATGCCAAATGCATCAACCTTTCACGGGAGAATGAACCGCAGATATGGGATGCTATCCGATTTGGCGCGTTAGTTGAAAACGTGGCGATTCATCCTCAAACGCGGACGCTCGATTTTGCGGACAGCGGCTTAACGGAGAATACGCGCGCGGGGTACCCCGTGCAGTTCATCCCCAACTGCGCCATTCCCGGCGTCGGCGGTCACCCCAAAACGGTGGTATTCCTTACCGCCGACGCGTTCGGCGTGCTGCCCCCCGTGGCTAAACTGGATAAAAATATGGCGATGTATCATTTCGTATCCGGTTACACCTCCAAGTTGGCCGGTACAGAGCGCGGCATAGTGGAGCCGCAGACCACCTTCTCCACCTGTTTCGCCGCGCCTTTTTTGCCGCTTCATCCGTACGTTTACGCCAAGATGCTCGGAGAAAAGATCGATAAGCACCAATCAAACGTATATCTTATTAACACCGGCTGGTCCGGCGGCCCGTATGGAGTTGGTAAACGCATGAGCATCAAGTATACGCGCGCAATGGTAACGGCCGCGCTTAACGGGGAATTGGAGAAGGGAGAATATTACCTTGATCCGGTATTTAACGTATATGTCCCGACCGCTTGCCCCGGCGTACCGCCCGAGGTGCTCAATCCGAGGGCCGTTTGGCAGGATAAGGAGGCTTACGACAGGCAGGCGAGGGATTTAGCCGGGCGCTTCGTTAAGAATTTTATGAAATACGGCAATATGCCCGCCGAAATCGTTAATGCGGGGCCAAAAGCGTAATTCAAAGCTATTGTGACTTCAGGGGATACGGGCCGAGGCCCGTATCCTTTCTTTAGCGCTTTGATATGCGCCTGTCGTAAATGAGGTTATCAGGTATATCGGGTATTTGACCTATCTGTCGCGCGGTTATCCGAGCAAGAAAAATAAGTATATCCCACACGCGTCGCTTTATGATATAATAAATCAGAATATACATAAAACCGGGAGGATGAACACAGATGAGGAAGCGTTTCGCTGCTGTTTTTCTTGCGCTGTTGCTGCTGTTACCGTTGAGCGGCGGCGCGCGCGCAGCGCAAGTTGAGGCATATTCGGATCCGGCGCAGCTGGATAACGCGGGCGTTGTTACGCTGTACTTTAATATCGCCAATGATTCCGTATACGCGATGGAGCGCGTAACGCTGACCGGACACGGTATCAACCATACCGAGCAATCCCCTATTCCCGTAGGTTCCAGCCGCACGCTTTCGTTCCCGAAGTTCGGCGTATCGAAGGATATGATTGGACAAGTCCTTTCCTTCGAACTGAACTGGTATGAGAACGGCGTAAAGCAGACAAGGCCGGTAACGGTGACGGTACAAAAGGGCAAGCTGGTTTCCCTGTCCGCCACGCGAAAAACAGATAAAAAGCAGGTGCCTCCGGGTGAAGTGATTACGCTGACCTACACGCTTAAAAATACCGGCACCGTAACGTTAAAGTCCATCAAAATTATGGACAGGGAGATTAACAGAAACCCCATATTGGAAAACTATACCCTTCAGCCGGGGGAGGAACATACCGTAACTTACCAGTATAAAATGCGCGATGAGACGGTGGTTTCAGCGCCGGTTATAACCTATCTTCCCGAAGGCAGCGCCCAGCAGGAAACCGTTAACATTAAGGAAACCACGCTCGGCATGGTAAACTCACAGCTGGAAGTTGAGGTTAATCAGGATGAACCGACGCCTGACGGCGTGAAATTTACGCTTTACATCACCAATAACGGAAACCAATCCATACGCAATATAACCGTTAAGGATGATGCGGGCAAAGCGCTCAACTCTGAGCCGTTCAGCCTGGCGGTGGGCGAGAAAAAGGTATTGACGCATACGGTCCCGTCCAACGAAACGCGTTATGTCGTATTCGCTATAAACGGGATTGACGGAACGGGTGAAACGTTTGAGGATAAGACGTCCAGCTTTCTTGTGCGCAAATACATCGATCCCGCCCTGCTTGGAATTAAGATGATAGCAACGGTTGTAGAGCCGCTTTCGGCTTCCGGCGCGATAAAGATAAGCTTTGATATTGAGAACACGGGCTCGCTGGATATGTCCAACGTCGTAATTACGGAGAGCGTTGCTGGCGAGATCGCCGCGTTAGGCGATATAGCCGCGGGCGCGAAGCAGACCGTTGAAAAAGTGGTTCAGGTCGGCGAGCCGAGGGAGCTTGTGTTTACGCTTACCTCCGAGGATCCTTCCGGAGCCCCGCATAACAGCTTTGTGAAGCTTAACGCGGAGTATCCGGGCGATATCCTGAACGCGTCGCCTACGCCGCCCGTAATCGAAGACCCAAACATGCCTTCTATGGGCGCAATCGGCTCGACGCTAAGCACAACGCTCACGACAAGCTTTATTATCCTGGCGTCGCTTATGGTTATTGCGGGCGCCGCGCTTATTACGTTACACGTGCTTGAGAAAAAGCAGCGGGCGGTGCTCGCGCACCAGCGCGCGTTGAGGGAAAGGCATATGGCGCAGCAGGGAGCGGGCGCGCCCTCTATGCCGCCGGGCGGG